>Ga0310786_10001007_pt1 | contig 45129 bp, 40 predicted proteins | sample AusTroGonzalo_MG_FD_203881 | JGI IMG/M metagenome (GOLD analysis project Ga0310786, IMG submission 203881) | Bovine rumen microbial communities from tropical cattle in Woodstock, Queensland, Australia - Gonzalo_03 (v2) (version 2) | ecosystem: Host-associated > Mammals > Digestive system >...
CACGATCGAAACCAAGGTAACCCTGATTATCCGCTACTGGATCGGCAGCAAGAACGGCGAGCTCATCAATACGATCAACCGGGTCGAAAAGGCTGGTACTGCATATGATGTTGCAACTCCGCCGATTGAGGGTTATACTGCTGATACAGAGAGAGTTAAGGGTGTACTGGATAAGGACATGGAATACGACGTGGTTTACACTGCGGAAGACTACACGCTGACAATCCTGTATAAGTACCAGGACGGCACTGAAGCTGCCGCGACCTATACGGAAGTGCTCCACTTCGGAGACGAGTACAGCGTCGTATCTCCCACAATCAACAAGTACTACACCAACACCAAGAAGGTGGAAGGCACAATGCCCGCAAGGGATGTGACCGTCACAGTTATCTACGTAAAGACCCCGGTGATCATCACGATTGACGACTTTGAGACGCCTTTGGGCATCGGTCTGGGCAGCATCAATGTCGGCGAAACCATCGAGTAAAAAATCACCCGAAATAACTTCTTTCCCCGACACGCCGAAACGGCGTGTCGGGCCTATAGGTGAACAAGGGGGACGATTGAATGAAAAAACTGCTGGCATATCTGCTCATATGCGTGATGGCACTGACAGCTGTTACAGCCGGACTGGCGGAAACAGCGGAAGAACCTGTTGCTGAAGAAAAGCCGCAGATCACATATGATTATGAAGAACTGACGGTAGCCGTCACAACGCCGCTGACCGGGAACTTCTTCACCAATCTGTGGGGAAACGGCAGCAGTGATATGGACGTACGCGCCATGATCCACGGATATAACCTGATTGAATGGAACACGGAAGAAGGCGTGTTTGTTCCGGATGAATCCGTAATCAGCGGCGTGAATGTGCAGGCGGCGGATAATGGCGATATTACCTTTATTATGGCGCTGTACGAAGATCTGTTCTACAGCGACGGCACACCGGTGACCGCCTGGGATTATGCCTTCTCTATCCTGCTGACTATGTCTCCGGAACTGAAGGAACTGGGCGCAAGCGTGCACCAGCCGGAATATATTGCCGGATACAGCAACTACATCAGCGGAAAAACCGATCACCTCACCGGTGTGAGGGTGCTGGACGATCATTTGATTCACATCACAATTGATCATGCGTACTTGCCCTTCTTCTACGAACTGGGCCTGCTGGACTGCGTGCCTTATCCGGCAGCTGTCATTGCTCCCGGTGTGAAGGTGGCGGATGACGGAAAGGGCGTATACCTGACCAACACGGAAGGCGGAGATGAAGCCGTATTTACGGCGGATCTGCTGAAGGGTACGATCCTGGACGAAACAAGCGGCTACCGGACTCACCCGTCCGTGACAAGTGGACCGTATGTGCTGACATCCTATGAGGACAACGTGGCCAAGTTTGAAATCAACCCGCAGTACAAGGGCAATTCCAAAGGCCAGAAGCCTATGATCAAGAAGGTTACGATGATTTCGATGCCTTCGAATGAAATGATCGACGCTTACCATGACGGTAAGGTAACGCTGCTGAACAAAGTCAGCGACGGTGAGACAATCACACAGCTGCTGGGTGAAGCAGCCGAGGATGAAATGTACACTTCCGCCAACTATGCCAGAACCGGCCTGAGTTTCATCAGCTTCAATACAGATCGTGCACCGCTGGATGACCTGGCGGTCAGACAGGCTATCGCGTATGCCGCGGACCGGGATGAAGTGGTGAAGGAAGCCCTGGACAGCTACGGCATGAAGGGCCTGGGCTACTTCGGCATGGGTCAGTGGATGTACCTGCTGCTGAACGGTACCGTACAGTATCCCGTGGAAGAGCCGGAAGAGAATGCCACTGAAAAAGAAAAGGCAGAATACGAGAAGGCCATTGAAGAATGGGAAACGCTGTCGCTGGAAGATATCGAACCCTATGACAGGGATCTGGAGAAGGCAGCGGAGCTGCTGGACGGCGCCGGATGGAACTTGAATGAAAACGGTGAAGCGTTTGTTCCGGGAACGGACAAGGTTCGCTGCAAGCAGACAGAGGACGGCCTGGTTCCGCTGAAGCTGACCCTGGCATACGGAAAGGGAAGCGCCGCGGGCGCGGCCCTGGATGGCGCACTGGTTCAGTCCCTGGCGGAGATCGGCATTGAGCTGAATACAGAAGGTGTTGAAGCGAACGAGATGCTGAACCAGTATTACCGCATGAGCGAAACGAAGTATGACATGTACTTCCTGGCGACAAACTTCGACCTGCTGTATGATCCGTCCCTCAGTTTCAGCGTGGATGAAGAAGGACACCACGTCTGGAAAACCTCCGGACTGGCGGATGACGAGCTTTGGGAACTGGCAGTATCCATGCGCCGCACTGAGCCGGATGATCTGCTTGGCTACTGCACGAAGTGGCTGGCATTCCAGAAGCGCTTCGCTGAACAGCTGCCGCTGCTGCCGATGTATTCCAACGTATACTTCGATTTCTATCCGCAGGTACTGCACGAATATAACATCGCAGCGAATATCTCCTGGCCGGAAGCTTCCATCGGCGCCTACCTTTCTGACTACGTGCCGGAAGTACCGGAAGAGACAGAAGAGCCGTTGGAAGAATAAGAAATGAACCATTATCCCTTGTGGGTTCTGCCGCAAGGGAAAAGACACAGAAACAATCGAAAAAGGCCTTGCGATGCAAGGCCTTTTCCTTTACTATAGCGAAAGGAGGGATGAAAAGTGAAACGTTTCAGTGAATATATATTCGGAGATGTCCTGGTGACCTGGTGGCTGGATGAACAAAACCATATGGGGATGACCCTGGTCCCGGCCGGGATGAAGGATCAGGTGCGGGAACATCAGTATGCGCTGGAGAACCTGGTTCAGATTCACGCAAGGGGTGACCAGCTGCCGAATGGTTACGGAAACGGCCATACGATGGCAACCACGACGGCCACGGACCGTATGCGTTTTGTGAACCAGGTAAAGGAAGGCAATACGGTAGTGACCGAGCTTGCGGACGAGACCGGCCGCATGGTTTTCCATACGCTGAAATGGGAAGAAGGACTGGAAGCCCTGCGGGTTTCGGTTCGGTTTGAAAACCGGACAGGGGAACCGGTGACGCTGGATCTGCTCTCCAGCCTGAACTTTGGCGGGATTACACCCTTTGCGGAGGACGATGCCCACGGTACCCTGTTGCTGCACCGGGCCGGAAGCGCCTGGAGCGCAGAGGGCAGGTTGATTACGAATACCATTGAGGAGGCAATGCTGGAACGGTCCTGGACAGGTCATGCCCTGCGGGTTGTGAAGTTCGGCCAGGTTGGCTCCATGCCGGTGCGGGGCTGGTTTCCCTTCGCGGCGATTGAAGATACCGTCCATGATGTGACCTGGGCAATGCAGATGGCCTGTCCTTCCTCCTGGCAGATGGAAATCCGCCGGAAAGATGACCGGCTGAACATGATGGCGTCACTGCCGGATGAGGATTTCGGACAGTGGGCAAAGACCGTAGCCCCAGGTGAAAGCTTTGAAACACCGGAAGCCTATGTGACAGTCGGACGCGGCGGAATCGACCGGGTGAGCCAGCGGCTGCTGACGGTTCACAGAGCCAATATGCCCAGGCCGGACGCGGAGCTGCCGGTGCTGTTCAACGAATACTGCACCACCTGGGGTGATCCGAGCCATGAGAACCTGACAAAGATCGCAGACCGGATCCAGGGACACGGGATCGATTTCCTGGTGATTGACGCGGGCTGGTACCGCCGGGAAGGCGTGGCCTGGCATGAGTGCGGCGGAGACTGGATTCCGGAAGAAAAAACCATGTTCCCCCAGGGCCTGAAGGCAACGGCGGACATGATCCGGGCGCACGGCATGATTCCCGGAATCTGGTTTGAGCCGGAGACATGCGCAAAGGGAGCGGATATCTTCCGGAAGGAAGAAATGCTGCTGACCCGCAGGGGTACGGTGATCGATACAGACAACCGCCGGTTCATGGATCTCCGCAAGCCGGAGGTGCAGGCATACCTCGATGAACGGGTGACCGGACTGCTGAAGAAATGCGGTTTCGGATATACGAAGATTGACTATAACGACTGTATCGGCGCAGGCTGCGATGATCCGGACAGCCTGGGTGAAGGCCTGCGGCAGAACATGCAGGCTATGCTGGAATTCTTCCGCCGGATGCGGAGGGAAATCCCGGAACTGTGGATTGAAAACTGCTCCTCCGGCGGCCACCGGCTGGAGCCTTCACTGATGGGCGTGACAGATATGGCCTCCTTCTCTGACGCGCATGAGTGCGAGGAGATCCCGATTATCGCGGCACAGATGCAGAGGCTGATTCTGCCTGGTCAGTCCCAGATCTGGGCGGCACTGCGGGCGAGTGACAGTATCCGCAGGATCAATTATTCACTGATCAACACCTTCCTGGGTGTGATGTGCATCTCCGGGGATGTGTGGGAACTGTCCGATGAGCAGTGGGCCAAGGTGGATGAGGGAATCAGCTTCTTTAAAGAAGTGAGAAATATCATCCGGGACGGCGTTTCCACTTTCCACGGTGATGTTTCCCAGAGCTGGCGGCATCCGGAAGGCTGGCAGGCAGTCTGCCGGACAGCAGGCGGGGAAACGCTGACAGTGGTTCATACCTTTGGCGGGGAACTGCCGGAACAGGTCAGCCTGCCGGTATCCGGAAAACGGATCCTGAGGGTGATGAACAGTGAAGATAACGGTATTGCATTGGAAAACGGTAAACTGACAGTAAAACTGAAAGCCCCGTTTGAAGCAATTGCCATTCACACCGGAGACTGATTGTCGGGCATGAAAAAATATTTTACAAAATTGTTAAAAAAGTGTTGACATTCGAAATAAAGTATGTAATAATGTAGTCACAAAGAAGAAGGACATAAAAAAGAAGGAGGTGAGAGGGAGAAAGGGAGACCCGTAAAAAGGATACAGGAAACCAATGAGGCTGCGGGGTGAATGGCGGAGGCGTTCATGGCAAGAGGTAAATCCTGGAACGGCAAAGGCAGTGCGGACGCAGCGGAAGTGAATAGATATAGAAACGAGCAACCCCTGTGCGTGCACAGGGGTTGCTCGTTTTATTGTGTTACGACAGATAAAATTCCATAAAACGTAGAATAATTATTTGACAATTTATACGAATTGGATGTTCAATAGGGGAAAAAGATCGGGTAAGATGATTGCGAACCAAGGGAACGGCAAAGCCGGTAAGGGGAAAGCAATCATGACGAATATGATTTCCATTAATAACAGTATGATAATTTCCGGAGGAAAGACATGGAAAACAAACTGGCAGAAAATATCCGCATTTATCGGAAAAACATGGGATTCACTCAGGAACAGCTTGCAGAAAGGCTCGGAATCACGCTGGGTACCATCTCGAAATGGGAACGAGGAACTTCTGAACCAGATCTCCTGTATGTCATGCAGATTGCCGAACTCTTTCATATATCGGTCGACGCTCTGATCGGTTTCACGATGCACGGAAACAACGTGGAGACAGAGATTGAGCGGATCTGTGCAATGCAGACAAATGATTGTACGATCGAGCAGGTCGCGAAGGAATACGATAACCTGCTGATCAAATTTCCTAATAACTTCGATGTGGTCCACGGAGCGGCAAAATGCCATATGCAGATCGGTATCGTTTACCGTCAGCATGATGAACTGAAGCGAGCCATCGAGCTGTTCCGGCATACCATAGACCTGCTCTCCCAGAACAAGGATCCGGACATCAACGAGGTAAAACTGCGTAATGATATCGCTCAGTGTTATTCTACCCTGGAAGATTATAAAAAAGCGGTTGAAGAGTATAAGAAAAACAACGTGTGCGGCAATAATGACGCAGAGATCGGACTGATCCTGATTGATAAAGAAAAGAAACTGCAGGAAGGTATGAAATATACAGAAACAGCATTCCTGAACATGATCAGCCAGATGATCAGTATTTTCAGCAGCTATGTCTGCTATTACAGGGAATCAAAGGAAATCGAAAAAGGAATCCGGGCAGCCAGGTGGGTGATTGATTACCTGAAGAATTTGAAGGACGATCCTGAAAAAGCCTGCTATCTGGACAAAATATCCAGCATTTCCTATCTGGTACTGGCATTCGGGCAGGATGTAAGCGGCAGGAACCAGGACGCAGAGGACAGCCTGCGGGAAGCGGTGAGGATGGCCCGGGCGTTTGACGCCAATCCTGTTTACACCCTGGATAACATTGCCTTTGTGGAGCATATCCATTCATCGCACGTTTATGACAACGGAGGACCGACCGCAATGGAGGGCCTGCGAAGGACGATGGATGAAAACAAGGACATTATAAGCGACGCATTCAAACAGAAGTTTGAAATGCTGATGAAAAATGAAGCATAAAAAAAGAGATCCGTCAGCTTAAGCTGACGGATCTACTTGTGCTGTATACAGCTGATAGTAGAGCCCTTTTTTCGCCATCAGTTCATCATGGGAGCCCATCTCGGCAATGCCCTTATTGCTGATGTACAGAATCCGGTCACAGTTCTTGATGGTGCTGAGCCGGTGAGCAACGATGATGCTGGTCCGGCCCCGGAGCATCTCCCGGATACCTTCCTGGAGCAGCTTTTCCGTCTGGGTGTCAATGGAAGAGGTGGCTTCATCCAGTATGAGGATGGCCGGGTCGGAAAGGAGCGTACGGGCGAAGGCAATGAGCTGCTTTTCTCCCTGGCTGAGGTTGCCGCCGCGCTCCTTGATCTCTGTCTGATAACCCTGGGGCATCTTCCGGATGAGTTCGTCCGCCCGGACACGGCGGGCGGCCTGGATCACTTCACAGTCCGTGGCGTTCAGACGCCCGTAACGGATGTTATCCATGATAGTTCCGGAGAAGATGAAGCTGTCCTGCAGCATGATACCCAGCTGGCTGCGCAGGGAATGGAGCGTTACCTGGCTGATATCATGGGGTTTGCCATCCTGATCGTGCAGAAGGATTTTTCCGCCGTTCAGGTTATAGAAGCGGCAGAGCAGATTGATGACGGTGCTCTTTCCGGCTCCGGTGGGACCCACAAGGGCAATGCTTTCCCCGGCACGGACATGGAGGTTCATGTGCTCCAGAACGTTGATGTTTTCCTCGTAGGCGAAGGTGACATCCTGATAATCCACTTCACCGGTGATGGGAGGCAGCTCTTCCGCATCCGGCACGTCGTCCACGATGACGGGCTCATCCATGGTTTCGAAGATCCGTTCCAGATAAGCGATATTGTTGACAAAGGAATTATAGATATTCGCAAGGTTGGTGATGGGCTGCCAGAAACGGCTGACATACTGTCCCATGGCGAGGATGACGCCGAAGGAAACCATTTTTCCGCCGCCCATCCAGTAGACGCCCGCAATATAGAGGAAGGTCAGGACCAGCTGAGTCATGGTTTCGCTGGAAAGCCAGACGGTGTTGCTGATTTTGATGGCACGCAGCCAGGCGTCACGGCAGGCGTTGGCCAACCGTTCCATGATGGAGATATTAACCTCCTGACGGTCAAAGAGCTGGCTGACGCGGACGCCGTCGATAGACTCCGCCAGATAAGCGTTATAGTTGCTGTTCTTGTTGCTTTGGTTCTGCCAGGCACGGCGCTGGCGGGGCTTGATGAGAATGATGATGCCGATGAAAAACGGCAGTCCGGCAATGATGACCAGCGCCAGGGTCGTGTTGGTGGAGAACATGAAAACCACGATGAAGATCAGGTTGATGATCTCCAGGATCATGTTGATGATGCCGTTGGAAAGAATATCCGAGACAGAGTTGACGTAATTGATAACCCGGACGAGAATTTTGCCGGCGGGCCGGGAGTCATAATAGCTGAAGGGCAGCTTCTGCAGGTGGGCGAACAGGTCGCTGCGGATATCATGGATGATCCGCTGGCTGACGTGAGCCATCATCCGGGAACGGATGGTGGTAAACACGATGCCCAGCGCGATGATGCCCACAAAGAGAAGCGCCATCCGGCCGATCATGGCGGTATCCTTATTCGGAACGGCTTCGTCCAGGACCCACTGGGTGATCTTGGGGATAAAGAGGGAGGCAACGCTGGCCATGGCGCTGAGCAGCAACGCGGCCAGCATTTTGTATTTATGCCGGGCGATATACTTACCGGCGCGTTTCAGGTGCTGCCACCGGAACGGGGACTCCAGACGCTCGTCAACGTCGAATTTATTTCTTGCCATCCATTACACCCCCATTCCGGCAGCCGGGACACCGGCAGTATTATTGCCGCCGGAGACTGCAGACTGATCTTCATCCATGGGGATGCCGTATTGCAGGCAGTAGGTCTGCCAGTAATAGCCCCGTTGAGCCAGCAGTTCGCTGTGGGTTCCGCGCTCGGTGATTTTGCCATCCTGCAGGACGAGAATCAGATCGGCGTCCCGCATGGAAGAAATCCGCTGGGCAATGATGAACTTGGTGCACTCATAGGGCAGGTGGCGCAGCTGGTCCTGGATATACTGCTCCGTTTCACTGTCCACGGCGGAGGTGGTGTCGTCCATGATGAGGATGCCGGGACGAACCGCCATGGCACGGGCAAGGGCAATCCGCTGACGCTGGCCGCCGGAGAGCCCGACGCCGCGCTCACCGATGATGGTGTCATAACCTTCCGGAAGTTTTTCAGCAAATTCCGCGGCATCCGCCCGGCGGGCAAAGTCCATGACTTCTTCCTGGGTCAGGGACTGATCGCCGAAAGCAATGTTGCCTTCCACGGTATCCGAGAAGAGGAAAACGTCCTGAGTGGCGGTGCCGATGCCGCCACGGAGCTCGCTGAGTTTCCACTGCTTTACGTCGCAGTCGTCTATCCGGATTGTACCTTCAGAGACGTCATAAAAGCGGGCCAGCAGGTGAATGAGCGTGGTTTTGCCGCTCCCTGTGGGCCCCATGACAGCCACGGTCTGGCCGGGCATGACTGAGAAGGAAACGTCCGTGAGAACAGGCTTGGTATCAAACCGGAAGGAGACGTGATCAAACTCGATCTTCCCTTGCATGCGTTCATGGGCGACGGCATCCGGAGCATCCACAATGGAGGGCGTGCCGTAATACAGCTCCATGACCTTTGCGGCGGAGGTGGAGAAACGCTGCAGGTCGTTGATCAGGTTGCCAAGTTCCCGCATAGGATTGGACACGGCCCAGCTGAGCCCTGTGAAGATGGCCAGTTCACCGGGAGTAAGCTCTCCCTGGATGATGAACAGGCCGCCTACGAAAACCGTAACCAGCTGAATGGCGTTGACCAGCAGCTCGATAATGGGGAAGAAGGTGAGCCAGAGCTTGTTGATGCGCAGATGGCTGTCCATGAAGGCCTGGTTCTTCTGCTCGAACCGTTCTTTCTCATATTCCTCCCGGGCAAAAGCCTTCACGACCCGGTTGCCGGCGATGTTTTCCTGCGCCGCGGTATTCATTTCCGACAGCTTTTCACGCATGAAGACAAAGCGGGGACGGACGTGACGGGAAAAGAACTTGGTGATCAGAAGCAGAATGGGCGTAATAACAATCAGAAGCAGGGTCAGCTTCCAGTTGACCAGCAAGAGATAAATTGTGGCAAAGAGGAAAGTGCATACCGCGTCGATGATGCGGTAATCAATATAGCTCAAAAAATGACGGCACCAGTCCAGGTCGGCGCTCATACGGGTCATGAGGTCGCCGGTACGGTGGGAGTCAAAGAAGGCCATATCGTTATACTGCATTTTGCTGAACAGGCGGCGGCGAAGATTGAAGACCACATTCTGGGAATCCTTTTCCAGAAAGATGACCATCATGTATCGCAGGCCTTCCCGGCCGAGCTTGACCACCAGCATAATACCCAGGATGGAAAGCAGCGGTTCGGGATTGCCGGCGACAATAACGTCGTCAATGAGACGCCGGGAAAGCGCGGGATTCACCAGCAGCAAAAGACAGGTGAAGGCGCAGACGCACAAGGCGATGACGTGGCGGCGACGGAAGGGTGCGTCCATATTCTTCCATAACCAGGCAAATTGCTTGCGCATAAAAACTCCAATACAGAATTCATAATCACTCCGTCTGTGGGCGGGAAAGCGGGCGTCTGCAGGCAGACGCTGCTTAAAACATAAAAATGAAGAATGAAAACTCAAAAATGGCGGAAAAAACAGCATCTATGATGCTGCTTTTCTGAATAGAAGAAGGGAACGGAAGGGACGAGTGAAGAGTGAAAAGTTTAGAGTTAACATTTACTGACTGATGCTTACAGCATCAGTTTGTAGATGTTTGCACAGTCTTCTTCGTTCAGGGTAACAAAACCGGAGATGGTCCCCGGACGGCCGTCGCCGCGGCAGAGGTTCTTAACCAGAACCGGGATATCCTCCTCACGGGCACCGAGTTCCGCAAAGTTGCGGGGCATCCCGATGGAGATGAAGAACTGACGCAGCTTTTCGATGCCTTCCCTGGCGGTGACTTCCGGATGAGCGAAGTCCATCTGGCAGCCCCAGACCCGGACGGCGACCTGGGCAAAGCGCATGACGTCATGATTCATGACGTAGGTGAAAACGGCGGGCAGGGTGACTGCCAGGCCGGCACCGTGGGCGCAGTCATACAGGGCGGAAAGCTCGTGCTCGATGTTATGGCTGTTCCAGTCCTGGCTGCGGCCGACGCCGCAGGAGTTATTGTGAGCCATCATACCGGCCCACATGATGTTCGCACGGGCTTCATAATTATCCGGATCAGCGATGACCCGCGGACCTTCGTGAATCATGGTCAGCAGCAGCGCTTCGATCATGCGGTCGGTAACCTCCACCTCTTTGGTGTTGGTAAGGTAGCGCTCATACAGGTGCGCCATAATGTCCGTGATACCGGCAGCCGTCTGGTAGGCCGGGAGGGTCTGAGTCAGGGCGGGATTCAGGATGGAGAACTTCGGACGGATGGCGTCACCGCTGGCACCCCGCTTATACATACCGTCCTCCAGCGTAATAACGCTGTCCGGGCTGCCTTCGCTGCCAGCAGCGGAGATGGTCAGTACGGTACCGACAGGAAGCGCCTCAGTGATCGGCTTGCCGCTGTAGAAATCCCAGAAGTCTCCGTCATAGACAGTACCGGCGGCAATTGCCTTGGCGGAGTCAATGGAAGATCCGCCGCCGACGGCGAGGATGAAATCGATCTTTTCCTTACGGCAGAGTTCAATGCCTTCATAGACGAGACCGCTGCGGGGATTGGGCTTGACGCCGCCGAGGCGGAAACTGGTGATACCTTCAGCTTTCAGTGAGGCTTCCACCCGGTCGATGAGACCGGAACGCAGGGCGCTGCCGCCGCCGAAGTGAACGAGTACGCGGCTGCCGCCAAAACGCTTTACCAGCGCACCGGCCTGGTTTTCAGAATCCTTACCGAAGACAAAACAGGTGGGAGAATAGAAGGTGAAGTTATTCATGCTGACAGATTCTCCTTTCAGATTGAAATGGCTTGATCAGGGGTTCAGCTCGCGCCAGGCGGTGCTCAGGCTGTCGATGATGTTCAGGTGCTGGGGACAGGCGGCTTCGCAGGCGCCGCAGGCCAGACACTTATCCGCACCGGCATTATTATTCGTGATCATCCTGAAACCCCAGTCATCCTTCGGGTCGATGCCATAAAGGGATACGTTGTTCCAGACGGAGAAAACGCCGGGGATGTTGACGCCGTTGGGGCAGGGCATGCAGTAGCGGCAGCCGGTGCAGCCGATCTTAGTCCGGCTGATATAGGCGGCACGGACGTCGTCCATAAGCTTCAGCTCTTCCGCACTCATGATGCCGGTATCCACGGTGTCGAAAATCCGGAGGTTTTCGTCGATCTGCTCGGCTTCGTTGCAGCCGGAAAGCACCACAGCAACTTCCGGATGATTGCAGAGCCAGCGGAAGGCCCATTCCACGGGGGAACGCTTTACCGGGAAGGCATCGTAGAGCGCCTGTACGTTGTCCGGCGCATTGGCCAGGCGACCGCCGAGGAGACCTTCCATAATGACTACCGGGATCCCCTTGCTGCCGGCCAGCTCCAGCCCCTTCGTGCCGGCCTGGTTGTTGATATCCATGAAGTTATACTGAATCTGGCACATATCCCAGTCCCAGTCATTGAGGATATATTCGAATTCTTCATAGGGACCGTGGAAGGAGAAGCACTTATAGCGGATCTTTCCTTCCTTCTTCATGTCATCAAAGAACTGCGGCGCGCCGATGGCTTTCATATGCTCCCACTTCTGCTTGTTCATGGCATGCATGAGGTAGAAGTCGATATGATCTGTCTGCAGCTTTTTCAGCTCTTCCGCCAGGATGGCTTCCATGTCCGCCCGGCTTTGAACCGCATCCGGCGGGACTTTGGTAGCGATGGTGACCTTGTCCCGGTAACCGTCCTGCAGGGCTTTGCCCAGGACGATCTCGGAAGTTTTGTCCAGATAGACATAGGCGGTGTCGATATAGGTGACGCCGCCGTCAATGGCCCGGCGAATCAGGGAGACGGCTTTCTGTTCGTCAATGACGCTGTTTCCGGAGGCGGCGCCGTTAAAACGCATGCAGCCCAGGCCGAAGGCAGAGGATTTGATGCCGAGTTTACCCATGGTGCGGTATTTCATATAAAGATCCTCCTTCCTAATGTGTCAGGGGAGAAAAATTTCTGGTGTAAAGATATGATAGACCTTGGAGCTAGCTCTAAGTCAATAGTAAACAAAATAAGAATTCTAATTCAGAATTCAATACTTAGAATACTGAATTTGTATATGCAGATTGTTGACTTAGAGTAAACTTTAAGGTTTATGATTGGGACAAAGAAAAAACGTTGAATACTTACGGGAGGATTATGATATGAGAAAAGTCAGATGGGGTGTGCTAGGAACAGCGGATATTGCCAGGGGACAGACAATTCCGGGAATGCAGCTGGCGGAGCACTGCGAGCTGTATGCCATTGCGGGCAGAAAACTGGAAAAGGCAAAACTATATCAGGAAGAGTTCGGTTTTCAGAAAGCATACGGCAGCTATGACGAACTGCTGGCAGATCCGGAGGTGGAAGCGGTATATATTCCGCTGCCTAACGATATCCACTGTGAATGGACGGTTAAGGCCCTGAAGGCAAAGAAACATGTGCTGTGCGAAAAACCGCTGGCCGTTTCTGAAGCGCAGGCCAAGGAAATGTTCCAGGCGGCGGAAGAAAACGGCGTTATGCTGATGGAGGCCTTTGCCTATCTGCACAGTCCCTTTGTGAAAGCGGTGAAAGAAGAGCTGGACGCCGGCGTAATCGGAGAAATCCGGTACCTGGAGTCCGCGTTCATCACCGGCAGGAGACCGGATACAGATATCCGCCTGCGGAAGGAAACATACGGCGGAGCCCTGTATGACCTCGGCTGCTATGCAATCAGCATGGCAATGTGGATGCTGGGGAAGGAGCCGGATACTGTACGGGCGACAGCACAGTTCTCTGACAAAAAGGTTGACCTGTTCACTTCAGCCCTGCTGCTGTATGAAAATGAAGCGGTGGCAAACCTGGACTGCGGCATGTTGCTGCCGACCGGACGGCTGGACCGGTTCCATATCCACGGAACCCTGGGTGAGATCGTATCCCCGGTGGAGTTCAACCAGTGCGGTGAGATTCCTTATACCATCATCAAGAACGGGGTGAAGGAAACAAAAACAGTGACGGCGCCGAACAACTATGCCCTGGAATCGGAACAGCTGAGCCGCTGTATCCTGACCGGAGAAAAGCCGCATGTGTCAAGGGAGTTTTCGCTGTTGGTTGCACGGGTTACGGACAGGATACTGAAGGAAATCGGATATTGATGATCAGTTGACAGGCCAGAAAGGTTTGACTTGAAAATGAAATATCGCTTTGCGATGCGATATATACTTCTGACCTTTACAGATGAAGGATAATCAAGTAGAATCAGCGTGAAATTGAAGTTTACTCTAAGGTGATAACCGGGAGGTTCAATATGTATTCGATTCAGGATGTAAGCAATAAAACGGGACTTTCAACCCATACCCTGCGGTATTATGAGAAGGAGGGCCTGATTTCCGGCGTGGAACGCAGCCAGGGCGGATTCCGGCAGTATTCGGAGGAAGACCTGGAACGGCTGGGACTGATTCGGTGCCTGAAGAACACCGGTATGTCCATCCAGGAGATTGCCCGCTTTGTTAAGCTGACCCATGAAGGCGATCACACGCTGGAAGAGCGGGTGGAACTTCTGCGGGAGCACAGGGAACGTGTGCTGGAACGGATGGCGGAGATGCAGGAACACCTGGACAAGGTTACCTGGAAGCTGAACTTCTTCACGGAGAAACTGCGGGCGTACGAGGCGGCGCAGAAAAAGAATCAGAAATAAAATACAGAATTGAATATTCTGCATTTTATTTCTGAATTAATGAAAACTTAAAACTTAAAACTTAAGACTTAAAAATGATCCGCTGCGGCGGGGGAGATTCTTCGACTTCGCCTGCGGCTGCGCTCAGAATGACATTATGCAGCAGCGCAGAAGTCAATCGGTTTAGTGAATGAATACTTAAAGCATAAGGCCGTCCGGGATGCCGGACGGCCTGTTGATTGCAATGCAGGGATTATTTGATGGCGTCGATGAGCTGCTGTACGCAAGGCTTCGGCTGTTCGTGTTCATCAAAGAGCAGGGGATGCTGCTTGATGATCGGTGAACCAGGCTTCATTCCAAAGAAATCCAGCCAGGTATAATCGTCCGCAATACCCCAGGTGGTGACGCAGTCGATCACATCGGAATAGCTGCGATAGATCTCGAAGAGTTTGACATAGATCTCGTTGATCTTTGCGAGCTTTTCGGGAGTTGTTTTCAGTGCTTCCTTAATATATTCCTCAAAACCCGGATCTCCCGGCTTAAGGCGGTAATTCCCCTGATTGAAGGTGGCCATCATGGAGATATCCAGCTCGGTCACATGGATACGCAGGCCCATATTTGCGTAGATCTCGATGGAGCGTTTGATTTCGTCATAATCGGGAACTGCCATATGGTGCTGCTGCATACCGATGCCGTCGACGCGGCAGCCTTTTTCCTGCAGGTTACGGATCAGGGAAACGATACGATCCCGTTTATCCGGGACAGTTTCGCTATAGTCGTTATAAAAGAGCTGGGCATCAGGGGCGGCATATTTGGACATGGAGCGGAAGGCAGCTTCGATGAAACCGGTGCCGCAGAGTTTATAGTACTCACTGTTGCGGTAGACGGGGCTTTCTCCCGGATTCTTTTCCGGATCGGGTACGTCATCCCGGGTGGCTTCATTCACCACATCCCAGGCATATACATCCTGGTTGAAGTGCTCACACAGGGCTTTGCTGTGGGCATCAATGCGCTCATAAATCAGCTCCGGCGCGGCGGGACGATCACCGTCAAGATACATCCAGGCGGGAGTCTGGTTATGCCAGACAGGCGCATGGGCACGGATCCTCACACCCATTTCCCGTGCCATGGCCACAATGGGATCTGCTTTGTCAAAACAGAATTTCCCTTCCTCCGGCTCGGTCGGCTCGTACTTCATTTCGTTTTCTGCCGTCAGACTGTTGAACTGCTGAAGAAGCAGGTCATGATGTTTCTGAATCTGCATAGGGGAAACAGCTGCGCCGATTTTGAAATACTTTTCGTAGGACTTAGCCAGGGAAAGAATTCCGCTCATCCAAGATCCCCTTCCTCAATCAGATTTCTGAATAATTATACACCTCATTGCTCACTCTATGTCAATAAGTTGTACCAACAAATGATTAAACAATGCTTACTTCTGGTTGTTTTTTTCTTGTCATTCCATCCTTATGCGGATAGAATAAAACCGTGACAGGAAAAAGGCCGGATCTGATCCGGAATAGAAGGATATCCAAGGGTTAAAAGAGGCTATATGAACGAGAATGAAGCAACGCTCCGGCATCTGCTGGATCTGTGCCGGAGAAGTGAACGTACCGGAAGCTGGCAGTATTCCGGCTTTTTAACACCGGCTGAGCAGGATGAGCTTCTGCGCAGCCCGGAAGCGGCGCGTTACTCTTTTGTCCTGACGGGAGGGCATGAGGCCGCGGAGCGGAAGATTCTCGCCGCAGGAGATGATAGGGAGGCGGGGCAGCCGCTGCCGCCGATCAGCGTGGTGGCTGTGACGCCAAAGTCCATGAAATACGCGGAGGAACTGTCACACCGGGATTATCTGGGCGCAATCATGAACCTGGGGATAGACCGCAGCCTGACCGGGGATATCCTGGTGAAGGGCAAGAGGGCATGGTTCTTCTGCCTGTCTTCCGCAGCGGAAATGCTGGCATCTTCCCTGACACAGGTTCGTAAAACGGCGGTAACCGCAGAGGTATGCGGAACAGACATTCCAGAAGTCCAACCCGAGTACGCACCCCTGCGGCTGAATGTGATTTCGGAACGGCTGGACGCCATAACGGCAGCCTTCACGGGACTGTCCCGAGGACAGGCGGAAAAACTGTTCGGCGCGGAAAAAGTGTTTGTGAACGGACGTGTTATAACGGACAAGAGCACAAGGCTGAAGGAAGGGGATATCCTGTCGGTGCGAGGCTTCGGTAAGGCAGTATATGACGGAATAGAATATGAAACAAAAAAGAGCAGGCTGTGGGTCAGCCTGCGCAAATACGTTTGAAAGTTGACCTGGCTCGTAAGAACCGGGTTATTTTTTCAGGTTGAAATACTGATTCGGGATATGGCAGTAGCCGCCGGGGTTTTTGTCCAGGTACTTCTGGTGATACTCCTCGGCAGAGAAAAAATTCCGGAGGGGCTCCAGTTCCACAGCCAGCTTTGCGCCGACTTTTTTCTCTTCCGCCTGATAAAAGGCCTGAATCTCCGGAAGGAGGGATTCATCCGTATAGTAGATACCGGTACGGTACTGAATGCCTTCATCATGTCCCTGGCGGTTGACGGACAGGGGATCAATGACCATGAAATAGTATTTCAGCAGTTCAGCCAGTGTGATACGGGTTTCATCATAATCGATGCGGAGGGTTTCGGCATGGCCGCTGTCAGCGCAGACATCCGCATAGGACGGGGCTTTGTCCGGACCGTTGGCATAACCGACTTCTGTGCGGAGAACGCCGTCAAACTGATCAAAGAACTTCTGCATTCCCCAGAAGCAGCCGCCGGCAAGATAAATGGTTTTCATGATTCCTGTTCCTTTCCTGTTGCTGTGTTCATAGAGCTTTCGATTGCCTCGCAGAATTCCGGCATCTCCCGCTTTAACCGGACAAAGCGGCCTTCCCGGGTCAGGAAGACATGCTCGGATCGGGCTTCACAGACGATATCGTCCGGGTTCTTTCGCATGACATAGCGGATGGTCATCACGACGCCATTGAAAGATTCGACCGATATGTCTACGCTGACCGTATCCCCGAAGGTGCAGGGAGCCTTATATTCACAGGAGATGGCTTTGACCGGGGAGACGATTCCTTTTTCCTCCATAGCCGTGTACGGGAACCCCAGCTGATCCATCCATTGGATCCGGGCTTCCTCCATCCAGTGGATATAGTTGGCATGATGAACAACACCCATCATGTCGGTTTCATAGTACTGAACCCGATGGGAATACGGCGCCATGAGCAACCCTCCCTGCAAAACAATATATGGAGATTATACATCAGGATGGCGGGAATACAAGTGCGCGGTTATTGGTTTGCAATCCGGTCGGGTTTCTGTATAATGACAAAGACCGGTACTGACGCCGGCGGAGGAGAGTGACCGGAAATGAAAGCGTATATCTGGGATCTGGACGGTACATTGCTGGATTCCTATGGCGTGATTGTTGAGGCAGCCGCCAGAACGGCAGCTGATGAAGGAATAAATGATCCGAAAGATTATATCCTGAAAGTTGTGAAGCAGAAATCCTGCACTGCCTACATGGAGGAGATCGGCAGTCAGTGCGGAAAGACGGTGCGGGAGGTGTTCGCCCAATACCAGAAGCATACACACGCACTGGATGACCTGATCACCCTGATTGACGGAGCGAAGGAAACGCTGGAAAGGCTGCAGGAAGCCGGGGCTGTTCATTTTGTCTATACACACCGGGGAAGTTCCTCTGAACCGATCCTGGAGCGGCTGGGGGTCCTGAAGTGCTTCAGGGAAGTGGTAACCTCCATGTATGGATTTACGCCCAAGCCCTCGGGTGAAGGGGTGAGGTTCCTGGTGGAGAAATACGGTCTGGATCCGGAACAGACCTGGTATGTGGGAGACCGGACACTGGACGTTCTCTGCGCGAAAGACGCCGGTGTGAAGGCGCTGCTTTACCTGGCACCGGATACCTGCGTTGAGGCGACGGGAAAAGAAGACAGGATCGTACAGGATCTGAGGGAAATATAAGAAGAAGGCCGTGTCCGATAAAGGACACGGCTTTCGTTTATTCAGCTTTTTCCGGAGTGCCGAAGGGACAGGCGGTCATACAGAGCCCGCAGGCACTCTTCCGGCCGAGCTTACTGATAAAGGCGCTGCGCATTCTGTTGCAGCGATGGAAATCAATAATCTCTTCCCGCAGTTTGCCGGCATCCCACCGGACGTCCTTAAGCGCTTTGCATGGGCAGATTTCCACGCAGCGATGGCAGTCTTCCGGACAACGGCTTTCAGTGATCGGCTCCCCATAGGTAAAGGGTGCGTTAATCAGCACGGCGGACAGCCGTACCCGAGGCCCGTAACGCTCTGTGATGATCACATCATTCCGGCCGAACCAGCCGATGCCGGCCCGGGTTGCCGCATATTTGTAGGAGAACTCGGCCAGGAGGTCTGTTTCATTCTTCTGGGCCATCGGCGGGATATAGTATGCGGCATGCTGTTCTTTCAGCAGCGCTTCAAGCTTTTCCAGAAAGGCTTCAAGCCGATCCCGGGATGAACAGATTGCCGCGTCAAAATCCGGTTCTGTGTAGATTTCAGGCGTCAGTTGCTTTCCATGGGGTACGGCCAGGACAAGCGCGGAAGGGTATTCCTGCGCAAGGGGACTGTAGGAGATATCCGCAAAGCCATAAAGGATATCGGGATACTGTGCCAGGAGATCCCTGACAGCGTTTTCGAGGATAGTCATTCCATAATCTCCATATATCTTCGGAAGGTTTTAAAGCCGGCGGCTTCGTAGAAAGCCAGGGCACCGCGGTTGAACTCCCACATGTTCAGCTCAAGCCGCTTGAACCCTTTTTCCTTTACAAAATCAAGAATGAAACGGATCATAGCGCTGGCGACGCCCTGCCGCCGGAAGTTTTCATCCACGCAGAATTCATCGATATCCAGGAAATCCCGCTCAAACATGAAGGGGTTTTCCGGACGGTTGATATGGTTCAGCACGGCAAACCCGCAGACGGTGCCGTTTTGCTCGGCCACCACAATCTCCATCCGGGGATCTTTCCAGATTGTGAAAAGATAGTCCCGAAGCTCATCGCAAAAGCCTGGTTTGAAAACGTCAGGCTTGCCTGCCACATGCAGATCGTTGACCTGCCTGCGGAGTTTATTGACGGCTTCCAGATCTTCTTCCCGGGCGAAGCGAACGATAACCGGAGAGGAAGAAATATGACGCTCCACCGGGGCACGATCACTGCGCAGCAGAGAATAGCAGGCGACGTCACAGATCCCCTGATTATTGATGCCGCCGCCGCGACGGACGCCTTCCTTTGCCATACCGGCCTTGACCATGACCCGGCCGGATTTGGGATTGTTCACATCATGACCCGCGAAGATCCGATTAAGACCGACCGTGTCGAAGAGGTAATCCATGACAGCCCGCAGGGCTTCAGGCATGATACCCCGGCCCCAGAAGGCTTTGCCCATACAGTAGCCGATTTCTGCTTCTTCAATGGCTTCCTGCAGGCGAACGACGGCGATATTGCCAATGACGCTGCCGGTTTCTTTCAGGACAATCGCCCATTGGAAAAAACCACCGTCATCATAATGGGAAATCCAGTCGTTCAATATCATGCGGGTTATATCCACACTGGAATGAGCGGGCCAGGTCAGGAAGCGTGTGACTTCCGGGTCAGAAGCCCAATTGTTGAACATATCTTCAGCGTCTTCGATTTTAAACGGCCGCAGGATCAGCCGGTGGGTTTCCAGGGTCTGAGTTCCGGTTTTATTCATGGGAATATCCTTCCTTTCTCTTTTGCTTTGGCAGCGCGAAGCAGGGGGCTTTTGTCAGGCTCCTGCTTACAGGCAGAACTTCATATATCCGCAGGTGAACGGAAAGAAATCATATTTCTCCGTGCCTGTATGAACCGCTCCGTTGCGTTCATACCATTGCCGGAGGACAGTGTTCTCTTCCACAATGCCCAGGTTGATAACTTTACAATGCTGTTCCCTGGCCGTATCCATCGCATGTTTCAGCAGTTTCTCCCCGATTCCCTGATGTCTGTATTTCGGAAGAACCGCCAGGTTGCTCAGTTCACACTCACCGGAATCCAGAAGCTTCAGGGAGTAATAACCGCGGATAATATCGTCTTCCACATCTGCAAACATCAGCCGGTGCTCACCCTCCATCTGCCAGAGCAGCCATTCCTCCGTCATGGCAAAAGCTGTGAACCGGGGAGCATTCTCCTTTGTAAAACCGAATTCATCCGCAACCGTCCGGAAACTGTCCCGGATCACCCGGACACATTCGGTAATATCTGCTCGTTCAACTTTCCGGATCATTTGAATCACTGTTCCTTTCTTTTGAGAATCCAAATCAGGTTGCTCTGGTACCGGGAGGCGGAGGCGGGATCTTTCAGATCCTCCTTATCCCCTTTATAACCGCGATAGATATCCAATACTTCAAAGCCGCAAAGCTGCGCCAGGAGGAACATTTCCCACCGCGTTGTCTGACGCATCATCAGAGGACGGATTCGCTCGCCGATAATTTCATCCTTATCGTTGAATTCAACGAATTTCCAGTTGCCGCTCATCTGCTGTGTATAAGGATTGTAACTGATTGCATTATAAATCTTTTCCCGGTTTCCGTCACGGTTGACGTATTCCAGACGGAAGGAATAATCATCGGGAGACGTCTGCATCTGGGCAGCCTGTATCGGCGGCCAGGGGTCGAAGGTGTTGAGCGTCAGGATACCTCCGGGAAGCAGCTGCTCCCTCAGGTTTTTCAGCGCGGCAATCTGCAGGGCCTGATCCGGCAGGTGCATGAAACCGCTGCGGGCAATGATGGCCAGGGAATACTTTTTACCGGAGCTGAATTTTGTCATATCCGCGGGGATAATGTTCAGGGAAAGCCCGAGAGCTTCTGCTTTGGCAGAAGCAACCTTACACATCTCCTCAGAAAGATCCGTGCCGTCGATGCTGATACCGCGCTCCGCCAGGTAAAGCAGCACGGCACCCGTGCCGCAGGCAACGTCCACTACGCCGCCGGAACCGTATTTCCGGGCCAGATCCAGGTAAAACTCCTGAAATCCCTCGTGATGATCCGTTCCCTGAGTGTACATGACCTCCAGATATCGGTCGTAGTTCTCGGCAACATCCCTGAAATCGTGCAGATCCATGGTACTCCTCCTCGATATTTTTCTGATGAGATTCCGGATAAAAAAAGATCACTTATCCCGAGCGAGATAAGTGATCTTATCAATGCGGCCGCATTTTCCGGAATCTACTTTTCTCTGCTCTTCAAACGGGTGTACGCGTAATAACCGTAGCCAGTATAAGCTGCGGTCTTCTTAGTCATGGTAGTGACTGCGTACTTCGCCATGAGAAGAGCTCCTTTCCGAAAAAGATTGGAGCGAGTATACTCCCGGAGTTGTTGCCATGTCAAGCAGTTTTTTTCAGATTGCCGGCATAACGGCTTCCGGAGAGGGTGTTTCCACTTCCCGGAGGGCCAGGCCGTCCATACCCGGATCCAGCCAGAGGGCGGGACGTACGGAATGATTTGCCAGCCGGACATTACTGCTGGCCAGGCTGCCGTCGTAATCCACGATGAGGGCTTTGCCCTGGGCTTTTCCGGGGGAACGAAGCCACCAGGTGCCGCCCGGATGGTTATCTGTCATGTATTCTTTCCAGCGGTAAGCGCCATGGGAGGCTGCGATACTTGTCGGTGCGCACATCCTTGTTCCGTCGCCAAGCAGATATTTTGCGAAGGCTTCCCTGTAGCTCAGCAGGAAAACCCGGTCCAGGGTATCAGCACCACCGGGAAGATCTGCTTTACGTCCCTGATCCGGGCCATTATTTACCTCAGTAAACAGGATGGCAGACTGTTCCTCAGGTGTGAAGGCAGCTTCGAGAAAGTCGCCGTTCATCCAGCTGCGCAGGGTGCTGTCTTCCCAGGTGGTTTCCGCACCTTCATCGTTATACGGAACAGCGTCCAGGCCATAGCGGCTGAGGAGCAGGAGATTGCCATCCTGTTCCTCCAGTACAATCCATTCTATTTCTTCCGGACCGTTATCCGGATTGTTATCCTGTTCATATTTCCCAAAGGTGAGGATTGTCCGGGCATTTTCCGCGGCATCCAGGATTTCAGCTTCGCCGCTGCCACCGAACAAATAAAGAAGGATAACGATCAGAAACAGGATATAACCAATACGTTTCATAACAGTCACATCATGAGTTTCCATTACTGCATACCTCCTTCCACGATACCAGCATAGCAAACAAGTCTTACTTTCAGGTGACTTTTACCTTACAGTTTCGTAAGGGAGCTACGTCATCGTTTAATGCGATGACAATGAAGAATGAAAAATGAAGAAAAAACAGAAAAACTCCTGCGTTGAAGGCAGGAGTTTTGAATAAAGACCGAATAAGCGGATATAAAGTTATTTTACGGGGGGCGCGGCGGTGCCCTCGTCAAACAGGCGGACAGGAAGGACAATCACCTGCGGCGGCAGATCGGGATGCTCAATACGGTTCAGCAGCAGGCGTACACCGTTGGACGCGACGCTCTGTCCTTCAGAGAAGATGCTGGTGAGCTTTGGCAGATACGGGATATCTCCGCGGAGATGGTCAAAACTGACAATGGAAATATCCCTGGGAATTTCCAGCCCCATGTCGGCCAGCTCTAGCATGACGGGATAGGAAACCTCATCACGGAAGGAAACAAGAGCGGTATAATCCAGGGGAAACAGCAGCTCCCGAAGGGTGGAATCCGCCAGGGCAGCTTCCACCTTTTCACCCGGAACGACCCGGATATTACTCTCGGGGATTCCGTATTCACGCATGGCCTGCATGAAGCCTTCGAGACGGTCAATCTGGGAACTGGAACGGTTTTCACCGGACATGAAGAGGTATTTTTTATGACCGAGCCCTGCAAGATGAACACCGGCGAGGAAACCGCCCTGGCGGTCATCGCAGCGGACATTGTCTGTCACGATATCCTGGATCCGGCGATCCAGCAGCACAAAGGGCATGTTGTTCTTTTGCATGATCTCGATATGGCTGCGATTGTTCATGTAAGGGAAATACAGGATGCCGTCCACGGACTGGGAAATGGCGGAGCGGATCAGGTGCTCGCCCAATTCTTCATTGAGGCCCATGCACAGCACCATGATGTTGTATCCGGCCTGGCGCAGTTCGCTGTCCATGACGGTAAGCATATTACAGAAGTGAAGATTGTGAACGTCATTGACGATAACCGCGATATTACCGCTTCTTCCTGAGCGAAGGGTGGAGGCGAGGGAATTGCGGATATATCCCATCCGGACAGCAGCTTCTCGGATTTTCTCCCGGGTGGATTCCGGAAGCCGCGGATCCCCGCGGAGCGCCCGGGAAACCGTGTTGACGGTATAGCCGCATGCACCGGCGACATCCTTGAGGGTAATGCGGTTGACAGCCATACAAATCCCTCCATGAACAAGATTAACGTTATTACAAATATTATATCATAAAACGGTATACAAAGACAATTTCTGCCAATCTTACTTCTTTATAAACAATCAATTAAAAAAGATTTATATTAAATTTGTCAAAAAACGCTTGACAATTGACCAAATAACCTATATCATTAAATCAACGGACAGGATTAACGATAATCCTGCAAAAAGGGAATAAAACAGAGGAGGAAACGAACCATGAAGAAACTGTTGGCTGTTCTGCTGACGCTGGCCCTGATGCTGGGCATGTGCAGCGCCCTGGCGGAAGAAGAACCCATCAAGCTGACCCTGTGGACATTCCAGGAACTGCATACCCAGCTCTATAAAGAGATGGAAGCATCCTGGAACGCGAACCCGGACAATCCGAAGATTGAGATCGACATGCAGGTTTATCCCTACGACGATATGCACAGCAAGCTGACCCTTGCCCTGCAGAGCGGCGAAGGTGCTCCTGATATCGTGGACATCGAAATCAACCAGTTCGCGAACTACCTGAAGGGCGATATCCAGCTGGCGGACATCAACGACATCGTTGAGCCCATCAAGGACAAGCTGGTTATGAGCCGCTTCAACAACTACGCCAAGGACGGCAAGTACTACGGCATTGACCATCATATCGGCGCCTGCATCATGTTCTACAACACCGAGATCCTTGAGGCCGCCGGTATCAACTATCAGGACATCAAAACCTGGGACGATTATCATGAAGCCGGCAAGGTTGTGCTGGAGAAGACCGGCAAGCCGATGTGCACCTGGGAATCCACTGACTGCTGGAGCATCTATCCCCTGGTAAACCAGCATGGCGGAGACTGGCTGACGCCTGACGGACAGGTCCGGATGGACGAACCTGTGGTTGTGAACACCCTGGCCTTCATGAAGAGCATGCTGGACGACGGAACGGCTGTTGGAGCCCCCGGCGGATTCCATCACGCTGAAGAGTACTACGGTGAGATGAACGGCGGCGCCTTCGCTTCCGTGAGTATGCCCTTCTGGTACCTGAACCGGTTCACCGACTATATGCCTGACCTGTCCGGCAAGATGAAGGTTGCCCCGATGCCCCTGTGGTCTGACGGCGGACACAAATCCGCGCAGATGGGCGGTACCGGTACGGCGGTCGTAAAGACCAGCGCCAACCTGGACATTGCCAAGCAGTGGCTGGCTTACGCTACCCTGAGCTTCGAAGGCTGCGTGAAGACCTGGACCATCCTGGGATTCGATCCCATCATGACCGAAGTCTACGGTGCACCCGAAATGAAGGAGCCGAACAAGTTCTTCGACTACTACGGTGATGACATCTTTGATATGCTGAAGACCCTGCTGGATGATATTCCGGACACCTGCATCTCCGAATACTTCCCGGCAGCCAGCGACATCGTCAAGCAGCATATGGCGTATGACCTGGTCATTGGCGGAGTGGATGCGGAAACCATCGCACAGAGCTGCGCCCAGGAACTGAGAGACGTAATTGAGTAATCTTCCCTGATACGGGCCGGCCGGAGGGAATCCTCCGGTCGGCTTCTTCCGGTTATACTCAGTTTTCTTTTACGGAGGCTGATTGTATGCAGCAGGTTTCAAAACGACCCAACAAAGTGATTGCTTTCCTGACGAGCAGGAAAGCAGTACCCTATGTGTTTGTTGCGCCGTTTATTATTTATTTTCTCCTGATCTACCTGTATCCGACAATATCCACAATCCTGATGAGCTTCCAGCGGATTGACGGTCCGACAGTAAGCACCTGGATCGGGCTTTCCAATTACCAGAAACTGTTTTCCCGCAACTTTATCCAGTCACTGGAGACAACCACCCGATATGCTTTCTGGGACGTTGTGATACTAACCTCTGTGCCGCTGATCTTCGCGGTGGTTCTGCATTCGGGACTGGTCAAGGGAGCTGCCTTCTTTAAATCCCTGTTCTTTATTCCGGCACTGACTTCCATTATCGTGGCCGGTATTGTGTTCCGCCTGGCTTTCGGCACCCAGGATACCGCACCGGTTAACGCCCTGGTGACCGCACTGGGAGGACAACCGAGAAAATGGCTGATGTTTGCCGATACCGGCAACCTGGCTCTGATTGTGATGACACTCTGGCGCTGGATGGGCGTCAATATTATTTACTACCTGTCCGGGATCCAGGCGATACCGACCGATCTGTATGAGGCGGCGGAAATCGACGGAGCCAATCCTGTACAGCGCTTCTTCCATGTGACCCTTCCCGGCATCAAGCCGGTTCTGATATACGTGATTACCATTACGGTACTGGGCGGGTTTGCCATGTTCACTGAATCTGTAGCCCTGTGGGCGCAGAACAATCCCGGCGGTGTCGGCCGTACGATTGTCGGCTATCTGTACCAGGTGGGTATCAGCAAAGCCAATATGGGTATGGCTTCCGCTGTGGGCCTGACCCTGCTGGTACTGGTGCTGGTTGTGAACCTGGTCCAGCTGGTGCTGATGGGATTCTTCAGGAAGGAGGACGCTTGAACATGAAAATGAAAAAGCATTTCAACAAGCGGAAAGCAATGCTCTCCTTCCTGGCTACCGGACTGATGATTATCTGGGCATGTGTAGCCATGCTGCCCTTTGCCTTCATGTTCTGTAGTTCCCTGAAACCCGGTGAGGAAATGCTGCGGAAGGGACTCAGCCTGACCATTGAACCGGGCGTCTCCTCCTTCAGCAATTACAACGCACTCAATACCTACCGGGACGGCATCTACTGGCACTGGTACAAATCCAGCGTGATTATCATGGTGCTGCAAACCGTGATCGGGCTGTTCTTCGGTTCCATGGTTGGATACGGACTGGCAATGTATAACTTCAAGGGCAGGAACCTCATCTTTACCCTGGTGCTGATCGTGATGATGATTCCATTTGAGATCCTGCTGCTACCGCTGTACCGGATGCTGATCCGTACAAAGATGACGGATAACTACTTCGGTGTGGTGCTGCCGTATCTGGTTCCGCCGTTTATGATTTTCTTCTTCCGGCAATATGTGCTGGGACTGCCCAAGGAACTTCTTGAAGCCGGAAGGATTGACGGCTGCACCGACTACGGTGTATTCTTCCGAATTATGGTACCGATTATGATTCCGGCCTTCGGAGCCATGACGATCCTCAGCGGCATGAACAGCTGGAACAACCTGCTCTGGCCTATGATTGTGCTGAGTTCCAATGAGAAATTCACGATTCCCATCGGTATGGGTACGACCATCACCCCCTACGGAAACGCATACGATGTGCTGATGCCAGGCGCGGTGATGGCGGTTGTACCGATTATCATTATTTACCTGTGTGCCCAGAAAACCTTCATTGCCGGACTGACTGCCGGCAGCGTGAAGGGCTGAGCCGGGGAAGGAGAAAAAGCTATGAAAAAAGCATCCATGATTCTGGACAGAGACTACCGGATCGGCAAGGTGGATCCGCGTATCTTCGGCTCGTTTATCGAGCATCTGGGACGTGCTGTTTACGGCGGTATCTATGAACCAGGCCATCCGACGGCTGACGAAGCGGGATTCCGGAAAGACGTGATCGAAAAGGTCCGGGAAATCGGTGTTCCGATCGTCCGATATCCCGGCGGAAACTTTGTTTCCGGTTTCAACTGGGAAGATTCTGTCGGCCCGCGGGAACTGCGGCCGAAACGGCTGGACCTGGCGTGGTTCACGACGGAGAGCAATGAAGTGGGCCTGCATGAGTTTGCCGACTGGTCTGAAAAGGTCGGCAGCGAAATCATGTATGCTATCAACCTGGGTACCCGGGGACCGGAAAATGCCCGGGACATTGTTGAATACGCGAACCATAAGGGCGGCAGCAAGTTCAGCGACATGCGGATCAAAAACGGAAGAAAAGATCCACTGGGCATCAAGATGTGGTGCCTGGGCAACGAGATGGACGGCCCGTGGCAGATGGGACACAAGACTGCCACGGAATACGGACGCATCGCCAATGAAGCCGCCAAGATGATGAAGTGGGTGGACCCCTCCATCGAGCTGGTGGCGTGCGGTTCCTCTTCTTCCCAGATGCCCACCTTCGGCGACTGGGAGCTGACGGTGCTGAACGAGTGCTATGAGAACATCGACTACGTCTCCCTGCACCGCTACTACGGCAATCCCACCAATGATACCCCCGGCTTCCTGGCCCGGAGCATGGATCTGGATGACTTTATCCATACAGTGATTTCCATCTGCGACGCGGTAAAGGGCAAGAAGCACCAGAAGAAGCAGGTGAATCTGTCCTTTGACGAGTGGAACGTATGGTATCACTCCAACCAGCAGGACCAGGAGATCTGGAAGCAGGAGAAGTGGGGCCCCGCCCTGCCGCTGCTGGAGGATATCTATAACTTTGAGGATGCCCTGCTTGCCGGCAGCATGCTGATTACCTTCCTGCGCAACGCGGACCGGGTGAAAGTGGCGTGCTTGGCACAGCTGGTAAACGTGATTGCGCCGATTATGACCCGGAAGGGTGGCGGATGCTGGGCGCAGACGATCTTCTATCCCTATCTGCATGTGAGCCGGTACGGCCGCGGCACAGCCCTGAAGGCGATCGTGGATACGCCGGTGTATGACTGCTCGGACTATGAAGGCGTTCCGATGATTGACGCCACAGCCACACAGGGTGATGACGGAAGCGTGACGGTTTTCTGCGTGAACCGGGATATGAAGGAAGACTTCTGCATGGATCTGGACCTGCGCTCCTTCGGCGATCTGCGCCTGGAAGAGCATATCCTGCTGCATCATGATGACGTGAAGGCCGTGAATACCGAGGAGAATCCCGGTAACGTCATGCCCGTGGCGGGCCCCGGCGGTACCGTCGACGGCGGCAGAGCGGAAATCAAACTGCCGGCACTGAGCTGGAATGTGATCCGGTTTGTGAAACCCTGAACAAGATGAGCAATAAAGACAGGAGCCTTTCACCCATTACGGTGAAAGGCTCCTGCTTTTCAGGAAGATATTACTTCAATACGACGGCTTCCGTATTTACCCAAAGCGCCGGGCGGAAGGCGGTATTGTTGAAGTGGATGTTGGAGAACATCTCACTGCCATCATAATCAACCAGCATTGCGTTGATCAGATCGTCAGAGGGAGACCGGAGCCACCAGGCACCGCCAGCCTGGGTGTAAAAGACACCATTGGCGATGGCAGTCTGGGAGGGCTCACATAGTCTGTCCTCCAGTTCGGGGAAATAGGTTACGAAGACTTCGCGGTAGCTGAGCAGAAAGATTTTGTCTTCAGTGTCGGGGCCTCCGTCGACACTGAATTTTGCCCCCTGATTGGAACCGTTGACCACTTTTGTAGTCTGGATAGCGGCCTGTTCTTCATCAGTAAAGGACTTTTGCAGGAATTCATTATTCATCCAGCGGCGCAGGGAGCACTGTTCCCATGTGGATGTACCGTCTTCATTATGGTAAGGAACGGCGTCCAGGCCGCACTTGCTGAGCAGCAGGCATTTTCCGTCTTTCTCTTCCAGGACGATCCATTCGATGGGCTCCTGACCGTTGTCAGGATTGTTGTCCTGGTCATAAGCGCCAAAGGTTACAGTTTTACGGGCTGTATTGTCAACGTTCGCAGCTTCCGCACTGCCGCCTCCGATATTAAAGATATGTACGGCAAGTACGACCAGGAACAGAATATAACCGATTCTTTTCAAGATGATGTTATCGTAAGTTTCCATTGATTCATCCCTCCTCGCCAACAAGAATAGCAAACGAATCTTACTTTCAGGTGACTTTCAGCTTACAGTTTTGTAAGGTGGATCAGAATATGGACTTTTGTTAACGAATCATATAGAATATGCAGCTAAGAAAACGTGATGAACCCTGTCCACAGAGGTGAAAGCATGGCTTCGGTAACCGGCGACTTTTCCAAGGGGAAGGTTTCCATGGCCATCCTGAAACTCGGCCTGCCCATGATGCTGGCTGAGCTTGTTCACGTGCTTTACAACATTGTGGACAGAATGTACATCGGTCATATGCTGGAAGGCGGAACACTGGCGCTGACCGGCCTGGGGATCTGTTTTCCACTGATTACGCTGATCGGAGCCTTTGCCAATCTTTTCTCCACCGGCGGATCCACCCTGGCTACCATTGCCCGGGGCGCAAAGGAAGACCGGAAAGCAGAAAGGATCATGGGCACCTCTTTTACAATGCTCCTGCTGATCGGACTGCTCCTGACCGGTCTGCTGTACCTGACGGCGCCTGTGACGCTGCGGTGGCTGGGCGGGGATGATGAGACGATTCCCGCCGCAATGGGATACTTCCGGATCTATGTGGTGGGTACGGTACCTGTGTTGATCAGCCTGGGAATGAATCCGTTTATCAGTGCCCAGGGGTTTCCGAAGATCGGTATGGGAACGATTCTCATCGGTGCTGTCCTGAATATTGCGCTGGATCCGCTGATGATCTATACGATGAACATGGGCATCCGCGGGGCGGCGCTGGCCACGGTTGTTTCCCAGACGGCCAGTGCAATATGGGTGCTGGGCTTCCTCAGGAGCAGACGGGCAGTGCTTCGCCTGACAGGGCTGCACCTGGACTGGAATGAACTGAAAAGAATTGTGAGCCTGGGTGTGACCGGATTTACCTTCCGGGTGACGAACAGCATTACGCAGGCGATCGTAAACATCATGCTCAAGACCTGGGGCGGACCGCTCAGCACAATCTATGTGGGCGCCATGAGCCTGATCAACTCCCTGCGGGAGATCATGAGTCTGCCCAACAGCGGGATTGTTATGGGCGGTCAGAGCGTCATGAGTTACAATTACGGTGCGAAGTTGTATCCGCGTGTATCAAAGAGCATTCGCTTTATCTTCCTGAGCGGATTGTTTGTGAACATTGTCATGTGGCTGCTCGTGATGATTATTCCCGAGCCATTGATCCGCATTTTTACATCCGATGAACAGCTGATCCGGACAGCCGTAGTCTGTGCCAGGATCTACTTCGGGGCTTTCCCGTTCATGGCTATGCAGCAGGCGGGACAGTCAACTTTTGTTTCGCTGAACTATCCCCGGTATGCGCTTTTCTTCTCCCTGCTGAGAAAGATTGTACTGGTGGCGCCGCTGACGCTGCTGCTGCCGAATATCGGCCTGGGGGTACACGGCGTTTTCTGGGCAGAGTTTGCCAGCCAGGTGATCGGCGCGACCGCCTGCTTTACGACAATGTATATGGTTATCTGGAGACATATGAGGAAAGAATAAAGACGACCTGTACTGCCAACGTGTTGAAAGATAATGAATTCTCAGCAACTGTTTAAGAATTGCTGAAAAGCCCGCGGCTGTATGGCCGCGGGCTAATTTAACGGATAAAGGGGTTCAGCGGGGATTACCAGGGGCGCTCCATTCCGTTATAGTTCCAATACATGTAGCTGTCAGGCCTGGTGCGCAGGGATTCGGCCAGATCAGCGATTCCCCGTGCGGAAACAGCCGGATCGACCGGGGCCTCCGGACCGCCCATGGGGGTATGCATCCAGCCAGGGTTAAACAGCAATACCCTGATTCCTTCCGGTTTCAGGTAACGCTGCAGAATAACAGACTGGATATTTAAAGCAGCTTTGGACATACAGTAATCATAACGATTGATGTAATCGGCGTGGGAGGTCATGCTGCCAGCCTCGGAAGAGATATTGACCAGGAGTTTATCCTGCCCCTTCCGCAAAAGGCCGATACATGCTTTTGTTACGCGCAACGGGCCGAGAGCGTTGACATTGAACAGTTTCATTGAACCGTCAATATCAAAGTCCTCAAGCAGGTATTCACTTTCGGGCCGGATGATTCCGGCACAGTTCACAAGAATATCCAGTGCTTCAGTTTTTGCACCGACGTACTCAGCCATGTGCTGAACTGAAGCTGAGTCAGATACATCCGCGCGGAAAAAATCGAACTGCCCGTTTGCTTCCTCAAGCAGGCTGTCTGTTTCGGGATGCTGTACTACATCCACACCGAAAACCATGAAGCCCCTGGAAAGGTATTCACGAGCCAGACAGATACCGAGACCGCCGGCAGCGCCGGTAATTAGGACGGTTTTCATCTTCTTTCCTCCTCTGTAATTCAGACACAGGATCTATGCTCATAATATACCGAATGAAGAAACAGTAATCAAGAATTAAATATATGATCAGGTGTTGTAGATCACCGGCAGTTGTGGTTTTGAAATGCAGGACTTATAATGCTGGTGTCTGCGGAATACGTTGGAGGTTACGAATAATGAGATTGCTTTTTGAAATGGACAAACATGACTATGAGGAATGCACTCATTCTTTTTCCCGGCCGTCCGCACGAAGCATCATCATCCGGGATGGAAAAGTGGCAATGATTCACAGCATGAAATATGACTACTATAAGTTCCCGGGCGGAGGGATCGAGCAGGGAGAAGATCCCGCGGAAGCGATGATCCGGGAAACCCGGGAAGAAACGGGACTGGTTGTGATTCCGGAAACAGTCAAAGAGTATGGACTGGTTCACAGGATCCAGAAGAGCGACAGCGATCCGACGGAAGTTTTTATCCAGGATAACTACTATTACCTTTGTGACGCGGAGGAAACGGTGGTTTCCCAGCATCTGGACGGGTATGAATCCAAAGAAAATTATCAGCTGGAATTTGTAGATCCTGATGCGGCTATTGAGAAGAACAGCAGGGATATCCACGGCCCCTATAACCCGATGATGTTCCAGCGGGAAGCAAAAGTGCTGGGCATGCTGATTGATGAAGGTTATCTGAAATCAGGACAGGAATGAAGATGAAGATCTATTTTGCACCCATGGAAGGAATGACAGACGGGATCCTGCGCTCCGTTCATCAGAAGATGTTCGGGGGTGTGGATGTATACTGCCTGCCTTTTCATAAACTGACACAAACCATGTCACTGCTGACACGGGAAAAAAGGGACATTGATCCGGAGGAAAACAAAGGATTGAATGTGCTGCCCCAGGCACTGACGAGGGATCCGGAGCAGCTGCTGGCCTGGCTGGAATACGTCAAAGGGCTTGGATATTCCTGCGCGGACCTGAACCTGGGATGCCCGTCTGCAACGGTGACAAAACGGGGAAGAGGCAGCGGAATGCTGCGGGATTCTGAATTCCTGGAATCATTCCTGGACAGTGTGTTTTCAAAAACGCTTCCGACAGGATTGTCCGTCAAGACCCGGATCGGATATGAACAGCCGGAGGAATGGGGAAGGATCCTGGATATCCTGGCGAAATACCCCTTTGAGCATGTGACGATCCATGTGCGGACGATGAAGGAACTATATACGGAGGCTTTTCATCCGGAAGCTTTCGAGGAAGCAGTACGGAAAGGGATTCCGCATCCTGTCTATAACGGAAGCCTGCGGACGACGGAGGACGTGTCAGCTTTGCAGGCCCGCTGTCCGGAAACGGAGGCTGTGATGATCGGCCGCGGCTTGCTGGCCAATCCGGCCCTGGCCCGGCAGCTGCGGGGCGGGGCGGAAGCAAGCAAAGATGAACTGGCCACCTGGTATGCCGCTCTTTATGAAGGCTGGGAACAAAGATTCGATCCGGTGACGGCATTGGGGAGAATCAAAAAGTTGATGGAGTGGCCGAGCGAGGGCGATATCCGGCGCAAACGCCTGTTAAAACGGGCCAGGGACATCGACGGATGCATCCGGGCGATGCTGGATGATGAATAATTTACAGGAGCGAAGAGAACGATGATTGTACTGGTGGTTGACGTTCAGAAGGGCATAACCGATGAGAGGCTGTATGCCTTTAACACCTTTATTGACAGGACAACACGGCTGATTGACACCGCGAGGAAAAACGAGACTGAGGTGGTTTACTTCCAGCATGACGACGGTCCCGGAACCGGTTTTTCCATCGGAGACGAAGCCTTTGAAATCGCCGGGCAGGTCACCCCGGAAAAGGGAGAAAAGGTCTTTATCAAGACAATCAACAGCTGCTTCGGGAACAAGGAATTCGCAGAATATATGGAGCTGCAGAAAGACAAACGCCTGATGATCATCGGCCTGCAGACGAACTTCTGCATTGACGCTACTGTGAAATCCGCTTTTGAAAGAGGATACCGGGTAATCATTCCCGAAGGAACCAACTCCACTTTTGAAAATGACTACATGAGCGGAGAAACCACCTGCCGGTACTACAACGAGTTTATGTGGCCGGGACGGTTTGCGGAATGCATACCCTTTGATGAAGCGATCGGAATGATCAAAAAGTGAACAAAACCCCGGATCCTGATGGATCCGGGGTTTTCATTGTAAAACAGGTTACCCTTTGACAGCACCGGCCATCATGCCTTTGACCAGCTTGTCCTGGAAGATGATGAACATCACAACGGTTGGCAGAGCCGACAGTGTCAGCACCGTCAGGATCAGCGGTGTATCCTGGGAATGCTCTCCCTTGAAAGCACCAAGCGCCAGGGGAAGGGTTTTCACACGGATATCATTTAGGAAGGTATTCGCAAAAGCAAATTCATTCCACATGCCGACCGCATTATAGATTGCCAGGGTGGACAGTCCGGCTTTTGAAAGGGGCAGGATTATCCGGAAGAACATATTGTATTTGTTGCATCCGTCAATTCTGGCTGCTTCCTCCATTTCGGACGGGACTTGACAGCTAATTCGAATTAGCCTATAATCTGGCTAATTAGAATTAGCCTAAACTGGAGGAGGATTTATGGATACCAAAGGCAGGATCCTGGATGAGGCGCTGACACTTTTTTCTGAGAAGGGTTATGCCAATGTGTTTGTCAGCGAAATTGCAGAGCGGGTCGGAATCAAAGCCCCGTCGCTGTACAAACATTATGAGAGCAAACAGGCCATATTTGACGCGCTCATCAGGGAAATGAACAGCAAGTTCCTGAAACAAGCCGGTGCCCTTCATATCCAGGGCGATGACGCCGCACAGGACGCGGCGATCTATAAAGGCCTTTCCGAAGAGCAACTGATTCAGCTCGGAAAGGATCTGTTTCATTATTTTCTTTACGACGACTATGCCAGGAAATTCCGGAAGATGCTTACGATGGCAGCATATCACGATAAAGAGCTTTCGGAAGCCTATATGAAGCATTATGTGGATGATCCCCTGTCATACCAGGGCATGCTCCTGGGGCTGATGGTCCAGGAGGGCGTCCTTCACACGGAAGATGTGGAAATCATGACGCTGCATTTTTACGCACCTATTTATATGCTGCTTACAGCCTGTGACCGTGATCCTGACCGGGCAGAAAGCGCAGTCGGAATCCTTGAAAAGCATATCCGCCAGTTCAACAGGCTGTATGGAAGAAAAACAGATTAACCGAAAAACAGGGGAGAAAAGCATTATGAAAATTGTCCTGATCCACGGCCAGAACCATAAAGGCAGCACTTACCATATCGGCAGGATGATCGCGGAAAAAATCAGCGGCGGGGAGAATCCGGCGGAGTTTTTTCTTCCCCGGGACCTGAATCATTTCTGTACCGGTTGTTACGCATGCGTGGAAGAAGTGGAAAAATGCCCGTTTTACGAGGAAAAGAACAGGATTATGGCGGAGGTTGAAACCGCTGATGTACTGATATTCACAACGCCTACCTACGCCCTGAGGGAATCCGCCCCCATAAAGAGTTTCATTGACCTGACATTCAATTACTGGATGTCGCACAGACCGAGAAAATGTATGTTCAGCAAAAAGGCCGTCGTTGTTTCGACGGCTGCGGGAACCGGCGCGAAGAAAGCTGTGAAGTATGTAGCAAACGTTTTGTTCTACTGGGGTGTTCCACATGTATGGACATACGGAATCAGCGTCCAGGCGATGAACTGGAACGGGGTCAAAGAAAAGAAAAAGAGAAAAATCGAAAAACAGACAGCCAGAATTGCGGACAACGTGGTGAAGAAGACGGCTAAAGCAGGCTTAAAAACAAAAGCCGTATTCATGCTGATGCGAATGCTGCAGAAGGCGGATCTTGCCTCGGGCGAGCCAGACAAAGCGTATTGGGAGAAGAACGGCTGGCTGGGCAAAGACCGGCCCTGGAGATAAAAACTGTATATCGGAGACTTTACCGAATAAACCAGATTATATGAATTATGGATATCCGGCAGCTGTGCCGGATTGACGGGAGGCAAGTATGAACAGAACAGTATCCATGGCCGGTGCGGCAATTACAACAGTCACTGTTTTTCTTTTTGCGGTATGCATTCTCTGCGATTTTATCTTCGGCTCCTATATTGTCTGCATGTTCCTGCCCATTGGCTATATGATGATGGCGGCAGGGCTGCATCATGAATGCGGGGAGAAGACAAAGGTTTCTGCCAATATCGGTATGATCCTTGCAGGGGTCTATGCCGTGCTGATCCTGCTGGTCTACTTTGCACAGACCACTACGGTCCGGACAGAGATCCTGACTGACCAGGCATCCCGGATTTTGAATTACCAGCGGGGCGGCCTGCTGTTTAACTATGACCTGCTGGGTTACGGCATGATGGCGCTTTCCACTTTCTTTATCGGCCTGGCTATGAAGGCGGAAAATAAACCGGACCGGTGGCTGAAACGGCTGCTTATGACCCACGGAATCTTTTTCCCAGGCTGCTTTTTCATGCCCATGACCGGGATGTTTACTTCCATGGCGGAAGGCAGGAGCGGAAACGGCGGTTATATCGCGCTGCTGTTCTGGTGTCTTTACTTCATTCCGATCGGAGTTCTTGCCTGGAGGCATTTCAGCAGCCGTGAGACATGACGGAAAAGCGATGCACTGAAGCATGAAACGATCCCGGGAACAAAGCGTTCCCGGGATTTTGAAAGATTTACGGACATTATTTCTATGCGATGTTTTTCGTGAGGGAGCGACAGATTTGGAGAAGGGGGCGGCCAGGGGATTATGGCTGTCAGCGGTTCAGCAGGGATCGGTAATCAGAGGGGGTAATGCCCTCATATTTCCGGAAGGCCCGGTTGATGGTCAGGGGAGAAGCGTAACCGACGAGATCGCAGATTTCTTTCAGGGTCGCATCCGGCCGCTCCGACATGATCTCTTTGGCAAGACGGAGCCGCTCCCGGTGGATATAATCCAGCAGGTTTTCACCAGAGGCTTTCTTAAACCGCTTGGAGAAGTAGGAAGGACTCATGTCAAAATGATCGGCAATGACGGAGATGGAAAGGGAAGGATCGGTGATGTTGGCGTTGACATAATCCACAAACTGCAGGTCCTTCGTTACGGAGGACAGGTCCTTTTCCCCTGAAGCGTCGGAGGCGAGAGAGGAAAGGGCGGACCGGATCCGGGCCAGCATGCTGTCCAGGTTGGGCACCGTCCTGAGCGAATGGATATCAAAAGCATGACGGACACTGTCCTCCACACCGGAGGGCAGGTCGCCCAGGGATGAAGCCATCAGGTTCACAACGCCCAACAGGCGGATCCTGCCTTCCTCGGGGGAGCATTTACGGAGCGAAAGGGCATCCACAACCTCCGGCCAGGTGGATTCAGCGGAGAGATAATCACCGGTGGACAGGTTGCGGCAAAGCTTTTTCTCTTTTTCCAGCAGCTCCGGGAAGGACAGGGTGTCACTGGCCGCGGCGGGAATCTGGTCATAACGGCAGACGGAGACGTCCGTGCCGATCAGTTCCATATAATCCGCTGCCTCCCGGCATTCGCGGAAGCAGGTGGTGATGGAAACGACGCCGCTGTGCAGGCTGCTGACGGCTGCGGTCAGGATAACGCCGAAGGTGTCGCGGAAGAAATCCCGGACCTGCATAACGTTGGTGAGCGTGTCCTTCCAGATCTGCTCCTCAGGCAGGGAATCCGGCAGGGAAATGATGCAAGCAACATTTTCCTCAACCTCCACCGCGTAGCGGGTGCTGCCGTTATCCGCCAGGCGGTCAATGGCAGTGCGGATGATCTCATCCAGGCGGCTGAGGGCTTCCGCGTTCTGCATCAGCAGGGGAGACTGGTCCTCCCGCCGGACATCCTCCACAGCGTAGAGCACGACCAGGAAGCGTTTGCCAACAAAACGGATGCCGTTGTTCTCCGTATGGCGGAGGATGATCTCCTCCTTCCGAACGTTGCCGAAAAGAATGCCCTGCAGCAGCTGGGTGCGGACCCGTTCCTGCAGGCGCTCGTTCTCCAGGTTGGAGGTGGCGTGGTTCTGCAGGATGACGGAAATGGCCTCGGACATCATCTCATATTCATTCCGGTTTGCCGCGTGCACGGCTTCGGCACCGGAACGGCTGAGGCTGGAAAGCAGTGAGGCATTGAGCTTTTCAATCGGGGAATACTGCCTCCGGGTGAAATAGCGGATCAGGAACCAGCCGAAAATCGCGAAAAGCAGCGCGCAGACCAGGTATCCAAAGAAGAGGGACAGGGTCTGGCGGAGGAAGCGGTCCTTCGGTGTTTCTGTTTTCAGCTGGAAATCAATTTTGGTGCTGTTGCCGATGGGCAGGAGCATCTCCTGCATGGCGCCGCTTTCGGGGGGAACGGAGGAGGCGGAAAGCATGGCGCCGTTTTCACCGACCAGGGTATGATACAGGCCGCCGTTTTCGGAAAATTCATCCATCAGGCGGACTGCGGTTTCACTCCGGAACTCGGTGACTACAATGACGTCCGAGATACCGCCATGGGAGGACAGACGATTGGCAATCAGGATATGGGGCTTGTTGTCCAGGTCCCCCGTAATGAGCGTTACGATTTCCTTGGGAACGGAGGCCAGGAAGGATTTCCAGGCCGGGAGGGACATACCCAGCCGATCCTTGAGCATATAAGCCGCATTATAGTTATAATAGACGCTACGGGGATCCATCATGGTGCCGCTGCGGAGGAAACAGAGATAGATGGACTGGATATATTCGGAAGTGACGGTGGCTTTGGGAAGCTGCTTCTGCAAATCCCGCAGGAGCAGGATATCAGAGGTGGAGAAGGAATCCGGATTGACCAGGGAAAGCTGCCTGGTATTTTCGGAAATCAGCAGGCGGGTATTGGTGGACTGGATTTCTTCCACATAAGCAGAAAACACCCGGGAAAGTTCAGTGGAAGTGGATTCCACATGACGGGCGTTTTCCTTCTGCAGCTGCAGCACCGCGGTGGTTGTCATCAGGACGGTCAGGATGAGGGGCAGGAGCAATACGATCAGATAAGAGTATAATATTGTTTTGGCAACGGGACCTTTTTTCCAAAAGAAAAGCTTCCCACGGTTCTCCTGATCTTTCATATTGACTTCTCCTGCCTTCAAAGTAGGATCAGTTTAGCGGTTTCAGGGGGCTTTGTCAATTGACCCAGGACTGATTCTGATAGACAGGAAAAAGATGATAGATGGACAGAAAGGGCAAAAAACGACCTTTTTGTGCAGATTTTGACAGGCGGGAAAAATCTGATGGTTGCGGGGCGGAAAGGATCGTATATACAATGCAGCCAGAAAAAGCGAACGGGCCGGCCGAGTGCGGACGTCCGCAAAAACCACATAATTCAGAAAGGTGAGGTGCACAAACAATGGCCAAAAAACTCATTGCCCTGGTTCTCGGAATCATGATGCTGATGACCGTCGCGGTCAGCGGCATCGCGGAGGAAAAAAGTGACCTGCATATCGCGGATGACGTGACGCTGCGGTTCTTCTTTGACCTGGACCTGGCGGCAAACGTTCCCGGAATGCAGAACTATAACGACAGCGACGCGTATAAGTGGCTGGAGGAACAGACGGGCATTCACATTGAATGGATCCATCCCGCCAGCGGCACAAGCCGTGAAGCTTTCAATCTGCTCTTCGCGTCCGATGACATGCCGGACCTGATCTACAACTCCATCCCCAACGGTTTCGTTTATCCCTCCGGCCATGACATGGCCATTGCGGACGGCGTGTACGCAAACCTGAAGGATTATGAAGATCTGATGCCCAACTACATGGCCATCGTCAATTCCAACGAAATCCTGAAGCGGGAATCCGTGACAGACGAAGGAAACCGCTGGTGCTTCTTCTATATTTATAAGGACGGTCGCGGCCCGAACTTCGGACCGACCATCCGTAAGGACTTCCTGGACAAGGTCGGTATGGACCTGCCCGAAACCTATGATGACTGGCACGAAGTGCTGACTGCCTTCAAAGAGCAGCTGGGCATTGAAATCCCTCTGTATGTGAATAAGGACACCTTCATGTGGTACAGCGAATTTGCCGCGGGCTACGGCGTCACCAAGGACTGGTCCCTGAACACCGAGGGCAAGGTCATTTACGGCCCCTGCGAGGACGGCTACGGCGAATACCTGGACATGATGCAGCAGTGGTACAAGGAAGGCCTGATCGACCAGAGCTTCTCCGTGCATGACGGCCGCTGGCCTGAAAACGACCTGCTGCTGAACGACAAGGTCGGCGCCTTCCCGGTTTACACCTCCTGGACCGGCCATGACTACTATGCCAAGCAGGGTGCCACGAACCCCGACTTCAACCTGGTCGGCACCAAGATCCCGGTGAAGGAGGGCGGAGAAGCCCATTACCGGATGCCCGACATGCTGACGAACACCTACTGCATCGCGGTCAACGCGCAGAGCAAGCACCTGGAAGAAGCCATCAAATGGATGGATGCCCAGTATAGCGAGGAAGTTGCTTTCGTGATGAACTACGGTGTGACGGAAGGCAAGGAAGACGGTTCCTACTACTTCGATGACAATGGTCCCCACTGGGGCGGACTGATCACCAACAACCCCGACGGACTGACCCAGGGCCAGGCCCGCCAGCGCTACACCACCAACAACGCGCCTTATGAGGATTACAACCGCGTGATGGGCACGTGGACAGACATCCAGCGTGAGACCCAGGCCCGCCTGATGGAAAGCGACTACTCCGCCTATATCTCCGACTCCATTACCATGACGGAAGCCGAACAGGAAGAGTTCAGCGATATCATGGGCGATATTACCACGTATGCGACGGAGTTCACGGTCAACTACGTCATGGGCAACGCCAGCCAGACCTTTGACGAATTCCGTGCCCAGCTGAAGTCGATGAACATCGACCGGGCGATTGAGCTCAAGCAGGCTGCTGTGGATCGTTTCAACGCGAGATAATTTTCGCAGCGTGTTTCTCCGGGGCCGCGGTCTGCGCACCGCAGCCCCGGTTTTTCCAAAGACCCGGGGATGATTTTTGCAAGGAACGGGGAGAATGCCTGTGGAAATAACCGCCAGGAAAAAGCCTTTCAGACAGCGGCTCCGGCGGGATATGCGGGAGAACTGGGTGGTTTACCTGCTGCTGCTGCCGGTGATCATCTGGTACATTATCTTCTGCTATCTGCCGATGTTCGGTATTGTGATGGCTTTCGAAAACTTCAAATTCGCGAAGGGCCTTTTCGGCAGCGCATGGGTTGGATTCAAGAATTTCCAGAAATTCTTTTCCAGCTATTATTTCTGGCGCCTGCTGCGGAACACCCTGACGCTGAGTATCAAGGACCTGATTATTGCTTTTCCGGCGCCGATTATCTTTGCACTGATGCTCAATGAGCTTCGCAGCCGGAAATTCAAGAAGTCGATCCAGACGATTTCCTACCTGCCGTATTTCATCTCTATGGTGGTGGTCTGCGGTATGGTGAAGACCTTTACGGAATCAACGGGGGTATTCAGCCAGATCAGCCAGGCGCTGGGCGGGCCCAAGGAACTGATTTCCAACCCGGGATCCTTCCACGGGATCATGATTACCAGCGGCATCTGGCAGGGATTGGGATACGGCAGCGTGGTCTATATTTCCGCCCTGACGGCGGTTGACCATGAGCTGTATGACTCGGCAAAGCTGGACGGTGCGAACCGCTGGCAGCAGACGCTGCACGTCACCATCCCGGGCATTATGCCCACCATTATTATCATGCTGATCATGCGGGTCGGACACCTGATGAGCGTCAACTACCAGAAGATTATCCTGCTCTACAGCCCGGCCACCTATGAGACAGCGGACACCATTTCCACCTTTGTTTATCGCAAGGGCCTGCTGGACGGGGACTACGCCTATGCCGCGGCAGTTGACATGTTCAACTCGGTGATCAACACGATTCTGCTGGTGACGGTCAACTGGATCAGCCGCCGCAAATCGGAAACCAGCCTGTTCTGAGGAGGTGGGAAGAAAATGATCAAACGGACAAGGGGCGAAAAGATCTTCGCCGTATTCAATGTGATCCTTCTCAGCCTGATCGGGCTGGCCTGCCTGATTCCGGTCTGGCACTGCCTTTGCGCGTCCATCAGTGATCCGATCACGGTTTCCAAAACCCGGGGCCTGATCCTGTGGCCGAAGGGCGGAGTGACCACGATCGGCTACGCGAAATCCCTGCAGAATGAGAGCCTGCTGCGGGGCTATGTCAATACGATCCTGTACGTGATCCTGGGCACGGGCTTCGGGGTCCTGATGACCATCTTCGCCGGATACGGCCTGAGCCGGAACCTGCTGTTCGGCGGGGCGATCGCCCTGTTCCTGACCTTCACGATGATGTTCAACGGCGGAATTATCCCAACCTACATGGTGGTCCGGTCCCTGGGCATGCTGGACACCCGTGCGGCCATTGTCCTTCCGACAGCGCTGTCGGTGTTCAATATTATGATTACGCGAACCTCGTTCAAGAGTATACCGGAAGGTCTGATGGACGCGGCGAGAATTGACGGGGCCGGCCATATCCGGATCCTGGTTTCCGTAGTGATTCCGGTTTCCAAGGCGATTATCGCAGTGATTACGCTCTTCAGCGCGGTACAGATCTGGAACAGCTGGTTCCATACAGCCATCTACGTCCGGAAACGCGAACTGTATCCGCTGCAGATCGTGCTGCGTGAGATTGTGCTGCAGAATACTTCCCAGGCTTCGGATGCCGGGGAAGCCACCAGCGAGCTGAATCAGCTCCACGCAATTATCCGCTACTGCGTGATTATGCTATCCATTATCCCGATGCTGTTCCTGTATCCGTTCATCCAAAAGTACTTTGTGACAGGGGTTATGATCGGATCCATCAAGGGATGAGCTGAACAGGAGAAAAGAATGAGTGAAAGAATAACAACAGTCAACCTGCATACCCATACCCGCAGATGCAAACATGCCAGGGGAATTCCGGCCGACTACGCAAAGGCCGCGGAGGAGAAGGGAATCCGGGTCCTTGGCATGACGGACCATACGCCGTTTCCGGATGACCGGGTGATCATGATCCGGATGGGCATCGCGGAGCTGAATGATTATATCCGCGAAGTCCGGGAAGCCCAGGCGGCGTATCCGAAACTGAAGATCCTGCTGGGACTGGAATGCGAATATTTTCCGGAGTTTGACGATTTTTACCGGATGCTCCGGGAAGAAAAGAAAATGGACTACCTGATCGGCAGCGTGCATTTTTACATGTACAAGGGGAAACCCAAGGGCTTCTGGAACGGCTTCGTCATGGACCGGGAGGCGCTGCAGAGCTACGCGGACGCCTATACCCAGATGCTGGAGAGCGGCCATTTCTTCTTCGGTGCGCATCCGGATCTTTTCGGGGCGGCCATCGATACCTGGAACGAGGACTGCGAGGAAACGGCGGAAAGGATCTGCGAGACGGCGGCACGGCTGAAAATGCCACTGGAGATTAACGTCAGCGGATGGCTGAAGCAGGAGCAGGACGCGAACAAGCACGGTTATATTTCCGCGGAGAAAGCCATTGCGGATGGAGTTTCCTGCCCGCGGCCGTATCCGCTGGATGAATTCTGGCGGGTGGCAGCCAGGCATGGGGTCAAGGCAGTGATTAATTCCGACGCCCATGACCCGGAGGTCCTGACAAAGTATATGGAGCTCGGGTATGACATGGCCGAGCGGAACGGGGTTGAGATCGTCTACCCCTTTGGAAAATGATAACCAGGGTTTATAACCTCCTTTTTTTACAGGGAGCCTGCCGGAAGGCAGGCTCTTCTGTATTATGTAAAAAATGGGAATAAGGCAAAATGAAAACCCGGGAGCCCATTGAATTAGGGATCCGGGTTTTGTATAGCTGTAGGATGGTATTTGAAGATGGTTACTCCCGCAACCTCAATAGTTGCGACTCCACATTGTGGAGATTTTTATCAAGTGTTATTCCCTGCGATCGCTGTTACCAAAACCGTTTCACGGTTTTGACGGCTGTAGCATGGGAATTGTTTCCCAAATCAAGATTTGGACAATTCCTCAACCGATCGTCGCAACCGCTCTGGCTTTGCCTGCGGCTCGCCAATCGCGGGCTCCTGTAGCTGTGGGTAATGTTACCCAATCAGCTGCGCACTTTGTGCTTGCTTCTTGGACATTACTCCCATTCAATACTCGCCGGTGGTTTGGTGGTAACGTCAAGTACTACTCTACTTGCGTGCGGTACCTCATTCACGATGCGGGCAGAAACCCGGGCAATGAGGTCATAGGGGAGACGCGCCCAGTCGGCGGTCATGAAGTCGTCGGTGGTGACGGCACGGAGGGCGATGGTGTAATCATAGGTGCGTTCGTCACCCATGACACCGACGCTCTGGATGCCGGTCAGCACGGTGAAATACTGATTGACATGACGGTCCAGACCGGCAGCGGCGATCTCTTCACGGAAGATGGCGTCGCTTTCCCGGACGATTTCCGCTTTCTCCGGAGTGACTTCCCCGATGATACGGATGGCCAGGCCTGGGCCGGGGAAGGGCTGGCGCCAGACCAGTTCCTTCGGCAGGCCGAGGGTCTCGCCCAGGGCACGGACTTCATCCTTGAAGAGCATGCGCAGGGGCTCAATGAGCTCCGTGAAACCCAGCTCCTTCGGCAAGCCGCCCACGTTGTGGTGGCTCTTGATGACGGCGGCGTTGGTGCCCTGGCCGCTTTCGATGACATCGGGATAGATGGTACCCTGGGCAAAATAGTCCAGCTTGCCGAGGGCAGTGGCTTCTTTCTTGAAGACTTCAATGAAGTCCCGGCCGATGATGTGACGCTTTTCTTCCGGCTCCGTGACGCCTTTCAGATCCGCAAAGAAGCGGTCAGCGGCATCAGAACGGATGAAGCGGACCGGGAAGAGATGGCTGAAAACATGGCAGACCTGATCGCTTTCTCCCTTGCGCAGGAGGCCGTGATCCACAAAAACGCAGGTAAGGCGCTTTCCGATGGCTTTATAGATCAGGGCGGCAACAACGGAGGAGTCTACGCCGCCGGACAGGGCGAGCAGGACGGTGCCGTTCTCACCGACAGTTTCCTGGATCTGGCGGATGGCGGTCTCGGCGTAGGCGCTCATGGTCCAGTCGCCGGAGCAGCCGCAGAAGCGGAAGAGGAAGTTGCGGATCAGCATGGTGCCTTCTTCGGTATGGGTAACTTCCGGATGGAACTGCACACAGCAGATTTTCTTATCCTCGTTCACCATGGCGGCAATGGGACAGTTGTCAGTCTCTGCGATGACGCGGAAACCAGGCGGGCAGGCACTGACCTGCCAGGTATGGCTCATCCAGCAGTTGGAAGCAGCCTGCATACCGCCTAACAGACCGGTCTGTTCCTTCATCCGGACTGTGACACGGCCGTATTCCCGTTCCTTTGCTTTTTCAACCG
>Ga0310786_10001009_pt1 | contig 45106 bp, 40 predicted proteins | sample AusTroGonzalo_MG_FD_203881 | JGI IMG/M metagenome (GOLD analysis project Ga0310786, IMG submission 203881) | Bovine rumen microbial communities from tropical cattle in Woodstock, Queensland, Australia - Gonzalo_03 (v2) (version 2) | ecosystem: Host-associated > Mammals > Digestive system >...
AACTGTCTGTAAAATCAAGGCCATCAAAAGAGTCATGTACGGAAGGGCATCATTCAAGTTACTGGAAATAAAATGTACAAAATCGATTGTTGGGAATAGGAAATCAACAGAATTCTGAGATGAACCTGAAATGTTAAATCCATTAAGTTAACTCACACTAAATCCAGTAGAACCAACTTATCTATATGGTAGATGGTGAGGAATACAAATCATTTGATGTTGAGTATGGAGCAACCATCACACCAGAGGCCGAACCCACAAAGGAGGGTTATGTCTTCTCCGGTTGGAGTTCAATTCCTGAGACTATGCCTGCGAAGGACGTCACTATAACAGGAACATTCAGCAAGGGAGCATACAAACTCACTTATGTGGTGGATGGTGAGACGTACAAGACTATCAGCTACAACTACGGTGATGCCATCACACCAGAGCCTGCACCCACAAAGGAGGGTTATGTCTTCTCCGGTTGGAGTTCAATTCCTGAGACTATGCCTGCGAAGGATGTTACCATAACAGGCACGTTCTCCATCAACAAGTATAAACTGATATACGAGGTTGACGGAGAAGTGTACAAATCATACGATGTGGAATATGGTGCTACGATTACACCAGAAGCAGAGCCCACAAAGGAGGGCTACACGTTCTCCGGTTGGAGCTCAATTCCTGAGACTATGCCTGCGAAGGATGTTACTATAACTGGTACATTCAGCAAGGGAGCATACAAACTCACTTATGTTGTGGATGGTGAGACGTACAAGACTATCAGCTACAACTACGGTGATGCCATCACACCAGAGCCTGTACCCACAAAGGAGGGCTATACCTTCTTTGGCTGGAGTGAGATTCCCAAGACAATGCCTGCGAAGGATGTTACCATAACAGGTACATTCACCATCAACAAGTACAAACTGACTTACAAGGTTGATGGTACAGAATATAAATCATACGATGTGGAATATGGAGCAGCCATTACACCAGAGGCGGCTCCTACCAAGGAGGGATACACTTTCTCAGGCTGGAGTGAGATACCAACAACTATGCCAGCAAAGGATGTTACCATAACAGGCACGTTCTCCATCAACAAGTATAAACTGATATACGAGGTTGACGGAGAAGTGTACAAATCATACGATATAGAATATGGGGCTGCTATTACCCCAGAAGCTGCTCCCACGAAGGAGGGTTATGTCTTCTCTGGATGGAGTGAGATACCATCGACAATGCCCGCAAAGGATGTTGTCATTACAGGAACCTTCACACAAGAGGCATCAACAGAAAACAGCTTGTCATACGAGATTGAGGGCAATGAAGCAATTGTGACTCATGTGGAGAATGCCCAAGGCGAGCTAAAGATTGAGGGATCTGTGATGGTCAATGGTTTGTCTTACCAGGTGACGGCTATTGCAGAAGGCATCTTCCAAGGTTGTACGGAACTGACCTCTATACAGATTCCCAACTCGGTTGTTGCAATTGCAGCGAATGCCTTTGAGGGTTGCACAAACCTACACATTATTATGATAGGCAACGGCATCAGGGAGATTGGTAACAAGGCTTTTGCCAACATCTCTACGAACAATGCAAGAACGCGCGGAGAAGATGAAGGACTGCAAGTGTACTGTGAAGCGGAGGTGATTCCCTCAACAGCGGTAGATGCTTTTGAGAATACACCCATCAACAAGGCGACACTTCATGTGGTTGACGAATTGGTGGATGCCTATAAGTATGTTATGCCTTGGAACGGATTCGGATCTGTTGTTGGTTTAAAGGGTACTGGAATAAACGATATTAGTGTTGGCTCATCGGATGTCCATATCTATGACATGCAGGGCAACAGACTCGGCAATATTCGTAAGGGTGTGAACATCATCCGCATGGGTAATGGTACTACGAGGAAGGTGATTTTGAAAAATCCAAATAGGTAACTCGTGGGCGGCTGGGGAACCGGGAAATCCCGAACTTTGCTTTAAAGGCTATATACTATAGCCCCTATCCTATAAATAGGGGCAAATTCATAGAATTAGATTGGGGGTGCCTTTGGGGGCACCCCTACTGTTAAGGATAGTTCCTTTCGTTTCTGTCTGTACGCTGCCTTTTGTCCTCGGAGTTGATATGACGCATAAATATGGGCGATTTTGTGATTTTTTGCGCAAAGACGTTTTGTTTCTCGAAAATAATGTGTAATTTTGGGGCTCGAAAATGCAGAAACAATGAAAAAACTATATATATTGTTGGCGATTTCCATCGCCGTGATGTGCGCGGCAGACGCGCTGGCCGGAAAGCCGAAACGCCCGCAGCGACGTACGAGAGCAAAGACACATAAGGTGGCGAAGACAAAGAAGAAGACCGCGAAACCGGCAAAGCCCGTGGAGCGCTTCGTGCCTCTGCCAGCCGACAGAGATATTGAGAGTGGTGACTATAACCCCTACCTGCAGTGTGAGGACACCTGCGGCCACGTTCACGGCATCGACCTGAGCCGCTATCAGGGCGACGTGTTCTGGGAGACCGTCGGCGAGAACACGAAGATGGCGTATGTCTATCTGAAGGCGACGGAGGGCGGCGACCGCATCGACCCCAAGTTCGAGCGCAACATCGAGCTGGCCCATCGCTACGGGCTGAAGGTGGGCTCCTACCACTTCTTCCGGCCCAAGACGCCGCTGCAGAAGCAGTTGGAGAACTTCACGGCCCAGTGCCTGCCCGGCGAGCAGGACCTGATACCGATGATCGACGTGGAGACGACGGGCGGACTGACCACAGAGCAGTTCTGCGACTCGCTGTTGACGTTCCTCAGCATGATTGAGAAGGCCTATCACCAGAAGCCGCTGGTCTATACGTTCCGCAACTTCTACAACTGGCACCTCGTGGGTAAGCTGAACGACTACCAGCTGATGGTGGCGATGTATCTTGACGAGGAGCCTGTGCTGGCCGACGAGCGTGACATCACGCTGTGGCAATATACCGGCAAGGGGCGTATCGTGGGTATCAACGGCTACGTCGACAAGTCGCGCTTCCTTGGGCGCCACGGCCTCCGTGAAATACGGTTCCGCCATTAGAAGGTGAGAAAGTGAGAAAGTAAGTAATCATAAAGTTCAAAGTTCAAAGCTCAAAGTTCAAAGTATAAAATATGGTTATCAAGTGTCCAGAATGCGGTCATCAGGTCAGCGACCGCGCCAGAGTCTGCCCCTCGTGTGGCATTGATATCGCGGGTAAGGTGACCCGCTGTCCCGATTGCGGGGAATATATCTTCAAGGACGAGCACGACTGCCCGAACTGTCATTGTCCGATCAATGTGTCGGCTGAGGTTCCCGTGCCGGTGCCTGTGCCTCAGGCGTCGCAGACGGATGTGGTGCCGGTGAACCGTGAGGAGCCGGAGGCTGCGTCCGTTGAGGAGAAGCCGAAGAATGGTCATAAGGGGCTGTGGTCGGCCCTCATCGTGGCCTTTGTCCTTGCGCTCATTCTGGTGTTCCTTGGTATCTATTATTATCAGAAAACGCAGATCCAGAACGAGCAGCGGGCCTACGAGAACGCGATGATGAGCCGTGAGCCTGCCGTGCTGCAGAACTTCCTGGATATGTATATCGATGCCTCTGTCGCCCACCGCGACTCCATCAAGGTCCATCTGGAGGCACTCAAGAAGATTGACCGCGACTGGGATAATGCCCGTATCAGCGAATCAAAGAAGACGCTCCAGCTCTTCATCGAGCGCAATCCAGACAATATCCATGTGCGTGAGGCCCAGCTGCTGATCGACTCGCTCGACTTCATCACCGCCAAGATCGGCAACTCGTTAGAGTCGTTCAAGAAGTATATGGAGGAGCACGAGCAGGGGTATTACTACGATGAGGCGAAGATGGAGTACGACAAGATGGAGGAGGAGATTCGCCTGGCCCGTCTGAAGGCTCAGCAGGACTCCATCGAGGCAGAGCGCCTGAAGGCTGAGGCCGATCCCGCCGCCCCGGCAAACTGATTGTTTTTGTTTTTATTCCTCGATGTGGGAGAGGGAGTGCGCGAATGAGGCGAAGAAGTTGGTAAGCGTCTCTGACGGACAGTAGCGGAAATAGCGCGCGGAACGGCGCACGTGGCCGAGCATCGCACTACCGTTGTTGGTGTGTACGAAGATGCTGTCGGCATCCTGCTGGAAGTAGAAGTCGCGGGCGCGGGTATTCGTGAAGTCGATGAGCTCCTGTGCCACCTGTTCCACATTCTTGTCTGTCTTTTCACCTGCAAAGGGTATCTCTTCCTTTTCGAAACCTAAGAGTGCGATGAGCAGCGAGGCCTGGAGCTTGGCGACCTGCTGGAGGCTCAGGCTCTTGAGCCACTGTGCCAGCGTCGTGAAGTCAGCCCTGCGTCCGTCGTTACGGAGATAGGCCGCCAGTTCGATGAGTTGTCTGATAGGCACGCCCTCGTTGAGGATATGGCGTGAGCAGCGGATGATCATCATCAGCAACTGCCGGGTGTGAGTGTCCGAATGCTCGTCGTCGAGGATGTTCTGCAGCTTTCTGTTCAGCAGGGGATTGGTGAGGTGGTCAGCCCGCAGGAATTCGTCGGGCTCTTCGTCATCGTTGCGTGGCTTCTTGCGAAGTTCGTTCATGGTCGTTTCCCATTGGCTCCATTGTTTGTCCGTCAGGCGCAGGAAGAACTGTTCTTTGTTGCGCTGGAGCCCTTTGTACACATAGTCTGCCACATCGTGCATGATGGCCAGTTGGTGGAGCTTGCCCCATTTGAAGGCCGACATGGGTTCCACCTGTTCCTTCTGTTCGAAGGCACCGCTGCGAATGAGCCGGAAGAGATTGCGCTGAACGATATCCATACTTTGAACTTTGAGCTTTATGATTACCTGTTATGAGTAGCGGCGGGGGTAGCGGAAGAGGACGGAGAGAAGGGCTGCGATGCCGATGGCGAAGGGATAATATAAATAAGGTATAATATCCATCGGGTTCAGGCAGGCCAGTCCTCCGGCCATCAGCAACTGGGCGCCATAGGGGATGAGGCCTTGTGCGAAGCAGGAGAAGGTGTCGAGGATGGAGGCTGCCTTGCGGTTATCGACACCGTAGCGGTCGCCGATCTGTTTGGCAATGTTTCCTACGGTGAGGATGGCAACGGTGTTGTTGGCCGTGCAGACATCGGTGAAGACCACGAGTGCGCCAATGGACAGTTCTGCCCCTCGCTTGCCGCTGACGCGACGGGTGAGCTGTCGGATGATGAAGTCGATGCCGCCCTGGTGCTTGATGAGCCCCAGCATGCCACCGGCCATCATCGTGATGATGATCAGCTCTCCCATGTTCAGGATGCCGTCGCCCATTGCCTTGAACCATCCGTAAATATCGAAGGCACCCGACAGAAGACCGATGATGCCTGTGAGCAGGATGCCCAATGCCAGCACACCCATCACGTTCATGCCGAAAATGGCCATGACGAGTACGACGAGGTAGGGGATTACCTTCACCCATTCCACGTGCGGCACATTTTGGGGCTCGCCGACGCTGCTGCCCATCAGCAGGTAGATGATGAAGATGACAAACGCTGCCGGAACCACGATGAACGAGTTGACGCGGAACTTGTCAGACAGTCGGCAACCCTGGGTAGAGGTGGCCACAATGGTCGTATCGGAGATGAATGAGAGGTTGTCGCCGAAGAACGATCCTCCCACGATGACGGCCGTCATCAGGGCCACGTCGGTGCCTGTCTGCGAGGCAATGCCTGCCGCTATCGGTGTGAGGGCAACGATGGTTCCTACGCTGGTGCCGATAGAGATGGAAATGAAGCAGGCGGCCAGGAACAGTCCCGCCAGCAGCATCTGTGGTGGCAGCAATGAGAGTGTCAGGTTGACGGTGGCATCGATGGCACCCATCTCCTTGGCTGACGATGCAAAGGCGCCTGCCAGGATGAATATCCATATCATCAGCATCATCTGTTCGCTGCTGGCTCCCTGGCTGAAGATGTTCAGCCGCTTCTGAAGCGGGATGCTGCCGCTGATGGCGATGGCATAGATGCTGGATGCCATGAAGGCCACGGTGATAGGCACCTTGTAGAAGTCACCGGCAATAAGGCTCGTCAGAAGATATAATGTCATAAAGACGAGCAAGGGACTAAGGGCTATCAGACCTTTTTTCACTTTGAACTTTGAACTTTGAGCTTTGAACTTTATGATATGCTATATATAAACGATGAGCTTTGCATTTATGCTTGAACTTGCGAAAAACTTTATGATATGTTTTAAATAAACTTTGAACTATGAGCCTTCTCTTCGACTTATGGTAATCATAAAGTTCAAAGTTCAAAGCTCAAAGTTCAAAGCTTTATAGTGTTACTCCGTTCTTGAAGATGGAGATTTCACGGTAGTCGTTCTCTTCGTTGCAGGCTTTCTGACCGTTGGCCACGGAGAGCACCTTGTCGATGAACTCGGGCAGGAGTTCCTGCATGGTACGGCCCTCGACGAGCTGTCCTGCGGAGAAGTCCACCCATGCCGGCTTGTTCTTGGCCAGAGTGGGATTAGTGGCAATCTTCATCGTGGGAACGAATGTACCGAAGGGCGTGCCTCGGCCTGTGGTGAAGAGCACCAAGTGACAGCCACAGGAGGCCAGTGCCGTTGCGGCGACGAGATCGTTGCCGGGAGCCGACAGCAGGTTCAGGCCCGGGTTCTGCAGACGGTCGCCGTATTCCATCACACCGCTGACGGGTGCCTTGCCGCACTTCTGGGTGCAGCCGAGGGCCTTGTCCTCAAGGGTGGAGATACCACCGGCCTTGTTGCCCGGACTGGGGTTCTCGCCAACGGGTTCCCCATGCGAGAGGAAATAGTTCTTGAAGTTATTGATCATCGACACCGTCTGTTGGAAGAGTTCCTCCGTACGGCAGCGGTTCATCAGGATGGTCTCGGCACCGAACATCTCGGGCACCTCAGTCAGTACGCTTGTACCTCCTTGTGCTACCAGCCAGTCGCTGAACTCGCCCACGAGCGGGTTGGCGGTGATGCCTGAGAAGCCGTCGCTGCCGCCACACTTCAGGCCGACGCGGAGTTTCGAGACGGGCACTTCCTCACGCTTGTCCTCTTTGGCGATGTCGTAGAGCTCATGCAGGATGCGCATACCTTCCTCTACCTCGTCGCCAACCACCTTCTGGGTCACGAGCAGACGGATGCGGCGCTTGTCGTAGTCGCCGAGCATCGCCATGAAGTCGTCGGGCTGATTGTTCTCACAGCCAAGGCTCAGCACCAGCACGGCACCGGCATTGGGGTGCAGGCAGATGTCACGCAGCACCTTGCGGGTATTCTCGTGGTCCTCTGACAGCTGTGAGCAGCCGTAGTTGTGATGCCAGGCATAGACGCTGTCGATGCCCTCGCAGCCAGTCTCACGGCGAAGTCGCTCAGCGAGCTTCTCTGCGATGCCGTTCACGCAGCCTACCGTCGGTACGATCCATATCTCATTTCGTACGCCCACATCGCCGTTCTGACGCTTATAGGCCTTAAAGGTACGGTTCTCGTTTTTGATACTAAGTTCCTCGTTTACAGGATTGTATGTGTATTCGAGTGTGCCGGAGAGATTCGTCTTGAGGTTGTTCTCGTTCACCCAGTCACCGGCCTTCAGGTCTTCCATGGCGTGACCGATAGGGTAGCCGTATTTGATGATGTCCTCACCCTTGCTGACATCCTTGATGAGTACCTTGTGACCGGCAGGCGTGTCCTGGTTGAGGGTGACGAACAGACCGTCCACTTCGATGATTTCTCCTTTTTTCTTCGGTTGCAGACAGACCACAACGCTGTCTGCAGGATTAATTTTTAAGTAGCTTGCTAACTCCATATTTAATTTTGAACTTTGAGCTTTGAACTTTGAACTTTATGATTTGTTATATTATTGATTATACCTGTTTTGTTGCTTTGACGATTTTTGTTAGAATGCCGATAAGTTTGCTGCATTCGTCGTAGATGGAGTCGAACTCTTTATCCGTAAGATATTTCGTCTCATGCAGGAGATCTATCCAGTAGCCTGATTCTGTGGCTTCTTTTAGAGCAATGTTCATCTTGTTGGTGAAGTCGGCTCTACTTTGAGCATTCTTTCCTTCGAACACGTTTGCACCAATGCTGGTACCCGAGCGGAACAGCTGTTTCGACATAATCAATTCCGATTTCTCTTCTTTCAGGTATTTGTACAGGTTGACTATACGAATAGCGAAAGCTTTCGAAATCTCATATACGTTGTTCTCAGCCTCTTTTCTCTCAAGCATAGGTAATCATAAAGTTCAAAGTTCAAAGCTCAAAGTTCAAAGTCTCAGATCGCGGTGCGTCTGTAGAAATCTACGTTTTCTTTTGTCAGGATCTCGATAGGCATGTAGTTCACGGGCGTTACCTCACGCTTCATCACGATGGCGTTGAAGAGGGCATCGACGCTGGCATAGCCCTGTTGGTAGGCGTGCTGGGCGATGAGGAATGAGATGCTGCCCTGACGGATGCACTCCTCGTTCTTCGGCACCATGTCATAGCCCATGATCTGGATATTGCGGCGGTTACTCTTCTGCAGGAACTCACCCACGATGTGCGCCTTCGAGTTGAAGGTAATGCAATGGTGTATCAGCGGATGCTCTGCGAAGAATTTCTCAAGGATGTCATCATAGTTCTTCCGCTCGTCATCGAGAGGCAGGTCCACCTCAATGATCTTGATGTCGGGGAAGTGGTCTACCATATAGTGACGGAAGCCCGTTTCGCGGTTGGCCTGCTGCTTGGAGCCCACCTTGCCGTCGCGGGTCTGTTTCACCAGGGCGATCTCCTTCTCCTTGCTGGCAATGAGCATCAGCATACGGGCAGCGAAGTAACCGCTGGCGAAGGAGTCCTGTCCGAAGAAGGCCAGGGGCTTCAGGTCAGGCATATAGGAGTCGAGCAGCACATAAGGGATGCCACGGTCAATGAGCTTTTCCGTGAAGCGGGCGGTCTGCTCCAGAGTCGTAGGCACGATGATCACACCGTCGAACTTCTCTGTCAGGAACTCGCGCACCATCCGGGTGAAAGCGGCATTGTTGAACCGCTCGTAGTACATGAACCTGAGGGTGATGCCGAAGTCGCGGCGGAAGTCGGTACAGGCCTGGGCACCCTCTTCGATCTCGTCCCAATAAGCCTCCTGCTCATGCTTGGGTAATACACAGTAGAACGTGTATTTCTTATTGTAGGCGAGGGCAGAGGCGTACATATTGGGCTTATAGTCCATTTCTGCCAGGGCCTTGTTCACTTTGTCGAGTGCTGTCTTGCTGACATTCGGACGGTTGTGCAGCACGCGGTCAACCGTCCCAACGGAAACGCCGGCACGCTCGGCAATGTCCTTGATTCTGATGTTCTCCTTTGCCATGATAAGTGTTGTGTTGTTATTTGTGTGCAAAGGTACGTCGATTTTTTGAAACTACCAAATATTATCCCCACAAAAACACGTCAACGTTTGCAATTAAATGATGGTTCTTGATTGACGGTTGCCGAAGTCACGAAATCGTTTCCGTAATTTTTGGGGAATTTCAGCCGAATACATTTGGTGGATTCAAAATAATGTCGTACCTTTGTGGCTGAAATCGTAACTTTTAAAAGACTAAAGCAAATAAGAAAATGGCAAAAATCGTAACATTGGGCGAGATCATGCTCCGCCTGTCGCCTCAGGGCAACGATCGTTTCATCCAGAGTGAGTCCTTCCGCATCATCCCCGGTGGTGGTGAGGCTAACGTGGCTATCTCCGTGGCCAACTACGGACATGAGGCTTATTTCGTCAGCAAGCTGCCGAAGCACGAGATCGGTCAGATTGCCGTCAATGCCCTCCGCCGCTATGGTGTCAACACGCAGTTCATTGCCCGCGGTGGCGACCGTGTGGGTCTTTACTATGCTGAGACGGGTGCCTCAATGCGCCCCTCGAAGGTCATCTACGACCGTGCCCATTCTTCTATCGCCGAGGCCAGCCCCGCCGACTTTGATTTCGACAAGATCATGGAGGGTGCTGCCTGGTTCCACTGGAGCGGCATCACACCGGCCATCAGCGATAAGGCTGCCGAGTTGACGAAACTCGCCTGTGAGGCTGCCAAGCGTCATGGTGTCACCGTTTCCGTCGACCTGAACTTCCGTAAGAAACTGTGGACCAGTGAGAAGGCTATCAGCATCATGCGCCCGCTTATGAAATATGTGGATGTATGTATCGGTAACGAGGAGGATGCAGAGCTCTGCCTTGGCTTCAAGCCCGATGCCGACGTGGAGGGTGGCAAGACGGATGCTGTCGGTTACGAGGGCATCTTCAAGCAGATGATGGCCGAGTTCGGCTTCAAGTATGTTGTCTCTACGCTCCGTGAGAGCTACAGTGCTACCTTCAATGGCTGGAAAGCCTTGATCTATGATGGTAAGGAGTTCTATCAGTCAAAGCGTTATGAGATCAATCCGATCATTGACCGCGTGGGTGGTGGTGACTCTTTCTCCGGTGGTCTGATCCACGGTCTGCTGACGAAGGCTACGCAGGGTGAGGCCCTTGAGTTCGCTGTGGCTGCTTCAGCCTTGAAGCACACTATCAATGGTGACTTCAACCTCGTATCTGTCGAAGAGGTGGAGAGCCTTGCCGGAGGTAATGCAAGTGGACGCGTTCAGAGATAATATAAACGACAATAATGATTGGAGAAAAGAAGAATGGCAAAGTTTGATAAGTTAGCAGTCATGAAGAAGATCGGAGATACCGGTATGGTGCCCGTCTTCTATAACAAGGATCTCGAGACTTGTAAGAACGTGGTGAAAGCCTGCTATGAGGGTGGCGTTCGTGCTTTCGAGTTCACTAATCGTGGTGACTTCGCCCAGGAGGTGTTCGGCGAGCTGGTGAAGTGGGCCGACAAGGAGTGCCCCGAGCTGGCTCTGGGTATCGGCTCCGTGGTCGATGCGCCTACGGCGGCAATGTACCTACAACTGGGTGCCTGCTTCGTGGTGGGCCCGCTGTTCAATCCTGACATTGCCCCTGTGTGCAACCGTCGTCTGGTGCCTTACTGCCCGGGTTGCATGACGGTCTCTGAGATTGGCAAGGCCCAGGAGCTGGGCTGCGACCTGACGAAGGTGTTCCCCGGCGATGTGGTTGGTCCGAACATGGTGAAGGGTCTGAAGGCCCCGATGCCTTGGTCGAAGATCATGGTCACCGGTGGCGTGTCGCCCGACGAGGAGAACCTGACCAAGTGGTTCAAGGCCGGTGTCTTCTGTGTGGGTATGGGCTCGAAGCTCTTCCCCTCCGACAAGGTGAAGGCCGGCGACTGGCAGTATGTCACCGACAAGTGCAAGGAGGCACTTGGCTACGTTGCGAAGGCTCGCGCATAACAACCGACAGCATCAAGGCTCAATATGGCTCTTCGCCATATTGGGCTTTTTGCTTTTCTCAGCCTGTTCCCGCCCAGATAGGCAAACCGTTGACAGGCTGAATGCCCTCTCTTATGCTTCGCACTATCGCGACATCGATTCTACCGAAGCCTATGCCCAACGTGCCTACCAGCTTTCCGCCGGCTATCAGGAAGGCCGTGCCGAGGCACTCAACAACCTCGCCTTCGTACGTATTGTGCGGATGCAGTATGCCGAAGCCGACAGCCTGCTCGCACAGGTGACGGAGACCACCGACAACCAGATACAGCTTCTGATTGCCTACGTCCAGCAGATGCGTCTCTGCCAGCGTCGCTCCCATAACCGCGAGTTCCATGAGTTCCGCGAACTTGCCGACCGGGCGATGGACCGTATCCTGGAAGAGGGCGTGCAACTCTCCAACTATGACCGTCGGCGCCTGCTCTATGCCGAGACGGAGTATGCCATCGTCAATTCTACCTATTATTATTATGTCGGTCTCGAACGGCAGTCCATCCAGGCCCTGCGCCGCATTGACCCCAACGAGGTACAGCGCGATACTGCCCAGTACCTCAACTACTTGTATAACATCGGTGCTGGCGGCATCCTGACCGAAGGCACCCAGCAAGACATCAACCAGCAGGAGTTCGACTATCTGCTGCGATGCTTTATGATTGCTCGTCAGGGCGACTATCCCTATTTCGCCGCCAATGCCCTCGAAGCCCTCTCGGAACATCTGATGGACGATGACTACCGCCGTCGTCTCATTGCCGACAACCTGCCTGCGATGAAATTCATCAATCCCGATGGTGTCGAAGACGAGCTGTTGCCGGGATGGCTTGCAGACAATGCCCTTTGGATATTCTCCGAGTATGGCGATGTCTATCAGATAGCGGGTGCCTATCGTACCCTCGCGTCTTGCTACCGTCAGATCGGCGACTACGAGTCGGCCCTCTTCAATCTTGAGGAGGCCCTTTCCGATTCCGCCATCTATCAGGCTCCCGACCTCGTGGCCAGCATCCGTGAGCAGCTTAGTGTGGCCTATTCCGCCATCAACGACAAACGGAAGAGCGACGAGAACCGCAACATCTATATCGACCTGATGACCGAGACACGACAGGACCGTTCGTTAGAGGCCCGTGCCAGTCAGTATGAGCGCAGCGTCACACAGCTCAACTGGATGCTTGTCGCCGTAGGCTTTGCCATCGTCCTGCTCCTGTTCTCGCTCTGGCTCTTCAACCACCTGCACAAGAAACAGAACATCGGCCACCAACTCGACGACCTGTTGGAGCAGCGACAGGACGAGGTGGCGATGAACCGTCTGCGCCTTGAGGATAATGAGCGCCGCAACCTGGAGCAGCGTGCCAAGATCTCGCTCGTCAACAGCATCACACCTCTTATCGACCGCATCCTTCACGAAGTGAAATCACCGGCTGAAGGCGACCTCACCTATGTCCGTGAGCTCACCGACCAGATCAACGACTATAACGACGTGCTCACCTATTGGATCCAGCTTCGTCAGGGCGAACTCAGCCTGAAGATCGAGAGCTTCCCCCTGCAACAGCTCTTCGATATCCTTGCCAAGGGCCGTACTCCCTTCCAGATGAAGGGCGTGGATTTGCAGGTGGCACCAACCGAAGCCGTCGTGAAGGCCGACAAGGTGCTCACCCTCTTCATGCTTAACACATTGGCCGACAACGCCCGTAAGTTCACCGAGAAGGAGGGTAGGGTGAGCGTCTCCGCCGCCGAGGGCCCCGACTATGTCGAGATTGCCGTCGAGGACACGGGTAAGGGCATGACTGCAGAGCAGCTTGCCCATCTCTTCGACCCCAAGCCCATCCACCAGAGCGGGAATACGGGACACGGCTTCGGATTGCTCAACTGCAAGGGCATCATCGAGAAGTATCGCAAGATATCCCAGATATTTTCCGTCTGCCAGATTGCTGCCGAGAGCACTCTGGGCCAGGGCTCTCGTGTCTGGTTCCGACTTCCCAAGGGCCTCCTCCGCCTGCTCCTCTTACTTTTCACTTTTCACTTTTCACTTCTCACTTATTCCCAGACCGACGACGATCTGCATCGTGCCGCCATCTACGCCGACTCTGCCTATTTCTCGAATATCAACGGCACCTACCGCCGGACGCTCCTTTTCGCCGACTCCTGCCGGCTATACCTGAATCGCCATTACCGGAAGCTCCACCCACGCGGCAACTACCTGATGCTCCGCAAGGGCAACCCCTCGCTGGTCGCACCTGAGATCAAGTGGTTCCATGACTCCCTCCCCACGCACTACAACGTCATCCTCGACATCCGTAACGAGAGTGCCGTCGCTGCATTGGCCCTCCACGAGTGGCAACTCTATGCCTATAACAACAAGATATACACCCAGCTCTACAAAGAGCTCTCTGCCGACAACACGCTGCCCGACTACTGCCGCGCCATGCAACAGTCAGAGACCAATAAGCGTATTGCCGTCATCCTGCTTATTCTCGTGCTCTTCGCCATCCTCCCGGCCTACTATCTGCTCTACTACCGTCACCGGCTCTACCAGCGCTTCTATGTCGAGCGTGAGCAGCAGCTGAACCTCGAACTGATGGGCGACGAGCTGCGGCAGATCGGTCTTGAGACCGCCAACCTCCACGTCTCCAATGCCGTGCTCGACAATTGTCTCTCCACGCTGAAGCACGAGACGATGTACTATCCTTCGCGCATCCGTCAGCTTGTGGATCAGGGCGATGCCACCTCATTGGCCGAGGCCACCCGCTACTACCGTGAGCTATACGGCATCCTCTCGCAGCAGGCCATGAGTCAGGTAGAGCGGGCCCGTCTGCATCTGAAACCCCTTGCCGACGGTATCCTTGGCGACGAGAACCTTGTGCGCTACCTCTTCGAGATCCTCCGTAAGCAGGGTGGAGGAGCGCGAACCGTGCGACGCCATGAGGAGAAATACGTCGAGATCAGCGTCCCGATGCCAGGTCTCCGGCTTACCGATGCCGAGGCCCAGACACTCTTCACGCCGGCCTCAGAGAAGAATATCCCCTATCTGCTTTGCCGTCAGATCGTGCGTGACCACGGCGAGGCCACCAACCGCCGTGGCTGTGGCATACGTGCCGAAGTCGCCGATGGCCTCACCACCGTCATCATCATCCTCCCCGCCGCCAAATCCACAGTATAAGTAATCATAAAGCTCAAAGTTCAAAGTCCAATAATATGAATAGTTTTAAAGTTATCATCGTAGAAGACGTGCCATTGGAACTGAAAGGTACGCTCGGTATCATCAAGAACGATATTCCCGAGGCAGAGGTCATCAGTACTGCCGATTCCGAACCTGCCTACTGGAAAGTGCTCAAACAGCAGAAGCCCGACCTCGTGCTGCTTGACCTCGGTCTGGGCGGCTCCACCACCGTGGGTGTTGAGATCTGCCGTTCCACCAAGGAGATGTACCCTGACATCAAGGTACTCATTTTCACCGGCGAGATTCTCAACGAGAAGCTCTGGGTCGATGTGCTTGATGCCGGTGCCGACGGTATCATCCTCAAGACCGGTGAGTTGCTGACGCGTCGTGATGTGCTGGCCGTGATGGAAGGCAAGCAGCTGGTGTTCAACGAGCCCATCCTCGAGAAGATCGTCGAGCGTTTCAAATATGCCGTCAGTGGCCAGCTCGCCAAGCAGGAGGCCGTCGTCAATTACGAGATCGACGAGTACGACGAGCGTTTCCTGCGCCACCTGGCACTCGGCTATACGAAGGAGCAGATCACCGGTCTGCGCGGAATGCCCTTCGGTGTGAAGAGTCTTGAGAAGCGACAGAACGAGCTGGTGCGCAAGCTCTTCCCTGAGAGTGTGGGCAATGTCAACGCCACCCGTCTCGTGGTTCGTGCCCTTGAGCTCCGTATCCTCGATGTCGACAACCTCTTCGCTGATGAGGAATAAGCTCATAGCCCGTCTGGCCGCAGGACTGCTTCTTGCTGAGGCAGCCCTCGTCCTCACGTCGTGGATTCTCTCCGCCACGATGACGGGTGGTGTGCGCTCCCTGCTCTCCGATGTGGGCATCCGTTGGTTTCTTGGCCGGTTCGTCGAGATGATGGCGTCACCGCTGCTCGTGTGGCTTGTCTTGCTGCTCATCGCCTTCGGCTGTTTCCTGCGGAGTGGCCTTGCCCACAGCCTACGCTGCCTCCCTGAACGACGGGGAGCCACGAGCCTTAACTACCGCGACCGCACCGCCTTGCGGCTCGTCGCCGTCATCCTGGTGTTGTATGTCATTGTCATCCTGCTGCTCACCGTCACTCCCCACGCCATCCTGCTCTCCGCCACCGGCAGCCTCTTCCCGTCGCCTTTCTCGCGGGCCATCGTTCCCTTGGCGGCCTTTGGCCTCTCCCTGCTCTCTGTGGTCTATGGTGTCATGTCCGGCCGCTTTACCACTTTGTCCGACATTCTCGACAGTCTCTCCTATGGTATCCGCCGCGGTGCACCCCTGTTCATACTCTACATCTTAGCCGTCCAGTTCATCGAATCTCTCCTCTTCGTTTTCGGATAATAATAAAAAATAGGGAAAATGTTTGGTGGTTTCGGATATTTTTCCTAATTTTGTGCCCTTAGAAGCATAAGCCTAAAACAGAATGAGGTTGAGACTGCTCCATATTGCCCTGCTACTGACCACTCTTGCCACTGTGGCAAGGGCTGATAAACTCGGATATACACAGGAGAATCCGTTGATATTCGGCATCGACATCGACTACGCCCCTATGGAGTATGTGGACGATGAGGGTCTGCCGCAAGGCTTCGACGTGGAGTTCACGAAACGGCTGATGGAGCGGCTGAACATCCCCTTCACCTATTCGCTCAATACCTGGGAGAATATTGCCGGCGACGTGCTAAGCGGCAAGGCGAACCTCGGAATGATGGTCTATTCGCCCTACCGCAAGGATCTGACCAACTATTCGCGGGCCGTGTTTCGGCTCTATTATCAGATTGTCTACCGCAAGGCGGACAATATACGCTACGACTTGCGCACCATCAACGGGAAAGAGATTGCCTTCATGGAGTCGCGTCCGATTCGTGACACGCTGACGAAGATCGGGGCAAAGCCTGTGCTGATCAAGAATCTCAACAAGACCTTCCACGAGTTGTCGGCAGGAAAATACGATGCCGTGATCTGCTTCCGCTATCAGGCCCGTTATCTGATAGAGCGGGAGGAACTTGACAACCTGGCAGCGTCTGACCTGGCCCTGATGCCACGTGAATACTGCTACGTGAGCAACGACAAGCAGCTTATCAAGGCAATCAATACCGAACTCGACAAGATGGAGGACGAGGGCGTGATCGATGAGGTCTATGGCGGTGTGAAGTCAACTTTCGGCGAAATGGCGATACCCTTGTGGGTGTGGCTTGTCATGGGTGGACTGGCGATTGTCGGCCTGGGAGCCACCGTTGTGGTGCAGTCGAGGGGCAGGAAGCGCCTGATGGAGGAGGTGGAGCGTGCCCATCAGAGTGAGGTGCGTGCCCGTGAGAGTGAGGAGCGTGCCAGGAAGTCAGAAGAACTGAAAGGCATCTTCCTGAACAATGTCAGTCATGCGCTGCGCACGCCGCTTAACGCCATCATCGGTTTCTCCGACCTGATGCTCAGCGACGAGAAGGACGAGATAAAGCTTGACGAGCGTCGCAACCTGCTGGGCCTGATCAATACCAACGGTCTGCAGCTGCTGCACCTCATCAACGAATTGCTGAACCTCTCGGACATCGAGGGCAAGGAGAAATTCTTCAATATGGAGGTTACCGATATCGTGGCTGAGTTCGACAAGTATGTCTCTGAGATCCGTCCGCAGTTGCATCCGGGCGTAGAGCTCATCGTCAACGAACCCGTCGATGGCATCCGAGCAATGGTGGACCGTCGCTTCATGCGCATGGTGAACATGCACCTGTTGGAGAATGCGATGCAGCACACCACCGAGGGCAAGATCACGCTGTCCTACTACGTGAAGCAGGGCGGCATCTATGCCGAGGTGCGCGACACCGGTACGGGCCTTCCTCCGCAGCTGAAGGAGAATATCTTCGCCCTGCTGAACGATAAGAATACCTACCTGCAGGATGAGATGCCGGGCCTCGGCCTCTCCATTTGTAAGGCCATCTGCGACAAGATGGGCGGACAGATCGGAGCGCGCGACAATGACATCGACGGGCGGGGCACCATTATCTGGACATGGGCGGAAGTGGAACTTGTTTAGAGTTGAGTGTTGAGTGTTTAGTGTTTAGAGTTGAGTGTTTAGTGTAGAGACAGAATGACGCTGATTATAGTTATATTGTTGCTGCTGGGCTATGTGGTGATTGCCACGGGCCACACGACAGGTGTGAACAAGGCTGCGATAGCCATGTTCATTGGCACCGTAGGGTGGGTGGTCTATATCTGCTGGGGTGCCGACTTCGTGATGTCGCAGCATCCGCACGAATATGCGGAGTACCTGGCGGGAGAGGCCCCTTCGAGCGAAGCCGTCAAATACTATATCTACAACGAGATCTTCCTCAACTATGTGGGTCGTGCCGCCAGCATCGTGATGTTCCTGCTGGCCACGATGACCATTATCGAGATACTCGACAACAACGGCTGCTTCGACTTCGTGGGCAAGTGGATCAAGACGCGCAACCCGAAGCGCCTGCTCTGGACCATCACGCTTGCTACGTTCATCATCTCTGCCAACCTCGACAACCTGACCACCGCCACGCTGATGCTGGTCATCATGCGCGGCATCGTGCAGAACAAGGTGCAGCGGATGCTCATCGGCTCGGCCATCATCATCGCGGCGAACTGCGGCGGATGCTTCACCGTGATCGGCGATCCTACAGGGCTGCTGCTCTGGGGTAATGGCTCGGTGACGGCCACCCATTTCTCGGCCTATCTCGCGCTGCCGGCCATCCTGGCATGGGTCATCCCGACGGTCCTCATCAATATGCAACTGCCCGACCATCTGGATACCCAGTGGTCGCCGATGCCCTATCGCGGCGACGATACCAACCTGAAGCCCTGGCAGCGGGTGCTGATGCTCTTCGTGGGCATCGGTGGACTGTGGTTCATCCCCACCTTCCACAACATCACCAAGCTGTCGCCTTTCCTCGGCGCCCTTTGTGTGCTCAGCGTGCTGTGGGTGGTCAACGAGGCCTTCAACCGCAAGCTGATCAATGCCGACAGGCTATCGGAGCGGCGGATGCCGCAGGCCCTGCAGTATGGTGCCATCCAGCAGATGCTCTTCGTGATGGGTATCATGATGGGCATGGGTGTGGTGATGGAGACGGGCGTGTTCAGCGACGTGTCGGCATGGATCGACTATCATATCCATAATGTCTGGATGGTGGGCATCGCCTCCGGACTGCTCAGCGGACTGGTGGACACCTTCACCATTGCCATCACCGACATCTCACTCTATCCGACGTTAGACTACGCACAGTTGGGTATCTGGGCTGACTCTGACTATATGGCCAACTTCGTCGTCAACGGCAACTACTGGCTGATTGTGGCCTTCTCGACAGCTGCCGGAGGCTGTCTGCTGACGGTGGGCTCTACCAGTGGCATCGCCCTGATGAAGATGGAGCAAGTGAAGCTGTGGTGGTATGTGAAGAACGTCTCGCTGAAGGTGTTGTGCGGCTGGCTCGTGGGCCTGACCGTACTGTGGCTCGAATTCTTTTTCAGTATGTGAATAGTAAATATGTAATTCGTAAATTTAATAGGTTATGGCAAAGATAAAGACTATCGGAATCCTCACCTCTGGAGGTGATGCGCCAGGCATGAATGCGGCTATCCGTGCCGTCACACGTGCAGGCATTTACAACGGTTTCAACATCAAGGGTATCTACCGTGGTTACGAAGGACTCATCAACGGCGAGGTGAAGGAGTTTACCACCGAGAACGTCAGCGGTATCATCACCCGTGGCGGTACCATCTTGAAGACGGCCCGCTCGAAGGAGTTCATGACCCCCGAGGGTATGCAGAAGGCCTATGAGACCTGTCAGAAGGAAGAAATCGACGCGCTGGTGGTCATTGGTGGTAACGGTTCGCTGACGGGCGCAAGGAACTTTGGTATGCAGTTTGATTTCCCCTGTATCGGACTGCCTGGTACCATCGACAACGACCTTTATGGTACTGACAACACCATCGGCTACGACACGACGATGAACACCATTATGGAGTGTGTGGACCGTATCCGTGATACGGCCAATTCCCACGAGCGCATCTTCTTCGTCGAGGTGATGGGCCGCGATGCTGGCTTTCTGGCACAGAACTGCGCCATCGCCTGTGGTGCCGAGGCAGCCATCGTACCTGAAGAGTCAACCGATGTCGACCAGCTGGCTGCATTTATGGGCCGTGGCATCCGTAAGTCGAAGAAGTCGTGTATTGTCATCGTGTCGGAGAGTCCCAAGTGTGGTGCCCTCTACTATGCCGACCGTGTGAAGCATGAGTTCCCCGAGTTCGACGTGCGCGTGTCCATCCTCGGCCACCTGCAGCGTGGCGGTACGCCCTCGGCCCGTGACCGCATCCTGGCCAGCTGTACTGGTGTGGGTGCCATTGAGGCCATCCTGCAGGGGCAGCGCAACATCATGGTGGGCGTGAGGAACAATGAGGTGGTCTATGTGCCCTTCTCCGAGTGCATCCGTACCGACAAGCGCTTCGACAAGCGACTTATTAATGTCCTCGACGAGCTGAGCATCTGATATGCCTGATATTAAAAAGATCGTCCTCACGGGTGGTCCTTGCGCCGGCAAGACGACGGCCCTCGTGAAGATCACCGAATATTTCTCAGGCTTCGGCTACAAGGTATTCAACGTGCCCGAGGTGCCGACCATCTACAGCACGGCTGGCTGGAACTACCTGACCCCCAACCGCGACCTCTACTACCAGGGCGAGCGTGCCATCCTCGAGACCCAGCTGGCTCTCGAGGATCAGTTCGTGCAGCTGGCACAGGTTTGCACCAAACCCGTGCTCATCGTCTGCGACCGCGGCACGATGGATATCTCGGCCTATATCAAACCCGAGGAGTGGCAAGAGATCACCGCCATGTCGGGGACATCGCCGAACGAGCTACTGGAACGCTATGATGCCGTGCTCCACTTGGTGAGTGCCGCCGATGGTGCCGAGCAATACTATACGACGGCCACCAACGCCACCCGCTATGAACAGGCCAACGAAGAGGGCCTGCGCCTGGCACGCGAACTCGACAAGAAGGTCATCAAGGCGTGGACGGGCCATCCCCATCTGCGGGTCATCAACAACCACGACGACTTCGAGAACAAGCTGAACCGTGTGCTGAAGGAGATCTCGAAGGTGGTGGGGCTGCCGCAGCCTGTCCAGCAGGAACGCATCTTCCGTGTGGAGATCATCGGCGAGATACCCGAATGTTCTGAGAGTGAGATCACCCAGACCTATCTCGTGGCCGAGCCGGGCTGTGAGGTTCGCTTGCGCCGCAGGGAATGGAGTGGGGGAAAGGTGGTCAACGTCCACCGTTCGAAGAAGCGCATATCGGATACCGAGGACATCGAGACGGAGCGTCATATCGACAACAACCTGTATGAACAGCTGCTGCAGCAGGCCGACCCCTACAGAGCCACCATCCGCAAGCGTCGGCAGAGCTTCATCTGGAAGGGACAGTTCTTTGAGATCGATTCCTTCCATTCGCCCGTCAGCAATCTGGTGATGATGGAAACGAAGGGCGTCGGCGAACAGGAAACCGTCAAGTTCCCGCCGTTCGTCCGGGTCCTTGAAGACGTCACCGGCAATCCCCGCTTCCTGAACTACAACATCGCCCTGAAGCGCCCGTAGCCTGCACCTTATTTAAACAAGTATTGCGCAAACTCGTGAAGGGACTTGCGCCATACCTGCCACTCGTGGTCGCCAGGATAGGAGTTGAAGCGCACATTGACGCCTCTGTCACGCATCTTCTTCACGATATTGCGCGTGTATTCTATGCGCGGGTCCTGTTCGCCGCAGCTCATGAAGAATACGTCGAACTGCTTGTTGAATGTCTTTGTATCTGTCAGCATTCCAGGCACTTCCGTCTCTATGTTAAAATTGTTTGCGCCCTGGATGCCGCCGAACATACCCGTTGAAAACACGCCCACGTTGGCAAACACCTCCGGGTCGCGCAGACCGATGTAGAACGACTGTCCGCCACCCATCGAGAGGCCGCACATGGCACGGCTCTTACGGTCCTTCTTCACGCGGTAGTTCTTCTCCACGAATGGAATCACATTCTCTATCAGTTCGCTGCGGAAGCTCTGCATCCCCTGCCAGCTGTAGCCGCCACCGAAGCCTCCGTTGCGCGAACGCACATTACTGTTCGAGCTCACCACGATCATCGGCACGGCCTTGCCAGCCGCAATCAGGTTGTCCATGATCTGCGCCGTACGACCCTGTTCCATCCATCCGCGATGATCCTCACCGCCGCCATGCTGGATATAGACCACAGGATAAGTCTGCTTGCCCTCGTCATAGCCAGCTGGCGTATAGATCATCAGCGGGCGCCACGACTCATCGACCTTCGAGTAATAATAGACTGTGCGCACCTCACCGCGAGGCACATCCTGCACCTCGAAGTCATCCGTCCCGGCCTCCTTGATCTCGATGGCACTCGACCAGCGGCTACAGCCGTAGAACGTCTGGCTGGCAGGATCGGCCACCGACACGCCGTCGACGATCAGGAAATAGTAGTGGAATCCGGGTACCTGCGGCTTGGTGGTCACCGTCCAGTTGCCGTCGTCGGATTTCGTCATGTCATACTTCGTGCCGCACAGGTCTATCTGCACGTTCTGTGCCTGCGGGGCATTCACGCGGAACATCACGCTGCCATCCGACAATACCCGAGGATACCCGCTGCGGTTGATGTTAGTTACTGGGGAGTACGACCCTTCCGGGAAGCTCTCCCTACGGAATCCCTGTGCTGCCACCTGTGTGCAGACAACGGCCGTCAGTATTGCGGCCAGCATGGCTTTTCTTGTTCTCATAACAGATATGATGTTGATGTCAGTCACTTATAATTCCTGTCCGCAGGGGTTGCCAGTGGGGATTTGCAGGTTCATGTCGAGCCATTTCCCCCAAAGGGTAAGCTTGTGGAAGTCAGAATACTCGTATGCCAGCCGGTAAGTATGTTGGGCATTCTTGGCCTGTGCATTATAGGCGTCATGATCAAGCAGCACCACCGACAGCGAATAACTGTTCATTGCAGGACGGATACCCAGATCGGCTGTCTCTTGCTGCAAGATGACCTTTCCGAAGACCTGTTCCAACTCCTTCCCGATGCTTTTCAGCTGTTCGTCGCCAGTCTCTTCGGCCAACAACTGGGCATAGTTCAGCAAGTCGAAGTAGGGGTCTCTGTTGTAGAAACGATACACCTTGTTAGTGGCCTTGTCGATGGCCTCCCGCTGGGTGGGGTAGAGCTCTGTCAGTCGGTTGGCCAGTTTCTTGGTGACGGTGCAGATGGCAGGCAGCTCTGACGACTTCAGCAGCTCCACGTTGCCATTCATGTCGGCAGGGTCTTCATGCTTGAAGCCGTTGATCATGCGGTCTTTCGAGTCGATGATGGTCTGGCGGGCCGCCTCCTCGAAGTCCGTCGTGGCACGCATGTTCTTTACCAGTAAGGGTATCAGCGGATTATCCTCGCTGGTCATCATGAATGGCGTGGTGATGATGTAGTCGGCGTATGGCTGCACCTCTGTCATCGACTGTATGTCGCCCATCAGACAGTTATGGAACATCAGTCCCTTCAGATGCTTGACCTCCGATATCTCGATAGCCTCGGACAGTTCATACATATTCATACTTGTCTTGCCTGGAAACCACTCGTCGTAGAGCACGCCGCGAGTTGCGCTTCCGGATGACGGACTTGCCTGGTTCAGTTCCTTAGGATAGTCAACCGAAGCATCGAAACCGCCACCGTGGCCGAAGAGCGTGAGCACATACTCCTTGGCTGGAGCCGAATCCTTCGCCCAGTTAAGCACGGTTGCCAGGCAGATGGGTTCATAGAGCGGGAACTTCTTTACGACGGCTCCCTGTTCGCGGATTTCCTCGAACTTGGTGTCCTTGTCCAGTTCGAATGCCACCAACTCGCCCGGCTCACCATATTTACCGGCAAAGCCTTCCTCCTTGCCGTACTTATGCACGCAGAAGACACGCACACGCTTGTCGGTCAGCAACTGTTGGGTCTCGGCCCAGATATCTTCGATAATATAGTCCATCCTCCCGCCCACATTGCCATAGACCACAAGGGTAAAATCGGCCAGGTCGGGTAGGGGTTCCGGCTGTGGATTGTCAGGATTTGAACAACTTGTCAATACTCCTATGCCGCAGACGGCTGTCGCTGCCAGCATCATCGATGCCGCAAGCGTGTTGAGGAATTGTTTTGCTTTCATCATTATTTCATTTTATGGTTTCTTCAGGGACTCCATGTGGCTCAGAGGCGCCTCCATGATATTCCAGGAGAGGACAGCACCGTCGAAGCCGTGGCTCAGCACAGCCTTCAGCGATTCTGAAACATATTCCGGCGAGGTGGGCACAATATCCTCGCGGTAATTGATCTCGATGCCGGGGTACTTGCCGCAGGCATAGGGTTCCATGGCCTTCAACTGCGAATGCAGAAAATCCGTATCCATCTTCAGATCCGGATAGCCTTGAGCGGCAGGAAGCGTTTTCCGAAGCAGATCATATTCATAGCCCATGCCGGCAGGTGCAAAAGTCTGACGGTATAACATGGGTTTAATAAAGTCGGCATGGTCGGCAAGGATGGCATAGTCCTGTCCCACGAAAGGTGCCATGAATGGCGCATACAAGTCCATGCCCACTTCCAGGCCTCGGCTACGGAGACTGTCGGCGATGGCAGCCACCGAAGTGCTGACCACGTGACCCTTAGCCTTGAAGTAAGCAGCAGCAATGGGATTCTCAAAGCTGAAGCCATCGGCGGGCGTATAGCCGTTCACGGAGAAAAAGGCATCGCCCTGGGCTTCGTATGCCGACTTGACTACTTGGATGTCAACGCCTTCAGCCGCGAAGCGTTCCACGCAAGTCGGACAGCCACAGCCCATCACACCCCCCAGTCCGCCAACAAACGACTGGGTGCGGATGCGATCCAGAAACACGCCGTCGAAGCCGCAATCGCTGAACCACTGGTCGTAGATGGCCACCACATTAGCAGCATTCTGCGGGTCCGACGGGCAGTTGAAACGAAAACCCTCCCCTGCTGCCTGATCGTAGCTGGCAGGCACTTGCCCCCACAGATCCACAGAAGGGCTGTTCTCGCAGACCTCCTCCGTCTCAGCAAACACAGGTAGCCACAGCAGCATGCGGATGTTCCTGGCATGCAGGTATTCCCCCACTTTCCGGTAGATCTCCTTGTTCTCGCTCCAGCCGATGATAACCTTCTGCACGGGAATCATCTGGCTCACGGTGTCAATGCGGCCGATAATCTGCTCGGCCGTATAGTCCGGCGATTGCCACCCGCCCAGCGAGACCTGGACGATATACCCAGCCTCCTGCTGTTTCTGCTCCTGACAGGCCAGCAAAGTCATGAGGCCAATGATAACTACAGCTGCTGTCAGGAAAAAGTTCTTAGTCTTCATCATTTTTAAACTCAGAAGGGACACAAGAAGGTTCAGCTCGACGGCCCGAAGGGGAAAGTCAACCGTCCCCACTGTGTTCAATTGGTTAGATCATTTTATATTGTTGGTGACATACCGACATATTGCCACCCGAAGCCTGATCGAACTCATCGTCGTCAAGCGGGAGTGCGCCTGCCTCTTCCAGTTCCTTACGGATGGTCATCATTTCTTCATACAGTTTTTTCATTTGCTGCTTCTTGGCCTCAATCTGTTCGTTTGTTAATGTCGCCATAATCTTAAATGTTTAAAGGGTTCCTAATAGTAATTATTTACATCGCAAATTAAACTATTTCTGTTTCTTTAGGCAAAGATACGAATTTTTTGTTAAAACCAATATTCCCCCCTCCTTAAATAGTGTTAAAGGAAAGCAAAAAGTTTCGTGAGCTCATTGGGGACGGTTGACTTTCCCCTTCGGGCCGTCGAGCTGAACCTTCTTGCGTTCCTTCGGTAGCAAGCGAGCAAGCTCGAGCGCTGAGTGAGTTCTGGAGGACTCAGGTAGAACCGTCCCTTGTGAGCTCACAGAACCGACGGATTTTGTGAAAAGAAGTGACATTTCAGTTGGTCTTATTCTGCCGTTATACCCCTCTTTCAGCTCCCTTTGGGCAAACTGGGAGTTTCCTCGGAGGAAAGTCGGACTTTCCCCGGAGGAAACCTAAATTTTCCTCCGTGCAAAGTCAAAGCGCCTGTTTTGGCTGTTTTTGATGGTGATTCGACCATTTCGCAGCCCAGATGAAATGTCTTTACATTTCTAAGCGACGTCTTTCTGTTTGTCTTCCAAATCATCTATAAGGGAGATTGTCTGTGCTATTGAAAAAATAGCCGGAATTTACGTTAAACTTGAACAATTGGACAGTTATTCGCCAAAAAAGTTGTAATTTTGCAACCCAATATGCGGTATGCCGTCATTAAGTAAAGAACGAAGTAAAGATATTCAAGATGAGAAAGTTTTTAGTAATGGTCGCAGTGGCCATCCTAATTTGCGGCGCAAGTGTAATGACATCTTGTTCGTCGGAAAGTGACAACCCCTCTCAGGAGCAGGCCAGGAAAAACCGTAAGGAGTTTATCGAGCACACCCGTTCCACGCTGAAGGATTTGGCTGAGAACATGAACTTCAAAGCAATACCCAACCTGAACCGCTTCCTGATCAATTTCAACAATCAGGTGATGCTCAACGACAAGTACAACCACGAGCTTGCCCTCATCTTCAACCAGAAGATCGTGGAAAGCATACACCCTGTGGAGGAAGGTTCGGAGCTGAGTGCGTGTCGCAGAGTATCACCGTAGCAAACCAGATTCTGATGATTCTGAACAAACTAAATGCTTTGAAATGAACTCACAAGGGACAAACAAATAAGTAAGACAATGAAAAAGAATGAGAATTTCATCATCACAATCAATCGAGAAGTAGGCAGCGGTGGCCGTACGGTAGGCAGGAAACTGGCGGAGCGGCTGGGCGTGAAGTACTATGACAAGGCGCTTGTGAAGGGACTGACCGAGAAATATGGTCTGACACTTGACGAGATAGAACGCCTGAAGGCGGGCGATGAGAAGAAATCGTGGTGGGACGAGTTCAACCGCTTCTACCACTCATTCACGGGCGGCCAGGCATCGGGGGATACCCCCACTACGGCATCGATGTTTGAGACGGAGCGCAGAATTCTACAGTCACTGGCCTCACAGGAGTCGTGTGTGGTGGCAGGGCGCTCTACATTCCTAATCTTCCGCGACTGGCCCAACCACGTGAACGTGTTCATTCAGGCCTCGCTGAACCATCGCATCCAGCGCATCATCGACCACCAGCACGTAACCACCCAGCAAGCCATTGATATCATCGACGAACTGGATGCCGGGCGCGAAGCCTATATTAAGAAGTACAGCGACAAGTCGCGCTACGACACCCGCAACTACCAGCTTGTTCTCTCGATGGACGACCTGTCGGAGGATGATGCCGTCAACGTCATCATGGCGTATGTAAAAGGGGTAATGATATAATTGTAAAGACAATGAAAAAGATTCTAATAATGGTCGTAGCCGCCATGATGGCTACAATGAGCGCACAGGCGCAGAAAATCCAGACGGTAGATAAGGACGGGCAGCCCGTGCCTTACGCCTCTATTATTAGCGAGGACGGTAATATCATCGGAACCACCGATCTCAACGGCATCCTCGACGATGTGAAAGGTGCCGAGGTTGTGTCAATCACCCATGTGGCCTATCAGCCCAAGAAGGTGAAGGTAGGTCAGGGTGGTCGCGTCACGCTCGAAGATGCCGACTTCGGTCTGCCAGAGATTACCGTCACCAAGAAGCCGTTGGTGTATGCGCAGACCTATTACCGCATCATCTATCTGAACGATGATCCTGAGCTTAAACTTTGCTACTATCGTGCGGGGGTGCTCAATAATTCCTTTGATCGCAAAACAAAAAAGGTGTCTAAAGATGAGGATCATTTCTCTGCCTGCAACATCGGGGTCGTCAAGACTGCGCTCAACCTTGTTCTTAACAGACACAAGGGTTTAGGCGGACTGAATCCCAAAAAAGTAGAGAATCGCCTAAAGGATAATTTTAAGGAGATAGGTATCGCCTTCAGTTCCAACGGCCCAGGCAAACAGCGTGTCACAGATAAGTATGGTACTATTGGCTCAGTGACCGATAATCACGATAAGGGCGAGCGCCGTTACTCTCTTGATATGCACAAGCTGGCTCTACATGAAACGCAGGCAACGGGCAGCAACAAGAAGATAGCCAAAGCCGAGAAAAAAGAAGCCAGACAAAAGAATCGCGTGGATCAGGACTTTTTGGTGTATCGCATTGACGATCAGGGCAATTACTCACCCGAGGACTATGTCATGGGACAGGTTTGTACCAGCTACGATGATGAGAAAGATAATGGTCACGTGGTTATCTTGTTTCAGAGTTTCACCGTCGATCGCGCCTACGTCACCAAAGACGAACTAAAGAAGATCAAGAAGGAAAACAAGATGAAGATGACCTATCAGAACCTGCAGCAGTTTGAGCGCGCCAATAAGATACCTGCCGTTCCTGCTGATCTCCAGAAACGCATTAATGAAATTGTGAAATGATGAAACAAATAAGTCTATGGATGCTCGCCGCCATCCTGACCTGCGGCTCTATGCTGACATCGTGCAGCGATGATGATGACATAATAGATGGGATACCCGACCAGACGGTGGTGCTGAACTGCGCGAAGCCCGACTATCTAAATGCGGGCGATAAGGTGGCGCTGATCTCGCCTTCATATTTCACGCCGATGGAGAATGTGGAGAAGACCGCCGACGTGCTGCGCTCGTGGGGACTGGAACCCGTCATCGGGCCCAACGTGGGCAAGGTGGTTTGACGGACAATATGCCGGTACTGTCGCTGAGCGAGTCAGCGATATCCGCTGGGCACTCACCGATCCCGACATCAAGGCCATCATCTGCAACCGAGGAGGCTACGGCACCATCCAACTGATCGACCAGTTGACGTTGGCCGAGCTGAAAGCCTCTCCGAAATGGCTGGTAGGTTTCAGCGACATCACCACCCTGCACGGCCTGCTGACACGCGCCGGCGTAATGAGCATACAGGGCACCATGAGCTCGTTCCTAGCCAAGGGCGGTACTGACACAACCAGCACCATGATGCGCGACCTGCTCTTGGGCAAGGTGCCCCGCTACGAGTTGCCTGCACACAAGCAGAACATTACGGGTCAGGCCAGTGGTACACTGGTAGGCGGCAACCTTTGCACCTTCGTACCTAACCTCGGAACACAGGCTGATGCCACAATGGGCAGGGACCTCATCCTCTTCGTAGAGGAAGTGGAGGAGTCGATGCACAACATCGACCGCCAGATGCGCATCCTCCAGATGAACGGCGTACTCGACTGCTGCCGGGGCATCGTCCTCGGCGAGTTCACCGACTGCGGCAAGGAGTTCACTTATGAGAGTGTCGAGGCCATGCTCCACGAGCTGCTGGCTGAATATCATATTCCTGTGCTCTGCGGCTTCCCCGGCGGTCATGGCGACGTGAACCTGCCCATCGTGATGGGCTCCAATGTCACCATTGACGTGCGCCCCGACGGAGCCACCCTGCAATTCAACATCGACGGCGAACAGCAGCAGGTGAACACGGCCAAAATCACCGCCCCCGCCACGCCCGCTGCCGTCCGCATGCGACTGGCCGGAAAGATGGAGTAAGGAATAAAAAAGCCTTGCGACTGAAGGAGGTGGTTTGTGCTTTCCCCGGAGGAAAGTCATGGGCAGGGATGGCGACGGCGATTAAATCCATTAGGAAATGTAAGAAGCTCGGGCAGCGATGTCCGGGCTTTTTTATGACTGACGCGGCCAAAATGTCCGCAATCGTGGTTATTTTTGGCTTTTTTTGAAATATTTCGGCAAAAAGTTTTTTTGTTTGGAAAAATATGACTATCTTTGCAACTGGCTAAAAAGACTAAAAACAGATAAGTAACTTTAAATATTAACAGCGTATGTCACAAATTACTGGACACATTTCGCAGATTATCGGCCCGGTCATCGATGTCTATTTCGACACCGAGGGGCAGGATGCGGAAAAAGTGTTGCCGAAGATTCACGATGCCTTGCGCATTGACCGTGGTGACGGGCGCGACCTGATTGTCGAGGTGCAGCAGCACATCGGCGAGGATACGGTGCGCTGCGTGGCTATGGACAATACCGACGGACTGCACCGTGGACTGGAGGCGATCCCGATGGGCACGCCAATCGTGATGCCTGCCGGTGATCAGATTAAGGGTCGAATGCTGAACGTGATCGGTCAGCCTATCGACGGTATGAATCCTCTCGACATGACGGGTGCCTATCCCATCCACCGCGAGGCTCCTACGTTTGAGGAGCTCTCGACGAAGAAGGAGATCCTGTCAACGGGTATCAAGGTCATCGACCTGCTGGAGCCGTACATGAAGGGCGGTAAGATCGGACTCTTCGGCGGTGCCGGTGTGGGTAAGACGGTGCTCATCATGGAGCTCATCAACAACATTGCCAAGGGACACAACGGTTTCTCGGTGTTCGCCGGAGTGGGAGAGCGCACCCGTGAGGGTAACGACCTGATCCGAGAGATGATCGAGAGCGGCGTTATCCGCTACGGCGAGAAGTTCCGCCAGGCGATGGACGAGGGCAAGTGGGACTTGAGCCTCGTTGACCCTGAGGAGCTGAAGAAGAGCCAGGCCACGCTGGTGTATGGCCAGATGAACGAGCCTCCCGGCGCACGTGCCTCTGTGGCCCTGTCGGGGCTGACGGTGGCCGAGGGCTTCCGCGACGGTGGCGGCAAGGATGGCGGCGCGGCCGATATCCTGTTCTTCATCGACAACATCTTCCGTTTCACCCAGGCCGGTTCTGAGGTGTCGGCTCTGCTGGGCCGTATGCCGTCGGCCGTAGGTTACCAGCCCACGCTGGCCTCGGAGATGGGTACGATGCAGGAGCGCATCACCTCGACAAAGAAGGGCTCCATCACCTCTGTACAGGCCGTATATGTGCCTGCCGACGACTTGACCGACCCTGCTCCTGCCACGACGTTCACCCACCTGGATGCGACGACGGTGCTCGACCGTAAGATTGCCGAGTTGGGTATCTATCCGGCCGTGGATCCGCTGGGTTCTACTTCTCGTATTCTTGATCCGCTGATTGTGGGCAAGGCCCACTACGACTGCGCCCAGCGCGTGAAGGAGATTCTGCAGCGCTACAAGGAGCTTCAGGACATCATCGCTATCCTGGGTATGGACGAGCTCTCAGACGAGGACAAGCTGACGGTGAACCGCGCACGTCGTGTGCAGCGCTTCCTCTCGCAGCCGTTCTCGGTGGCTTCGCAGTTCACGGGTCTGCCTGGCGTCATGGTGCCTATAGAGGATACCATCAAGGGCTTCAACGCCATCCTCGACGGCGAGGTGGACGACCTGCCCGAGCAGGCCTTCCTCAACGTGGGAACCATCGACGATGCGAAGGAGAAGGCGAAGAAACTGTTGGAAGCTGCGAAGGGATAATTGACAATTGAAAATTGATAATTGACAATTATGTTAAAGCTGAAGATAGTTTCGCCCGAAAGGATAGAGTTCACAGGTGAAGTGGAAAGCGTGAAGGTGCCCGGTTCGCGAGGGAACTTCGAGATCCTCAGTGAACATGCGCCCATCATCTCCACCCTCACGAAGGGTGTGGTGGAGTACGCTGACCAGCAGTTGTCCATCCTCGGTGGATTCGTGGAGGTACAGAAGAACCAGGTCTCGCTCTGCGTGGAGCTGAAGGAGGAATGAGCCGCATGGCTTTGGAAATCATCCTCTCCGCCATCTTCTTCACCCTCTTAGGCGGGGCCTACGTGAAGGGCTACGACATCGTCAAGAGACACTCGCCCGACCATCTGGTCCACTTCTATCTGATCATGGCAACGATACGTATGCTGCTCATCCTGACGGTTGTCGGCCTCTACGTATTCTTTACAGATAATAGGGAAGACGCCATCCTCTTCGCCGCTATATTTATAATAATGTACGCGATAATGATGGTAGTGACACTTCTGATGAGACATTGAGAGAATTGATAATTGAGAATTGAAAATTTAAAATTATAGTGAATCACATCAAACGACTGCTAAGCGTTGCACTACTGCTGTTTGCTCTGGTGCCGGCGATGAAGGCGGAAGGCTTCTCGGCCAAGGATGTGGTGCTTGAGCATATCAAGGACTCACACGAATGGCACGTCTATGGCGAGGGCGAGAACAGTATCGTCATCCCGCTGCCCATCATCGTCAAGAGCTCCACAGGCTGGCACATGTTCTGCTCCTCACGGTTCGAGCACCATGCCGATGCCAACGGTCTGCGCCAGGGGCCTTACAACCTGGCCATCGCGACGGAGGGTGACAACGCCGGCAAGATAGTTGAAAGGCTACGGGTAGGCGAGCAAAGCTCGGGAATGAGCGGCGAGCCCGTACTCGACCTGTCGATCACCAAGACGGTCGCCGTGATGTTCATCAACGTCATTATCCTGCTCTGCTGCATCCTGTTCAGCGCCCGCTGGTACAAGAACCGCAAGGCATCGGATAATGCGCCTGGTGGCTTCGTCGGCTTCGTCGAGATGTTCGTGATGTACGTGGTGGATGAGATCATCAAGCCGGGAGTAGGCAAGGGTTACGAGAAATACGTACCCTATCTGCTTACCTGCTTCTTCTTCATCTTCACGTGTAATGTGATGGGCCTCATACCGTTCCCTCCAGGCTCAGGCAACGTGACGGGTAATATCGCCGTGACGTTCTTCCTGGCCCTCTGCACGTTCATCGTCGTGCAGTTCTCGGGCAACAAGCACTACTGGAAGGACATCTTCTGGCCTGATGTTCCCACATGGCTCAAGGCGCCGATACCCATCATCCCCGTGATTGAGTTCGTCGGTATCTTCACAAAGCCTTTTGCCCTGATGATCCGACTTTTCGCCAACATCATGGCAGGTCATGCCATTGCGGTGGCTATGCCCTGTATCATCTTCCTCGTGGCAACGATGACAGCAGGTGTTTTCTACAGCATGAGCGCCGTCAGCATCATCATGAGTATCTTCATGATGTGCCTCGAGTGTCTGGTATGCTTCATCCAGGCCATGGTGTTCACGCTCCTTTCTTCTGTGTTCATAGGAATGGCCCGTGCCGTGCCGGAGGGACATGAGTGAATTGAGAATTGAAAATTGAGAATTGAAAATTAATTATAAACATTTTAAAACTTAAAATTATGATTACAGCATTATTAGCAGCAGAAGGTGTTGCAAAGTTAGGCGCCGCAGTGGGCGCAGGTCTCGCAGCCATTGGCGCAGGTATTGGTATTGGTAAGATTGGCGGTTCGGCCATGGACGCTATGGCCCGTCAGCCGGAGGTAATCAGCAAGCTGATGACGAACATGATTATTGCCGCAGCCCTGATCGAGGGTGTTGCCCTGTTCGCAGCCGTGATCGCCTTCATGTGCTTGTAAGCGGTGAAAAACTAATAGTGAATAACTAATAGTGAATAGTTAAAACATTCAGTCTATGGATTTATTGATTCCGAGTACTGGTCTGTTGTTCTGGATGTCGCTCACGTTCCTGGTGGTGCTGTTCATCCTGTGGAAGTGGGGCTTTCCTGTCATCACGACGATGGTGAAGGAGCGTCAGGCTTTCATCGACGACTCGCTGCGCAAGGCGCATGAGGCTAACGAGCGGCTGGCCAATATACAGAAAGAAGGTGAATCCATCTTGCAGGAGGCACGCGAGAAGCAGGCTCAGATACTGAAGGAGGCTGCCGAGACCCGCGATGCCATCGTAGAGAAAGCCCAGGATAAGGCCCGTGCGGAAGGTGCCCGGCTCATGGAGGATGCCCGCATCGCCATCGAGCAGGAGAAGAAGGCCGCCATCGCCGACATCCGCAGGCAAGTAGCTACCCTTAGCGTCGAGATTGCCGAGAAGGTGCTTCGTCAGAACCTGAAAGATGACAAGACGCAGATGGATCTGATCGACCGTATGCTGGATGAAGTTTCTGTTAATTAGGTAATTGCGTATGGATATTGGAGTCATATCGGTTCGTTACGCCAGGGCCTTGCTGAAGAGTGCCACCGACGCGAAGATTGAGGTCGACGTCTACAAGGAGATGCAGACGCTCGCCAAGACCTACGCCGAGGTGCCACAGTTGCGGCAGACGATTGACAACCCGATGCTCTCGAAGGACAGTAAGCAGGAGCTGCTGCTGACAGCCGTCGGCCAGAAGCCCAGCGAGCTGACCAAGGCCTTCATTAGCCTCGTGCTGAAGGAAGACCGCGAGAACGTGATGCAATTCATCGCCCATTCGTACGTCACGCTTTACCGCCGACAGAAGAACGTCATCCGTGGCAGACTGATCACTGCCGCTGCCGTGTCTCCCGCCACCGAGCAGAAGATGCGCCAGATGGTAGAGAGTAAGACTAATGGAACAGTGGAGTTCGAGAGCGAGGTGAACCCCGACATCATCGGTGGCTTCATCCTCGAGTACGACACCTATCGCATGGACGCAAGTGTCAAGTCGAAGCTCAACAGTATTCTCAATACTTTAAAGAAATAAGGAATGGAAAGGAAGTTAAAAGGAAGCGATCGCTTCGCTTGGAAGTTAAAAGGACAAATGTTCTGCAACTTCATCATGGGCAAAAGTATTGTCCCTTTAACTTCCCTTTAACTTCTCTTCAATTCCCTTTAACTTCAAAACAAAAGAACAAATGTCAGATAAGATTAAACCAAGCGAAGTATCCCAGGTCCTGCTCGACCAGCTGAAGGGAATCTCCAACGCTGAGAAGTTCGACGAGGTGGGCACCGTGCTCACCGTCAGCGACGGCGTGGCCCGCATCTACGGCCTGCGTAATGCCGAGGCCAACGAGCTGCTGGAGTTTGAGAACGGGACGATGGCCATCGTGATGAACCTCGAGGAAGACAACGTCGGTTGTGTGCTCCTCGGCGGTACGTCGGGCATCAAGGAGGGTATGGTCGTGAAGCGCACCAAGCGCATTGCCAGCATCCGTGTCAACGACAACATGCTGGGTCGCGTCATCAACCCGCTGGGACAGGCTATCGACGGCAAGGGAGAGATTGATCTGAGCGACGCCTTTGAGATGCCGCTCGACCGTAAGGCTCCCGGTGTGATCTACCGTCAGCCAGTGAAGGAGCCGCTGCAGACTGGTCTGAAGGCCATCGACTCGATGATCCCCATCGGCCGCGGACAGCGTGAGCTCATCATCGGCGACCGTCAGACGGGTAAGACCGCTATCGCCGTGGATACCATCATCAACCAGAAGAGTTTCTATGAGGCAGGCAAGCCTGTCTATTGTATCTATGTCGCCATCGGTCAGAAGGCCAGTACCGTAGCCGCCCTCGTCTCGACGTTGCAGGAGCACGGGGCCATGCCTTACACCATCGTGGTGGCCGCTACCGCTGCCGATCCTGCTGCCATGCAGTACTATGCACCGTTCGCTGGTGCCGCCATCGGTGAGTATTTCCGCGATCGTGGTCTGCCCGCATTGGTCGTTTACGACGACCTGTCGAAGCAGGCTGTGGCCTATCGTGAGGTGTCGCTGATCCTGCGCCGTCCGTCAGGACGTGAGGCTTATCCCGGTGACGTGTTCTATCTCCACAGCCGTCTCTTGGAGCGTGCTGCCAAGATGAACGAACAGCAGGAGGTAGCCGAGCAGATGAACGACCTGCCCGAGTGCATGAAGGGTCATGTGAAGGGTGGTGGCTCGCTTACCGCTCTGCCGATCATCGAGACGCAGGCAGGTGACGTGTCGGCCTATATCCCCACGAACGTGATCTCCATCACCGACGGTCAGATCTTCTTGGAGTCAGACCTCTTCAACCAGGGCTTCCGTCCTGCCATCAACGTGGGTATCTCCGTATCCCGTGTGGGTGGCTCGGCACAGATCAAGTCGATGAAGAAAGTGGCCGGTACGCTGAAGATCGACCAGGCACAGTATCGTGAGCTTGAGGCCTTCTCGAAGTTCTCTTCCGATATGGATGCCGTGACGGCGATGACTCTCGACCGTGGTCGTAAGAACAACCAGCTGCTGATTCAGCCGCAGTACAGTCCGATGCCCGTAGGTGAGCAGATAGCCATCCTCTATTGCGGCGTGCATGGTCTGATGCGTGAGGTGCCCATCCCGAAGGTGCGCGAGTGCCAGGCGCAGTTCCTTGACAAGTTGCGCTCAGCAGCCCCCGAGGTCATCGAGACCCTCGCCAGCGGGAAGATTGACGACGAGACGACAGGTAAGATTGAAGCCATCATGGCCGACATCGCAGGAACTTATAAAGCCTAACGCTTATGCCTTCGTTAAAGGAAATCAAGGGCCGCATTGCTTCTGTCAACTCGACGCGTAAGATTACGTCGGCGATGAAGATGGTGGCCTCCAGCAAACTCCACCACGCACAGGTAGCTATCCAGAATATGCTGCCTTACGAGGAGCTGCTGGAGCACATCCTCAAGGCGTTTCTCGCTGCCGAGGCCGAGGCCCATACCATCTACGACCAGGAGCGTCCCGTCAAGCGGGCAGCGCTGGTGGTCTTCTCTTCGAACTCCTCGCTCTGTGGCGGCTTCAATGCCAACGTCATCAAGATGATGACACAGGCTGTCGAGACATACGCCTCGGAGATCGGACGTGAGAATGTGGAGATCTATCCCATCGGCCGTAAGGTCTATGAGAAGGCCAATAAGATGGGGCTGAACGTACAGGGCGAATTCTCGGCTCTGGCCGACAAGCCTAACGTGCAGCAATGTATTGACATTGTGATGCAGCTTGGAGAGAAATTCTATGAGGGTCAGATTGATAAGGTGGAACTCATCTATCATCACTTTAAGAGCGCAGGCTCTCAGGTGCTCACCCGCAAGACCTTCCTGCCCATCGACATCGAGGAGGAGCTGAATGCCGACCACGAGCGCGACCTCACTTCGATGGTTGCCACCAAGGAGTCACAGGAGTATCTCAAGAAGAGAGGAGAAAAGGAGAGTAGGAGAGAAGGAGAGGAGGATGTGAAGCCACTCAACGATAACTTCATCGTTGAGCCAGACATGAACACCGTGCTCACGGAACTCTTGCCGAAGATGGCCCATCTGATGTTCTATACGGCCCTGCTCGACAGCAACGCCTCTGAGCACGCTGCCCGTATGGTGGCCATGCAGACCGCCACGGACAATGCCGACGAGCTGCTCCGCGAACTGAACCTGCAGTACAACAAGAGCCGTCAGCAGGCTATCACCTCCGAACTGCTCGACATCGTCGGTGGCTCGGTAAATAATTGATAATTAATAATTGATAATTAAAAATTATTATGAAACTTACAGGAAGAAGAGAGAGTAGTAATGTGGAAGACCGCCGCGGTATGAGTGGTGGCGCAAAAGCCGGTATCGGTGGTATCGGAGCCATTATCGTGGCTGCCTTGTTTGCCTGGATGAGTGGTGGCGATCCGCTGTCGGCTGGCCTTCAGGCTGCTCAGGAGCAGATGTCTGCCCGTACGGAGAGTGTCAATCCCGAGGAATTCACCGAGGAGGAACAGCAGCTGGCTACGGAGTGCAAGCAGATCCTTGCCTCGACGGAGGATGTGTGGACCCAGGTGTTCAAGCAGATGGGACGTACTTATGAGTCACCCACGCTGGTGCTGTTTACAAATCAGGTGAACTCTGCCTGTGGCTCGGCAACGGCTGCCGTAGGACCGTTCTATTGCTCTGGCGACCAGAAACTGTACATCGACTTGTCGTTCTTCACGCAGATGAAACGTCAGTTGGGCGTGGAGGGTAACACCTTCGCCTATGCCTATGTGATTGCCCACGAGATTGGTCACCATGTTGAGTATTCTCTGGGTATCCTCGGCAAGGCTCATCAGGCCATGAACCAGTCTGACAAGGTAAAGGCCAATCAGATCAGCGTCCGTCTGGAGTTGCTGGCCGACTACTATGCCGGTGTCTGGGCTCACTACGAGGATGCCATGAACCACTCGATGGAATATGGCGATCTGGAGAAGGGTCTCGAACTGGCCAAGGCCATCGGCGACGACTGGCTGCAGAAGAAGGCACAGGGTAGGGCAACGCCCGAGTCGTTCACTCACGGTACCTCCGACCAGCGTAAGCGCTGGCTGAAGAAGGGATTCGAGACGGGTGACATGAACACCTCGACCTTCAGCGTACAGAACTACAACGATCTCTAAAAGAATGAAGCCCTCCCAGCCGGGAGGGCTTCATTCATTCATGATGATAAGGTTCGCCTTTGATGATGGTACAGGCGCGATAGAGTTGTTCGGTAAAGATCAGCCGTACCATCTGGTGCGAGAAGGTCATCTTTGAGAGGGAAATCTTCTCGTTGGCCCGTTCATAGACAGCATCAGAAAAGCCGTAGGGCCCGCCAACGACGAATACCAGTCTGCGTGCTGTCTGCTGTTTCTGTTGCAGCCAGCGGGCATACTCCACACTTCGCAGTTCCTTGCCGTGTTCATCGAGCAGCGCCACCGTATCCGTCGGCTGTATCTGACGCAGGATCAGTTCACCCTCAGCCGTCTTCTGCTGTTCCTCGGAGAGATTCTTAGTGTTGCGCAGTTCGGGGATGGTGACGGTGTCGAAGGGCATGTAGTGGCTGATGCGCCCGGCATAGTCGTCGATGCCCGCCTGGAAGTGCTTGTCGGTGGTCTTACCCACCAAAATCAGGATTGTCTTCACTTTGAACTTTGAGCTTTGAACTTTATGATTACCTATTTGATGGTTTCGTTGGTGATGAAATCGTCGAACTGCTGCTGGTAGCCGTTGAACACGTTGATGTCAACCTCGCCCGTGATGCCCTTGACGCGGCCGTCGGGCGACAGTTGCCATATCACCAGCTTCACGTCGGGCTTGTACTCGCCGTAGCGGGCGATCCACACCTTGTAGTCGCGTTTGATGTCAGGGGCCTCGGGCAGGTATTTGTTGACGAACCGTTGGTTCACGTAGAGGATGGGCTTCACGCCGCAGCGCCGTTCGACCGCCTGCAGCCAGGCCCTGATATTGCGCCACATCGTCTGCACACCGCCCATCTTGGAGATGTCGCCGTCGCTGGGTTCCACATCGAGCACGGGCGGCAGGTCACCCTTACGGAACAGCGTACTATTGATGAAATACTGTGCCTGTGCCGATCCGCCGGTACGGGTTGAGAAGAAGTGGTAGGCTCCGACGTGAATGCCGTTCTTACGGGCGGCCTGGTAGTCCTGGGCGTAATATTTGTTGCGGATGCTGATGCCCTCTGTCGATTTGATGTAGCAGAACGAGACGGGATAGTCAACGGTGCCGGAAATCTTCTTCTTCGATTTCGAACCGAGGTGGCTGATGCGGAGCTGGTTCCAGCGGATGGGGTATTTCTTGCGGCCCTTGCCATGCTGGTAGCGGGAGATGTCGATGCCGTAGATGCGCTCAGATGTGTAGTTCATGCGCTCACCCTGATACTTGTCCTGCTTCCACTCGCCGGTCTTCAGCACCGCCACGAACTCGTTCTGCAGCAGTTGGAGGCCGAAGCCTTCACGTTGGTCCTGTTGCCAATGTCCTTCGTAGTAGTGGCCGTCGGTGGCGATGAAGGAGCCGTGACCGTCGGCCTTGCCGTTGAGGAAGGTGCCCTGATAGATGCCTGCCGAGTCGATGCGGATGCCACTCACCAGCGTGTCGTTCTGCCAGTTGCCGATGATGATGCGCCCTAAGGAGTCGCGGCTGATGGCTGTGCCGTTACGCTTCTTACCTTTCCAATGGCCGATGTTCCAGATGGGGATGGTGTCGATGGACTCTCTCAGACGCTGGCCGTTGGCGAAGCCTGCCACCAGTTCATAGCCCTCGTCCTCCACATTATGACGGTCCAGGTAGTAGTCGGTCTCCACCTTCAACATCTCTGCTGCCATGCGGCGCAGGGTGTCGGTCAGCAAGGCTGGGCTCAGTCGGGCTGCGCTGTCGAGGCTGAGGGAGAAAGGCTGGCGATGGCGGGCCATCGGATTCTGAACGTCATACCAAAGGAAGGTGGCTGCGGCTATAAGTCCGCAAATCACCAGTACGACGGCTGTCGTCAGTATATATCGTGCCCTTTTCTTCATCTTTGTGCGCAAAATTACAAAATAATTGTGAATTGTGTATTGAGAATTGTGATTTATTTCGTATCTTTGCGACAGAATTGACTTAAAACAAACTTATTGATATGAAGGACTTCAATTTCTACGCACCCACTCGTGTGGTATTTGGCCGCAACTCCGAGGAGCAGCTGCCCCAGTTGATTCGCCAATATGGCGGCAGTAAGGTTTTGATTCACTACGGAGGAGGCTCTGCGCGTCGCTATGGCCTGCTCGACAAAGTGGAACAGATGCTCCACGATGCCGACATCCCCTATGTCGAGCTGGGCGGTGTGGTGCCCAATCCCCTGCTGTCGAAGGTCAAGGAGGGTATCGGGCTCTGCTGTCGCGAGGAAGTCGATTTCATCCTGGCCGTTGGTGGCGGCTCCGTCATCGACTCTGCCAAGGCCATCGGCTACGGTGTGCCTTATGAGGGTGATGTGTGGGACTTCTGGGAGGGTAAGGCCACGCCTCAGGAGTGTCTGCCTGTCGGTGTCATGCTTACCATTCCTGCCGCCGGCTCGGAGATGTCGTCGAGTTGTGTCATTACCAAGGATGAGGGTATGCTCAAGCGCGGTATCAACAGCGATCTCTGCCGTTGTAAGTTTGCCATCATGAATCCTGAGCGTACCTATACGCTGCCGCCTTATCAGACGGCTGCCGGTGTTACTGACATCATGATGCACACCATGGAGCGTTACTTCTCGAAGTACGAGGATGCCACGCTGACGGATGCCATCAGTGAGGCTTTGCTTCGGACGGTGAAGGATGCCGTGTTCGAGGTGTTGAAGACTCCCGAGGACTACCGCAACCGTGCGGCCATCATGTGGGCCAGCTCGTTGTCGCACAACGACCTCACCGAATGCGGTACGGAGAAGGATTTCGCCAGCCATAAGCTGGAGCATGAGCTCTCAGGACTCTTTGGCGTTACCCACGGTGCCGGTCTGGCTGCCATCTGGGCCTCATGGGCACGCTATGTGCTCGACCGCCATGTGGAGCGCTTTGTGCAGTTTGCCGTTAATGTCATGGGTGTCCGTTGTGACTATTCCGACCTGAAGCAGACGGCCTTGCGGGGCATTACGGCCATGGAGCAGTTCTTCAAGGCCATCGGTATGCCGACCAGTATTCCGGAGCTGATAGGTCGCAAGGCTACTGATGATGAAATCAAGGAACTTGTCAGGAAGTGCAGCCGCGATGCCAAGATCACCATCGGTGCCATGGAGGTACTCAACTCCAAGGACATGGAGCTCATCTATCGTGCAGCCAATAAATAGCCCTTGGCGATATCCAACAGAAAAGGCATCCTCATTGTGAAGGATGCCTTTTTCTGTTGTTTGGGTGTTGCTTATGAGAATGCGACGGTGAGTCCGGCCATTACGATGCTGACCATCGACATCAGCTTGATGAGGATGTTCAGAGATGGACCGGAGGTGTCCTTGAAGGGATCGCCGACGGTGTCGCCAACGATACAGGCCTTATGGGCAAAGCTTCCCTTGCCACCGAAGGCACCTTCCTCGATGTTTTTCTTGGCATTGTCCCAGGCGCCACCGGCATTGGCCATGAACACGGCGAGGGTGAAGCCACCTGCCAGACCACCTACCAGCAGTCCGAGTACGCCAGCCACACCGAGGATGATACCAACGAGGATGGGGATGATGATAGCCAGAACCGACGGGATAATCATCTCATGTTGGGCAGCCTTGGTGGAGATCTCCACGCAACGACCGTAGTCGGGAGTTCCCGTACCTTCGAGGATACCTGCGATTTCTTTGAACTGACGGCGCACCTCCTGTACCATCTTCTCAGCAGCACGGCCTACGGCCTCCATCGTCATACCGCAGAAGAGGAAGGCAGCCATGGCACCGATAAAGGCACCTACGAGCACCTTCGGGTTCATTAGGTTCACCTGGAAGTAGTTCATGAAGTCGGGAATGGTAGCGTCGGTAGCAGAAATGGTCTGACCGGCCACGTTGGTCAGCGTCTCACCGGCACGGGCCATGGCGATCTTGATCTCCTCGATATAGGAAGCCAACAGAGCCAGAGCTGTGAGGGCGGCAGAACCGATGGCAAAGCCCTTACCGGTAGCGGCGGTAGTGTTGCCTAGGGCATCGAGGGCATCTGTACGGTGGCGCACCTCTTCACCGAGCTGTGACATCTCGGCATTACCACCGGCATTGTCGGCAATAGGACCGTAGGCATCGGTAGCCAGTGTGATACCTAATGTGGAGAGCATACCTACGGCAGCAATACCGATACCATAGAGTCCGTGAGCCAGAGACTCTGATGTCATGGAGAGGTCGAAGCCGTTGGCACAGAGATAACTCAGCATGATGGCCACACCAATGGTGATCACAGGGATGCAGGTTGAGATCATACCCGTACCTATACCTTTAATAATAACGGTGGCGGCACCGGTCTGTCCGGCTTCGGAGATTTTCTGTGTCGGCTTGTAGCTGTGCGAAGTATAATATTCTGTAGCCTGTCCGATGATGACACCGGCTGCCAGACCGCTGATGACGGAGAACGACAGACCGAGCCAGTTCTCAATTCCCAAGAGGTAGAGGATGGCGAAGGTAGCAATGGCGATGAGAATAGCCGAGACGTTCGTGCCGAGTGACAGCGAACGGAGCAGGTCCTTCATCGTGGCACCTTCCTTCGTGCGGACGAGGAAGATTCCCAGAAGTGAGAGGAACACACCCACAGCGGCAATCAGCATCGGGGCAATGACGGCTTTGAGTTGGATGTCAATGCCTGCTACGGCAAAGGCGGCAGCACCCAGGGCGGCTGTCGACAGCACCGAACCGCAGTAACTCTCATAGAGGTCGGCACCCATACCGGCCACGTCGCCTACATTGTCACCTACGTTGTCGGCAATGGTAGCGGGGTTGCGCGGGTCATCCTCGGGGATGTCGGCTTCCACCTTACCCACGATGTCTGCACCCACGTCGGCAGCCTTTGTGTAGATACCTCCACCGACACGGGCGAACAGGGCCTGTGTCGAAGCACCCATACCGAAGGTCAGCATGGTGGTGGTGATGGAGATGAGTCCGTCGGAATCAAAGCGGTTCAGCACCACGAACCAGACGGCAATGTCGAGCAGTCCGAGACCTACGACGGTGAGACCCATCACGGCACCTGAACGGAAGGCAATCTTCAGTCCGGCATTCAGACTCTCACGGGCCGCATTGGCTGTACGGGCAGAAGCGTAGGTAGCGGTCTTCATGCCGAAGAAGCCAGCCAGTCCTGAGAAGAAACCACCGGTGAGGAAGGCAAACGGCACCCAACGGTTCTGTACGTTCAGGCCGAAGGCCATGAAGGTAAAGAGCACGCAGAGCACCACGAAGACGATGAGCACGACCTTGTACTGTTGCCACAGGTAGGCCATAGCACCTTTGCGCACGTAGAGCGCAATCTCTTTCATACGGGGCGTACCTTCGTCAGCCTTCATCATGCTGCGGAAGAAGAAGTACGCCATTGACAGTGCCACGATCGAAGCGACGGGCACAAGCCAGAATACTGAGGGAATGTTCATTGTTTGTGTTGTTAAATTAATAATAATGGTTGATTCTCGCATTTACTCGTCTACAAAGTCCACCAGCTGGGCGGCCTCGTCGTCCGGATCGTCGGAGCCAAGGTCCATCATCGTCGAGTAGTTGTCTTCGGTGATCTGGTCGTCGTCCGGATCTTCCACTGAGTCGTCCTCGTCGTCGTGGTTCTTGTAGTCGTCCTTTACTTCGTAGTCCTCATCGTCGTCCAAGTCCTCCTCGTCTTCATCGTTTGAGAATTTCATCCTGAGTTTTTCCTGCTCCGGCTTCAGCTTGGCGAAGATGGCCTCTACCCAGTTGCCTTTTTCGACCTCGAGCACCTCAAAGCCGTCGTTGACCTTCTTCTCATACATGCCGCCTTTCTTGTGCAGGCGGTCCTTGGGCAGGGTAGTGGTCGAGATGTCGAATCCGCTGAGGATGATGTCCTGGATGGACTGGGGCAGCGAGTCCCAGCCGCCGCCGAAGTTGCGTGACAGCACCTCCATCAGCTTGCCGGCGGAGATGTGGCGGATATTCTCGTAGCTCAGGTCGGTGATGCGCATGATGGGCTTCTTCTTCAGGGCCCACAGTGCCTTCTTCTGTTCGTCGTATTTGATGGCACCCACCTTGTAGCCCTTCTTCTCGTAGCTCTTCTTGACGCCTGCACCCTCTTCCTTGATCTCGAGTAGCTCGAAGGCATTCTTGATCAGGTCGATGTAGTGACGGAGGTTCTCGCGGATTTCAGCATCCTTCATACCGGCATCCAGCATCCTGAAGACGTCATTCTCCTGGAAGTCCCAAATGGAGCTCTTTGTGAGCGACTTCAACGATATCGCATTGGATTCGTCTGCTTGTTGTTTTGATTTTGCCATACTGTTTTCTTTTGTTTTTATCTATTTTGGCGCAAAGATAATCATTTTTTGTCGAATCTGTGCAAACTATGGCAAAAAAAGTGTAACTTTGCAGCATAATTTATGTCTCAACCGTTAGCTGAAAGACTTCGACCCCGCACGCTCGACGATTATATCGGTCAGCAGCACCTGGTAGGCGAGGGGGCCGTCCTGCGTAAGATGATCGACGCGGGGCGTATCTCCTCATTCATCCTCTGGGGGCCGCCGGGGGTGGGCAAGACCACTCTGGCTCAGATCATCGCCCACCGGTTGGAAACGCCTTTCTATACGCTCTCTGCCGTCACCAGTGGTGTGAAAGACGTGCGCGATGTGATTGAGAAGGCGCAGAAGGGTCGCTTCTTCAACGAGGCATCGCCCATCTTGTTCATCGACGAAATCCACCGTTTCTCCAAGTCGCAGCAGGACTCGCTCTTAGGAGCTGTCGAGCGCGGTATCGTCACGCTGATTGGTGCCACCACCGAGAACCCTTCCTTCGAGGTCATCCGTCCGTTGCTCTCCCGTTGCCAGCTCTATGTGCTCAAGTCGCTCGAGAAGGACGACCTGCTGCAGCTGCTCGACCGTGCCATCCATACCGATACGATTCTGCGCGAGAAAAACATTGAACTCCGTGAGACGGGTGCTATTTTAAGGTTTAGTGGAGGTGATGCCCGCAAACTGCTGAATATCTTGGAGTTAGTGGTGGAGTCAGAGAGTGGTGATAAGATTGTAATCACCGATGAGCTGGTTAATCTCCGTCTGCAGCAGAACCCTTTGGCCTACGACAAGGACGGCGAGATGCACTACGACATCATCTCCGCCTTCATCAAGTCCATCCGAGGCAGCGATCCCGATGCCGCCCTCTACTGGCTGGCCCGTATGATTGAGGGTGGGGAAGATCCCAAGTTCATTGCCCGCCGACTGGTCATCTCCGCAGCCGAGGACATCGGTCTGGCCAATCCCAACGCTCTGCTTCTGGCCAATGCTGCCTTCGATGCTGTCAACAAGATCGGCTGGCCAGAAGGTCGCATACCCTGGCCGAGGCGACCGTCTATCTGGCCACCTCACCGAAGAGCAACTCCGCCTATTTGGGTGTTGATGCCGCCCTCGATCTGGTGCGCCGTACCGGCAATCAGCCCGTGCCCCTGCCTATCCGTA
>Ga0310786_10001011_pt1 | contig 45097 bp, 64 predicted proteins | sample AusTroGonzalo_MG_FD_203881 | JGI IMG/M metagenome (GOLD analysis project Ga0310786, IMG submission 203881) | Bovine rumen microbial communities from tropical cattle in Woodstock, Queensland, Australia - Gonzalo_03 (v2) (version 2) | ecosystem: Host-associated > Mammals > Digestive system >...
CTTTTTAAGAAGCAAACCCAATCTAACAAAACCATCAAAAACACATTACTCATCAGCATTAATCAAATTCTACAAATCCAACAACCAAGAATTAAACACAGTAATCTCCAACTGTAAATCACAACAAGATACAGTAATTGAAAAAACAACATCAAAAAAAATAGATAATGAAGGAAACACCATAATTGAAAAAACAGTAACACAATTCGATGTAAACAGTCCAGAATCATATATTAACATTTATATTAACAATTTCCTTAACTATTGTGATGAAACAAATGTTAAAACAAACACAAAATACAGTTACCTCACACAAATACTAGCCGTATTATCTTTTTATGGAGTAAAATTACCTGATTTTGAAAAAGCAAAAAGACAAACACCAAAATGGAACTTACTAACATTAGACGATTTTAAATTCATAATGTCTGATTCAATATTAAGCCATGCAAGCCTAATAAAACATTTAGAATCAACAGGAATGAGATTAACCGATGCATTAAACAGAACATTAGGCGAATACATGGAAGCAACATCAGAATACCATGATTTCACAGATATAAACGAATTCATTGACAACGCTCCACAAAACATGATTGCGACATGGGATTTCATTCCAGAAAAAACAAAAAAATATAATATCCCATGCATAACTTTTAGTGATCCAGAAACCAATAATCTCATACTTCAAAATCTCCGAAAAATCAAAGATGAATATTTACCTAGACTGAATAAGGAAAAAGGATTGAATCTGCGATTAACAAAAGAAGATGCTTTATTCTCTTCAAGAAAAGCATATTATAAAGGAGGATTATCTCAAAGGTCTGTTTCAGATATGTTTTATAAGAAAAACAAGAAGTTACGTAAACATCATATCGCATTGATTGAGGAAGCCATAGAAAAAGGAGAGTTATCTGTTGATGATAGGGAAAAAGAGATTGAGAACATACCTAAATTCCATGCTCATGGCTGCAGGAAATATTTTATTTCCACAATCAGTAAAAACTGTGGAGACTTAAGATTATGTGCTTTAATGGAAGGTCACACTACACCTTTATCTACTGACTCTGCTTATGTTAAACATGATATAGTTGATGTTAAAGAAGCTTATATGTCTGCATTGGAAGATTTGAGTCTTGAGAATGCTGAAGCGAAAGTTTATACTAGTGAGATTCGTAGGGAGATGGAGTCTAAGATTGAAAGTTTGGAAAAAGAGAATGAAGCTTTGAAACAGCAGAATGAATCTGCTGTTAATGAATTGTGGAAGGAGTTAGAGGATATGAAGGCTAGGCAGAATGCTTGGGAAGAGATTAAACGAGGTGAATAATATTATGAATGATTCAAAAGGTATTAGCGAGGAGATTATCCGAAAACTTAGTTCAAATGGATACAGGTATTATTATGATGATAAAACACCATCTTTCAAGCCAAAGAGTGTTAATTGTTATGATGAGGTATGCCATGGAAGCAATGAAAGAAAATCAAAAATCAATGCATTAATGCATGAAAAAGTACTTATTGGAAGTCCAGATTTCATGGATAAATGGAGTTCAATTGTGTTTAAAATGCATAATTTAATGAAAGAGGAGTTTATGGCTTTAGCGGGATGTAGTGAACGTGAAGCGGATTATTGGATTGAAGCTAATGTTGATTTTAATCATGTGAAAGAACATATTGCTACTGATGGTAAACGGTATTTATCAGTAGACCCAAAAATCGGAAATAAATATGTTGGATTTACAGCAAGTTTAAAGGAAAGTGAAAGCAATGACTAAAAGTATTGTTGAATTTGTTAAAGAACATTACCCTGGTGATGAACATATGCTTAATTGGGCAATAGCAATGGAAAATCAGCCAAAAGATTGGTCTAATTTTCTTTTAGTAATTTGCTTTTTATTAGCAGTTGCGGTTGTAAATATTATAATTTTAAAGCAAAGAGGGATAATATAAAAGAGGAGATTAACAATGACTGAAAAAGAATATTATAGTAAAGTACATTAATCAAATCTCATTTCAGATGAAATAAGAGTCTATTTAGTGAAAATATTATTAAGATAAGATATGAATGATGATATATGGGAAACTATATCTTCAAAATTATCTGTTAAACCCTCCTATAAGAATGAATCAATTACTAAAGAATTAGATTTAGATGATGATGAAATTACCGTTACTATAACTACAAAAAAAGGTAAGAAGATTGAGTTTACTAAAAAATTAGATATATTACTGCCTACTGATGATGAATTAGCGGAATGGGATAATACACATGAAGCGAAATTTGTTAGCAGAATGAGAGCCCCTCCCGCTAATGAAGTTGGAGGTAATACAGGAATATTAAGAAGGGGATAAATTATGCCATTATATTGTTATATCATTTATGAAGGAGAGTATGACTATGTTGAAACTCATATCATCGGCCATAAAAACAAATACTCTCAAAAAGAATTTGATAACATCTGCATTGAAGTAATGGTTAAATATGGTAAAGTAAAAGAAGAGAATATTACTGTTCCTGCAACACTTGAAAAGTATGACAGGATAGTTTATACAATCCATCCACAAAAATTAATTGAACATTTGGTTAGTGATTATGGTTTTGTTGAATTGGATGTGCCTTATAATGAGGGATTTAAGATTCGTAGATTGCCCAATCCACAGCCAAAGCCAGAGGGTTATGTCCGGTATGTTGTTAGAACTCCGGAATGTCCATTTGGAAAAGGGGATAAACTAAAAAAAGGGTAAAGGGCCAGTAGAATTAAATCTCTACTGGTTCAAAACTACACCAATATTTTTAACTCCATCCATCATCCACATAACCCTCCATATTATTTTCAACATATTTAAAAAACAATAAACCTAATTCTTTATCTAAAATATCTAAAGGATATTTAATATCTCCAACTTGAATAAAACCCTTAATAAACAATCTAGATTCTAATTCAATTTTACAATTATTAATATCCTCCCAAGGCACACGCAAATCTTTTGTTTTATTTAAAGCACCTTTAAACACAATCCCGTTACGGACAATCACTGCGTTAGTATCTACTTTTATTTGTTCACGGGAAGTGGCAGTGAAATTATGTTCTTTACCTGTTAATAACCCTACTGTTGCTCCAGTGAAATTATTTACCTCAGAATACATTTCAGGTAATGTTAAACGGCAGGGGAGAGCTAATTTTAATATTATATTTTCACGATTATTATATTCATCTATCAATTCGGGAGTAACATCGGGGAAATATAAATCTTTTGATTTAAGGAACATTTCAAAGTGTTTAGTATTTATTCCTTGTTGTTTTAATTCTTTTATATTGTTTTTAATGTTTTTTTGTTGTTTTCTTGCTTTTTTAATAGTGCCAAACATTTGGTGTAATCTCCTTTTTTTATGATCATCAAACCTGTTTTTAATGCTTTGATATAATGTTGTGTGTACTCTTGGATTTATACATTTTACTATTTTCATGTTGTTTTTTTGGATGTTTGACCCATGTGTTTTTGCAATTTTTAGTATACAATTAACTATAAAATACCTCTTTTTACTAAATATTTTTCAAAAAAGAGCAACGAAAACCTTTATATATTCAAAACAACATACTATAATCAACCATTACTGGAAGTAACCAAAAACACAAATCATATTTTCTTTTAGTAATGCTCACTTAAACTATAAATAATTAAAAAAATAGATGTTATATGTGTAACATAATTCGCAGAGGTTATAGGGAACCGCCATTCCCAACCTCCGCAGTGGTTACTAAAAAACAAGACACCAGGAAGGATGCAATGAATTCCGTAACCAATAATAATTTATGGTTAAAATACTATTTAAATATTTGTAGATGTTGTAAAACTACTTTTATAAATATTCATTTAGTCGCAGACAAAATGCGAAGTTATAATCTATTAGCTATGGCTATAAACTATTTTTATTTGTTTTCGGAAAAAAATATAAAAAAAGATTATTGTTTTTTATTAACTGTACAAACTAACTCATTATCCTCAACAGACACAGTCCATGCTAATTTATCTTTATCTGATAAATTCAATGCTTGTACTATCTCTACTGGAACAGTTGTTCTTAATGATTTTGAATGTGAAGTTTGTAAATTAACAGTTGATTCTAATTCAAACAATTTCATACACTCCTTTTTGTTGTTCTTTATTAATATATATGTAAACATATTATAAATAAGTTACCTACAATATACCTAATATATATGGTAAATATTTACCATACATTTATATATTAGAAAAACAAATGATTAAATAAGAAGCAAATAAAGGTTCCAAGACCGCCATCTTGAAACCAATAAAAATATTTGTTTCAAAAATCCAGGAAGGATGAAAATGACTGAAAATACTGAAAAAATAGTAAAAGTAGACACAAAGTCTTTCCAAGACATGTGCCAAAAAATAATAAACCTTGAAAAAGAAAACAAACAACTCCGCAAAGACCATCAAGTCTTAGGCAGTGAGTTAACTTATTTTAAAGAATATGCAGCAGACCTTGAAGAGGAAGTTAACCTCCTTAAAAACAGATGCAGAACCTTAACTTGCAGGAATCATGACCTTGAATTAGAAATCAAGGACATGAAATTCACAAGGAAATTCTTAACATCTGAAGATGCAGGCAAAAGATTTGCTCAAGAGTTACTAGGCCACACTATGACTCCAGAGGAAGTTGCAATTGAAGCTGCTGAAGACTGCTATGTACCTTACAATGGAGATGATTTCTAATGTCATCCAAACTTTTTTTATGTGGAAACTGTGCCGATTGGACAGTAGTAGATGCAGAAGATTTCTGTGTTGGGGTTGGTGAAACTCCTGATGAAGCCATCGCTTCTGCAAGAAAACACACTAATGCCCCAATTGAAACATACTGGGGAATAGTAAAAGGAGATGATTTCTAATGACATCTCCAAAACTTTTTTTAGAATGGAATGACCTTGACGGCCAGTACCATGTAAACGATGCAGACGGATTCGCATTCGGCGGGGGAAGTTTCGAACCAACCGATGCAATCAAACATGCAAGGGTAGTGTCTGACAAACCAATTGACATTGGTGACAGTCACGCAGGATTCGAAAGAGTCTGTGTACCAAAAAAACCGGAAACTGCCGAAGAGGACAGTGAGGTATTTATCTCAATGCTAGCAGAAATCGGAGGCATGAAAGTCACCAAATGCTTCGATGACAACATGCACTTCCTGGGTTACACCCTGGAATTAAAGGAGGATTAAAAAAAAATGTCCTCCAAAACTATTTTTTTAAAACCAGGAATGACCGTAAATGTTGATGGCGTTGAAATGACATTTGAAGAAATCAAAAACAATAAAATCGATTCTCACATGTTCAGAAAACACCTACAAGAATTAGCCGCCAAAGAATAGGTGATATTATGGCATTTAAAGAAGTAAACAAAACTGCAAGGGCTTCTGAAATCAGGCAATTAAAAAGCCAGCATAAAGCATTGCAAAAAAAATATGATAGCCTAAAATATCGTTTTTTAGAGGCTATCAAATTCGAGGACTTTGAAGTTTTATCTCTTGATGATTATTTAGAACTCAAAGAACTTTATATTCTAAAAAAGCAGTTATTCTGGAAAATCCATCAGTTGGAAAATCCGGAAGACACAGCAACCGAAGAGGCATACCGTTTCTTAAACACAATGTCTCACAATGACCAAATAGACTTCCTCAGAGACAACGGATTAACCACACATGAATTAATCCGTAGAATTGAAAAAAATCCAAATTTTATAAGTGAGGTGACAGCATGACTTGTGGATCATGTGAAAACTGTATTGCTCCTGAGGGTTGGGTTTGTAAATCTTCAGGTAATTTTTATAGTACCGGTGAGTATTCCAGAACTTTGGAATATTTCGGTGTTCATGGAGTTTCATTTAATCAAAAAGTTGACTCTGTTAAAATGCAACTTGACACCAATACTATTCAAATACTGAAAGTATTGCTAACAGATAACGATGCTCCAATCAAATTTGATAGTTTAACTGACTTACAGATAGTTGAACTCCTAGATATTATCCAATCAAGGTTATCAAATGATAACAATTCAATCAACAATTCCGACGTTATAGAAGGAGGCGATGACAAATGAGCATCTCCTCCATTCTATCCCTATTACTCACTCTATTAATAGGAAATTCCCAAGATAGCAAAAGCACAATCCTAAATAAAAAACCTACTCATGAAGACAACGTGAAATCAATCAATCAATGGATTGAAAGGAACTTTTATATTATTTGCTTAGCATTCCTTGTAATCCTCATGATAGTTTTTATTTTCGTGTGCTTTGCTATCTGCGGAATCTCAGCAACAGACAGTGGACAATACTACAATCAATTAGGAGGTGTAATATAGATGATTTACTTATGCAACAGTGCAAGTAAAACAATGTACTCTGACCCAAGAGTTAAAGAAATAAACGAACCTTTAACCCAAGCAGAGTTTGTTAACCTTGTACATAAAGCCAAACCAAAATCAGCAATAGGACATAAACCGATTGCAGATTGTTTAACCCGTCTCACTGGTAAGACAATACCCATCAACAGGTCAAGATTAAACATGACTTATGATGATATGATTTTACTTATCAGTGTTGATGGCAGATTGCCTGAAAATCCAAAATTTGTGGATTACAAAGGCAAATTAGAATTTAGGTTTGTAAGGTTTGAAAAACAAACCGAGCAAGACCTGTTAAAAACTCAGAAAATATTAAAAGAAATAGTTACTATGGAGGCTTAAGATGAACCGAGAAATAAAACGTTTGAAATTACAACAGGAAATATCCGAATGTAAAAAATCAATTGCAGAAAAAGAATTAGAGATAATGGAGTTAGAAGATGAGGAATTGTTTGAAGAATATACCGAAGAATTTGAAACAACAGGAAGTATAATACCAACAGAGTTTGGAACTCACAGAGACATAAACGGATTTAAATTAGCTAATTCTGTTTGCAAAGATTATATTTCCATAGAGTATGCTGGAGGAGGAAAAATACGTGTTGGGGGTCATTTATGCCCTGTAAGTATTGATAAACTTCGGGAAATAGTTGTTGACCCACTTTTCCCACGTGGGGGGATTGACCAAAGAAGTGAGTATATGAAAACAATAATTGGAAGAAGGTATACTGTTGACAGATTGTTATACAACTATTTTAAAGGAAATTTGAACCCAGTAATTGAACAATATGATAATGAAATGAAAACTAGTCCATTACAGTATAATAGAGGACAATTAATTTTTTAAGGAGGAGTAGATTATGGCATTTAAAGAAGTAGAAAAAGAACCAGAGCAAGAAATGATTCCAAAATATTGGAAACCTGAACAAATCGGAGACGCAATTGAAGGAAACATCTATGACTTCGAAGAGTCAACATTCAACGGCAAAAAACAAGTGCAAATCAACTTATACTGCGGTGAGGATGAAAACGGTGAACCAATCATGAGTTTACTCCCATCCCACGCAGACCTTAAAAGAACCTATGTAAATCTCAATCGTGGAGATTACATCCGTGTTGAAGCAGTTAACAAAATCCAAACTGAGAACATGGATTATCCTAAATGGATTTACAAAGTTCTTGTTGATGATGATAAGTTCGTAGAATGGGAAAATGAATCTGATGATGATTACTTCGAATAGGTGATTATTTATGAGTTCAGAAATAGCAGTTATAGAATCTTCTACAGCTACTACTCCAACCACATTAGCACCATTACAAACTGTTGATGTTGAAGCAGCCGAAGCATTCATGAACAATTATCAAGAATTAGTAGAAGCTTTACTTGATGACACAGATTACCAGGACATCATCACAAAAGAGGGTGTTAAAAAATCCAAGAAAAAAAGTGCCTGGAGAAAACTTGCAACAGCATTCAACATCAGTGATGATGTAGTGGAAAAAGAGATCATCAGAGATGAATGTCAAAGAATCATATCTGCAAGGTATGAGGTTATTGCTACATTACCGAATGGCCGTCACGGCGTAGGAACTGGAAGTGCATCCATCTTTGATAAAATCAATAAAAAAGATGAGAAAGAACCAACTCCTTTTGAGTTACGTAAAAGGTTCACTAATGCTGAACATGATGTAATTAGCACTGCTCATACACGTGCCAAATCAAGAGCAATTGCAGATTTGATAGGTGCAGGTGAGGTTTCTGCTGAGGAACTTGAGGGGATGGCTAGTAAACCTAAAGTTAAACCTAAATCCAAACCTAAAGCAAGTAAACCTTTGAAACATAATTCTACTATGGGTAATAAGACCAAAGTACCTAAAAAACCTAAAGATGAGGCAATTGAAGTTGAAGCAACAGAAGTCCATGACATGAGCGGTGACAAACCATCAATGAGCTTAAAAGACATCATTGACAGTAATTCTAAAATCAGATTAGCTGTTGATGAATTACAAGCTCAAGGAACAACACCTAATCGTGATAACATCAAAGACAAACTGTTAGATTTAATGGATATGGGTAAAATCACATCAGATGAATACAAAGAATGCAAAACATTACTGGAGTAAACTATGGAAAATCAAGCAAGTGATTCATACAGAGGTTTAAAACAAGAACGAATCGACAAAATAGTCACTGTTCTTGAAGATTTACCTTACACAGAAAAAGAGCTAGATAAAGCCATATTACCTTATGTAGCTCAATGGCTCTATGATAACTATGTTAACATAGAGTCAACTTGCTTAATAATCAGCACAATAACCAACATCAACAGATTACAAGACCAAGTAGATAACATCTACAAAGGCATATTAACATTACCTGCAAGAAGCAGACTCCAAGACTTCCTAACCAAAGACGAATACCAGAAAGTCGAAAGTGTCATCGAACCACGCAAAACCGAAGGCACAATCAAAGGCGAAATCAACGAAGACACCAACATCAAAGTCAACTTCAAAACAAAACGCATCTACCAGGAAAAAATCATCAAAACCAAAAAAGGATTAGATAATAAAGACACTCCAGTCATTGAAGCAGTACCGCATGAACTTATTGTTTATGATTCACCATTACTTGATCAACCACGTACTTTTAAAATCATCTGGACAAGTAATGTCACCAGCCGTAATTTCGTAACTGCCGGTGAGTCAACTGGTGCGACAATTCAAGAGATTGAACAATACTTGATTAATGCCGGTTTTAGTCACAGCCCAAGATTAGTATCTGGTGCTTTATCATGTACTATCAATACCATGATTCAAAAGGGCATGGCCACCATTAAAGAAGATATTGACAATCCGGGGTTTTATTATAATCCTGATAATGATAAAATCACTCCGGTTAAAAGGATTTGCAAAGTACCTTCAAAAGAAGAGATAGCTAAAGCAGTTAATACTTTAAATGAATTAACAGTATTCTTTAAAGATAATTTAACTACTTTAGCTACTGTTTTCAAATGGGGTTTAATGTCCGAGTTTAGTTTTGCTATGAAACAAGCGGGCAAATGGATGCCATGGATGTACTTGAAAGGTTCAGCAGGGTCTGGTAAAACTACCATAGCTAAAGTTATCTTATATATTTGGAGCGTTCCAACTCCAGATAATAATGTTGGTGGAAGCAGTTTTGATACGGTGGCCCGTTTAGGTGCGAAAATATCAAAGTCATGTGACCCTATTGTTGTTAATGAACCTGCTGCTGTTTTTGGTAGGCAGTCTACTAATGAGATGGTGAAAGTCAGTGTTGAATCTACAACTGGTAGGAGCAAGTATAAAGGTTCTTATTTTGGAGGGATTCCTGCTTTTGCTCCTGTTATTTTTACTGCTAATCAGTATTTGCCGGAAGATGATGCATTAATCCGTAGATTATATGTTTTGTCATTTAGTTATAGTCAAAGGAAATCTGATTATCAACGAAAGAAATTCGAGGATGAATTCCATATCAACACTCCAGCAATATCAAAACTTGTCAACTTGAAATACTTTGGTCAATTTGTGGCAAGTGAGATAGTAGGAGATAGTGGTTTATTATTAGATGATTGGAAAGTCACTGCAGATAAAATAATCACTAAATTTTATGCACATCTTGGCCTTGAAGTACCGGAATGGTTAACCTTTTGGGCAGAATCCGAAAGCTTGGAAGACTTGGATGACAGTCAAAGGGAAGACATCAGAAACTTCTTTGTAAATGAATTCAACAATGCCCGAAAAAAAGTGAATACTTATGACACTTACGGTAACAGGACAGAATCAACATTGGATGTTGAGGAAGCTACAACAAGTAATGATTTTAAGGGTATTAATTGGAGCATTGTTAATAATCGTATGTTAACATGGGCTATTCCACATACTAGCCGAAACGGTACGAAGTATATTTGTTTAACTCAGGGATTGCGTAAATCTCTTGGAGAAAATCTAACTTTTTGTGCGGATTTAAAGAGTCTTGGAGAATTATTGGGTTGGAATTATCAATCTGTTCGTTTTGGTAGTGGAAATAAAGTTATGAAAGTATTAAAAATTAACTTTGATGAATTTATGGAATTCTTATATCCTAATGTTAATTTGGAGGGTAATATGTAATGTAACTTTTGTAACCTGTTTGTAACTTTTGCTTCAAGTTACAAAATGGAGCATTCTCAATATGTTATTGGTATGTTTTAAGTATTTTCCTTTGAGTTTGATTTTTGTAACTTTTCTGGACAACACATACATCCACGGCTGCATTTTCATATGGGGTTGTTGAAGTTACAAAGTTACAAAGTTACAAAAAATAACTGAGTTACAAAGTTACAAAGTTACAAAGTTACAAAAAAGGTGTTGATTATGGAAGTAAGTGTATGGAACAATGACAGGGAATATAAAATTTTGATTGATGATGAGGATTATGATAAAATCAAAGACCTAAACTTAACAATAATCACCGAATCATACCATTACAAAAAAAGAGTAATGGCTGCGGGAATAAGTTTACATCGATACATCATTCATTCAAAACCTAATCAAATCTGTATTCACAAAAACAATGACCGATTTGATTTCAGAAAAGAAAACCTGTTCATAACAACTCAAAAAGAATTAACTGAGTTAGTTAAAAACGGAGTTATTAAACAAAGATTCGATGAATTAAACAGAGTTTACTATGAATTTTAAGTGATGACATGAAAGATCTAAACACCTGTTACTACAGTCCAGGAACAGACAAACACGAATGCTGCACACATCAACATTATTGCATATTCAACAATAACAGGATACAATTAGACCATGACATCACACGATTAGAAACAGAACTCCACCAAAGAATCATTGACTTAAAATTCATTAAAAATGAAGGAACAAACAATTGTGCCGATTACGAAGCAACAAAAGAACGAATAACCCTATTAAATAGGGATTTGGAAAATTTAAGAAAAAGTAGAAGAAATATTATTGAAAATACGGAGGTACGAGGATATGGATATAATTAACGATTGGGAATACTCCAAGTATTGGAGTCTAAAACAATATCCACCTAGACCTGAACAAAAAAGAATAATCAACGAAATAATCGAAGCCATCGAAATGGGTTTCAAAAACATAATTGTTGAAGCAGGAACAGGAACTGGAAAATCTGCAATAGCAACAACAATTGCTAATTATGTTGGTGACAGTTACATTCTCACCATGACCAAACAATTACAAAACCAATACCGCGATGACTTCGATTATATGCTAACAGAAATAAAAGGCCGAAGCAACTACCAATGCAGATTATCTCCATTAAAAAGCTGCGAAGACTGCATAAAAGCAGACCTAAACGAAAACAAATGTGGGAACTGCAGATACTTAGCAGCATTAAGATATGCTCAAGGTCATCCATGCATAATAACAAATTATGATTATTTATTTTATGCTGGAAACTACGCCGATTTATTCAGCAAAAGAGATTTAATCGTGCTTGATGAATCACATAACCTTGAGAAAAAAATCATGGCTTTAATTGGTAAAGTATTGAACCGTAATCAAATATTCAAAAGATACAATATTGATATATTTGCTCCAGTAATGCAAGGAGCAACATTAAAATCAATTGATAATGTTGATTATTGGGTGAATACCTTACATGGATTGGATGCACGTGCTAGGAATAATCGAAGAAATGCGGTAAATAGTAAATCCCGTGAATTATATGACAAGGACAGTAAGAAGTTTCAATATCTGATAACTCAATTGGAAGATGAGGAAGCCCGATTCATCATTGAATTACCAACTAAAAAAGACATCTTAAACGATAAACAAGTCAACGGTAAATTCAAGAATGGTTTAAAAGCTGAATTCAAACCATTAAAAATTGATGATTATTCAGAGCAACTATTACACTTTGGGAATATCAGATTATTCATGACAGGAACACTAGGCAACAAGGATAAATTTTGTGAATGGATTGGAATAGATCCAAAAGAAACATACTACCTATATGTCAAGTCACCATTCCCTATTGAGAACCGGCCAATTATTAAAAGTTATGTTGGCAGCATGTCTAATAATAGATGGAATAATCCCATAGCCATAAGCAAAATCAAAGAGATTATCAAGAAACATAATGGCCAGAAAGGAGTTATTCATACATCTAGTAATCAGCAGGCATGGTTTATCAAAAAAGCCCTTAACAGTAAGAATGTATGGGTTGCTCAAGGAGCAACTAGAGAAGACACCATCCGCAGATTTGAAGCATCAAATAAACCCGTAATACTGGTAGGTGCAGGAATCAAAGATGGTGTTGACTTCAAACATGACAAATGCCGTTTCCAGATAATCTTCAAAATACCATACCCCAGCCTAGCCGGTAAACAGGTTAATATAAGAATGCATTACGATGAATCATGGTATAACTATCAAACTATTATGCCGTTAATGCAAGCATACGGCAGAGGCATACGGGATATGACTGATTACTGTACATGTTATATATTGGATAATGATTTTGAGAAACTTTTAAGGAAATATCGTTACTTGTTTAATGAGTATTTCCTTGAAGCAATCAAACAATCACCGAAACCAAAACCAATACCTAGACCAAAACCAATAATGACTGGAGGAAAATAAACTATGACAACTGAATTATTTAAAGTAGAGGAAATAGACACATTTAGCTTTGATGACAACGGAAACCAACAAGATTGGAAAGGATACGGAGTAATTCTAAAAGAAGACCCTGCTAACTACTGTTTCTTAATGCGTGATGAAACAGAAGCCAATAGCTTATGTGACTTCTTAAACAATGAATGCCTCATATCAGATAATAGTATTGATGCTTTTGTAATGGATAATCTGGTGGAATGGAGTAATTTAATCACTGAATTGTCTTATAAGGAAATTGAATTATTAAAGTTAAAAGACATTATACTTGATAAAGAACAATGGATTACTGAAAACACTGACTTCAAAGAGATTTACGGGCGAAATAATGTTGAGGTTCGTAAATTACATTTCAGTAAACATATGAAAGGTGAATATGATAATCGTAGAAAACTTGAATTGAGTATTGATTATTTGAAACGTAGAATATCATATTTGAAAGGATTGGTTACTGTTAAAACTGCAATAATGGAGGCGAATAAAAAATGACTGTTAAATGCTGTGGAACATGCAGCCATGTAACTGACATTTATGTAGTTGATAAATGCTGGTGTTTATTGTCTGATGAGCCGGTAGGTTTTGATGAGAAATGTGATAGTTGGAGTAAAGAATAATGAATGTGTTTGATTTTATCTACATTTCATTATTCTTTTTATTATGGTTAGCTCCAATCTTTGATAAAATTAAAAGTTGGATTGATAATAATGCAAAGTGAAAAAATTGATTCAAAATACTACATCAACGTAGCAGATAAAATGATTGAAAAAGGCATACTGCCAAGACCACGAAAACGATTATTCGCAATCGATGAACACATGCCCATAATAACAATCGAGTGTGAAACATGACCTGTGAAAATTGCAAACACGCATGTTATTATGCAGCATATTTTTGGTATCCCTGGTTGGATCCAAAATGTGAAATTACAAAAATGTCAATATGTCCGGATGATGAGTGTGACCTGTTTGAGCAGATTGGGAGGTTGAGCAGATGAAACTAAGACTTGAAAAATCAAAATCAAAATCAAGAATTAGCGATGAATACGGTAAAAAGTATTATTTAGATGATGAAACAGATATGGAAGTTTTATGTCAGGATGTTAATGAGTTGGTGGCTTTGTGTAATTTTAAGATTAGGAGTTTGGAGAGTAAATTAGAAGCTATTACAGATATTTTGGGAGATAGAGTATGACTAAAAAAGGATTTAAAAAATGTATTATTGACTTCAATAAAGCAAAAAAAGACCTTGAAAAAAGTAAAAGGGATTTTAAATATGAAGTAATGGATTTTATGAGAGATAAAGGAATACCAGTTAACGTGTTATTTTTTGGAGATACATTTGGATTGGATATTCGTTTGAATATTGATAATTGGCAAAATATTCCACGTAAAATTCCATTAGATGTTTTAACTGATTTCTGTAAGGAATTTGGTTGTGAATTTGAGTATACTAATTGTGATGGTGAAAGGTATATTTTTAGTTTTAATGGTTTATCATTAGGTTACTAATGGAAGTGAAAAAATGACTAAACAATTATGTAAGAATTGTAAACATCTTGAAACTGATGGAATGTTTGGGATATTCTGTGGAGTTGGTGGAGATAATACAAAGTATGATTGCCCAAAATATGAAAAGGTTAGAAAAATGACTGAAAAACGATTTACAATAGTTGTTACTGGGAGTGATGGTAGTTTTCATTATTGGGATAAATTTACTGATGAAAGAATAACCAGTACATTAGAATTAGAAAATAAGTTGAATGAGTTGTCTGATGAGAATGAGAAGTTAAAAGAAGAATATGATAGTTTCAGATTAAAAGTGGCATTAAGTATTCAATATCGTATTAACTGGTTAAAAAAACAGATTTGGGATAATACGGATAGGATTAGTGAGTTGCAATCTTTGAAAAAAGAATTAAAATTAAATGGTGATGTGGAATGACTGAAAAACGATTAGATGAGATTGATAAATTGAATGGTTTTGAATTAAATGTCCTTAAATTACTTTATTGTATTGCAACAATGAGAAGAGGACATACTTATGAACAAATAGTTTATCTTAATTTATTAGAAAATCTATTCTTTCCTGAAAAGGAGTGAAGTTGAATGACTGAAAAACGATTTACACATTGTGGTTGCGAATACTATGATAAAGGAGTTTGTTTGGCTTATTGGATGGTTTATGGTAATGCTTGGAATATTGATAAGTATAATTATTGTTTAGGGGATTTTGAATGACTGAAAAACGATTTACTGAAACTGAAATTAATACAAAGACAAATGAATTAATGATAGCATATGCAAAGCATTATAGTGATGGTAAAATGAGTTTCGCAGAGTTTACATTAATTGAAAATGTTATTATGAGAGTACAATTATTGTTTCACGATAGTGGTGATTTGAATGAGTGAAAAATACTTTACATTTGTTAAAAATAATTCAGTAACTCAATATGGAGTATTACCAATTCGTGATGTAAGTGGTAAGACTTATCATTGTCAAGGAGTGATTGATAAACTAAATACTCTCCATGAGGAGAATGAGCAGTTAAAAGAAGAAATCAAAGATTTAAACGATGTACTGGCAAGATACGAAGAAAAAGAGTTGATTTAGAATGACAAAACGATTTATGACAGATGATGCCGGTACATTAATCGATATGGAAACAAGGAATATGTATGAACTTGCATGTGAAGTTGAGGATTTGTTGAATGAGCAAAACGAAACAATCCAAGCACTAATAGAGGATAAAAACGAATTACAAGATTACATGGCAAGGAGAGATGATAAAGTCAAGAAAACCTTGCAAGAATTCTACGATGCTACAAAACAATTAAAAACAGTTAAAGGAACAAACCAATTAGTTTTAACTGGCTATTTGGATTTAATAAAAGACATAGCAAATGAATTAGGAGTTGATTTAGAATGACTGAAAAACGATATTTCAAAAAAACATATGAGGAAGAATATTACATCTTCGACTCCGAAACCATATCCGAAAAAGAATTTGAAGAAAAATATGATTATGAAGATTACAAAGCATTTGAAGATAGTATGATGGGAGATGAAGTTGTTAATCGTTTGAATGACCAACACTGTAAAATAACGGAACTGGAAACACTAATCAAAGACAAAAACACAACCCAACAAGAAACACTAAACAAACTACTAAAAACACAAAAAGAAAACCAAAACATCAAAAACACCATACAAACAATGATGGACAACGAAAGAACCCATATAGGATACAATGTCCTTAAACAATTATGGTTGGCGATACAATGAAATGGGAACGAACCGCAAGCAGAGTACATGGAGACGGAGTTAGTTATAATTGTAATAACCAAATCACAGCAACAGACCTCCAAAACCGACTAAACCAATACGAACACCAAATCAAAGAATACAAAAACATAGAACAACAATACACCGAAATAACCCAAAAACTAGAAACAATCCAAAAACAAACAATCCAAATCCAAATGACATTAACAATCCTCCAAGAAGACCTAAACAAACTAAAAAAAGAGGTAAACATATGAAAACAGTTACAATCGACAGCAGAGAACAATCACGAATACCCATAGCAACCGAATACTTCAAAGATAATGGCTATGAAGTAACTGTCCAAGAATTACCTACTGGAGATTATTTATTCAATGACAAAGTAGTAATGGAGTTTAAAACATGGGGCGATTTCATGTCAAGTATAACCGACGGCAGACTCTGGAACGAAACCATAAAACAAATGGAAAACTACCATATCCACTTCGTTGTAATACACGGAACAAACCGAGACTACCTAGAAGCATACGCACATAACGGCCTAGAAGACAAACACATCAACGGAGCAATCGCCCGATTATTAACCTATACAAAAATAATCAGAGGCACAGAAACAATAACCGCCACATTCGAACTAATGAAAATAACCGCCGAAAAATGCCTAGACGAAAAAACACTAGTCAGACAATTCGGAACAAAAAGCATTAACCCTGCATTCAACGTCCTAGCCTATTGTGTTGATGACATCAAAGGCGAAAGAGCAAAAAACATTGTAAACTTCCTAGGACTACAAACCATAACTGATGTCATTAACCTAACCTATGATGACTTGATCAAAGTTCCTGGCATTGGAGATGTCCTGGCAAACAAAATATTAAAGGCGATAAGATGAACATTGACAAACTACTACAAAAATATGCCCAGGAATATGTGAACGGGGAATGCCGAAGCAACGAATATGAATCACGAATCAAAAGAGAAAAAAGAATGCACATGAAACAAGACCTAGCAGATGGCATATTCAATGAATTACCATTTAATTTTTCAAAAAGTCAAAAAGTAGATGTGAAATTTCTAATAAGATTATTCCCTAATTTTAAGAAACTACATAGCAAAGCAAAAAACGAGGAAATCATATTAGCCTTCATATTTTATGTTAATGGATTATACAATCAAAGAAACAATGATTTCACCAAACCAGAAATACGAGAACTAATACGAAAAGTAATAAAAGACGATGACAAAGAAAAAGAACTGGAAAAACAATTAGCCTTCCCACAGACATATGAAATAATTCACTGGAAAATCGTATTATACTTCATGCAAAAACAACCAATACTCCCGACAGAACCCCGAAATATAGACCACAACATATTATACAAAGGATAAAAGGATTATGATTTGTAAGTCCCACTATACTATGAAGAGGAAAAAACTCCAAGAGAAAATGATAAAAGAAGCTAACGAAAAATGGTTAAACCCAAGAAAATACTATATAAACAGCTTTCTCAGTCACGAATCTCTACGATACTGTCCAGAATGCGGGCACGAAATAGTTTACTCCTCTGAAGACGAAGATGAGGCTTACTGCACACACTGCGGATTGGTCACATCTGCAAGTATAATGTATGTTGCAGGAATAAAAATAGACCTGCCTTATGGCATACGATTAAAATAGTGTGATGAATTTTAGTCCAGTAACCATAAAAAAAATAATATTTTTTTTTAATGTTTAGGCTGAGAAAAAAAAAAATAAGGATAACGGGCAAAAAAAGAATAAAAACACGTTATTTAAATACCTGCTTTAGTCGGGGCGAATTCTAAGAAATCCCAAATATCAGATTTTTCGTTTAACATTAAACTTTTTTACAACCTGGTTGCTTGAACATAATTTTGTTTACTAAACTTTAAATAGAGCTTTAACTTCATTGATATATTAAATATTGCAATTTTGAAAACTATTCAGTCATTTAAAGTCATTTCAAATAATTTGACATGATTTTACTCACTATATTTTTTTTCTTGGTAAACCATTAAAAAAAAATAATCTCCTAAAGTGGGTTATTGGGCTAAAATTCATCACATTCATATTTTCTTGTTGTGGCGAACACAACCATAAAAAAAACTAAAAATTAAAAAGAATGATTGGTGTTCAAATATGGAGGTCAAACTCCACCATAACATCCTTATTTTAAAATAAAAAAACTTCGAAGTGATTAAACCATGGTAGAATCATACAAATATAAATCTAAAATCGCAACTGCAATCGCATTCATAGCAGCATTCATAGTATACCTAGGAAAAGACGAACTAGCAAAAATATTACCACCAGAATACGCATTCCTAGCATCATTCATAGTAATAATAGCAGGATACGTCCTAGCACAAGGAACTGAAAACAAAAGAGTAAACATAGCAGAACTATTAGTCGCATCACAATACAACCCAATTGAAGATAATGATCCAGCTGCCGATTATGAAAATTTGAATGATGAATATGTAACCGGAGTTGACAATGATGACTCCGCCTGAAACACCATGTGAATTACATGAGCAACAAATTCAGGAAAACAGTCGCAAAATCGCCGGTCTAGAATCCAAAGCAGAATATAAAAACATAAGGATTAACGAATTGATTGAAGATAATAAAAGAATAGAAGCTAAAATTGATAAATTAACCGATACAGTTAACAAAGTAATGTTAAACAGTATTAAAGATGATAATGACTTAAACAATCGAGTAATCGCATTAGAAACACAAATCGAAACACAAAACGATGTGCTAACAAAATACAAAGCAGAACAACGCAAACAACGAGATGATGACAGAGCGAAAACCAACCAAAGACTAACATATCTAGGAATTGGTTTAACCTGTTTAACAATATTCTTAGCTTATATTCTACCATATTTACTAAAATAAATAATTTCTATATTTTAAGAGATACACCATAAAGCATAACAATGTTATATATGCTAATTTTACAAAACTCAATATGCATTTTATAAAAGGAGATTTACAATGTTTACAGAACCAAAAAGGGGCAACGGATACAACGAATCTCCAGTATGCTATGCAACAAAACAATTATGGGCAATAGTCTGCTACTATGAGTTATATGAAGATATAACCTTCAAATACTTCATAGAACACATAGAATACTTCATAGAAAAATACAAATTTGACTGGCCTAAAGGCAAACCATATCCAAAATACACAACAGCCTGCCTATGGCCAAGCAAATATGACTATCAAGAATGTGTACAATGCTATGAAAATAAAAAGTTAAAATACGATAAAGAGAAAGCAGACAAAATCCATGAAAAAAAATATCTTAAGGATACTATTTCTGATTTTAAAAACTATGACGCTTATGAAAAGCAGATTCAAAAAGAATTAGCCAAAGACAACCCAAATCCAAGTGAGATTGAGAAATGGGAACATCTTAAAGAAAAAAGCATGAATCGTAATGACAGACGCTCTGGCAGAGACATTCAGAAAATTGAAAAGAAAGTTATTGCCGATGTCAATACTGATGTTACTGTAAATCTTCTTGATAAAATTAAAAAGAAAAGAAGTGACTTAAATGACCTCAATAGCAGCTGAACCACAGCAGATAGTACAACCAGTAATTGTACGTGGGGATGTTGATGCTATTGAAGATTTAACCCCGTATGACATTTACTCCGCATTAACCGTTAAAAATAGTGTACCTGCAAAACATGTTTATGATTTATCTGAAGCATTAATGGACACACTATTAGATGATAATGTTCCAGATAGGTTATGCATTACCCAACCGCCAAGAACTGCTAAATCATCCACAATCACATTAAGCTTTCCATTCTGGTTAATATTAATGAATCCAGAATTAAATATCCTCATTGTTACCTATAACGAGAAATTAGCAAATCGTTTCGGTGCAAGACTCCGACAACTATTCATAGACAACGAAGACCTAATGGCCTCCCGTGACATTTACCTATCCAAAGCCGAACATGCCAAAGCATCATTCAGATTCGAAAACAGCAGAGGTGAATTCCTAGGAACAATAAACCTAGTAGGAGTCGGCGGAACAATCACAGGAACAGACGTAGACATATGTATCTGCGATGATTTAATCAAAGGATGGAAAGACACCACCAAAAGATTACTAGACGATCTTTACGAATGGTTCAAAGAAATCATCATTCCACGTCTTGAACCGCACAGCAAACTATTTGTCCTAGGCACAAGATGGCATACACAAGACATAATCGGACGATTGAAAAAAGACAATCCTGAAAAATACCGCTTCATTGAACTAAAAGCATTAAACGAAGACGGCACATGCATATGGCCCAATAAGTATACGCCGGAATTTTTTGAAGAACGCCGAGAAGAAATCGGAAGCCGAATATTCGAAGCTCAATATCAAGGCCAACCTTTAGATGAAACTGGTGACTTTTTTAATTTAGATAATCTTTATTTTGATGATGTTTTTGACCATAAAACCCATTACACAATGTACAGTGTAAGAAGTTGGGATTTAGCATATTCAGAGGAAGACGGCGGAAAGAATGACAGTACCGCAGGAATCCTCATGCACAAAATCAATGACAATCACTATGTTGTTAATGACTTGAAATACGGCCAATACGGAGATGACTTAAAACATGTGCTGAAAAGAACAGCTGCATCAGACACTACCAATATTCCAATATTAATTGAAACTGGTACAAAAGGTGGAGCAGCTAAATTCCTGTACAATGAATATGAAGATTTCCTCACAGGTTACCGTACCCAACAATCAGAACCAATCGGTTCAAAGGTAGACCGTGCAATGCCATTCAAAGATGCAATCAACGATGGTAAAATCCACATTGCAATCATGGATGATAAGCTACGGGGAATTCTTATTGAGCAAATGAAATCATTTCCTTTGGGCGCTCATGATGATATTATAGATGCCCTCAGTTACGGGTATCTGGAATTACAAAGTAAAAAAGACCCTAGAAACCGTTACACTACAAGTAAAAAAAGACACGGCAGGAGGCAACGATAAACTATGTCAAGATGGAAAAGACTAACCGCAAAAGCAAACGAAATCTTAAGACGTGATATGACTGTGAAACAATCCAAACACAGTAACATTGGAACATCCAATACACGTGGATATACTTATGACCATTTATTCAATCGTAATACTAATAATTTGAGTTATCATACTTATCGTAATATTATGAAAGATACGCAGGTTAAAGTGGGTTTGGAGATATTGAAATATTTCCTTATCAGTAAAAATTATACGCTCACTTCCAATAGTGATGACCCTGAAGACATCGAAATAACCGAATTCATCCAAGACTGCCTAGACAACATGGAAATACCATTCAGAGATGTTGTTAAAAACATGTTAACTGCAATCCGTTACGGTTACAGTGTACAGGAAAAAGTATACAATATCAGACCAGACAGTCGAATCGGAATCAAAGCAATCTACCCTGTTCATATCAAAACTTTACAAAACAATCCATTCACACGTGATGACAACGGCGAGATAATCAGCATACACCAGGAATCTGTTTATGGTAGTGTTGACATTCCAAGGAGTAAATGTTTATTGTATAGTTTTGATAAGGAGTTTGATGAAATCGAAGGCAATAGTATCTTGAATGAGATTAAACCAATCGTTGAAGATAAAGAGGATTGTATGGATTGGTTAATGACATTCGCATCTAAGAACAGGTCACCTACAATGTATGGTAAAACCGATGACCCTGTCAGTGGAGATAATATGTTAGAAGCATTTGATGATGTGGCAGATGGAACTACGGGTATGATCATCGGACATGAGGATGAGGTAGGTATACTGGAGTCAAGTCATAATGGTGACACTTACTTCAACATACTCAATTACAAAGACAATCAAATATTCCGCAGAATGTTCATAGGAACATTACTATTAGGCAATATGTCACAAACCGGCAGTTATGCACAGTCCAAGACTCAGCAGGATTTCATGATGTATATTATGGATGGTATTTTAGCTGATGCAGCTTCTGAAATTCAATTCGGTGTAGTGAATGAATTAACCAGATTGAATTTTGGTGCTAATGCTAAAGCTCCTGGTTTCAGTTTCGAATCATTCAACAGCAAAGACATACTTGGTTTGTTATCTGCTTTACAACCATTCGTTGCGAATGGTAGTCTTGACAGTAACAGTCAAGCATTCCAAGAATTATTAGCTAAAGCATTCCAATCTGAAGCCGACATTAAGATGGATACTAGCGAACCTGTTGAATCAGAGGATAATCAAACTGATGATGATTTCCAATACCAACCACCAATACCAGGTCAAGAAGACGCACAGCAATTAATCAATGACCAACTTGCAGGTATAGTCTGATGGCAACTAGAACTTTAAATCGTCCAGCATCTTGGCAAAAACAAGTTAACCCTAACACCAATCGAATGAAAGCGTTGATGCGTGATGTTCGAGGTAATGTTGTTAGGTTAACCCGTAATAGCCGAGACTTGGATGAATGGATGGAAAAGCTAGCACCATACACTGCGAGTAATTGTTTTGTTACTGGTGCGCATGCAGACCAAGTACGTGAGATGGTAAATCAGATTGCGGGTGTTGTTGACCAGACAAGTTTACCGTCTGGTGCTAATGCTGAAATCGTTAAAGGCACAATGGCCGAAGCTTGCATGACAATGGTCACTAATGTTGGAGAGGACATCAAAACTGAACTACAAAAGATAGCTGTAGAAAGTTATAATGCTAAGAATACTCCGGCACAGACTGCACAGTTAATCGGTGAAAAGATTGACAGTTTAAGCCGTTCACGTTGTCAAGCAATTGTAAGAACTGAAACTTGTCGAGCCGCTAACATTGCTAATTATTTGAATGCTAAAAAGATGGGAGCGAAATCTTATAGTGTTATTTGTAATGAAGGAGCATGCGAATACTGCATTGATGAATACGGTGAAGACATGGACACAGTTTACGATATAGAAGATACTGACAATTTACCACCGTTGCATCCGAATTGTCGGTGTACTCCGGTATGGTCAATGGATCCAGTCGAAGGAACTGAAGATGAAACTACTGAGGATGAACTCACAGACGAAACTGGAAACGAAGAACCTTTATCAGATGAACCAACATCTATTGAGAATAATGATAATCCAAGGATATCTGAATTGAATACCTTGATTGAAGAAGCGGAAGCCCTTAAAGAAAAATGGGAATCAAGGGGCAATGCTATGATGGTAAATCGGTTTACTGAAGATATCGCAAGGTATAAAGAAGAATTAAAACAACTCCAAGAGGGAACTCCAAAAAGCTCTACAAATACAAAAAATATGGATGTAATCAATAATGTTCTCCATGATGTCCTTAAGGATGTGGGCTTAGCGGATATCGCTCCAGAACGTAAATCAATAAGTCCTGATGTGAAAGTTACTAAGAACATAGAAACTACTCATAAATCTAATTTATGGGAAAATTTAGGAGCAAAACATGACCTTGAATTAGTCGAGGCAAGTAAAACAAAAGTTACTTTTTATGACCCTAAATTTAAAACTCCCATCCAATGTAATATCCCTAAAAATAAAGATTGGATTGATTATACCAATAGCGGAACTAAGAAAATTAATCTAGAAGAGGTATTGAAAGCTTATAACTCTGCATCAGATATCCAGAAGAAAGCTACTCCAATAATCCTATTAGAAGGTAAAAGCCTTGACCAGGGAACTGTAACAATTGGGAGGGATACATTTCAATTACAATTATTTGAAGGTGCTTTTTATAAGATGGAAGGCAGTATTAATGGAGGCAATATCAAAGGTGCAATGCATCATGAAATGTGGCATTGTGTAGATATTCGTATGACCCCTGAGAGAGAAGCTAGAGAATTACAGCTTTTGAATAGTAATAAAAAAGGGAGTAGTTATAAAAAAGATGTTACTGCAGATAGGAGAGCTAGAAAAGAAACTGGCGGACAAAAGTTTGTTTCTGCATATGCTAGACAATCTGGAAGTGGAAACAAAGTTTATGAAGACTTTGCAGAAGCTGGAAGTGTAATGTCTTCAAATACATTTCTTGTTCAAGATGCTATTGGTGGATATGTCAATGTTACAAAAGAGGAGTTTGTAAAGATGTATCCTAATCGTGCAAGCCATTTTGAAAATATTATGGAGAATGGAAAGTTATTATGGTGATATTATGTTGTTAAAAGAATTAATAGAATTAACAAATGTTTCAATCTCATTATCTGATACTGCACAAAATATTGAAATCCATGATGACTTTAGATTTAACCCTACTGTCCAGATTACTGACATTGAAATTACTATTGAATGCTCTGTTGATGATGTTATAAGAGCTATTAACTTTAATTTTGATAAGAATACTATTACTGAGATATTTACTTCCGAACTAGGTATTGGAGGGGGAGTATACTCAATAAATGGCCAACTTATTAAACTATTGAATTAAAAGGAGGCAATTAAAATGTTAGAGGGTACGCCTATTTGGACACCAGGAGGAATGCACCTATGGGTAAACAACAAACCCGCACACGTGTATGTACCAGAATCCAATGTCAAACAAGCATACGAGAATTTACAATCAAGATTATCAAAGGAAGGTAGTATTCCTATTGGAATTGACCATCTTTCAGATAATATAATAAAAGCCAATCCTATTTTGGCTAAATTGAATTTACTTGATGTAGGTAACATTACTGAAATCAAGTATGCTAATGATGCGATTGAAATCGTTGAAGCAGAATTAACCAATCCACAAATCCGAAACCTCTACGAGGCCGGCGAACTGGATATGGTAAGTATCGTGGCAAATTCAACAACTAGTGAATGCCCACGTGGAACTCACGATTACATCGTCGACACCACAGACATCACTAGGGTTGATATAGTGGAAAAAGGAGCATGCAAAGAATGCAACATTCCAAAACCAACAGCTAGTGATGAAACTGTGGTTTATGCAAGATACTCAATACAACAAACTCAAACGGAGGAAACAATCATGGCAGAAGAAATAACCATGGACGCAATTAAAGAAGCAATAGCTGAAGCAATTGCACCAATCGATGAAAGATTAACCGCAATCGAAGAACAAGTCGAAGTAAAAGCATCCACTTCAGAACCTGACCCTGAAGACGATGCAAAAGTAAAAGAAATGGAAGCACGCATTGCAGAACTACAAAAAGAAACTGCAACCGCAAAAGTAGACAGCCTCATCGCAGCAGGTAAAATCTTACCAGCACAAAAAGAAGCAATGGTAGACTTATGCGCATCCAACAGTGAATCATTTGAAAAAATGATGGAAGATGCACCAGTATTAATTGATTTAAATACTAAAAAATCTTTATTAGCTGGAGACTCCGGCGAAAGTGGCGAAGAGTTATCTGATGATGAAAAATTAATAGCAGAATTAAATGCTAAATTCAGTAAAGGAGAGTAGATCCATATGGTAGAAAAATATGACGTGGGCAAATTCGGCCCAATCCAAGCATTCAAAGTAAAAGAAGGAAACTTAACTATGACCACTACTCAAGGAGTAGGTGGGGACATTACCAGACCAAAAGTAGCAGCTCCTGTTGTTGAAGGAGACCCAGTTAAAATAGCTGGTGACTTATTATTTGAAAAATGCAGTGCCGGAGACGCACCAATAGCATACGCACACGCAAACCCAATGGACTGGGATGTAGAACCAACCGCAGATGCAAATGATGGTAACTACCCAAGAAGATACTGCAGTCTTGAATTCATTGGTAAAAAAATCAAAACCGTAAAATTAGAAGCTGCTAACAGTGCAATCACTGCAGGTAACTATATTAAAGTGGGTGCTACTACTGTTGGATGTTTTGATAAAAACAGTAATGCTTCCGGTGCAGTAGGAATTGCATTAGAATCCGCTTCTGCTTCAAGTGGTGCGGAAATCGCAGTATTATTCATATAAAACAGATTTATAGGAGGATATTAATATGGCAGTATTACCACGTGACTATTACTTAAGAGAACATAACGCTGAAGTATATGTTCAAGAACAAATTCACAAAAAATTAAGATTCTTAAACGAATTAGACATGCACGATAACGTGACTGGTGAATTCACTCAAGTCATCGCTGACTCTAACGCAGATGATATTACTGGTGACCCAATCACATTAGCTGAAGGTGTTGAATTCAACGAAATCAAATTCGGAAAACCATCCGAAAAAAGAGGCGCAACTATTCCTAAAGGTTTCATGTTCACTGTAACTAAAAGGATGAAAAGACAAGGCAGAGAAAACTTAAACTGCAGAAACTTTTTAACCAAAGCAGTATCCCGTATGACCCAATTCTATGACAAACAATTCCTTGCACAGTTCCAAGCTGGAGCAGGATTAAGTCTTGCAGCTGCAGATGGTATCAGTGATTGGGATGACAGCACTGCTATTGATCCAGTTAAAGACGAAGTGTTAATTGCAGATGCAATGAGTCAAGGTGGAGACTCTGGTTTCGAAGCTGCAACAATGTACTTATCCAGAGCAGATTACCTCGCAAGAAGAGTATACTTAACTAGTTTCAATTCTGATTTCGATTTCACTATTAACTACGTTCCAATGGGTAGTGCATTACCAACCGGTACTGCAATCGTAAGAGCAGGTGAACCTGTAGCAAACATTGAAAAATACACTGACCCTGATTACTCTAGTGTAAGAAAAGCTGAATTAGCAGCTGAAAAATCAGGTAGTCTTGACCAATTAGAATTCCCTGAATCATTCATTAATGTTTGGGTTAACGATACTCAGGACAAACCTGGTGAAACTAAAATCTTTGTTTGGGCTGAAGCTAACGTGAATGTCACTGAACCTAAAGGAATTATGACTGTTAACTTAAGTGGAAGCTAAAATTTCCACTATAATTTTTTTTATGGTGATAATATGTCTGTTAAAGGATGGGCGGAAGCTCATAGACATGAAGGAGGTATTATTAAATATCTCTATGATAAAGTGAAAGCTTTAGATTCTGCTAGTGGTGGAGATGAAACTGATATTGCTGAGATTAAAGCAGCAATCGGTAAAGCCAGCGGTCAAGGTGCTGGAGGTATCTTGAAAGATGTTGCAGATATTAACACTGCAATCGGTGATGCAAGTGACCCTGCTGAAGGAACAATTTTGGCTAGACTTGCAGCTTTAGAATCTAAAGAATAGTGTTTATACGAATTATCTTTTTTCTTTTTTTTTATTTGGTGATTATTGATGTCAATCTATGCCAAGCAATCTGATGTAGAACCTTTAATTAAATTCATATCTGACACTGCAAGTACCGATTTGTATAATAGTGTTTTGTCAAATGCTGATAGTTGGGTTAATGCTAGGTTGTTAAGTAATAGTTTGTCTATATGGACTAGTCATATTGTTGAAGTTGAAGATGATTCTGAGCTTCAGGAAACTGAACTTCAAAATGAAGAGGAAACCGAAACCACAGAAGAAACCACACAAACAACAACAACCGAAATCATAGAACCCGTAGACAAACCAATACCAGACCTACTCAAAACAGCCGCAGTATACTATGCAGCTAGTGACATAATCCTTGCACTATACAATGGCGAGGAAATGCCAACACAATACGATACATATTTCCAAAAAGCAGAATCAATGCTAGAAGCTTACATTAATCAAATGAAACGTGAACTAGCAGAAACTGATTTGAAAAAATATAATCCTGTTAAGCATAGTAAAAGCGCATCCTACTATCAACGCAAACATAGGAGGCCACGTGCTTGACTATGGAAGTATTGATTGATAATGACACATTCACTCAAGGCTTACAAAACAAAGCAGATAAACTGCCGGAAGAACTGAAAAAACTTGTTAACGCAGCTACATTCGCAGTAGACACCGAAGTAAAAAAAGAACCGAACATGCCTGTAATCACAGGGAATCTTCAAGGAAGTATCAGCATAGATAACCTATCTGATTACAGTAAAAGAATTTTCCCGGATGAGGGTATTGCTCCATATGCAATATATGTTCTACGAGGTGTGCGTGGTAAAGCAAGAGTTGAGCCAAAAGACTTTTTAGCTGGAGGATTCGCAAACGCTGAACCGGCAATCAAATCTGCTGTCGATGAATTCAAATCATGGATAATGGAATGATAACTTATGACTACCGCAACAAGTAAAAACAAATTAATCGGCGAATGGTTATGCTCACTACTCACTAACCTAAGTGACAGTGATCAACAACCTTGTTTCAAAAAAGTCTTACTAGGTTATGATGTCAATCAGATTAAAACTTTTGGTGATGGTGTTTTGGCTACTTGTTATATTACTGGTGCTGATTATGCTGAAACCTTCGGAATACATAACAGACCAGTATACATTAAATCCACAGTTGCTTTCATTATCAAAGGTAATGACCAGTCAAAGTATAATAAAGCGATAGAGATTTATGATTTACTTCAAGAGAACTTCGAAAGTAACAAAGATTGGCAAAAGCTAGTAGATGAAACAGCACATAAAAACATTGTTCGTGACACTGACGTGCTGAACACTTACCTAACATTATCTCCAACAGGAAAAAGATTAGACATACTAGGCTTTTTTGAATTAAGACATCATGTATTCAAATAAAAACAATTATTTTAATGGAGGATTAATTATATGCGTTATTTTGGTTACAGACCAGAAGCAACATATGGTACTGAAGACACAGATGAGGATATACGCTACTTAAACATGGGAAAATGTACCTTGGATACTCCTAAAGACCCGAACCTTGAGGTTCCAACATTTGAGGAAACACCTAACAGGATTAAAAGAGGTTTGTACAGTCCAAGCGGAGACTTGGAAATTGCATTAGATATTTACAGCATCTGCGAATTCCTATACCTTGCATTAGGTACTGAAAACGTTGTAACTGAAAACAGTAAGTATCTTATCTACGCAGGTTCAAGCCGTAAACTCCCAAGTTTCACAGCTTATGTCGGTAAAGATGACGGAAACCCAAATGATTTCGAACACATCTTCTACGGCTGCGTAATCAGCAAAATGAACATCAAATTAAGTGATGGATTGGCTACCGCAACATTAAGTATTCAAGCTCAAAAAGATGGAAAAGCAGCATTGAAAAGTGAATCTGCAATTACCATACCAGACAGTTACCCATTAGCATTTTACGAAGCAGAAACCACAATGGGAAGTACAGACTTAACAGCACGTACAACCAGTTTCGAATTCGAATTTGATAATGGAATCAAAGCAGAAAACGGACAAGCATTTGGTTCAATGTTCCCATACAAACTAACATCATCCGGAAAAAGTCCAAGCATCTCAACAGATGTATTCTACGAAGGTTACGATTTCTTAGTTAAGTTTTGGGGTTCATCTTCAGGGCCTACCTGCGGTACTGAATATGATAGTTATAAAATCGTGTTCACTGATGAGGAAGAAAATGTTTTAACATTACTATTCCCTAAAATCGCATTGTCCACATCATCCGCTCCGGTTGAAGGAACTGATGAGATTAAACAATCATTAGAAATGACTGTATTGAAATCTACTGTTGCAAAACCTACTGGTTTCGGTAGTGGTAATTTGAATACTTCAGTTGTTGCTACTGTCGCATTAGCTAGCGATTAAAAAATTTATTTATATTCTTTTTATTATGGAAAAACTCAAATATGGATCTTTAAATCATGTTTGAGTATCTTTTTTTTTTAAACAATTTTTTTTTATAATCATTAAAATGGAATGAATTACTTATGACTAATAAAAATTATGATATTCTTGAAAAGTTAACTCAGGGAACTGATAATGTTACTGAGGTTACTATTAATGTTGATGATGAAAATATTACTGTATGTTTAAGGCCGTTGAGCAGTGGGGAGTTAACTAAACTCCGTAAAATTGAAAAGAAACCTTTTACTATGAAAATGAATATGAATAGTAATGGTAAAGTTCGTGATGTGAAAAAAGAAAAGTCAAGTCAAACCATGGATATTGGTATGGCTGATTTCACTGATTCACAGGCCGAAACTATGTACACTGCTGTTGCGTGGAGTATGGATATTGAAGTTGATGCAGTAAAAGCTTTCAAAGGTGGAGTTCCTGAAGCTATTTTTGAGCATGTTATGAGAATATCCAATCTTCCGGAGGATTTGGAAACTGTGAAACAGTTTCGCTAGCAGTGATGAAAGTCTAGTTTTATATGAAACACATAAGCATTGTCCGATTTGTAATAATTTGAATGATGCAACTTCTTTACAATTTTATTGGCTGCAATTAATGGCGGTTAATGATATTCAGTATAAAAATAATATTGAGAATAAACTTATTGGAATTGCTAAAGGTGTAGGTATTGAATTTAAAGACAATACTACCAGTATGAGGCAATCTAATAGTTTTCGTGAACAAATGAAACAAAAACAAAAAAACAGAAGAGAGGTTGAACAATAATGGCAGACACTATGGAAATAATAATAAGTGCTGTTGATTCTGCTAGTGAAGTATTTCAATCTATAATATCCAGTGCCACCAGTATGGCCGATGGAATCTCTGGTGCTATTGAAGGAGCTAGTTCTGATTTTGATGCAATCAGTGAAAACGTTGCAGGATTCAGTGATGCTGTTGCAAATATTGATGATGGTTCACTGGAACAATTAGCCGACCAATTAGGTATGGATACTGAGGAAGTTGAAAGGTTAATTGCGGCCGGTGCAGATATGGGAACATTAAGCGCCGGTTTCAATGAAGCTTCAAGTGCGGCGGATGAATTGGAACAGGAAATCCAAGATGACATTGACAAAATGGAAGAACTTGGAAGTGCTGGAGATGTAATGGCTGCACAAACTTTCATGGACATGGCCAATAGTATGAAAGACAGTATGCTTGGAATGGCTGACAGTGCAGGTACTTTCAATGACAGTATGATGCGAGCCAGCTTAGAAGCCGAAGGGGCAGGTATCTCTGTTGATGAAATGAAAACCGCCGTATCAAATCTCAGTGAGGAAACTGGCCGTGCAGGTGGAAGTATAAGAGAATCATTCATTACTGCGGTTTCACGTGGAATCACAGATATGGATAGTTTCAACAGTATGATGACTGGTGCGGGCGCTCAGGCAACATTATTAGGCACAGACATTCAAAGCGTAGCTCAAAAATACAGTGACCTTGCAGCCCGTTCTAGCATATCTGAAATGAGACTTAAAGGCACTGGTATTACCATGCAAGAATTAGGTGAAGCAATGGGAATGACTGGTGCAACCGCAGATGAGGTTTCCGACAAATGGAAAACTCTTGATGCCAATCAAAGAGCCGCAGCATTGGGTATGGCCGCAAGTTTGAATGAAGGGAAAGATGCTAACGATGCATATAAAACTTCCTGGGCAGGCCTACAGGAACAAATGGAAATTGCTAAAGGCAGACTTGAAAGAATAGTCGGAAGCGTAATATTACCCGTACTGATTCCTGCAATGAAACTAGCCGGAGACATATTAAACGGTGTTGGAGATGTAATCAGCGGAATAATGGCCGGGCCACTTGGAGGTCTAGTAAGTATAATTGGTACATTAGGCGGTGCGTTCGTTATTGCTGTTACTGGTGCAGCTGCATTAAGGAATTTCATTGCATTCTTGAAAATTGAAACGTTACTGGAAACCGCTGCAACATGGTTAAACACTGCTGCAAAAATTGCTAACGCTGAAGGGTCAACGGCCGCAGGGTTAGCGAATGCAATTTTAAGTGGTGGGTTCATGACAAGTGCCGCTGCAGCATGGAGTGCAGCCGCAGCATTCTTAGCAGCAACATGGCCTTTATGGGTTATCATAGGAGTTGCAGCATTAGTTGTAGCAGCTGTTTATGAAATCGGAAAAGCTTTCGGATGGTGGACAGATGTCTCAAGTATGATTGATGCTGTAAAAGATGGTATCGGTAGATTATGGAGTGCATTCATAAATCATCCGGATGTGCAAGCAGCTATCAGTATGATAAGCAATGCATTATCTACATTATGGAGTTGGATTGTTCAAGCAGGTCAAGCTGTACTGGAATTTTTCGGAATAAACAGTGAAGGAAACTTTAATATTGTAAGGGCATTGATTGATAGTATTGGTTTTGCTTGGAGTGTTGTAACTGCACCGATAAGATTAGTGATTAGTGCCGTTCAAGCTTTAAGTGGAGGTTTCCAAGGATTACAGGGTACTGTTGGTAGTGTTTGGAATGCTATTATGAATATTGTCGGACCTATTGTTACTCAGATTATGGGTTTCATTAATAGTTTGATAGGAACTATTAACCGCTTCCGTACCGGTCAAATTGATTTGCCAACATTCATTTTAACCATTTTAACTCAATTATGGAATGTTTATGTGCAGATTACTCTTAAGATTAGTCAGTTAATGATTAAATGGGGTAGGCAATTGTTAACTTATGCTATTCGTGCAGGGCGTAATGTGTTGAATGGTGTGATTAGTTTTGTTCGCCAGTTACCTGGCAGAGCATATAGCTTCTTGTTGCAGGTGGTTAATCGTATTGTGTCTGCTGGTGCAAGATGGGTTTCATCCGCAAAAGAAAAAGCAAAAGCCGTAGTAGATGGAGCCGCTAATACATTATCAAGTCTACCGGATAGAATCGCATCCGCTTTAAGTGGAGTAGTTGACGCTATTGTTAAACCATTCGAAGATGCTTATAACACCGCTAAAGGATGGTGGGACCAGATTGTTAGTATGGCTAGTAATACTCCTAGTGTATCTGGTGCTGCAGGTGGGGACCACGCTGCAGGGGGGGACATCATACCTGCAAGTGGTATGATCATCTCTGAAGATAATAGTAAGTTGGAAGTGGATCATAACTTGAATGTTACTTTGGACTTATCAAATGTGCCTAGTCATATTGATACTGGTATGTTGATTGGTGCTTTGACTGACCGTAAGGTGTTACGTGCTTTGACTGAGAGTAGTGATTTTCAGTTATTGGATGGGCAGGCTAAGGAGAAGTTGAATTTACGTGTTAATCGTAGTAGAGGTGTATAGAGTATGGATAAGTTGATTTTAGTGCCTGAGGAAGTTCGGGGGTTGGGAGATGTTGTTTCTCCTACTTCTGCTTCTAGTTTTCGTGGTTATGCTAGTGTTGTTTCTAGTGTTTCTGAGAGTGTTGATGGTAATAATTTGCCGGTTTATAGTCTTGGAGGGAAGGCTGGTTCGTATTTGGTTTATTCGGATGGTGCTTGGATTACTCCCTCTGATGGGGTTTTTAGTGTTAGTGTGACTTTGAAGAAGAGTAGTGATGATTCGGCGGTTACTTCGGCTAGTGTCAGGTGTATTGTTGATGATTCATCTGTGTTGACAGCAACTACTAATTCATCTGGTGTGGCTTCTTTTACAATCAGTACGGCAGACCATATGGATTGTATTTACCATTTACGATTTATTTATAATGGCGATACTAACCTATCCGGTTGTTTCAAGGACATTACATTAGCCACTGGTGCCGATAATGATTTTGATTTAAGTTTAGTTGGTGAAAAACCAATTATTCAAACAGGTGAGAATGATTATCTTGTTGCGAGTATAATGGGTACTGATTGTAATAATAATCCTGTTGGTGTTCCTGGGCAGACAGTATATTTCTATGAAGAATGGACTCCAGGAATTCAATTAGGTAGTGACAAATCAATAATAGAGTCTGGTGATGAGGCAACTATTTCTGCTCAATTGGTGGATACTAGTGATGGTAGTCTTGTTCGTGAAAGCGGAGTTACTATTTACTTCTTTGAAAAATTTACTCCAAATGTCCGTTTAAGTGCAGATGCAAGTATTATTCAAGATGAGGAATCTAGTAATCTTTCTGGTCAATTAATTGATAATGTTGATGGTAGTTTAGTAAGGGAAAGTGGCAGGACTGTTTATTATTATGAAGTAGTGGATATTGTTTTAACTGCGGATAAGACTGAGTTAAGTATTTCTGATTCGGAGACTGCTACTTTAACTGTGACTGTGACTAGTCCGAGTGGTAGGCCGTTCAGTAATAAAGAGGTTTCATTTGTAAAAGAAACTAGTACAGTTGCTACTGCGACAACTGATTCTAATGGAGTTGCAACTTATACCTATACTTCTGAAAATGTTGTTGGAGCAAGAAACTTCAAAGCAGTTGTTAATGGTATGAATTCAAATACAGTTAGCATATATAATTGTTTATTCATAGATACTGCTTTAACTGATAAAAGCAGTAGTTATGGGAGTGCAGGTAATGCTAGTTTGACTTACGATAGTACAAATAAGTATTATAAGTTGTTGACTACTGCTAATAATACGAATAATTGGTTTGAATTGTCTAATAAGACTTTCCCTAGAACTGCGGTTGTTTCATTGGATTTTAAATTTGACAGTGCCAATTGGGAAGCTGGTAAAGAAGTGTGTACTGGTTTCCGATATGGTAGTTTCATAGCAAAAGCAGCTTATAAGAATCAACCTAAAATAAGTGTCCTTGACACTAATCTTTATGAGAAAGATTCCGCGAGTCCGAGTTTAGAGTTGGATAAATGGTATACTCTTGAGTTTAGTGTTGGAGGATGGGGTCAGATGGACCTTGCTGTTGGAACTTTGACGATTAAGGAGGGTTCTACTGAGTTGGCTTCCTGTAGTGGTAATGAGATGATTCCTAGTGGTTCTACTAGTAAGTTTTATTTCTATGTGGGCTATTCGGATAGTCAGAGTGTTTGTGTGAAGAATTTACGAATTAGAAATTATTAAAAAATGTTATGGAGGATTGATAAAAAATGGCTTATAGATTAATTGGTAGTGCGGTGACTGATAGTAATGGTAAGGCGGTTTATGAGTATACGGGTTCTGGTGTTGGTGAGATTGATTTTGTTGCATCTGTGGATAATCCGATTGGTAGCAGTAGTTTAGTTTCAGAAACATACGAAGTTCTCGATGCTTTGTTTTATGATGATGGTATTGGGGGCAATAATACTGGTTGGACTAAAAACAATTGTACTGCGAATTACGATGATACTGGAACAGAATTTATCCCAACTGCCAATTGGGGAAACCTCACTATCCCTAATAGTGATTATTATTCCAGTATGCCTTTTGTTATTGAATTTGAAATCGTTGAAATAACTGGAAACATCAGATTCTACTACGATGACAGTAATCATTATTCAGAGGTTTCTGCGACTGGACAATATCGTATGGAAGTAACATCAAGTGGAGTAACCTTGAAAAAAGATGGAACAACCGTTAGAACAAGTGATGCACCAGTAACACTAACAAATATTGCTATTGTATCAAATACAACATCAAACAAATGCAAATTCAAAGAATTTAAAATCTATCCAATTTAAATACTATATACTTTGAAGTCCTTGTATTTCAAGTAATCATTAGTAGACATTACATAGAAAGATATACGGAAATCTGTTAGTGCAGATAATGTTTTAGTGGAAACTGGACTGCTACTACTTCCTAAATATGTTTTTAGACTTGAACCATCGTATTCAATACGAACATGACTGCCATTAGTAATGCCAAGTTGATACATACTGAATAAGTGGTCTGATGCCTCTTCCAAATCAATACCACATTTTGTAGTATTATTAGAGTCCAAAAAGTCAAATTCGATTGCTAATGGATAATTAAACTCAAAACTACTACTACCACTACCACTTGGAACATTCGGATTATTTGCCACATAATATCCATAATTACTGCCAGTAGAGTTTCTTGTTAGTGTTGTACCAGTTTCATCAGTAGATACATCTAATCTACTTGCATAAATATCCCAATATGAACTTTTAGTTGGACTGACTCCACTATCATAAAAGAGAGTATCCCAAAGTGCGTATATTTCTGAAACAAAGATACGCTACTAAATCTAAAAATTATATTTTTTCTTTTTTTTATTCTTAAAACCATCAAAAAAAAAACATAAAAAAAACGATGTGAAAAATGCCAAACGGAACCAAATTCCCACAAACCATAACCCAAACCACCGGTGGCCCTTACGCCACATTCGACAATAAAGATAATATAAAAACCAAAGCTAATTATAGTCAAACACAGTTAATAAAAGGGAAAAAACAATCACCCAATCGACCATCGATTATTACATTGAAGAAGTTTCGTACAGGGATTAAAACAGGTTCCCGTACAACTAAAATCCAAGTGCATTACAAACAAATGAAAGTCGCTTACAATAACAAGCATTGTAATGTACCTGCACCAACAATCCATTTATACAACGGCAATAAAAAATTACAGGAAAAGAAAGGTCAAGCACCAACAAAAGACCCAAAAGAAGAAACTGTAACATTCTATGCCGAAATGGACTACAATGTCATTAACAGTGATGATTTCACAGTATACATTAACTATCCAGCAAACGCCAACGATAACAGCGGATATGTAAGACTATACTATGTTTACATTACCGTTTACTACTTTGAACCGGACTTCAGATTATCTGGTAGTATGGGTCAAACCTACCACGGCACAATGATGTTAGAAATCGCTTGTACTAACACTACATTAGTCAATACTTCGCCATCGGTAACGATAGCATTAGAAAATGGTTTATTACTCCCATCGTATAGTATAAGCAGGTGTGTTAAGGTCAATAATCGTACACTGGTATGGACTCCACGTAAAGGAATGGATGTTGATACTTTAATGATTGAGTTAGATACTAGTATAACTTTCCCCTCCGGTACAGAAAGTGTTACCCGTAGCGTTACTGTATCCGAAAACCTTAGCGGACACTCTAAAACCATATCAGGTGTTGTTTCTAAAACTGCAAAAATCGACACAGAAACTGATGACGAAGAAGAACCAACATATGAAGACACTACCGACAATCCAATAGAGGAAATAATCACATTAACACAAGACGAAGAAACAGAAGTCATTTTCACAATTGACGATGCCACATGGGATAATATTATACAAGACATATACGAAAAAGGCATACACTACCAATGGTGGACTGGAACACTAGATGCAAACTTACAAACAATCCTAAACAATTTCTTTATCCGCTTTTGGGATGGAGTTGCTACTCAACAAGGCTCCTATTTATCTGTAAATCATAAAATATCTTATAAAGATGGGGATTCCTGGTCTGACCACTCCACATATGTTTATTTAAAAGATTTTGTAAATAAATCCACTTCATTAACTTTGAAAGGAACCAGTACAGGATATGATGAAATTCTTATCCAGGTTCATAACGACATTTACCATTTTCAGCATGCACCAGGTTATTCCAAGAATTTATCGAATAAGTGGAAGTTTGATATAAAACCCAGTAATCTAACAACACCAAACGCCACCATACTAACACTAAGCCAAGAAGAACTAAACCGACTAGGAGACGGATACACCTACACACTCCAATCCTACGTTAAAGAAATACCAACCAGTGGAACATACGTAAGAAAATGGGGTAAAAACTTCCTAATCGGAATATTCAACAACCCAATCACACCAATCCAAGTAATCAATATTGATGGTGAAATCATAGAACACAATCCAACTGATTACAATAGTTTAACAACTGCTGATATTATTGAAAATGCTGAATACTGGAGCCAATCACTCACAAATGTGAATACTTATGAAAACCTAGAATGCGAATTCCAATACAATGAAGAGTACCCATTCTACATCATAATCACTGGCGACTACCCAGAAAGTACCGATAGTACAACAATCAAATTCACAGAACCACATATCACAGAAACAGAATACTACGAACAACAAACACCAAACGGAGTATACCCAGTACCTATTGATGACCTAGTGTTAAATGATGGTAGTACAAGTGAAATCAACATCACACCAGGAAACACTTCATCAACAACAGTATTCTATGACCTACCACTACCTGAAAACTTCGGAACCAACGAGGAAATAGCCATTCGTGGACTATGCCTCAAAGGAACATTTGAACAAAACACCGATGACCTAATCCTAAATGCAAAACTAGTCAACGATAAACACGAATCCAAAGAAAGAAGCATCGTACTAGACGAACAAAACACACTAGATGCATTCAACGAATTCAGCCTAGGACAAGTTGGTGACCTATGGGGATACAGCATACTCGACATACAAAACCTAGAGGACTGGGAAATCCACCTAACATTAAACAACAGCATCAACGATTACAATGCAACAGCCAATTACGGCAATATACGATTAGAAACCTATTACGAAACAATCGAACAAACTAGTACACGTTGTTTAATCGAAGGCGAAGACCTAGCATACTATGGGGTATTCATAACCGACTTGAAAATCCCTGAAGGACTAAAAACCGACACTGATTACATCACAGTGGACGGAACCGACACTAATGACCCGTACAGACAAAACATTAGAAGCAAAACAATTGAAATAGACTTTGAAATTGGTGACAACTGCGACCTAGAAGGAGCAACACTCAGCCTAAGAGAACTCGCTCGTTTACTCACTAACCGCAGAGACAAATACAACCGACCAATACCAAAAAGAATAGAATTCACACACTACCCCGACGTCTACTGGGAATACATCATGGAAGAACCATTCGACAACAACGTAGACATCAGCAGTTACAGTGTTAAAGTAAAACTAACCGTACCCGCAGGAACAAGTTACGACAAAACACCAACCAGTACAAATACAACAGGTTACGTCAGCGGACTAGCAGCAATAAGACCAATAATACAATTAACCCCACTCGATAGTTTATTCACAATCGAAGAAACAATCACTAGACAAGAATTCAACATGGGATACAATGGAGACTGGACCGGAAAAATCGTAGAAATAGACTGCGAAAACAGAAACGTCTACCTAAAAAACAACGAAGAAGACACAGACCCCATCAACATAAGCAAATATGTAGACTACAATAGTGACTTCTTCCGATTATATGAAGAATATAACTTCACAGCAAACGGATGTGTAATACGATCCATAGACTACAGTGAAAGATGGTGAACAAATGACATTAACAATAATCGTAATGAATCAACAAGAGGAATTTCTACAATTCCTTGACCCTGACCTTTGCAGCATTACAGAAAAAATCGAAACCAACGGGTTAAGAACCATCAGTGTAGATTATAAATTTCAAGACATGAAAGAAGACAAACTACTCTTCAAATTAGGGAATAAGATATGGATACAAGGCGATAACAACTTAACCGATTGCTTATACCTAATCAATACTAGTGTAAGGGAAGATATATTCAAGGAAAACAGTTTCACCTTTGAAGCTGAAGAAGTCCTGGTCGAACTAACCTATGCACCACTCCACAGTCACACGGATATTACTGCTGACAATGGTTTTAAGATTGTAACTGAAAATGGTAGTCAAATGGTAAGAGTTGATTATAATGCTTTGAATTTCTGGTTTGGTGAATTCTTTAACATCGGCGTAGTGCAGGAATGTATCAGTACCTATGCAAGATACATTACTGTCACTGGTACACTTACACCAATGGCATTATTACGTCAGATTGAAGAGGAAACAGGTAATGTTTTTGTAACACGGTATGAGAAAGACCAGTTAAACAACACCATTCATCGTTACTTGGATTTCCTTAATCCAATCAATGTCAGTAAAAACTGGAGCTTAAACCTAGAATACCGATTCGTAGACACTACCGTTGTACCATTAATCTACGATAGTGATGGAAACCTAACTAATGACGCTCTACCAACAGATGACAAACCATACAGTGACAGTATGCCTAGCGAAAGTCTAGAAGAAAAAACCAAAGATGACACACACGATGGTGAGGAAGATTACACTTATACTGAAACTGAGTATGCTGAAACATGGATACCAGAAGACCAAAATGTAACCGATGAAGAACTTGAAAAAGATTACACTCCATACAGTAATCTTAACCCATCTAATGTTGCGATGAGAATAACCAAAGATGGTTATTTACTCAATAGTGATGGTGGACACTACCATACCGGGGATATTGCATTGCAATGGAGTTCAAGTGATGTTGGTTTCGAAGATGACACTCAAACCGCAGTAATCAGCATGTGCTGTAACAATGGAAACATCGGTATTGATGTTAACACTAAAACATTCTTGATTGTACAGGATACTACAGTAGATTGTGATATTGGTTATGTTGAAGCCATACAAGATGACACTTTAAATCCAGTATACATTGAAGCAGATGACGAACCTGTACAAGTGGTTATACCTGATGACAGTTACTTTGAATTATATGATACTGTCAGTGAAAAGGTTTTATTCAAAACTTGCATCAACCGTGAAATCGGAACTGTTCATGAAGAAGTCCTAGACCTTGGTTTTAACCTCGATAATATAGTGCATGATATAGATGAAACCGACACTTACACCAGTGTTAGCCCAGTACTTGAATTAAGCGACAGTAACGATACAAATACAGGTATGACAAGAGGCAACCTAGGTGATTTAATCAATCGTTGGAAAAACCTAAAGATAAACAAAGGTCAAAAGATACCAATGATAGTACAAAAAGTCACCATCAAAGCAGCATCACTTGAAGCTGCCAAGAGATCATTAGGAAACTACACTAATAATAGTGGTGCAAACCAATCTTCATCGTATGCGAATTGGTGGTGCAGACCATACAAACCAACCGACAACATCGATAGTAATACTCCAGCAAACAGTACATGGGAATTCTTAAGAGCTACTAGTTATTGGAATGCTCCGTATGGTAAAGGTAAAGGTCATTTGTTTGTGGAAACAGATAAAGATTACTTAACTGAATTTAGTAATATTTATCGTAGAAACGACCGTAGACTTGATAAAGGTGCTATTCGTTCACCTAAAAACGGTACAACTACCAGTACTGATGAGGATATCTTCCAAATCTATAATCAAGTAGCATTATACTTGAAAGAACACGAAGAACCGAATATTGACTTGGAAATTGATGTTGCTAATCTACGAAACCAAACCTATAACCATTATAACATATGGGATAAAGTCTACATCAAAATACCAGACACCAATGAGTTAATAACTGCCCGTGTAGTCGAAACCAACAAAGAAGCACATGATGTAGCGAAAACAACAATCAAAGTCAACAATTACAAGACAAAGACTGTTAAAACAATCAGTAAAAACACTGTAATACATGCAAGCAACATTAGTTTCAAATACCCTGCAAGTAAAAACCTAATCGTACAATTAGAAAACACTGATTATGATAGCACAGACCCAAACGATATACAATACCCTGCGAATAAACTAATCAATTTTTCATTATATAAAATTGAGAACGGAAGTGCTACCTATATCAAAAACAATACCAGGTTAACTAATGTGTATGGTAGAGCAGCACTACAAATGAAATACAATCCAGGGAATTATAAAATCGAAGCCACCTTTGGTGGGGATGAAGAGTTTGCTGAAACCAGTGCAACAGTTAAAGTCAATGTTGGTGGAGTAAAAGAAGTCAAAACCACCACAACAAACACCAGTACCGCTAAAACCACCAATGCAAAAACCACAGCAAAAACCACCACAGTAACCAAAGTGGTAAAAACCTACTGGACCAAATGTGGACTAAGCCCTGATAAGAATCATAAGAAGATTATTAGTATTGCTCAGCCAAGTGCTGGTGACGGTAACTATTCATATAGTCATTTGTGGAAAACACAATTCAAAAATAAATGTCCTGAATGTGGCCGTAAAGGAACACTCAGATTCGATGGTGGAAAAAGGAACAAATGTATTAGTTCATCTACTTTTGGGCATCCTTGGAAAGATGGTGTTCCAGAGCATGAGATAACTTGTATACATTGTGACAGTGACTTTGATGGAGTAACTGGATTAGAGAAAAACTACGGACACTCAACAAGATTGAAAAGGTTAACCAAACCAAAGAAATCCAGTAAAGCAGAATTCGGAAAACTAGTCAAAGGACAACTAGTCTACGATACCAAAAAAGTCAAAGTCAAAGTAAAAAATGTAACCAACAACAAAAATCGTAAAATCGTTGGAAAACTATCCAAGAAAGTTAAAAACCAAGCATTAGCGATTGTTGGTAATAAAACCGGTTACTCCGCAATTAGAGAGATTTCAAAATGGATGGATAAACATATAGGATATGTTGGTTATTATGATTTCCAAAGAAGCCCCGATACAGTATTAAAGAAAAAAGGAGGTAATTGTTGCGACCAAACAAGACTATTTTTACAATTATGTGATGGTGCAGGATTAACTGAATACTACAAATTGTATTATTGTCATGTTCCTGGGCATGTGTATGCAATCGTTGAAAGTAAAAAAACTGGAAAAAGAACATATGTTGACTGTGCAAGCAGTTACCATGCGTCATGGGGTTATGTTTGTCAAGGATATGCTCATGGAAGCCCTACCAGTAGGTATCCAACAAAACCATTCTAAGAGGGATGTTATTATGGTTCGTGAGAAAGAGGACGTCCATAGTGGATGTCCTTACCGTCATACTTGTGTTAAAGATGAAAGTAAGTGTTGCTACCTTGTTAAAGGGCATTGTTATTTGGAGAATACTGATTTACGGAGGTTAATATGAATTTGGATAATATGAGGTTGCGTGAGATTCAATTGTTGAAAAATGGTTACTCGAAGAAAGTGTTAGGTGCTGAATCAGCTGAGGAAGCCGACCATTATTTTAAGATGATTGATGATTTGGAAAAAGAGGAAAAGCAGATATTGGAACGTTGTAAAGTGAAAATATGAATCGCAGACTAAGGGAATTAGAACAAGAAAAAGTTGAGTATACAAGGTTACGTGATGAAGCAGACACCATCAGTGATACTTTATTGTATCAAGGGAAGTTGGAATCTGTAGAACGAGAAATACAAGGTATACTAAAAAGATATGAGGTGACAGCATGAGCCAATTTACTTATAAGGAAATATTGCAGAGAGCATATGATTGCCGTAACAGTGTAGCAGATAATTATAAACTAGGGATACCCGTAGCATGGAGTTACTATTTTGCTAAATCAATATTGAATCCCCGTAAACCAATCAAAAAATTAAACTATCGTAAAGCCACATCTCCAGCAAAAGGAGATGCCATCAGCAGACAAATACCAAAAGAATCATACTTGAAACTATGTCAAAATCACATAGCATTCATCGAAGAAAAGAAAAGAATGCCATCATATAACAGGTATGGCAGTTTCAAACTAAACCAAGACCTAATCTGCTATGCATTAGCAAGAATAGTAATCTACCAATACAAAAACAACAAACTACCAGGATATGTAAATGTAAACAGCAAATGCTTCACCAAACCAACCGAAACCGGCAATGCAGTATACGATTATGCCTGCAAAAAATACGGCAAAACATTCAAAACACTAGACGATATTTTAGAATATGTTGCTAACCATTTCAATTATGAATTCTACTTCGATGACAGTAAATCAAATAAACAAGTAACTGACAGTAAAGCCGGTAACTGCACCGACTTATTACAATGGTTAATCAACATGGTAGAACCATTAGGTTACGAATGGAAATGCCTACACGTACAATGCAGACAATCAGGAACCGGACACGTAAGAGGACAATTCCGACACAAAAAATACACTGAGAACACATGGGTAAACCGTGACATTGCAGCAGTTGCAGATAATGGAAGCATACACAGTATATGGTGCAGTGATGGTTACTTATTAGCCACAAATCCATCCTGGTTTGTTGAAAATCTCCGGAGGTGATTAGAGTGGAGTATAACCAACGCAAAGTATTCCTGCAAACAAGACTCAGGAACATGAAAAGAAAATACAACCGAATCAAGGAAGCTGACCCTGAACAAGCCATCGACCTCAAATGCGAAATCGATTCAGTTGAAAGACAATTAAACTCATGATATTACCAAACTTGCGATGACATAGACCTAAACCATCTTACAAAGTAGTAGAGAATACGAAACAATAGGATGTAAAACTATATTTAAAAGAATTTTCTTGGTTTATTAAAATAAAATTTAATGTTAAGTATAAAAAAATTATAATATTTTTTTTAGATCTATCGAGCAAATATTTTATGTTTGGTAATTCATTCTATTCCCTCATACCCTTAGTGGTGTGAGGGATTATTTTTTTTTAGAAATTTTTATAAGGATGTATGGATAAATAAGATATTGAGGTTGAATATCCTAAAATCATTAAGGCCCTAGGGAAGGGTACAGGGTAGCAATGCTGACATTCACGAATTCGCGATAGTGATGAAGGTATATTGTCAAACCCATCATTAGCTAATGTAAAGTCATGTATCTGTGACAATAAACAATCTGCAGTGAAACGTGCCTCTTCACTTAAAACAAAGCCGGAAACTATTTTTAATAATTATTTTTATACTATGAATTATAGATTATATTGTATCTGTTATTTTTTACCTCTTAACAGATAATTTTCCAGGGCTTTGGTAGGGGACAAAAGTCCTGGATAAAAAAATATTTTTCGTTCGTTCGAATATTATCGAACAGTTATTTTTAGCAAAAACACTATCAGGTTTAATATCTGGTTTATTTATCCTAAAAACATTTACTAATATCATTTGTACAGATAACTTAAACCATGATTAAATCAGTCGACTAAATGATTTTAGCAAAAATTATTAATATCACCTATAACAAATAAAGTTATAGGTGATTTTTTTTATGAAAACAGAATACACCATCACAGAAGACATACTATTCCAAAACTTTTTAAG
>Ga0310786_10001012_pt1 | contig 45055 bp, 37 predicted proteins | sample AusTroGonzalo_MG_FD_203881 | JGI IMG/M metagenome (GOLD analysis project Ga0310786, IMG submission 203881) | Bovine rumen microbial communities from tropical cattle in Woodstock, Queensland, Australia - Gonzalo_03 (v2) (version 2) | ecosystem: Host-associated > Mammals > Digestive system >...
ATACGGTGGACTTTTGGACAACCGCTCTTTCGGTGGTACGCAGGTTTCCCGTACGTTCTACGCTCGTGGTCAGACGGGTCAGCAGCTCTTGCTCGGTGCATACCAGGCTCTCATGCGCCAGGTTGCCGCCGGTAAGGTGAAGATGTTCCCCCGCCGCGAAATGATGGACCTCGTCGTGATCGACGGCAAGGCTCGCGGTATCATCGTTCGTAACCTCATCACTGGCGAACTCGAAAGCCACGTCGCTGACGCAGTCTGCCTTTGCACCGGTGGTTACGGTAACGTCTATTACCTTTCTACCAACGCTCAGGGTTCCAACGTAACGGCTGCTTTCCGTGCTTACAAGCGCGGCGCTTTGTTCGCCAACCCCTGCTACACTCAGATTCACCCGACTTGCATTCCTCGCCATGGCGATTTGCAGTCCAAGCTCACCTTGATGAGTGAATCTCTCCGTAACGACGGTCGTATTTGGGTTCCGCGCAAGGCTGGCGACACCCGTAGCCCGGACCAGATCCCGGAAGAAGATCGTTACTACTACCTCGAAGAAAAGTACCCGAGCTTCGGTAACCTCGTCCCGCGTGACGTGGCTTCCCGTAACGCCAAGCAGGTCTGCGACGCCGGTCTCGGCGTGGGCAACACCAAGCAGGCTGTGTATCTCGACTTCGCAGACGCTATCGAACGCATGGGCGTTGCTGGCGTTTCTGCCAAGTACGGCAACCTCTTCCAGATGTACGAAAAGATCACCGACGAAGACCCGTACAAGGTCCCGATGCGCATCTTCCCGGCCATCCACTATACCATGGGTGGTCTCTGGGTGGATTACGATTTGATGTCCACTATTCCGGGTTGCTTCGTTCTCGGTGAAGCAAACTTCTCTGACCACGGTGCAAACCGCCTCGGTGCCTCCGCTCTTATGCAGGGCCTCTCCGACGGTTACTTCGTGATCCCGTTCACCATCGGCGGTTACTTTGCCGGCACCAAGCTGGAAAAGGTTTCCGAAACCGATGCCGCGTTCGAAGACTGCAAGAAGCAGACCGAAGAACGCATCCACAAGCTCCTCTCCATCAAGGGTCACCGTACGGTTAACGATATCCATCGTGAACTCGGTAACATCATGTGGGAATACGTGGGCATGGCTCGTAACAAGAAGGGTCTGGAAACTGCTCTCGAGAAGATTCCGGCTCTCCGCGAAGAATTCTGGCAGAACGTCAACGTGCTCGGTTCCGAAGGTTCCTTCAACCAGAACCTCGAACGTGCCGGCCGCGTCGCCGACTTCCTCGAATTCGCCGAAGTCCTCACCTTGGATGCCCTCCATCGTGAAGAATCTTGCGGTGGCCACTTCCGTGAAGAAAGCCAGACCGAAGAAGGCGAAGCAAAGCGCGATGACGAGCACTTCTGCTACGTGGGTGCCTGGGAATACAAGGGCGACGGCGTGAAGCCGGAACTCTCCAAGGAACCTCTTACCTTTGATAACGTCCACCTTGTTACCAGGAGCTACAAATAATGAGCGGACTCAATTTGACTTTGAAGATTTGGCGTCAGAAGGATGCCAAGACCAAGGGACAGTTCGAAACTGTAAAGATCAACGACGTTTCTCCCGACATGTCCTTCCTCGAAATGTTGGACATCGTCAACGAAGAACAGATGAAGCAGGGCAAGGAAGGCTTTGCTTTCGACCACGACTGCCGCGAAGGTATTTGCGGTATGTGCTCTCTGGTCATCAACGGTATGCCGCACGGTCCTGACCATGCCACTACCACTTGCCAGCTGCACATGCGTAAGTTCAAGGATGGCGACACCATCGTGATCGAACCGTGGCGCGCCGCCGCATTCCCGGTTATCCGTGACTGCGCCGTTGACCGTACCGCTTTCGACCGCATCATCCAGGCTGGCGGCTTCGTTTCCGTCAACACCGGTGCTGCTCCTGAAGCTTCCTCGATTCCCGTGCCCAAGGCTGATGCCGACCGCGCCTTCGACGCTGCCGCCTGTATCGGTTGCGGTGCCTGCGTGGCCGCCTGTAAGAACGCGTCCGCTATGCTCTTCGTCTCTGCTAAGGTTTCTCACCTCAGCTTCTTGCCGCAGGGCAAGGTCGAAGCCAAGAAGCGCGTGCTTGCCATGGTCGCCCAGATGGACAAGGAAGGATTCGGCAACTGCACGAACCTTTACGAATGCCAGGCTGCATGCCCGAAGGGTATCACCGTGGATTACATCGCCAAGATGAACCGCGAATACCTCGGCGCCACCGTGACCTACGCCGAAAAGGTGTACGGAAAGGACTAATGTCGGGTAGGGGAGCGTCGCTCCCTTCCTGTGTCATCCTAGCCCGTAAGGGCGAAGTCGAAGGATCTCAAAGCATTAAAAAGAGAGCTGCTCAACGGCAGTTCTCTTTTTTTATGGTGGGGGAAGGTATCCTCCTTAGTTTCAGCCCCATTGGGTCTTTTTTTGAAAAAATTTTTAGAAAAAATATTGTACGTAGGCTTTTTGAATCTTTTTAAGTTATTTTTTTAGTATAAAAAGTTTAGCTCTTGTTTTCAAATTAGGAAGGAGATGGCTATGTCTTATAATTTATTACCGTATGAAAAGAAAGCTTTGGATGAAATTAAACGTTGGAAACATCCAGAAAAAGATGGTTTTTGGGGCAAATTAGTCAAAGTTGTAAATGCTCCCATCAACAAGGCGGGCGAGCTTGTTATGAATGCCCCGAGTGTAGGAGATGTGATAAAAAAAGTTGTTAGTGGCATTACAAGCATATGCAACGATGCTGCCCAATTTACGGTGCGTCAGGACGCTATTATTGAAGATTTTAGAAAACATGGCTGCGATGTAAATAGTATTGCTGATATCCAAAAATTGGAATTGGAAAAAATAGACGAAGTTGTTGGCTATTTAGCGGCAAAGTACAAAGGCATTGCTGGTGCAGAGGGGGCTGTTACTGGGGCGCTAGGTTTGCCAGGCATTCCTCCAGATTTAATTGCTGTTATTTCTATTAACTTGAGAGCAATTGGCGAATACTGCTGTTATTATGGATTCAATAATAATCTTCAGGAAGAACGTCTTTTTGCAATGAATGTGCTCTCCTATGCCTCTTCTGCTGGTGATGCTGGAAAGGGGACTATTATGGCGAGTTTGGTAAAAATAAGCAGGGATGTGGCTGCAAAAAAAACATGGAAAGAGCTGGAAGAACATGCTATGGTTCTGGTTATAAAGAAAATAGCAGAATCTCTTGGAGTAAGGCTGACAAAGGCAAAACTAGCTCAACTCCTTCCTGTTTTTGGCTCTGCTGTAGGCGGTGGATATAATGCTTATTATACCGCAAAGGTTTGTGAGACAGCCTCCTTTATGTATAGGGAACGTTTCTTGGCAACCAAGTACGATGAAACGATTATTGTCGATTAGGCTCTATTTCCGAACAAGAAACTTGAATCCTTTTCAGAATCTTAAAAAAGGACCGCAGAAATGCGGCCCTTTTTTGTATAATTTTGCAAGTAAATTAACGCTGTTTTTGTGATTCGTATTCCTCGACGGATATGCTTTTTCCGTCGCCGCAGACATATTCGGTTAGGGAACCCTCTGCCTTCAGGTGCTCCATCTCGCAGGTCTCGGCGAGTTCCTCAACTTTCTGTTGAGCTTCGGCCCAGGTCTCGATTGTGGCGTCGGAGCGCTTGTTGAAGTTGTTCTGCAAATACTGCGCTTTCACGACCTGCTCTATGATTTCTTTTTCGCAATTGGTATAGCCATCGTTTGAGATTTTTGCCGTATCGAATTTTGTCGCATCGAATTCCGGCCGGCATTCTTTGGAAGAATCCCCGTAGTAAACGTCTTCGCCGCCGTATGCGCAGGCGATGGTCTGGATGGCGATGGATGAAAGTACCAGTTGAGCCCAGTATTTGCGGATAAAACGAATTGGATTGCCGATTTTGGCTCCGTTATTCCAGAAGAGCGTGCAGGCGAAAACGCTAAAGCGGCGGAATAGGTTTCTCATGTTGTCTCCTTCAAAACATCTGTATGTAAAATAGATTTTTTTGAAAAAAAAAGAACAGACTTTGAAAAAAAATAAGATTATATTTATCTTGAAGGAGTTGAGAAAAATGAAAAATATCCCTTTAATTGCTCTGCTTTTGGTTTCGTTCGCTCTGGCGGACGGAGTTCCTGAAGATCGTTCCTTTTATTGGGGTGGGCGCTTGTCACTCCTGGTTGGAGGCGCCTGGAACGACGAACCTGTCAAGGGCGTCTTTAACTCGACTAGGAGTGTTATTGAAGAGTCGAACTTGCGGAAAAATAATGACATGGGCTTAGAATTTGGTGCTCTGTGCTGGTACAGGTTGAATCGTTTTGCCGGGTTTGAGGCTGAGGCTAACCTCAGGTGGACTGGCTTTACCCTGGAAAACCGTATATATAACCGTAGATTGGATGCGTCTCTGGACGAAATGTACGATGCGTCGTTGCTTGTCATGTCTTTCGATGCCCCTGTAGTACTCCGTGTTACTCCATCGCCGAATTATTATCTTGAATCGGGTGCGCAGTTCAACCTGAATATTGGTGGCGAGATTGCCAGTACCGAAGAAAGTTTTGACTTTGATTGCGAAGGCTTGGGCTGGGCGCTTGTCTTTGGCGCAGGCGCTTTCTCATCCAATCCATCAAAGAACCTCTTGTGGAGTGCGGGTGTTCGTCTTGTGGTCGACATGATCCGCATCGAAAAAGAGGGAATCGTAGAAATCAAGAAAGGGGCCACCTACCGTGAGGCGTCCCCGTTGAAGCTTTGGAATTTCCAGTTAAACCTGGCTTTCTATTTTTAGCGGATCGTTTACCGGTACTGCGAACTCCAGCGACGCTTGAATCGGGGTTCGTCCAGGACTTTCGCCCAGATGAATCCCTTGCGCACGTCGGCGATGTTCTGTGTCGAGACGGCAGGAGCACGGCGCTTTGCCGGCTTTTCGCCTTCGTCAGGCTCGTCCGTGTAATCCATGTCGCTGCTTGAGCGGGCGGTTTCCCTGGCAGACTTGGCTCGCTCTTCGAGGGCGTTCAGCTCGCGCTGGCGTTCCAGTTCCTGCTGGCGGGCATCCGGGGCTTCCGATTCCTCTTCGGTTTCCGGTAAACGCTCGGCGCGCTTCTCGCGGTTTAACAGGTTGTCGAGTTCGTCCAGGTCGTGCACGAGCACGTCGCATTCGCCGGTACCCATGTCGCGGCCCACGATGCGGTGCTTCTGGAGGTCGTTGAGCACCGTGATTGCGGTTCCTTCGGACAAGTCGAATTCGTCCACGAGGAATTCCACATCGACAACGTCCAAATCGATGACGACTTCTGCGATGTCCTTGAACGTAAGCGGCTCGTTCAGGTCACGCTGCGGGCGTCTTGCCGGCGGGCTCGGCGGAGCGGGCGGTACCGGCGGCTCGATATTCCCTTGCGCCGCTTGGGTTTGCGCTTCCTCGAATTGCCGGATTAAATCCTGCAGAGAACGCGGAGTCTTGCCTTCCGGTTCTGCGAAATCGCCTTCCTCGGAATCATCGAATTCCTCGCCATCGTCCTGCTGGTATTGCGGCATCGACTGCTGGCGCTGTTCGTCCAGCTTGCGTTGCTGCTCCGCTTTTTTATTCGCGGCAACCTTCTTGATGACGATATCGAGGACCCATATACCTATGAGTATGAGGAGTCCTTCCACGGATTACTTTGCCTCCGGAGCGGCTCCGATTTCTTTACGCATCTGCGTGTCGGCTTCGATGTTTTTGAGGTTGTAGTAGTCCATCACGCCAAGCTTGCCATCGCGCAGAGCAGTGGCCATAGCCATCGGGATCTGTGCTTCGGCTTCCACGAGCTTGGCCTTCATTTCCATGACCTTCGCCTTCATTTCCTGTTCGGCGGCATAAGCCATGGCGCGGCGTTCTTCGGCCTTGGCCTGTGCAATTTTCTTGTCGGCTTCGGCACGGTCGGTTTCGAGGATGGCGCCGATGTTCTGACCCACGTCCACGTCGGCAATGTCGATGGAGAGAATTTCGAATGCCGTACCGGCGTCGAGGCCGGAAGCGAGCACCTTCTTGGAAATCATGTTCGGGTTCTCGAGCACGTCCTTGTGGCTCTTCGCAGAACCGATGGAAGAAACGATACCTTCACCCACACGGGCAATCACGGTGTCTTCGCCGGCGCCACCGACCAACTTCTGGATGCTGGCGCGCACGGTAATACGGGTCACGGCATGCAGCTGGATACCGTCGAGAGCCACTGCGGAAACTTTCGGGGTCGTGATGACCTTCGGGTTCACGGACATCTGCACGGCTTCGAGCACGTTACGGCCGGCGAGGTCGATGGCGGCGGCTTCCTTGAAGTCGAGCTTGATGTTCGCCTTGTTGGCGGCGATGAGTGCCTGGATCACGCGGAGCACGTTACCGCGGCTGAGGTAGTGCGCTTCGAGCAGGTTCGTGTCTACGGGGAGGCCTGCCTTGCAGCTGAGGATGCGGGCTTCGACGATGACCTGCGGGGGAACCTTACGCAGGCGCATACCGATGAGCTGGAAAATGCTCACGTTCGCCCTGGAGAACAAAGCCTGCAGCCACAGGCTGAAGAACTTGCCCACGAAGGCGAGCAGGATGATGACGGCAATCGCCGCAATAATGATTCCTATGATGATGAGAGTGTCCATGTGGTTTTCTCCAGGTTTGTTTTTCTTCTAATATACTTTCTTTTGGCGCTGTGTTATTCGAGGCCGACCCAGATGTGGCCCTCCTGCACGGCAGTGACCTTCACGCGAGTGCCGGATTCGATAATCTCGCCCTGAGTCTGCACATCGAACAGCTTGGTGCTGCCATCGGGCATGGTGAAGCTCGCTTGACCCACGGGGCGCAGGAACGTTTTCGCTATACCGACATCACCGATATGGACTTCCTGCACGGATTCGGTAGGCGAGGCGGCGGTTTCCAGGTCGGTCTTGAGCATGGGCGTCCAGCCTTCGGGCAAAAGCGGAATCAGGTACTTGCTTGCGACAATCGGGAATACGAGCGCCACGCCCGCACAGCACAGCATGTATAGAAGTCCCAGTAGCCATGGGGTTGCATCGAAGGTCGTTTCGATGGTCTCGGGGACGTATTCGGGGAGTTCGCTGGGCGAGAACGACAGCGCAAGCGCGATAATCATGCACACGATGCCGCCGATGCCGAACAGGAACGTTCCCGGCATTATGAATATTTCCACGAGGAACAGCACCGCGCCGATTACGATGAGAATCGCCGGGATGTAGCCGTCGAGCTGCGGGGCGAACTGCCCGAGGAACACGATGCCGATGAGGATAAGGCCGATGATGCCGAACAGCCCGAATCCGGGTGTCTTGAACTCGATGTAGAGCGCGCCGAAACCGAGGATGAGCAGCAGGCCCGAGATGGCGGCGATGGCAGAGGCGATGTCTTCGCCGAGCGTGGTCTCGACTTCGCTAGCCTTCTCGATGGCAAGCGTTGTCTCGAAATCGTTGCGGTCCTTGAACGTGCCCTTGGAGAACCCGAGTTCCATGGCTTCCTTGTCGGTCATGGTCAGGAGCTCACCCTTCTTTACGAGAATTTTCGGGGCGCTCCAGAACTTTTTATCGGCGCTGTCCAAAACGGCGTACTTTTGCCCTTCGATGATGAGCGTCGTGTCACGTTCAGTTTTTTTGCCCTTGTCGAGTTTGGCGGTGAGTTCGAGCACTTCGAGTTCGGGGGTCACGAACGCGGAACTCAGCAGTTCGGGGTAGCCGTTGTTCTGGGCGAGGTTCCTGAACTTCGCGCGCAGGGGGGACTGGATTTTTTCGCCGACGATTTGCGGTGTGCCGTCGCCGCCCTGCACGATGGGCGCGCAGTCGCCGATGGTGGTGGCCTCGAGCATGTAGAGTTTCTTGCAGGCGAGAGCGATGAGGCTGCCTGCGCTGATGGCCTTCTTCTTCACAAGTGCGATGGTCTCGGGGCCCTTGACCGCCATGATGGTATCGACCAGGTCGAAGGCTGCGTCGAGGCGGCCTCCGAAGGTATTGATTTCAAAGACGATGTAGTCGGGATTCTCCTTCATGGCGTCGGCGATGGCGCGGGCGCAGAAGTCGTACATGGAGGGTTCCACGTCGCCTTCCAGCTTGATCCAGACGGCACGCTTTTTTGCCGGATTGAGGGCTGTGGCTTCCGTTGCCGCGATTGCCGGCTCACTAACGGCGGCCTGTTCGACGGGGGTGGAATCCTGCGACGTGTTGGCGAAGGAGAACGCCGCAAGCAGCAGGAGTACGGATAAAATTCTGGATAACATCTTCATGTCCATAATGTATAAAAATGTTCGGCCGAAAGAACTGGGCCTTTACCAGAAAAAGACGCCTATGCCTATAAAGAACCTGTGGCTCCATTCCTTTTCTTCGGTCCATTCAACTTCTTCAGTTTCGTCACTTGTTGCGGTCTTGGTGTCATGATAGATTCCCATGTACCGGAATTTAAGGGATAGGTATGTCGCGTCATTAAATTCCCCAGGAGTTTTTGACATCCAGAAGCGGAAATCTCCTTGTAGACCTACCGTAAGAAAGGATTCTGCTCCGCCAGCAAATGGCTGGAACTTGAGCAACTTGTTTTCGTATACGTCAATCCCTGCCGTAATGAAAAACTCGTCAAAACCATCGCGTACTGATGCTTGGTCTTCTTTTATTGTTATGGAGGATTCTCCGCTTATATAGGACGGAGTGAGAATGAACCTGGAAATCTGTATGGGAATGCCCACTACAAAAGTCGAAGAGCTTCCTATAAATAGTTCAAGTCCCAAGCCGCCGGTGTAGAGTTTTTCTTCATAATAATTTCTGTATCGCTTGTAGTCATCTAGATGTGAATCGAAACTCCTGGTTTCCCTGCTTAACCAGTCGGAATACTCAGATTCCGGATATTTCTTGCAAAATGCCTGTATTTTTTCGGAAATCGGCTTGGTGGCGTTTGTGTCTATTTCTTGGTGGAAATCTAGAATGGCGTAGATACGTTCCTCCGTTCGGACACAAATAATGTTTGCCAGGCTGTCTGTACTGATGTCCTTAAATGCGTTACTGAGATAAATCCATTGCCCCTTGTCCGAAATCTCATAATAGGGAGCCAAGTCTACAAGGATTCCTGCAAGGTCTTTATATTCCTGCTTGATGCCTGCCTGCATCGCCTCGGTCATGTATTCTATCACTTTTAAATGACGTGCCCTTTGCTCTACGTCAACCGGCCCACCCGTATAGTGGGCGGCGAACTGAGTCTCGTTTCTGAGATACTCATACAGGGAGTCGTTGGCGAAGGAGTAACGGACTTTCTTGTTCTTTTTCATAAGGATGTTCGCAAGCTGCGGGACTGCCAAGTCGTAACGCCCCATTATCAAGTTGATTTGGAGAATTTCCAGACTGTCTATCGCCGATTCTGGAATCTTTTCGTACGACAGAACGTGAAGGGCGCTGTCGACCTTGGCCGTATTGCCCGTCTTTAAGGCCTGCAGCAGGTCTTCGCGCGTGTTCAGCTCGCTCTGCATTTCGGCAGGGTTCACTTTCATTTTGTTGAAATTAAATTGCTCGGAACCGATGCCTTGGGCAAGAGCAAGCGCCGCGAGGAGCAGGAGGGCAGATATAATTCGGGTAAACGGCATCACTCTCTTAATATATGAAGATTTGAGAGAAAGAGGTGCGCAGTTTGCAATATTCCCGATAAAATAACCGAAAAGGGGTATGGGGGGGACGATTTTCGTTAAGAAAAAAATGCGTCTGGGAAAGGAAGGTCTTAGGAGGGGCGGAGCCTCTCCTAGTCTAAGGAACGATTTTCGTTAAGAAAAAAATGCGTCTGGGAAAGGAAGGTTTTAGGAGGGGCGGAGCCTCTCCTAGTCTAAAGAACGATTTTCGTTAAGAAAATCGTTCATATAAGGCATCACGTTCGACGGGGACTAGGCCTTCGTTTACGATAAGCGATTTCATGCGCTCGGGGCTCATGCCTATGGGGGCGGTGGCTCCGGCGGCATGCGTGATTTTTTCCTCGATAATCGTGCCATCCAGGTCGGAGGCTCCCGCGTGTAGCGCCTTCATCGCGGTCTCGATGCCCATCTGTATCCAGTAGGCCTTGATATGCGGGAAGTTGTCGAGGAAAAGCCTTGCAACAGCGACCGTGCGCAAGATGTCTTCTTCGCTCGTGATGTTGGGGACAATCTTGTGCAGTGCGTTGTGTTCCGGGTGGTACACGAGCGGGATGAATGCGAAGAATCCGGGCGCTTCGTCTTGCAGGTCGCGCAGCATGCGCATGTGGGCGATGCGGTCTTCAGGCTTCTCGATATGCCCGAAGAGCATGGTGGCGTTTGTCGGGATTCCGAGCTTGTGCGCGGCGCGGTGCACTTCGAGCCATTCCTCGCCGGTTTCCTTGCCGGGGCAGATCTGGTCGCGCACGCTCTGCACGAGGATTTCGGCGCCTCCGCCGGGGAGGGCGTCCAGGCCCGCGTCCTTGAGGGTCGTCATGATCTGGTCGGGCGTCTGTCCGGAAATTTTCGCGAAGTGGCAAATCTCGACCGCGGTAAAAGCCTTCAGGTTTACCTTCGGGAATTCCCCGCGGAGTTTCCGAAGCATGTCGATGTAGTAGTCGAAGGGATGGTCTGGATGCAGCCCGCCTACGATGTGCAGTTCCCGCGCGCCTCCGGCAATCGCCTCTGCGGCCTTGTTCCGGATGGTATCGTAATCCCAGTCGTATGCGGTGGGGCTGTCCTTCTTGATTTTCGAAAAGGCACAGAACTTGCAGTGCAAAACACAGACGTTCGTGTAGTTGATCTGGCGGTTATTTACCCAGTAAACGGATTTCCCGTGCCTGCGTTCCTTTTCGGCGTTCGCGCGTGCGCAGAGTTCGTCGAGAGGCGCGTTTAAGAACAGGTCTAGGGCTTCGGATTCGCTAAGTCGCGGCATTTTATTCAAACATGTGTTCGGGCTTGTCGCCCAAATTATTTAAACTCTTCGCACCACTTGGGCACGATTTCGGTCGCCTTGCCCTGGACAAAAACGTCGGTGTCCGGGTCGTGTGCCGGAATTTCGAGGTTGAGGCAGGTGACCTTCGCGCCAAAGCGCTTGGCAAAGTTCTTGAAGCCGGCGGCGGGGTACACCACGCTGCTCGTGCCGATGTACACGAACTCGTCGCAGTTCCGGAGGGCTTCCTGGATCATGTCCATGTACAGCGGGACTTCCTCGAAGAACACGATGTCGGGTCGCGTGCCGGCGCCGCAGAAGGGGCACTTGGTCTCGAGAGTTTCTTCGCCCTTGAACACGAATTCGTGGCGTTCGTCCTTCATGCAGCGGAGCTTCATCAGGTCGCCGTGCATGTGGAGGATGCGCCTGCTGCCCGCGCGTTCGTGCAGGTCGTCCACGTTTTGTGTCACCAGCAGAAAACGGTCGCCCAGGCGTTTTTCGAGTTCGGCAAGCGCTATATGGGCGGCGTTCGGCTTGTGTTCGGGGAGTCCCTTGCGCAAGAAGTTGTAGAAGTCCATCACGCGCTTGGGGTCACGGCGGAGCGCACCGGGCGTGCAAACGTCCTCGATATTCTCGTGTTCCCACATCCCGTCGTTTCCGCGGAAAGTGCGGAGTCCAGATTCGGCGCTGATGCCAGCACCCGTCAATACAACCAATTTCTTTTCCATACAACCTTAATATACAATTTTTTTGCAGGGCGGGGGAGAGCTTGTCTGTGGGGCGGCCTATTCCGAGATTTTTGCGAAGAAAATCGTCTCTGCGACGATGCCTGCCTCGAAGTCGGGCAGGTAGAGGCTCTCGTTCTCGCCGTGGGCGGCACATTCCGGGTCTTCAAGGCCCGTGAGCAGGATGGGAATGTCGCCGAAGGTCTTGCGGAAGAGCTCGGCGCCGGGGATGCTCGCCCCGCAGCCGATGAACTTGGTTTCGGCCTTGTAGGCGCTTGCCATCGCTTCGCTCATCTTCTTGAAGAAGGGGTGTGTCGTGTCGGTCACGAACGGGTTTGCGCCGTCTTCGATGTCTGCGGTGAATTCGAGCCCGCTGGGGACCCGCGCTTCAAGGAAATTGACCAGTTTCTCGGCGCAGGCGTCGGCATCCATGCCGGGGGCAAGCCGGATGCCAATGCGTGCGTATGCGCTGTCCTGGAGGACGTTTCCCGCATTGGTCCGGCTGCCCACTTCCATCGTGGTGACCACGACGGAAGGCCTGCGCCAGAGCGACTCGAGAATTTTTCCTTCGGGAACATTCAACTTTACTTTGTCCAGAACGCCGCTTTCGCTGCGGAAGGTTTTCTCGCTGTAACCGAGACTGCGGTAAGATGCCAGTTCCTCTGCGGTAGGCGGAACGAGCCCGTCTTCGAAATTCGGGATGGCGATATTCCCGCGCTCGTCGGTAAGCGATGCAATCATGCGGCACAGCGCCTGCGCGGGGTCGGGAAGCGGGCCCGACCAGCTGCCGGAATGGAGAGGCGCCTTCGTGCTCCTGAGGGTCACGTTTATCGCGCTCATTCCGCGCAGTGTTGTGGTAATGGAAGGCGTTCCCTTCGCGAAGTTTCCGAGGTCGGCGACGATGACGGCATCGCACTTGAGGAGTTCTGCGTGCTTCTCGAGAATCTCTGCGAATCCGGCGCTGCCGGACTCCTCTTCGCCCTCGATGATGAACTTCAGGTTCGGCCCCTTGTCGCCGAGCAGTTCGCGGACCTGCTTGTATGCGGCAAGGTGCGTGACTATGCCTGCCTTGTCGTCGGCGGTGCCGCGCCCGTAGAGCCGCTCTCCGCGGGTCTCGGGTTCGAACGGGGCGCTATTCCAGAGCTGTACGCGCATGGGCGGCTGCACGTCGTGGTGGGCGTACAGGAGCACTGTCGGCTTGTCGGGGGAGGTCAGGCTCTCGGCATAGACGGTCGGCCTTCCGCTCGGCGGCAGCAGGAACTGTGTGTTCGTAAGGCCTGCATCTTCGAACATTTTCTTGACCGCTTCTGCGCTTTCCAGCACGAATTTCTGGTCAAAATTGTCAAAACTGATGGACGGGATGCGCACGAGCCTCTTGAGGGCGTCGATATACTTGGGGAATTCCGCGTGAATTCTGTTTTCTACGTTCGAAAGCACTTTTATAACCTCTTTTTTTTGTAATTTAAATAATATGGCAAACGATTGCATCAACCACGAATACTATTTGCGTTTTAGCGACAAGGTTCTCGCGCTTATCCGGAAGATATTCCATAACTCTCCGGAGTTCAGGCACGATTCGTTCAAGCATGTCGCCCGTTTTGCTCCGTTTATTCCTTTTATGGGGGGGCGTCCCGACCTCTCAAAGCCGCTCAAGAGGGTTATTACCTTTTCGGACCACAGTAATTCTCTCTACCTCGGTTGCCCCATCATCTTGGCCGCGGGTGCGAACAAGACTGCACTTCGAATCAAGGACTACGCGAACGTGGGTTTTGGCGGCATTACCGTGGGTACGGCGACGCGACACTTTCGCGAAGGCAATACGCACCGTCCGCGCATCGGATTTTTGGAAGAAGACCGTGCCATCCACAACAGCATGGGCTTGAACAACGAGGGGGTTGAGGTCATTGCCAATCGTGTTGACGCCCAGTTGGTGAAGGCCCACAAGGCGGGGCTCTGCGTGGGCATCTCTGTTGCCGAGACTCCGGGGCTCACTGACCCCGAAGAAAAGCTGAAGGACATTATTGAAAGTTTCTCGATTGCGTACCGTGCTGCGGACTACATCGAGATAAACGTGAGCTGCCCCAATACGGGCGAGTCGCGCGTGGACCTAGACATGAGTTTCTCGGAGCGCATCTTCACCGAAATCATGAACTTCAGGAATGGCCTTGGACTGCGCAAGGCGGTGTATGCCAAGCTCAGCCCCGACCTGTCGGAGCGCCACCTGATTTCCATTATGGATATGCTTGTGCGCACGGGCGTGAACGGCGTCGTTATCGGCAATACTTACCCGACGGCGAAAATGAGCGAACTTCCGATGAATGCGAAGTTCGAGGACCTGGCCCCGCTCCGCGCCGATGGCGACTGCGGAGGCATGTCTGGCCGCCCGCTCTTCGAGAACATGGTGTGGAATGTGAAGTACATCCGCGAGCATTATCCGCAGATGAGTGTTATCGCCTGTGGCGGTATCGATCACGGTTACAAGATTTACGACCTCATCAAGCTGGGTGTTGATGCGGTGCAGTGCTATTCCGTAGTGGCTTTCCGCTGGATGGCGGCGCACGCCATGCGTACCGAACTTTTGGATGCTGTGCTTGCCGACGGCTATAAGTCGCTGGGCGAGTACGATGACCGCAACCCGAAGAAACCTATGGTCCGTCCTGCCTAGTTTGTTCGAATGACCCTGCATTCGCGAATTCTGATTGTGATTTTTGCCGTCGCAAGCGCTTGCTTGGCCGACGATTTTATGGGGCTTCCTATAGAGGATCGTGCGAAGAAGGATGAACGCCCGTTGCCCACGTTTCTTTTTGGCGGGGGCGCTTCGCTGGATTACTACCTCAGGACTTTTGACGGTTCGGTTGGTCTCAATGCAGAATACCGCCTGCACAAGAATCACTCCGTAGGCATCTTTGGGACCGTTCCCTTTGCTGCGGAATTTCTCGAGGCGGGCCTTGACTGGCGCTGGTATTTCCTGGGTTCGCTGATGCGCTCCGGCCACGATGATTTTCTCAAGTTTGCTGTTTCAGGTTACTACCTGGACCACGAAAGCGGAACCTTCTTTTCTCCGGTGGTTTCGTTCGGCTATGGCCGCGACATTCTCTTTTTCGACAAGGGCTCGATTGCGGGAAGGCTTGAATTCTTTGGCAACTATGTGATAGGCGAACCCGTTGAAAAAGCGAACGAGCATTTGCCGATTGTTGAGCCGGTAAGGTTCTTCCTCCATCTTAAATTCTCGGTACTCTTCTTTTAGAGGTGCGGATAGATTATGTTTCGTTTATCTGTATTTGCATTGATTCTGTTTGTTGCGGTTCCTTCTTTTGCGGGGCCGTGGCTCGGACTTATCTTCAAGAAGACGGAATACGAAAATCACCTTGCACTCGATATCAAGGGCGTGCATCCCGGTTCGGGTTGCGTGGCCGCGGGCATTATCGCTGGTGACAAGGTTATCGGCTTTGCGGGCAAGCCGCTTGCTGATATGTCGCAGATAACTTCGGTAATCTCGTCTTCGAAGGCGGGTGCGACCGTTGCGGTGGAAATTCTCCGCGATGGCAAGAAGAAGAGCCTCAAGGTGAAACTCACGGACAGGCCCGATGATATCAGCAGCCTTACGGGTTCAGCCATCGGTAGCAAGATGGCAGAGTTCGGCAAGAATTTTTACCAGAACGGCGACAAGCGCAAGGAAAAACCGAAGGCGACGTTGCTCGATTTCTGGGCCACGTGGTGCGGACCCTGCAGGCAGACACTCCCGATTCTTGAAAGTATCTATGGCAAGCTAGGCGGCCAAGGGCTCGAAGTGATCGGCATTGCCGACGAGAACCTCTCTACCCTCAACGCCTTCTACGAAAAGCAACACCGTTCTCCGTACCCGCTTTATCGCGATGCGACGAAGGACCTGTGGCGCCGTTACGGGATTCGCGCCGTACCCACGCTTATGCTTCTGGATAGCGAGGGCTACATCAAGGGCGTGTGGAGTGGCGTGCCTAACGCGAAGGCTCTAGAGCAGATTGTCCGCGAGACAATGGAAGGCAAGTAGCCTGCGCGCGATAAACGATAAACAACAAAAAGAGCCGCTTATGGCGGCTATTTATATTATGGGCCAATGGCCTATCCGTGAGAGGATTCTACTGGATGGCGGGCTTCGAAAGGGTTGCGAATATCCTGTCGTATTCGTCCTTCGTGATGCGCTTGTACCCGGTGGTGATGTCTGCGAACAGGTAGTAGGCGGAATCGCCCTTGACCCTCATGGAGTAGTCCATGTCGACGTTGTTTTTGCCGCGAAGGGCTCCATCTTCGACCTTTGCGGTAAGGTCGCCGTAGATGTTGCGGATAATGTAGTCTTCGCCGTTCTCGGTAAGGACTTCAAAAATGGTGTTCGCATCGCTCTGCCAGTACCCGATATAGGATTCTGTGCCGTCTTTTTGCCCGCAGGCGGTGAACATCAGGGGAATGAGAAGCGCGGATAAAAAGTAAAGTTTCTTCATGCCTTTAAAATAGTATTTTTGTGTGCGGTAAAATGCAATTTTTTGTTAAACATTTGTATTTAATTGTGCTAATTCTTGCAGTGGCGGCTTTCGTGGGCGTTTGCGTGTTCATCAAGTCGAGCATGCGCCCGCTTCCGCATGTAGAAATCAAACATGAAGAAGTCGTTTTTGATGCTGAGGAATACCTGCGTAGCCTGAAGGCAAAAAACAGGCCTTTTTCGAAGGACGGTGTACACCGGCTGTTGCTGCAACGGACTCGCCAGAAGCAGGGCGTGTACCTAGAAAGCCTGCTCCCCGTGATGGATACAGCGGGTATCGAGGTCGTTCACTGCTTTCACAAGGTAATGGGCGATGACTACGTGCCGGTGATTACGAGCGGGAACGACTATCCGTATCACGCGAAGAATTCGAAGCATTATATGAATGCCGCAATCGACTTTCGCATTGTGAACCTGCCCATGGACAAACGCCGTGAGGTAGTTGAGATGGCGCAGCTTAGGCTAGGGAACCGCTTCAGGGTTCTGTGGGAAAAAGGCGAAGCCGAACACCTGCACGTGGAACTAGTAGACGTTCCGGAATAAATCTTATTTGCAACACCTAAACCCGACGCTCGGGTACTGGTTCTGCGGATAGAAACTGAACTTGCTGTCGGTGCACTTGCTTTCGTTGTTTGTGTTCCAGGCGCCGCCTGCCACCAAGAACATGTTCGGGTGGTCCTTGCTCTTGGTCGATGTCCATTCCCACAGGTTTCCGTTCATGTCGTACATGCCGAACCAGCTGCGGCACTGTTCCTTTCGCCCGCTGCGTTTCATGGCCTTCGTGTTCGTGTTGCACTTGTTCTGCTTGTAGCTGTCGCCGTACGAGAATCGCGTCTTGTCTTTGCCGCGGCATGCCGCCTGCCATTCGTCTATGCTGCAGAGGTGCTTGCCTGCCTGCTTGCAGAGTTCTTCGGCCTGTTCCTGGCTCACCATGTCGCGCGGATTGGCATCCGCTTCGTTCGGGTATTCGTAGGCATCTACGCAGACAGTCCTTGCTCCGACGGGAACGGGGTAGGCGTTTTTCCCGCAGATGTTGTCGCTTGCCATGTCGTATTTCGCTTCTTCCCACTTGGTGCGGTTCCCGACGGAATCTTCCGCAAAGAAGAACACGCTGCCGGTCTTGTTGTATTCGATTGCCTTGCCGGCTTCGGCCGGATGGAGCGTGTCCCCGATGGAGAGGAATGTCTTGCACTTGATTTCGTCGCACTTGACCTTCAACTTGATGGGGTCGTAGTAGCGTCCGCTGGGCGGTACGATTTCTGCAGTCGGGGGAGTCTGGTCTGCGGCACGGATGCTGTCCTGAACGCGTTTTTTCTCGAGGGAATCGAGGCGCGCCTTTTCGACCTTCGCGATGCTGTCCGCTGCTGCGGCGAGTGAATCCTTGCGGGCCTTGTCTGCGGCGGCAAGACTGTCGCGTACATGCTTGATGCTGTCGCGCACGTGGCGCAGGCTGTCCTTGTTTATTTCGGGCTTGAGCGCGGCGAGCGAGTCCGCAATGCGCAGGGAATCTGCAATTCTTGCGCTGTCGGCACTTAAGCTATCGGCGATGCGCGCCGCTTCTGCGTTGGCGAGGCTGTCCGCTTTGGCCTGCTCGACCCTGCGCAGGCTATCGAGAATGTGCTTCTGCCTTGCTTCGAGTTCGGTTTCCTGTTGCTTCTGCTGGGCTTCCTGCTTGATCTTGTCCAGCTGGCACTGCACAATGAACAGGCACAGCAAGAGGAGGAACATGATTACCAGTACGGCAATGTTCTTCTTCTTTCTCTTGCTTGCGCTCTTGCTCTCTTGGGTAATGTCTTTGTTCTCTTTATTTTCGCTCATAGAATTATCCGTCTATATCCACGTTCTCGGGCACGACCACTTGTTCGCGGTAGAGTTCTGCCCAGTGGCGCTTGATTTCGGCTTCAAGTTCCTTGATGCTGAGCTTACGGCGCAGGCTGTTGCGGTAGGCAATTGAAATTCCACCAGTTTCTTCGGAAACGACAATCACCATGGCGTCACATTCGGCGGCGAGGGCCTTTGCTGCGCGGTGGCGCATGCCGTAGCCCGCATCGCCTTCGGCGTTACCTGTGGGCATGGGCAGAATACAGCCTGCGGCAACGATTCGCTGGCTGTTGAGGAGTACTGCGCCGTCGTGAAGGGCTGAATTCGGGAAGAATAATGCTCTGAGCAAGCGCGAACTGATTCTTGCGTTCAGGATTTCGCCGGTTTCCTCGTAATTGCGGAGTCCCACGCGCTTTTCCAGCACAATGAGCGCACCCACGTGGTTCTTCGCGAGGTCCTGCACTGCAGATGTAATGGATTCGGTCACTTCGTCGAGGCCACTGGAATGGAAGAAAAGCTGTCGCAGGTCGGCGCGGCTTATCGTTTGGCCAATGCGGGTGAGGGCGCTTCGGATTTCGGGCTGGAACAATATCACGAGAGCGATAATGCCGATCCCGGTAAGGTTACTCAAGATCCACGAGATGCTGCGCAGTTCCCACCACTGGGCGATGAGCCATGCGACAATCAGCAAAAGTCCACCCACGATCATCTGCACGGCGCGTGTACCGCGGAACAGCAGGAACACGTAGTACAGGAGAATGGAAATCAGGAGGACATCCAGGATGTCCGCCATTCTCACGTCGATGACGTCGAAAAGTTTAAACAGTACCATGGGTTTTCAGCGCCTCCAGGTAAAGTATAGATTCTTTTGCCTCGCGTACATCGTGGACTCTTAGCACGGAAGCCCCTCCGAGGGCTGCAATGACGCCTGCAGTCACGGTGGGAATAAGCCGGTCGCTGTTTTCAAGCCCGGGCATCTTGCCGATATAGGACTTGCGCGAGGTCCCGACAAGGACTGGGTAGCCGTCGGCGAGGAATTCGTCGACCGCCTTCATGAGGTCGATGTTGTCCTGCACGGACTTTCCGAACCCGATGCCCGGATCTAGGCATATTTTCTTTTTTTCGACACCCAGGGACAAAAGCTTGTTGGCTTGGACAAGCAGTTCCTGGCGGACTTCCTGTACCACGTTTTCGTAGGGTTTGAAATCTTGCTGCATGGTGCCGAAGGAACCGCGCATGTGGTTGAGCACTACGCTTGCGCCGGTATCTGCTACTGTAGAAAGCATGTCGGGGTCCATGACACAGGCGCTGATGTCGTTGATGATATGGGCTCCCAGGCGCATGCACTCGCGGGCGACCTTCGCCTTGACCGTATCGACGGATATGTAGAATTTGCGCGTTCCCGAGTTTTCAAGGTCTTCTGCGATGCTGGCTGTCTGCGCGAGCGCTTCCACTACGGGGCATACGCGGTCGAGCTCTTCCTGTTCGCTTACAGGTGCGCTTCCAGGGCGGCTGCTTTCTCCGCCGATGTCGAGAATGACTGCTCCCTGCTGCAGCAGGAGCATGGCGTGCTCGTAGGCTGCCTCGGGCGAGTTGTGCTTGCCTCCATCAAAGAAGCTGTCGGGAGTTACGTTCACGATGCCCATCACGAGGGGTGAAGAACAGTCTACGACATTGTTCCCGATTTTCCACGGGTTGGCGCGGCCCTTGTCTAGATATTCCTTGAGCATCAGGCTTGTGGTTCCTCGGGCGGAATGTCTGCAGAAGAAACGCCTGTGGAAGATGCGCCTGCGGTCTCGGGCTTGCTGACCATCGGCGTCTCGTTTGTCACGGGAGCGATGGGCGGTTGTTTTCCCGGGTCGGGCGGCGGGGTTTCTTCGCGTTTTTTCTTCTCGGCCATTTCTTCGAGAGCCTGGTACTGGCGGCTCTTCTTGGTACCGGTGAGTTTTTCTCCAGCCATGACCTTGTCGATTTCTTCGCGGTCGAGCACTTCGAATTCGAACAGCGCTTCGGCGAGGTCCACGAGCTTGTCCTTGTTCTCTTCGAGCAGCTTGCGGGCGGCCTGGTCCATGCGCTTGATGAGCCCGTTGACGGCGTTGTCAATTTTCTCGGCCATCATCTCGGACATTTCCTTGGGCTTGCTTATCTCGCGGCCCAGGAACACTTCGCCGTCTGTGCGGCTGTAGCATACCGGCCCGATTTCTTCGTCGAAGCCCCATTCCGTGACCATCTTGCGTGCAAGTTCGGTGGCGCGCTGGATGTCGTTCGATGCACCGGTGCTCTGGTGGTTGAAGAAGATGAGTTCGGCGAGGCGGCCCGACATCATGATCATGATGCGTTCCTCGGCGTATTCGCGGCTGTAACTTACCTGGTCGCGTTCGGGCAGGCTCATCGTCACGCCGAGGGCGCGACCGCGCGGGATAATCGTAATCTTGTGGAGCGGGTCAGAGTGCTTGCACAAAAGCGTCATGAGCGCGTGGCCCGCTTCGTGGTAGGCCGTGTGGCGCTTTTCTTCGTCGGTCATGAGGAGCGTGCGGCGCTCTGCACCCATGCTGAGTTTGTCGCGGGCTTCCTCGAAGTCGAGCATGGTGACTTTCTTGTTGTTGAACCGCGCGGCGAGGAGGGCCGCTTCGTTCACAAGGTTCTCGAGGTCTGCACCGGCAAGTCCCGGAGTGCCCTTCGCGATGGCGCTCACGTCAACATCCTTGTCGAGCGGGACCTTCCTCTTTTTCAGGTGCACCTTCAGGATTTCTTCACGGCCCTTCAGGTCGGGGAGTCCCACCACAATCTGGCGGTCGAAACGTCCCGGACGGAGTAACGCCTTGTCGAGAACATCGGGGCGGTTGGTGGCCGCAATCAATATGACGCCTTCGTTTGCTGCGAAGCCGTCCATTTCCACGAGCAGCTGGTTCAAGGTCTGTTCGCGTTCGTCGTGTCCGCCGCCGAGGCCCGCGCCACGCTGGCGGCCCACCGCGTCGATTTCGTCGATGAACAAGATGCACGGCGCGTTCTTCTTTCCGGTCTCGAACAGGTCGCGCACGCGACTTGCGCCCACGCCCACGAACATCTCCACGAAGTCGGAACCCGACATGCTGAAGAACGGCACGCCCGCTTCGCCCGCAACCGCGCGCGCAAGGAGTGTCTTGCCGGTACCCGGAGGCCCCACGAGCAGAGCGCCCTTCGGGATACGTCCACCGAGATCGTCGTACTTTTTCGGGTCCTTCAAGAATTCCACGAGTTCCTGCAGGTCCTGCTTCGCCTCGTCACAGCCAGCCACATCGTTGAAAGTCGTCTTTTTTTTCGGGTCGTTGCCGATAATTTTCGCCTGGCTCTTGCCGAAGCTGAACGGGTTCTTCCCGCCGCCGCCCATCTGGCGGTTCGTCATGAGCCAGAAGAACGCAATGAGCAAGATGACGGGGAGGAACGCCATGATGGTATCAATCCACGTGGTAGATTCGTGGATGACCTTGACTTTCACGCCCTTGAACATTTCCCATGCGGTAATCTGCTCGTTGGAAATTTCGAGCATGTGGCTTGTGAACTTGCGCGTGTCTCCCGTGTTGTCGTTACGAGTAAAACGTGCGATGGCGCTCCTGTTCTTTGCTGCTTCGGCAATTTCTTCCGGAGACATCTTGTAGGCACCCTCGATGATGATACCGTCGGGAGTCTTCTGGAGCGAAAGTTCGGTAATGACCTTGGTGGAATCTCCCATCATGGCGAGAAATTCTGTGCGCGTCAGGTTCTGTTCGCTGTCCTTCCCGGTAAGCGGGAACATGACGAACAGCATGACAAGCATGATAAGAACGATGATAAAATTCCGATTCTTGAACGGCGATGCGGGCTTCTTGATTTGGCTCATTATAATCCTTTTTCTTTCATTCCGCAAGATACAAATTTCTGGGCTTCGTCGGGGGTGCAAAACTCGCAAATCCTGATGCTCTGGCCCATTTTGGCGATAGAACGCTTGCGGTATACGGCGTGGTGCGGGATTTTGACGTGCGCGGGCTCCCTGGGGGCATAAAAGAACCCGATAGGGAAGCGCAGTCCCTGTTCCGAAAGCCAAAGGCGGAACAGCTCGGAAAGGTCGGTATCTGCATGCGCCAGGAACACCTTGCGGAGCGCCTTTTTGTTCAATTGGACGTCATTGCGAGCGGAGCGAAGCAATCCATTGTCAATGAATGTGTCACTCTGAGCTCGGTTGGTGAGCTCTGTCGAACCATGTCGAAGGGTCTCCTTGCAAAGTGCGGAGGCAAAAAGCCCCTCGCATTTTTCCAGCACCTTCGCGTACGCCCTGTCCGCAAGCTCGGCAATGCGGCAGAGTTGCCTTGTGGCACCGGGGCATGTTTCTTCAAGATGGGGGAGCGCCTTGTGCCTGGTGAAATTCCGCGCGAACTTTACATCGGCATTGCTTTCATCTTCGCACCATTCGAGACCGTTTTCTCGGGCGTAGGCAAGTAGTTCTGCTTGCGTAGTGTTTAACAGAGGACGATAGATAAAATGTGTAATGTGAGATGTGTAGTGTGTAATATAGCTGTTTTCATTCCATGTTCCACATTTCACATTGCAAATTTCCCTTACCTTTTGAATCCCTCGTACTCCTGCGAGTGTAGTCCCGCGACGGAGCCGCATGTACATTGTCTCCGCCTGGTCGCCTGCGTGGTGCGCCGTCACGATTGCGGTTCTTACGTCATTGCGAGGAGCACCGCGACGAAGCAATCCATTTTCAGCAATTTCAAAAAGTGCTTTGTATCTTGCATCCCTCGCATTCTCTTCGAGCGAACCTTCTGCAACTTTTAGCGCGTCTCCATCCAGTTTCTTCAAGAAAAACAGAATCCCGCGCGACTTGGCGAAAGCCTCCACAAATGCGGCATCGCGGTCAGCAGTGCCTTCGCGTAGTCCGTGATGCACGTGCGCAATCCCCAGCCATTCGATACCCAGTGCTTCTCGGTTCTCGATAAAATAATGCGCGAGGCAAATAGAATCTAGACCGCCCGAAACTGCAAGCAGCAGGCGCTTGAACCCATGACGGCGTACTCTATCTGCGATATCGATGGACATTTACAATCCAAAAATAATAACTTATATTTGCCCATCAAGGAGGCCCCTATGGCTAGACACAACAGTAAGGCTGTCGGCAAGGTTGCCGATGCAAAGGAGAGCGTCGCACTGCGGACTCTTCGCATAGACGGCTCCCAGAACGGAGCCACGTTACGGACCAAGGTTGTGCGCGACAAGACCAAGTACAACCGCAACATCAAACACAAAAAGTCCCTCGCAAATGCGGGGGATTTCGCTTTTCTGTACTTGTCTAGAATTCGTTGTCCGTAGAATCGTAGCAGGGGTATTGGCTAAGCCAGGCTTCCTTTTCCGGGACTGTATGAGCCGTTTTGCATACCTTGTCCAGATTCTTCGGGGTCTGTACGTCTGTTGCCTTGAACAGCATCCAGAATCCGGCCGTGCCAATGGCATCACCGATGAGGAAAGCTTCCAAGTTGAATGTCAACAGGCCTGTTGTAGTGCCGATGAGCAGGCCTTCGAGCAAGACTGTCTTCCAGGGGAATTGCGTCTCGACTTCTTCGCAATAGTCCACTTCGTCAACTGGTATGGCGTATATGGAACTTCTGTTGTCCTGCTTCAGCCAAACTTCTTTGTATTCTTCGTCGTAGCATACCGCGTTTGTATAGACGGTATAGTCAATGGGGGTAGGGGCGTACACCTTGGAAATGACTTTAGATGAATCCTTGACCTGGAACCAGCGATCCTTTATCTTGTGCATGTTCCTCATGCCGGACTTGTAGACTGTATCCTGGGTGGCGCTGTTGTAGACCGTGGTGTCGGATGCGGTGCCGATTTTTATCTTTTCGCGCTTGTGGTCGCTCTTTTCGGCGAGTTCTCTCATGTAGCCGTTCGGGGAGAACAGCGGCTTGGTAAGGCCCCATACGTTGAAGGTAAACGCAAAACGGTTCTTGTTGAAGTCGGTGTCGCGGCCGTAGCGGAATTCAAACGAGAACGAAGCCTTTTTGCCCTTGTACCGTGCGTACATTCCGCCGCCCATTTCCATATAGAACTTCGGGCGGGGCTTGTCGAAATTGAACCCGTAATCTTCCTTGTCCACGTAGTAGACTTCGCGCCCGTTTCTCGACAAGTGCTCCGTAAGGCCCAATGCCCAGTTCTTGTTCAGGGGTATCTGCTCTATGGCCATGGCGCCGCCGGAATAGTGTGTCCAGAATCCGCGATCTTCATCCTTTACCGCGGGGATAAACAGCGCGTTCACGTTGCTCCATGCGCTTAGGCCAAAGTATGGCGAAACGAACCCTCCCTGCAAAAAGCTGGTAAAGCTCTGCAGGCCGACGCCGAGAGTGAAGTAGCCTCCGTTCAGGTAGTGCGCGAAATGCCCGTCCACCCACCATTCTTCGTGACTGATTTCGCTGTAGCTGGTCTCTTCTTCTTTTCTGTTCTCGAGATTGCCCGCATAGGCGGAGGCGGCAACCATGTTGACGGTCTTTTCTTGCTTGTACGTGTCCATGAACGCAGCTGCCGGAGGGGGGCGCATAATGGAACTGCAACCCGAGAGCAGCGCAAGTACGGCAAGCATTAGGGGCAATAGGCGCATCATAGCAGTATACTCCATTGTATTGCCCAGTACATCAGGCGCTGGTCATCGGTCCGAATGCCCGATTCTATGGAAATTGTGTATCCGCCGTGGTTCCTGGAACCGCTTTCTATGAGCAGTGGCAGGCTCGTGTAGCCTATAAAGTCTATCCCGTAATAGAACATCCAGTCCTGAAGGTGGTATTGCTTGTCTTCTACGGGGCACTGGGGACTGCCTACAGTATGTGTGTCGTCGTCATCTTTCTTGGTGGTGCAGCCTGCGCTTACCAGGTGGAACTGGCGCATACCTCCGTGCATGCCGAACCCGTACCCGTGATGGTTCATGAACAGCATGGAACCTCCGCCCACATTGAACGCCCCGGTTATCAGGTGCCTTGTGTCGTCGAAATTGATTCCGTTGTCTGCATACTTGCCGTAGTAACGCCCGAAGGCGAACTCATACGATGCGGCTACGTAAACGGGCCCCAGCCATTGGACAACCGTAGGGGCAATGCCCAGCTCGATGGGGAAGGTGTAGTGGACACTTGCAAACAGTCCGCCGCCGAAGGTGTGACCGGTCCAGTAATCGGCCCCGTCGGTATTGGTCGTCTTGGGCCACATTATCTTGAAGGGCGTGACATCCAGGCGGAACAGGGCCGTGCCGCTAAGGTCGTCATCTGCGAGTGTGGGCGTCTTTGCGTCTCGCTCGTAGTTGCCACTCACGTTGCAGGAATCGCAACCGCCGTAAATGCTCGTGATGGCGAACTGCTTCGAAGATCCCGGAGCGATCTGCTTTGCGAGCAGCGCGTGCGGGGTAAACATTGGCGCGGTAACGGGGTCGTCTGCAAAAGCGCAAACGACACACAATAGCGCTAACCGTATTGCTTTAGACAATCTCACGATGTCGTGCGGGGCTTAGAAACCTAGGCTGATCTGGCCCATGTAGATACGTTCTTCGTCCTGACCGGTGTAGTAGCCCAGTTCCTCGGCCCAGGTCGCGAATTCAAGCGTCACGAAGCGGAGCACTTCGAGGCTCACGCCCGCAGAGGGATAGCCGCCCTTGAAACCGCCGGCGAGTCGCAGGCTCAGCGCACGGATTTCGTTGTTGTATCCGGGCCAGGCGAGCAGGGTCTGTTCCACTTCCAAACCGAAGTTCAGGTGGCTGAGCGCCTTGTAGTTCTTGTCGGCGTTTATCGCATCCACGAAGTCGCAGGCGAAGTTGAACTTGCGGGCGTATGCCGTGTTCTTATTGAAGAACCTCGGGGAGTAGTTGAAACCCACACTCAGGTTCGGGGTAATCTTGTCGCCGGCGAGTTCCTTGAAGTACACGTCACGCAGCGATGCGCCCACGCGGAATTCGCGCGTAAGCTGGTAGAGCAAGCCGAAGTCAAGGCCGAACGAGACGGATTCGAAGTCAAAGATGCTGTGTGTCGCATCGTCGTAGCGGTCCTCGAGGGTGTCCTGGATAGAGGAGTAGTTCAAGATGTCGATGGTAATGACCTCGACCTTGTGGCGCTTTGCCACCTTCGCACCGATACCGGCGGAGAATTTGTCTGTAAACCCGTATGCGAAACCGCCCTGCACAACGCCATCCACGTAGAACGTGTCAACGCCGAGGAAGGGGAGGATAATGCCGCCGTCCAGGTAGGGAGCCACGCTTCCGTCGACCCAGACAGCGCCTCCGAACCCGTGAATGGCGAGTTCCGCATCGAACTTGACCTTCATGGTGAGGTACTTGTGGTCGTAGGCGTTGATCTGGTGGATCAGTTCGGGGTGGTTGGAGAGCGTGTCCATGAGGAGCTCGCTCTGCGCGATGCCTGTGGCCGCTGCCGCATCGTTCACGTTCTGGTAGAGCTTCTGCAGGTCTTTCGTCACGTTGTAGGTGGAGAAGTATGTCTCGAACGGGCCTGCGCCGCCGATGTTCAAGCGGGCGTCGGCGAAGAAGTTGCGGGGGTAATAGCCCTGTTCGGGGCGGAGATTGTAGTTGCCGAGGCGGTTGATCTGGGAAAGACCGGCGTAGTTGTAGTAGATGGCTTCCTTGTCATCGACCAAGGCCACGTGTGCGTTACCCATGGATTCGCCGCGGAGGGAATGGTGGGTCGGGGCTTTCGCTGCGAAGACCGCCGCTCCCAGTCCGAGGGAAAGAATTGTCGCGATAAGTCTTTTCATTATTAGTCCCTCCCTTCGAACCACTTGAGGAAGGTCTCTTCAGTGTAGTTGTTCCAGCATCCGCCAATGTTGGCCTTGCGCCATTCGAGGGGGTGCTGGATGTTGTTGATGTCGGTATCCTTCTTGACCAGGTCCATTGCGTAGTGCCTGAGATCTACATCGGGATTCCACGAGAAGTTGTTGATGAACGCAAGCAACCTGTGGTCACCGTTGGCATCGCGATCGTTGGAGTTTTCGATGAAGAACGCCCTTTCGGGATCGTCGTTGGGGATGCCGTTGCCGTCGATGTCCAAGTATTCGTAGCCTTCGGCCGCCTTGAGCGATGCAATCTGGCCGACCTTGTGGTGCAGGACGTCCGTCTCGAATACGATAGCCTTGTTCGAACGCATGTCTTCGTCGACGAGTCCGTCGCCGTCGTTGTCAAACCCGTCGAAAACTTCTTCGTCTACGCAGCCGTCGCCGTCCAGGTCGATCATGTCGCCGACGCTCGTGAAGGCGAGGATGGCGTCTTCCTTTTCTGCCACGGCTTCGCTGGATATCACCATCAAGTCCGCCATGGCCTCGGTAGCACTCGTAAGGGCGGTGTCGGTAAAGTAGACCGCTTCGGGAACATAGGTGCGGATAACTTCGGTCGCAACGCTCGGGTCTGCCTTGATGGCCTTGCCGATGTCGCCGAACGTGTCGAAGAGTTCAACAGCCTGTTCGCCCATATCCTTGACGCTGGACCAGTCCAGGGAGATGTTGTTGCCCGAGACGGAGAACATCTTGGAAATGTCCTTTGCGTTGTTGCGCAGGAGAATTGCAGCCTTGGTCAGGTGGAGTACCGTGTAGCTGGCCGAGATGGTGTTGAAAGTCACCTTTCCGTCGGTACGGCCGGTAGAGTCCCTGTCGATGAAGGGGTCGAGGACCTTCATGACGGAATCGATAGCCGCCTTGTAGCTGTCGGCCGTCTCATCATCCATGTTCATGAACGCACTTTGGCCGTCCTTGGACTTTGCGTACTTGAGCATTTCGAACACGTTCAGCTTCTGCTGGTTCAAAACGCTCTTTGCTAGCCCGTACCACGCCTCGGAGAGGGTGGAGTCCACGGCAAGCGAGCGCTCGAAGTACACCCTGGCAAGGGAGTATTCGGCATTGCGGAAATGGATGTAGCCTTCGTAGATGAGGGCATCCGTATCGTCAGATTCGATGTTTGCCGATTCTGTGGGGTTGAATAGGTTGCAGCCGACAATCCCTACAGAGAGGGCGAGCGCCGCGTACAGACAAAGTTTTTTAATGCTTTTCATAGATCGGTTCCCTAGGGAATTCAATAACTAAAAATTAACTTTCTTTGTACGAAATGTTTTTTGGGGGTGCTGGAGGGGGTCGTTTTTTGGAGGTATTTTCGCTTTTTTTGACAAAAAATTGCCAAAAAGGGCTTTCAGTAGATATATTTGTGGTCGATGGAACTCTGTAGAGACTATTTACCCACGCGCTCTTACCGGATCGCCGAGATGCGGATGGCCACTCTTTTGGGTTCCGAAATCGATCGTTTGGACAAAGTAGCAGCAGGTCTTGGGCGCAAGTACGCTATCGGTCCAGACAACTTAAAACAGGAACTGCCGAACATATTGGCCTTTGCGCGTGAATACCACAGGGCCTACGATCTCTACCTGAAGGCGGTACTGCCGCAGCAGGATAAGCCCATCCAGTGCCGGCCCGCCTGTGGCAATTGTTGCCATCATTACCCCATGTCGGTGGAACCATTTGAACTGATTTGCCTTTACATGGAACTTCGCGACAGGGATGATTTTATATCGGTCATGGAGATGTGCCAGACCCGTTCTGACATATTTAATAGTTTGTTCGAGAAACGCCTTGATGATATCGGTCTGGAAGATGAGGCCGAGGACCATGCCTTGCACGACTACTTTGAAATGTGGCGCCCGTGCCCGTTCTCGGACAAGAAGGGCGACTGCGGCGTGTATGCTTCGCGCCCGGTTTCGTGTCGTATGTACTTTAGCCAGACGGATCCGCGCTATTGCACGCCGGAACACTTGCAGACCGAAAGGAACGAAAGCTATATCGTCTACCTGCCCGATAATATCGAACAGTCGCTGATGGATTTGTCGGAGCATTATGCGGGGCTCGAACTCCCCGAGAGTTACTTTGGCGGGCTTTTGTCGTTGAACGCTTTTGAAGGGGTACTCGGGTGACGGACGAGAACGGACAGCTCGACCTCTTCGGGCAGATGGACTTGTTCGGCGCTCCCGCTCCGGACATTGCTCCCGCGCCGCCTATCCGCAAGTCCAAGTGCTCGGCGAACGGGCTTGTGCATTTCAAGTACAATTCGCGCCTCAAGCGGAGCATCCGGTGCAAGGCAAACTTCTTGTTCGGGCATCCGGAGGTGTTGCTGCCCGCCTACATGGAAGCGCCCGAGTTTGCCGAAGCGCGCGAACTTGCCGCAGAATGGGCGGAGCATGCCATACGCCGCAAGACGCAGAAGAACAAGGCCATCATCAAGGATTTGGTAACGCGCTTCTGGGAGGCGGTCGACCAGATTCTTGTGGACAAGGGAAAGGCTCCGCTCGAAAGTTCGGGGAGGCTTCCGCCTATAAGGCCGAAGGGGCGTTACTTCAATCTGGACCAGGTTCTCGAGGCCATCAACCACACGTATTTCGACGAGCAGCTCAAATGCCGCATTACCTGGAGTAACCGCACTGGTGGTCAGAGTTTCCATTCCTTGCGCAGGGACCCGATTACGGGCGAGGAGTTCCACCTGATTAGCATCAGCAGGGGCTACGATGCGGCGAACTGCCCTCTGTATGCGGTGGCGGGCGTGGTCTATCACGAGTGCCTGCATATTGTAATCCCGATAGAAGAAAAGAACGGGCGTCGCGTGGTTCATGGGCGCGTGTTCCGGCAGCGCGAACGGCAGTACATCTATTACGATGAATGGATGCGCTGGCATAAGGAAGTGCTCCCGAAAAACATCCGCGCTATGCACCGACATAAAGAGTTGTGACGACCGCTCATCCCGATTGTCACCCTGACTGTCGGGTCTGTTTTTTCTATATTTGCGCGCGTAAAAAACGGATGCATTATGAACGCTGAAATCGAGAAACGTCGCACATTCGCTATCGTAAGCCACCCCGACGCGGGTAAGACCACCATCACCGAAAAGTTCCTGTGGTACGGGAACGTCATCCGCGAGGCGGGCCACGTTCGCGCCAAGGCCAACCGCAGCTACACTGTGAGTGACTGGATGAAGATCGAGCAGCAGCGCGGTATCTCGGTTTCCTCTTCCGTATTGAATTTCCCGTTCGAAGGTTGCATGTTCAACCTCGTCGATACTCCGGGGCACCAGGACTTCTGTGAAGACACCTATCGCGCCCTGACCGCTGTGGATGCTGCTCTCGTGCTTATCGACAGCGTGAACGGCGTGGAAAAGCAGACCATCAAACTCATGGACGTGTGCCGCATGCGCCACACTCCGATTATCACGTTCATCAACAAGATGGACCTCGATGGCCGCCACGTTTTTGATCTGCTCGACCAAATTGAAAATATTCTGCACATCAAGACGGCTCCGTTTACGCTCCCGATTGGCGTGGGCAAACTCTTCAAGGGCGTCTATTCCATCGCCGAGAATACGTTCCATACCTTCAACAAGGAAGAAGGCCATCAGGAAATCATCCAGATGGAAGGCCCGGACGATCCGCGTCTCGTGGAAATGTGCGGCGAAAACTGGGTGAACCAGTTCAAGGAAGAATACGAGATGGTCACCGGTGGCATGGACCCCTTTGACCACGAGAAGTTCCTGAAGGGCGAGATGTGCCCCGTGTTCTTTGGTTCTGCGGTGAACAACTTCGGCGTGCGCCAGCTGTTGAACGCATTTGCCAAGCTTGCGCCGCCCCCGATGGTACGCGAAACAGACAAACGCCCGGTCAAGCCCGATGAAGACGCTTTTAGCGCGTTCGTGTTCAAGATTCAGGCGAACATGGACCCCAAGCACCGTGACCGTACCGCTTTCCTGCGCATTTGCTCGGGTAGTTTTACCCGTGGTGAAAAGGTCTATCATGTGCGTACGGGTAGGGATATCCGCCTCGCCGCCCCGACGGCGTTTCTCGCGAAGGACAAGGAAGTTATCGACCACGCCTGGGCCGGCGATATCGTGGGCATTAACGACCCGGGCCTGTTCCGTATCGGTGACACGCTTACCGACGGCGAAAAGATCAACTTTACGGGCATCCCGGACTTCGCTCCTGAACACTTCGCCCGTGTGACGCTCTTGAACCCGCTTAAGAGCAAGCAGATGGCGAAGGGCCTTGCCGAACTTAGCGAAGAAGGTGCGACCCAGCTTTACGAACCGCTCAAGTCCGCCATCCCCGTGATTGGCGTGGTGGGCGAGCTGCAGTTCGACGTGCTCAAGTTCCGCTTGCAGAGCGAATACGGCGCCGATGTTTCGCTGGACCGCGTTCCGGCCCACGGCATCCGCTGGGTGTCCGGCCCCGAGAAGGACATGGGCAAGTTCGCCGAGGAATACGCGATGGACTGCATGATGGACAAGGAAAGGAACCTCGTCTGTCTGTTCCCCAACGAATACCGCCTGAATCTCGCGATGAAGAACTACGAGAACCTGACCTTCGCGGAAACCTCGCAAGGGTAATATAAATTCGGTTTAATTGCAAGAAAAGCCCCGCAAATGCGGGGCTTTTTCTGTAGGCTCGGATTGTATCGCTTACAGCGGGATGTTCCCGTGCTTTCTCCAGAGGCGGGCCTTCTTCTTGTTTTTGAGGTAGTCGAAGGCGACCGCAAGACGGTCACGTACGTGGTCCGGGGAGATGACTTCGTCGATGTAGCCGTTCTTCGCGGCGATATACGGGTTGAGGTACTTCTCCTCGTACTGCGCGATGAGCTGCTGGCGTGTTTCGGCCGGTGTGGCGGAGGCGGCGATTTCCTTACGGTGGAGGATATCGACGGCACCTTCGGCTCCCATCACGGCGAGCTGTGCAATCGGGAGCGCGAACACGTAGTCGGCGCCGAGATTCTTGCTGTTCATGGCGATGTAGGCGCCACCGTAGGCCTTGCGGAGGATTAGCGTCACCTTCGGCACGGTCGCTTCGGCGTAGGCGTACAGGAGCTTTGCGCCGTGGCGGATAATGCCGTTGTGTTCCTGCTTGGTTCCCGGCATGTAGCCCGGAACGTCTTCCAGCGTGAGGATAGGAATGTTGAAGCAGTCGCAGAAGCGCACGAAGCGGCTTGCCTTGTCGCTCGCATCCACGTCAAGCGAACCCGCGATAAAGTTCGGCTGGTTTGCGACAATGCCCACGACGTTACCATCCATACGGGCAAAGCCAATCACCACGTTGCGTGCGAAATCCTTCTGGATTTCAAGGAAGCTGTCCTTGTCGGCGAAAGTCGCAATCACGTTGCGAACGTCGTAGCCCTTCTTGAAGTTGTCGGGGACAATTTCCTCAATTTCTTTGGACTTGTCGACCGCCTTGAACTTTTCTGCTACAGGCGGCTTCTCGAGGTTGGATTGCGGCAGGTAGCTGAGCAGGTTGCGCACCGCTTCGAGGGTTTCCTTGTCGTCTTTGCACACGAAGTGCGAAACGCCGGATTTCGTGGAGTGCACGCCAGCGCCGCCGAGTCCTTCGGGGGAGACCGTTTCGGCGGTCACGGCCTTCACGACGCCCGGGCCCGTGATGAACATCTGGCTCGTCTTTTCGGTCATGAAGATGAAGTCGGTAATGGCGGGGGAGTAGCAGGCACCGCCGGCACAGGGTCCCAAAATCACGGAAATCTGCGGGATGATGCCGGAGGCGAGCGTGTTGCGGGTAAAGATGCCGCTATAGCCGTCGAGGGAGTTCACGCCTTCCTCGATGCGGGCGCCGCCGCCGTCGTTAATGCTCACGAACGGTGCCATGGATTCGAGAGCCAAGTCCATCGCCTGGCAGATTTTCTTCGCGTGTGCGGAACCGAGGGAGCCGCCGCTAACGGTGAAGTCCTGCGATGCCACGTAGACGGTCTTTCCGTTGACCTTGCCGTAGCCGGTCACGACGCCGTCGCCAAAAATGCGCTTGGATTCGGGCAAATCGAGGCTCGTAGAAACTCGCAGGGCGCCGATTTCACGGAATGTTCCCTTGTCAAAAAGGATTTCGAGGCGTTCGCGGGCGGTAAGCTTGCCCTGCGAGTGCTGCTTTTCAATACGTGCAGCGCCGCCGCCGGCGATGGATTTTTCCTTGTATTCGTTGAGTTTCTCGAGATAGGACTTATCCCACATGGTTTCTCCTGAGAAGGCTTTGCGCCTACGTGTTTATTATTTATTACGCAAGCAAATGTAGAAAAAAGTATTACTTACTAAAATGTGATATAAAAATACTTCGTCAGGCCGGTAAAATGAATCAAAAAAGTGTGATAGAGTAGGCAGTCTCTGGAGAAGTTTTTGCCTTAATTATCAATCGCGCGTGTAAAATGATTTTTACAAAAAGTTATAGATTCTAGAAACTTACAAAAATGTCTGTTTTTGGATTTTTGCCTGTTGAAAATTGTTCAAAAAAACGAATTTTAAAATCTGTCAAAAAAGTAACTTACAAAAATGTAAGAAAATGGAGATTTTTGACCGCTTTTTACATTTTTTGCGGGGCGTTTGCTATCTTTAAACCCGTCAAAAAACATTAACAATCAAAACTCTCAACGGAGATACAAAAAATGGCAATCAAGAATGCTTACCTTCAGAAAGTCTATGACAAGGTCGTCGCCCGTGATCCGGACCAGGCCCTCTTCCATCAGGCTGTCCGTGAATTCCTCGAATCCCTCGACCCCGTCCTCGAACAGGACAAGTCCTGGGAAACCAACGGCGTTATCGACCGTCTCGTCGAACCCGAACGCGTGATCACGTTCCGCGTTCCTTGGCTCGATGACCAGGGTAACGTTCAGGTCAACCGCGGCTATCGCGTGCAGTTCAACTCCGCTATCGGTCCTTACAAGGGCGGTATCCGTCTCCGTAACGAAGTGACTCTCTCCATGCTCAAGTTCCTCGGCTTCGAACAGATCTTCAAGAACAGCCTCACCACGCTCCCTATGGGCGGCGGCAAGGGCGGTTCCGACTTCGATCCTAAGGGCAAGAGCGACAACGAAGTGATGCGCTTCTGCCAGTCCTTCATGACTGAGCTCTGCAAGCACATCGGTGCCGATACGGACGTGCCGGCTGGTGACCAGGGTACTGGCGCTCGCGAAATCGGTTACATGTTCGGTCAGTACAAGCGCATCCGCAACGAATGGGTTGGCGTTCTCACCGGTAAGGGCCTCTCCTACGGTGGTTCTCTCGCCCGTACCGAAGCTACCGGTTACGGCCTCTGCTACTTCACTCGCGAAATGCTCAAGGATCTCGCTAACGACTCCTTCCAGGGCAAGACCGTCGTGATTTCCGGTTCTGGTAACGTTGCTCAGTTCGCCTGCCAGAAGGCTACTCAGCTCGGTGGCAAGGTTGTCACGGTTTCTGACTCCAACGGCTACATCTACGACCCGAACGGCATCAACCTCGACGTCGTTCTCGACCTCAAGAACAACAAGCGCGCTCGTATCAGCGAATACGCCAAGCTCGTTCCGGGTTCTGAATACCACGAAGGTTCTAAGGGTGTCTGGACGGTCAAGTGCGATATCGCCCTTCCGTGCGCTACCCAGAACGAACTCGACCTCGAAGGTGCCAAGGCCCTTATCGCTAACGGCGTGAAGGCTGTTGCTGAAGGTGCCAACATGCCGTCCACTCCGGAAGCTATCGAAGCCTTCCAGAAGGCTGGCGTGCTCTTTGGACCTGCCAAGGCTGCTAACGCTGGTGGCGTTGCTACCTCCGGCCTCGAAATGTCCCAGAACTCCGAACGCCTCTCCTGGACGTTCGAAGAAGTCGACAAGAAGCTCGACGGCATCATGTGCTCCATCTACAAGGCTGCTTCCTCTGCCGCTGCCAAGTACGGCGACAAGAAGAACCTCGTCATGGGTGCAAACATCGCTGGCTTCCTGAAGGTTGCCGATGCCATGAAGTGGCAGGGCGCTGTTTAATGCTCGGCCTTGCTTAACGCAAGGCTTCGCTTAGACTAGGGAAGGCTCCGCCCTCCCTAAGACCCTCCTTTCCCAGATGCAATTGCATTAAAAAACCTCCGCCTCATAGCTGGAGGTTTTTTGCTCATGGGCAACTGCTATTGCATATATATGCCTCCGGCTTATTGCCGGGGGCATTTTGTATTGCTAAAAACGCTTGCTAATCTGCTGCTCATTTATTGACCTGCAATAAACAGTCTTATAAATGGAAGGCGTCGGCCAAGGAAAGCAAAAAAGCCTTCGCAGTAGTGTGCAAACGAGTGTCGCAGCGGCAAGTTTACTTGCCGATATGACCGAGTGCAGCCACAGACGCCGTAGGCGTCCACTCTGAGCTGGGGCCCCTCCCGCATCATTAAAAATCAAAAAATTTTTTGTCTATTCCAAGTTGGAATACTCAATCTTGGAACGAGTTTTTTCTTACAAATTTCATTTAATTCAGTTCGGAATAATCTAAATTGCGATTTTCTAGTTATTTTATGCCTATTGGGTGCCATTTAGATGAAACTTTTTGATGAACACAAAATCCTCCGTTTTGCGCTTCTGTTCGCGTGCTTTATGTTCGCGGCTTTTGTTCCCGATATTTTGCAGTTTTCGGGGCATATCATAGCGTTTGTTCCTTATTTCTTTGCAATTGTCTTTATTGCCTACCTGGCGCTGTTCTATACGTTCCCGACGGTGGGTAGCCGCAAGAAGATGCGCACCGACGTGGAAATCCCGACGAAGGTAGATATTGAACCGGTTCGCGATTTCCAGAAGGACCTGAACGAACAGAGCGAACTCCACCAGCTGATGATCGATGTCTCGCATGAGGGGTTCTGGACATTCAATGTCTCTACGGGCAAGGTGTACTGGTCTAACCGTGTTGCGGAACTTATTGGGGCAAAAGAACTCCTCGAAGACTCGTTCTCGGCGCTGGAATCATACATAATGGAAAGTGACTGGATCCAGTTCCGGGAGAAATTCATGAGGTCGCTCGAGACGGGCGAGGAATTCTCCGAGGTGCTCCGCCTTTCTTCGCCGGTGAAGGGCAAACCCGAAGAAATAATGATTGCGGGGCGCCTGCAGATGGATTCCGAGAACAGGCCCATCCGCGTCATTGGTTCCATAACCGCAAGCGATAAGTCTGCCCTGGCCCGCGAAAAGTATTTCTATGCCTATCAGGACGCGCTTACAGGCGTGTATAACCGCAAGTTCTTCCTCGAGAAGCTCAAGGTCGATGTGGACATGGCGGCGCAGAAGCCCGATTACATGTTCGGTGTGGCGCTCCTGGATATCGACAGCTTCGGTGCGATAAATGCATCCTATTCCATCAATTTCGGCGACAACGTGCTCCGCGTGGTTGCAGAACGCATCAAGGCGACCTGTGGCAGTAACGATGTGCTGGCGCGTATCGGGCCCGATGTGTTTGCGGTCATTCTGCACGATATTCACGGTGCGGAGGCCCGCGATGACCTGCTTTCGAAGGTGAAACAGATTCATGCGAAGATAAAGGCGCCTATCCAGCTGGATGGCTGCGAACTCTTTGTGAGCGCTTCGATGGCGGTGGTCGTGAACAGCGACGTGGATTGCGTCGAGGATGTGATGGCGAGCGCAAATGCGGTGCTCCGCAACCTGAAGAAGAGCGGCCAGCATGGCGGAATTCAGTTCGTGACGGGAGGTATTCGCGAGAAGGCGATGAAGCTCTACAAGCTCGAGTACGAAATCCGCCGTGCCATCCAGGCGCAGGAATTCGTGCTGATGTTCCAACCCATTATAGATATTGGCGATTCGGACAGGCTTGTGGGTTTTGAGGCGCTTGTCCGCTGGAACAATTCCGAACACGGCATCGTTTCGCCGGCAGAGTTCATCCCGCTGGCCGAAGAGACCGGCCTTATCGTACCCATGGGGGCGCTTATCCTCAAGATGGCATGCATCCAGACGAAAAAGTGGGTCGATATGGGCTATACCGACATCCGCGTGGCGGTGAATTTCTCGGCAAAGCAGTTTGCAATGGAATCGATGGTGGACGATGTGAAACGCGTGCTCGCCGAGACAAACCTGAACCCGCGAAACCTGAAGCTCGAGATTACCGAGTACACGGCAACGTGCGAGGTAGAAAAGGCTGCGGATATCATGCGCAAACTTTCGTGCATGGGCGTGCAGATTTCCATCGACGATTTCGGGACGGGCTACAGCAGCCTTGCGTACTTGAAGCACCTGCCGGTACATACGCTCAAGATGGACAAGTCGTTCGTGGACCATGTTGCCGACGACGAGGAAGATGCCGCGTTCGCGAAGATGGTTATAGGGATTGCGAAGTCGCTGAACCTGGAACTGATTGCCGAGGGTGTGGAAACGGAGGAACAGCTGGAATTCCTGAGGAACGAGGGTTGCCGCAATATCCAGGGATTCTACTTCAGCGAACCGCTTGCGCCTGCCGACGCGCTGGAATACATGAAAGCGCACTATGCGGGAAATGTCGCAGAGGAAGCCGCGATCGCATAGCGGTTTATATCTCGTAACAACGGCGCGTGTTTTCGCGCACTTGCCTGTAGAGAACATCTACGGGCGTGTTTTTTATTTCTGCGAGCTTGTCTGCAATGTAGGGAATGTAGCCGGAGTGGCAGGGCTTTCCGCGGTAGGGAATGGGCGCCATGTAGGGGGCGTCGGTTTCGAGGAGAATCTTGTCGAGGGGGACGAGCGACGCCGCGTCACGCACGTTCTGTGCGTTCTTGAACGTGATTATGCCGGTAAACCCGATGTAGATGTTCGCGTCGAGGGTGAGGAGCGCTTCTGCGAATTCGGGAGTGCCCGTAAAGCAATGCACGTGGATGTTTTTGCTGCGAATGTCTGCGCTTTTTAAAACTGCGAGTGCGTCGTCGTCGGCTTCGCGCAGGTGCAGTACGATGGGTTTACCGCTGCGTAGCGCTATTTGCAGGTGGCGCTCGAACAGTTTTATCTGGCGGGGGCGGGACTCCGGGTCGTAGTGGTAGTCTAGCCCGAATTCCCCGCAGGCTCTACACTTGGGGTGGGCGAGGAATTGCTCCAGGCGGGCTTCGTCCTCGCTTGTTTCCGTATCGACATATTCGGGATGGATGCCGTATGCGGCATAGACGTTCTCGTATTTTTCGGAGAGTTCCTTCCCGCGTTCGAAGTCGGCCGGGTCGCATGCCACGTGGATGAACGCCTCCGGGAGCGCTTGCCCGCTAGTTGCCGCTGCGGGGTCGCGCAGTCGGGCGAGTAGCGCATCGAAACTTTCTTCGGCGTGCCGTTCGTAGGAATCTATATGGCAATGCGTGTCGATGAACATAATAGGCACCTTCGGTGCGATGTGGAATGTGAAGTGTGAAATGTGAGATGTTTTTCATTACACATTCCACATCACACATTACCCATATGTTACCTCTAATATCTCGTAGGTTATTGTGCCGCGGGGGGCTTGCACCTGCACGGTTTCGCTTTTTTTCTTGCCCTGTAATGCTTCGCCTATGGGCGATTTGAGGCTGATGCGCCCCTGCAGCGGGTCGATTTCCTTTTCCCCCACGATGCTGTATGTCTTTTCGCGCTTGGTCTTCTTGTCGAGGAGCTTTACGGTCGCGCCGAACCGGATGGAACCGTCTTCGGGGGCGGCAACTTCCACAATTTTAGCCCCGTCCAGGATGCGGTCGAGTTCGCGCAGCCTGCGGTCGATTTCGCGTACCCGCATACGGCCATAAGTGTAGGCGGCGTTTTCGCTACGGTCGCCTTCGGCGGCGGCCGCCTGCACCTGGTTTATCATGGCGGGGCGCTCCACGTACTTGAGTTGCTCCCATTCGGCCTTGTACTTTTCAAAGCCTTCTTTCGAAATTGCGTGTTTCATGCCACAAAATTACAAAAAAACGAAATCTTGCGGGCCCTTTCCCGCATACATTAATCTTATGAATGCAGGGGCGGTATTGAGGCCTGGGCGATATTTTTCTATTATTGTGCCCGCTTATGAAATTTCCTCATCATCATCCAAAGCGTAATCCGGAATCGAAGTACAAGCGTCTCAGCCGCATCTACTACAATCGCATGTTTCCGCGTCGCCAGGATGCGCTCAAGGTCGCGTGGTCCGTGTTCATTGGCGTGTTTGTCGGTGTGTGGCCGACAATCGGTTTTGCCATCATTCTGACTATTGCCATCTGTGCCCTTTTCCGTTTGCCCAAGGTCCCGGGTGTGGTAGCCGACTTTGTCGCTAACCCGTTTACCCAGTTCGGGATTTTTTACCCCTCGGCTTATTTCATCGGCTGCAAGATTATCGATCCCGACCCGATTTCGTTCGATTTCCTTGGGGAATTCGAGCGTATGTCCATTCGCAACTGCTTGAGTATCGTAAGGAACCTCTGGGACAACGCTGCCGGGCATTTGCTTGCCTTTATGGTGGGTATAACTATCGTTGCGGCCATAACTGCTTCTATATTTTTCGTTATAGCGTATTTTGTCGTGATTTTCAGGAAGAAGAAGTGGATCGAGAACAAGACGAGCTACATCCACAGCCTGATTGTCGAGGACGAAGTTATTATTAAGGAATCCAGAAACAAAGGAAAAACTATGATGCACATCTACCCGTTCAAGGCTCTCCGCCCGGTTAACCCTGCTGAGGCCAAGGACATTTCCGCTCTCCCGTACGACGTGATGAACCGCGCCGAGGCGAAGGCCATGGCGGAAGGTCTCCCGCATTCCTACCTGCGCGTGACCCGCGCCGAACTGGAACTTGACGACAGCGTCGACGCATACGACCCGAAGGTCTATGCCCATGCCCGTGCGAATCTCGACAAGATGATTGCCGATGGCGTTATCGCACACGACAAGAAGGACTGCCTGTACGTCTACCGCCAGACGATGAACGGGCGTGAACAGTACGGCCTTGTGTGCACCGTGCCTGCTGCCGACTACTTCAACGGCATTATCAAGAAGCACGAACTGACCCGCGCCGACAAGGAAGAGGATCGCCTGCGCCACGTGCTCGATACCAATGCCAATACCGGTCCGGTGTTCCTCACTTACCGCGATAACGGCCAGTTCGATGTGTTCGGTGCCGTCACGAAGCGTAAGCCTGTTTATGATTTTGTGAGCGACGGCGACGGATTTGGCCACACGGTCTGGATTATCGACGATGATGCCGAAATTGCGGCCATTCGCAAGAGTTTTGAGTCGGTTCCTGTGTCTTACATCGCCGACGGTCACCACCGCAGTGCTGCTGGTGCCCGCGCCGCGAGCTACCGTGCCGAGCAGAACCCGAACAACACGGGCGACGAGGAATACAACCGTTACCTCGCGATTCTCTTCCCGAGCACGCAGCTCAAGATTCTGGACTACAACCGCGTGTTGAAGGACCTGAACGGTCGCACTCCGGAACAGCTCATGGAAGATTTGAAGCAGGTGTTCGACATCGAGCCGCTCGCCGAGATGCAACACCCCGCCAAGCAGAACCAGGTGAACATGTACCTGGGTGGCAAGTGGTATGCCTGCACGTTCAAGGACAAGTTCCTGAAGAACCTGGGCCCGGTCGACAGCCTCGATGTGGCGCTCCTCCAGAAGCTCGTGCTCAAGCCGATTTTCGACATCGACGACCCGCGTACTTCCAAGCGCATCGACTTCGTCGGTGGCATCCGCGGTCTGGGCGAACTTGTGAAGCGTGTCGACAGCGGTGAATGCGCCTGCGCGTTTGCGATGTACCCGACCACGCTCGACCAGCTCATGAACATTGCCGATGCGGGCGAGATCATGCCGCCGAAGAGCACCTGGTTTGAACCCAAGCTGCGTGACGGTCTCCTCGTTCACACTCTGGACTAATTCGAGTGTCACCCTGACGCAGGTCAGGGTCGGAATGATTTCAAAGCGAAAAGCCCTGCCGATAACGGCAGGGCTTTCTGTATATCCGGCAGGCGAGGAAACCGCCTAGTTTGTCATAAATGGCTTAGTTCACCTTGCGCATCACGCCGATGACGCGGCCTGCGATGGAGAAGTCGCTACCCTTGTTCACGATGATGGGGCGGTACTTCGGGTTGGCGGGCTTGAGCTCGATGTGGTCGTGCTGCGGTTGGTAGTACTTGACGGTCGCTTCGTTGTTTATTTGCGCCACGATGATTTCGCCGCGTTCGGCGGACTTCTGCTGGCGGGCGAAAATCAGGTCACCGTCGAAGATGCCGGCGTTGATCATGGAATCGCCCTTGACGCGGAGTGCGAACACGTCGGAACGGCAGGCGAGGAAGTCGCGGTCGATGGTGACCGTGCCCTCGAGGTTCTGGACCGCGAGAATCGGCGTACCGGCGGCAACGCGGCCGACGATGGGGATTTCGATGGTATTGCTCGGGGCGGCATCTGCCGTGGAGGCGTCGGTATTGACAATCTCGATACCGCGGCTCAGGCGCGGAGAGCGGTTGATGTAGCCCTTCTTGATGAGGGCCGCGAGGATGGAACGCACGCCGTTTGTCGAGGAAATCTCGAAGTGGTTGCCGATTTCGCGGACGGTAGGCGGCATGTGGTTCTCTTTCGCGTACTTCTTGATGTACTCGTAGATTTCTAGTTGACGGTCGGTCAATTCTTTGCGCTTGCTGTTTTCCATGTTGAACCTCGCGGAAAAAACTTTATAGTATAAATATAATGCACAAAAAAGCAATTGTCAATAGGTTCACTGCACAAAAATGCATTTTTTTACAAAAAAGTCACTTTTTTTGCGTTAAAACCGAATCGATCCGGCTAGTTATAATGATGGCACCCGTGCCCGAGAGGTGGCTGCTGTCGTAGGCCATGTCGTCTGTGTAGTCGTGGGCGCCCATCTTGTTCTCGTCCATCAGCGTGAAATTCGGGTAGGTCTTGCTCAGGTCGGCGAGTTCCTGGATGAGGGCGGGGGCTTGGCTCCGCTGGATTCCGTGGAATGAGAACGAGCCCGTATTTGCATAAAGCGGGTTCTGCGGGAAGATTATGCCCACCACGCGAATGCCGTACTGCTGGGTGACGGCGAGGATTTCTTTCAGGAGGGCGAAGTTTGCGTCATAGACATCCCTGTATTTTGAAACCCACGTGCTGTCGGTCCAGATTTTGGGTTCCCCCCAGCCGTTGGTTTCCAGTGGCTCATAACCTAGCGTTTCCCGGTAGGGCTCGAACTTGTAGTAGCCCAGCGACTCGTATGTCAGGCGCGGGAGTTGCTCGGGGACTCCGTCTTTCCAGAAATTGTGGTTTTCGTCGTACACGTAGCCGGGAATGGAACTTCGGAGCACCTCGAAGAAACTCTGTGCCGCAGTGTTGAAACCGCGGTCGATATCGAGCGACATGACGATGTTTTTCAGGTTCTTCATGTGCGGCAGGATGTAGTTGAACAGGATGAATTTCGTGCAGAACAGGGTGTTGTTCGAGTTGGCGAGGTTTATTGCCTTGATGCTGTCGCTGAACTGTAGCGGAACGACTCCGTGCAGGGCCCGTGAAGAACCGAGGATAACCGTGTTTATCGAGTCGCGGTAATTCCACAGGAGTTCCATCTTGTAGCGCCAGCGGGCCGCTGTTTCGGTGTTTCCGGGGATAAAGTAGGCTCCTGCGCTGTCGGGATCGAGCGCGAATTCGGTCGTGTCGGTGGTTTTCGGCGCCCGGCTTACCCACAGGCAGGGGTGCCAGAGTTCATCGCCCTGGATGAGTTCGGTAATGCTGGAGTCCGCCACGTTCACGAGTGCTATTTTCTGGTGCTCGCCTTCCGTATTGGTGAGGGTTGCCACGATGTTTGAGGTATTCTCGTTGGTAGTCCATTCCGTATGGTCGAACGTGTACCCGCTCGGCGCTCCTATCGACTGGATGAGCTTCCCGGTATTGTCGGCTATAAAAATGCGCTGGTGTGTGGAGTAAGGTTCGCCTACAAATTCCTTGCCGGTATTGCCCGCAAAATCAAGAAACGCTGTGCGCTGTGTTCCGTCTTGGGCGAGGGATACGTTACAGGCTTGTTCCCCGTTGTACCATACTGTGTCGGTGGCGTCAGTTTGGTACAGGGTGCCGTTTTGGGGCGCCTTGCGCGCACGGAGAAGTCGGGAGCCAGAAACGGCGAGCGTAGCATCTTCACTGATACCTCCGTGGTACGTGCCGTCAAATAGCTTTTTGGGAGTGCCAAGTTTTCCGCCCGCAAAGGGAACTTGCCATGTGCTTCCCTTGAGCCAGTCGGCGGGTTCCTTGTTGTTGCCGGCATCGGTAACATAGGTAATGACTGTGTCCCCGTCTGCGGTAATGCCCCAGCGGGGGATTGCCGCATTCTCTACATCAAGCTTGACGAGGTTGCTGCCTGTAGTGTCCAGTTTGCGCACGTACAGGCTAGATTTCCCGCGCACGCCTTCGATGTTCGTGCAGAAGGCTACCCAGTTTCCGTCGGGGGAAATGTCCGGATGGAAAACGTTCAGGGTGTCCTTGATTTCGATTATGGACAACGTAATGTCCGAATAGTTTATGAAGGCGAGGTTGCCTGTAATGTCGTTACGGAAGGCGAGCTTTGTGGCGTACGTGCCGGTGATGTTGCGGACTGTGCTTGGTGTGGCGATGTGGGTTATGTTTTGCCCGTTTTGCTGGCTTGCGCCGCTGATGGTTTGTGCGTTCGGGATTGCTCCGAGTGCGAGGCGGAACCCTACATACTCGGCTTTGGTCGACGAGGTTACGGTGTAGATGTCTCCGCGCAGGAACGGGCTTATGGATTGCACGTCGTTGAGGTAGCTTCCGCCCTTGATAATCCTTTCTCCGATGCCGTTTGGCTGGGTCGCTCCGACAAAGTTCGTGAATGTGGAATCCGTGACTGGGCCAAGCCAGTCGTTCACCCATTCCATTACGTTTCCTGCAAAGTCGCAGAATCCGGCCTTGTCGGTGCCTGCGGTGCAGACGGCATGAGGGATGTTGCCTGAGTTTCCGCTGTTCCACCCGTTGCCGGCGTTCCAGTCCTGCGACGCGGCCTTGATCCATTCCGCTTCGGTCGGCAGGCGGTAACCCACGCGTTTAAAGTGCGTTTCGAAATCTTCCAAGAATGTGCAGTTTTTTTGAGAGTCGTATGTGCTGCTCGTGTATGTGTAGACCGTGTCCAGCGATTCGGCCTTGCTCCTTGCATTCGCGTAGAGCGCTGCATCGAAGAAGGTTACGTTGGCGATGGGGAGGCTGTCGCTTGTGCATGTGACATCGGCGTAATTGCGGTATTCGCCGCAGGTGATTTCGTGGATGCCGATGTAGTAGTCGTAATGGAGCGTTGAGCGCGTCTTTTCGTCGAGAGTAATGCGTTCGTCCGATGTGGCGACGAGAAGCATGTCCTTTGCATCGATTTGCGGCAAAGAGACCGAAGATGAACTTTCGGTAGTATCGCCATCGGGAGCGGGGATGGTGTTGCTACAGGCGGCAAGGGCTAGTGCTATTGCGACAGTCCGGAATATTGCCAGTTCTCTGGATCGGTGGGCAAACATTGCTGGAAATTTAGAAAAGGGGCGTTTTTTGTTGAAAAGAAACGGAAAAAAGGCTACAAAAAAACAGCGTGAATGTCTTTTGGGCTCTGTCAGGCCATTTTGTACAATCGGGCGGTCTTAGCAAAAAAAGTCGGTTTCGTAAGCCCCTCCAAAACTGTTTTTTGGCTACGGAATTGCAGAATTTTCGCTGAAAAAGGCAATTTGACCGCCGCAGCGTTTCTGTAGCTATACGGTCTGGCCTAACAGAGCCGAACGGTCATTTTCGCAGCGTTTTGGCAGTCTTTGTAAAAAAGTACGAATTAGCCTGACAGAGCCGAGTTCTTCGGGATTTTTTCGTATTCATAGATGTTTTGTCAACAAAAGTTTTCGCCTGAAAAGCGACGTTCTAGCATTTCCAAGGTAGATTTATTATTACGTGTTGTAACCTAAGAAAATTTGGAGTCGCGATGAATTTATTTTCGATAATTTTTAGGGTCGCTATTTTTGCCCTTGCCGCTTCGGTCCCTTCCTTTGCGGGCATAGCCGATAATGCGTCCAAGTTCCTCGGCAATACAACCACTATGGGCGAAATCCCAGATGACTACGGCACCTACTGGAACCAGATTACTGCCGAGAACGGGTGCGTTTGGGGCTATGTCGAAAAAACACGTGGTGAATACGATTGGACCGGTTGCGACCTCGCCTATAATTGGGCAAAAAAGAATCATGCGCATTTTACGTTTCACACTCTGTTGTGGGGTTCGCAAAACCCGCAGTGGTTAAGGGAACTCGATGTTGACGAAACTAAAAAAGCTTGGACAGATTGGATCGACGCTGTTAAGGAACGTTACCCCGACCTCGAAAT
>Ga0310786_10001013_pt1 | contig 45050 bp, 38 predicted proteins | sample AusTroGonzalo_MG_FD_203881 | JGI IMG/M metagenome (GOLD analysis project Ga0310786, IMG submission 203881) | Bovine rumen microbial communities from tropical cattle in Woodstock, Queensland, Australia - Gonzalo_03 (v2) (version 2) | ecosystem: Host-associated > Mammals > Digestive system >...
TCGGTCAGATACTCTTGAAACTCTTTAGGTTCATCGCGTTCTGCGGCATAAGCAAACTCGCTGTTGTAGACGATGCGCATGATAAAAGGGATAGCGGCTGCGATCACAAGAGTTAAGATCGCAACGATAATTACCGACGGACGCCTTGAGATCTTTATCATCTCATTTGTATAAAGTGCTTTTATCTTACCCAACGTCGATCCCTCCTCCCGTGACCTGCAGGAAGACTTCTTCCAGTGATGATTCGTTCTTTTTGACTTCGCTGATATCAACACCGTCCGTGACAAGAAGTCTTACTATGGACGCGATGTTTTCCTCATCTATGTTGGCGCTGATGATGTTATCGGTGATCTCGATCTCAGATACTTTTTCATTGCCTGAAAGAAGTTCTTTTGTCTTTTCAGTGTCTGATACTTTGAGCGTATATCTCGAAACTGAATTCATCTTCTCGAGTTCTTCCATTGAGCAGACGCTGATGAGCTTACCATTGTTTATGATGCCCACTCTGTCGCACAGAAGCTGCATCTCGGTAAGAATGTGGCTCGATACCATTACCGCACCGCCCTGTTCGTGAGCATACTTTTTGAGAACATCACGAAGCTGGTGGATACCTGTCGGATCGAGACCGTTTGTAGGCTCGTCCAGGATAAGAAGCTTGGGCTTGTGGACCATTGCCTGTGCAAGGCCGATGCGCTGCTTCATGCCGAGCGAATACTTTTTGATAGGATCTTTTGATCTGCCCGAAAGACCGACTTCGCTGATGACTTCATCAATCCGTTCCTTGGGAATATTGCCATGGAGTCTGGCATACATTTCTATGTTCTTGCGTGCCGAAAGATTCAGATACATCTCGGGGTTTTCGACTATTCCGCCGACTGATGCCATCGCTTTCTCGTACTGATTTTTGGTGTTGTATCCGTTGATATATACCTCGCCTTCGTCAGGGAAGATGAATCCCAGGATACTCTTTATTACCGTGGTCTTTCCGGCTCCGTTGGGTCCCAGGAAACCGAATATCTCGCCTTCCTGTATGTCAAAAGACACATGGTCTGCGGCAACCTTTTTGCCGTATATCTTGGTTATGTTTTTTATGCTTAAAGCTGCATGCTTTTCTTCTGCCATATTCATACTCCTCCCGTTAGAAACTTTCGCTTTGCGGGTAGAAAAAGACAACGATCCACTCATCGTTTTGGTATTCCATATTAAGTATGAATTCAGCAGATCTGTTATATGTCTTACCGCCTTTGGCCGTTGTCTTGGAGGTGACAGTACCTCTTACCTGGGCAGTTCCTTTATTTAAATCGACACCGGTGATCTCAGCTGAAAAAGTTACTTGTTCGGGTTTGACGTCATTGATGAGGAAAGTGCGTATTGAGTTCATTCCCATACCGCGCAATTCTTCTTTGATCACGCTGCTGTCATACACATACGGCTTAACTTTCTCGTAACCGGCATCGAAGTATGAGTAGTACTTTTTCTCGTTTTTCTCAAATTCGATCGCATCGATATTCGGCATGTCTTTCGGCCACGTGTAAAGGGTTGCCAGTTCAGTAATGAATTTGTTTGCCCTGTCACGTGCGGTTGCTTTGAGAGTGGCGGTTTTGGTCATATCTGCGATGCTTATGGCGATGGCCGTCACTACCAGCACCAACAAAAGGACGATGCCTTTGTTGACATTCAAGATCTTTCGTTTCATTTCCTCACCCCGTATGAATTGCTTTCGGCTAACTGTAAAAAATAATTTATCACATTATTACAGCCATAGCAAAATATGATCAACCTCCGGAACAAGACCATATTAAATGACGGATGTATCGTTTATATATCGCTTTCGAAAACTTACGAAATTTGCTTTGGTAAAGACTGCGAAAGGCATTCTGAAAGCTCATAAACATATAGCACCAAGCCCTCTTTATATGCTATTATTTTTTTAACATTCATGTTTAATCCTAGACAGGAGGGGCTAGTTATGAGTTCGGTTGAGAAGTCATTCAGAAAAGGCGAGATAATCATGAAAGAGGGAGACGTCGGCAAGAGTTTCTTCAAGCTCCTGGAAGGCAAGGCCGGTGTTTATGCGGATTACGCAAAGAAGAATCCCTTCAGACTCGGTTTCCTCAATGCAGGCGAGTTCTTCGGCGAGATGGCTATCCTTGAGGAATCTCCGAGAAGCGCTACCATTGTTGCAGAGACTGCAGTTACCGTAGCCGAGATCCCCGAGAATGAAATGACAAAGTATTTCAGGGAGAATCCTGACCAGATAATCGAGCTCATGAAGCATCTCGGAAACAGGATCCAGACGATGGCTGCTGACTATGCTGAATCACAGGTTCTCTTAAAGCAGCTCAAGGATTCTGACGAGGCTAAAAAGAAGTCCCTGTTCTCCAAGATCAAGAAGCACATCGACACATATAACGTAAACAAGAACAAGATGAATGAGCCTGACGGCAAAGCACTCCGCGCAGAGTTCGACAAGCTCAAGGATGACAAGACCGGTGATATCAAGAATTACGCCAGGGGAACCTTCATCTTCAAGGAAGGTAAGATCGAGAACTGCATGTACATCCTTCACAACGGCAACGTCAGCCTCGTAAGTGATTTCCGTACCAAGGAAGAGGCTAAGCTCAAGGATTATGAAGCTGTTTCATTCTTTGGTGAAATGGGCATCATTTCCGGAGAACCCAGAGCCGCTACGGCTATCGTTGAATCAGGCTCTGCAACAGTTGAGACTGTCAGCCCAGAAGATCTCCAGGAACTCATCAAGACATGTCCTGAAAAGATCGAACTCATTCTCCGTCACATGTCTTACCGCTTAAGAAAGCTCAACATTGATTTCGTTAATGCGTGCAAGGAGATCACCGAGACCTATCACGGTTACTGATCTTTTAAGATCTTAGTGCAACATTTATGCGCCACTCCCTGTATATAGGATATAGGGGGTGGCGTTATCTATGAGAAAAATCACAAAAACAGCAGTCACTTTATTTCTTACAGCACTACTTCTGACAGGCTTTACAGGGTGCGGAAAAGGCACGGTCAAAGGCACGGAAGCTGCAACTTCCAAGTCTCTGGTGGTAGCTGAAGCATCTGCGCCTGTGGAAAGGACTGCCGGTAAAGATGTCAGCAAAGTCCCCGCAGGTATCTTCAAAGCGGCAGAGCTGATCAAGCTCGGTGAGCATACTTATTATCATGAAGACCTTTTTAAGGACGGCGGACGAAACGAGAAATTTAAGGACTACCTGATCTCACAGCTCGAAAAAGCGGATAAAGATCTTCATGATGACGTTTACGTTCATGGTGTAGGCGAAGCTGAAGAAAAGGACGCATACCGTTTCTTCGGCAATATGATGAATGACGGCGTCATATACGAAAAGGCCAATATGACCTGCTGGTATGAGGCGGAGACCAAATCTAATGTCTGGAACTACGACAGCAGTTTCAGAAGGACTGATTTCAGCAAGATCGGACTGCGTCCCGCTGAAGACTTTTTCGCTGATGTGTATGAGAAAGCTTCAAGCCCCGAAGCACTCGAGAAGATGAGAGAGGACAAGGTAACGGGAGGCGCATATCTTCTCTTTTCAGATGCCGATGGAAGGCTGTTTTACAGGTTCACTATCAATAGGCACAGCATTGTTGAGGTGGATGCCAAAACAGGAGAGTTCACCCGCGAAAGATACTGGGACGGCTGGTACACCTAATTCCTTACATATCTTTATTGCACCGTGATTTTGGCCTTGATATTATAAGTTTCTGACAGCCGTCCCTTGAGGGGCGGCTCGATAACGGAACAGAAGGTACATGAAAATGAGGAAGACGGCACTTAAGATCCTGGCTTTAACAGCTGTTATCAGCGTGCTCTTCAGCATGACTTCATGTAACGGCGTGAATAGGGAAACTTCCATGATCACTTCTATTTCTGAAAGCAGTTTGGAGACAACAGAGACCACTGTCGTGACTGAGAGTGAGACGGAGACTGAGGCAGAAACCAAAACTCAAACAGAGACGGAAACTGAGGCAGAAACCGAAACTCAAACAGAAGCCGAAACAAGCGAAACGACTGCTGCAGCGACAACGAAAAAAGCAACGCCAAAGCCCACTTCAGCACCCAAGGATCTTTCACCGAAATGGGTAAGGAATCTTTCACAGGCGAAGGACAAAAAGAATACCCAGCTCGTGATCGTTGCTGCTGACGGCATGAGCAAATCAACTGCAAAGGTATCCATGCATGAGCGTGACAAGAACGGAAACTGGATTGAGGTATTCTCCGTAAAAGGCCTGGTCGGCAAGTACGGAATGGTCGCTGACAAGGACAGGAAAGAAGGATGCAAGAAGACTCCGATCGGCGTGTATACCTTCGATAAAGCGTTCGGAATCGCAAGTGATCCCGGATGCAAGATCAAGTATACGAAGGTTACGAAAGACCTTTACTGGTCAGGTGATCAGCGCAAGGGAATGCAGTACAACAAGATGGTCAGCATCAAGGATTATCCTAAGCTTGATACGAAGAACAGTGAGCATCTCATCGATTACAAGAAACCGTATCAGTACTGCCTGAACATCACTTTCAACAAAGAATGCAAACTCGGAAAAGGTTCTGCGATATTCTTGCACTGTACCGGAAATACAAGCTACACTGCGGGCTGCGTATCGATTCCTAAGAGCTATATGCTTAAGGTAATGAAGCGTGTAAAACCCGGATGCGTGGTGATCATAAATACCGCATCAAAACTTAAGGCAAAGTAAGATTCAACCTGATATAATTCATACTTGGGTGATCGTAAATCTTTCGGATGGAGATCTAAAACATGAGCAATGCACAGGACGCATATAAGCAGATCGCTATGACGTTGGCGACTCATTTTGACGGCCTGTATTACATCGACATAGAGTCGGGCGGTTTCAATGAATTCGTTGCCGTTCATGAACTCAAAGAAGCAGGACTCCCTTCAAGAGGAAAAGACTTTTTCAAGGCGGCGGTGAAGACGGCACGCAAGTGCGTTCATCCTGATGATCTTGATATGGCGCTCGAGTTCCTCGACAAGGACAGAATGCTCAAGCATCTTGCCGAAAATGATTCCAACGTAGCGATATACAGACTGGTTACGAATGGCGAGATCGTTCATATGCGCCATGTCGGATTCCTTTCCGAAGATAAGAAACATATCGTTTTTTGTGCCAAGAATGTCGAGGCCGAATACAGGGCTGCAGAAGAGCAGAGAAGAAATCTCGCGTCTGCCGAGATGATGGCAAGGCTCGATGACCTTACCGGAATACGCAATAAACACGCATTCAGTGAATACGCCGAATATATCGAGAACGCGATCGAAAAGAAGAAGGAGATCGTGCCTTTCGGTATAGTCATGTGCGACATGAATGACCTGAAGCGCATGAACGATACAAGGGGCCACAGTTACGGCGACGAAGCTCTGAGGAGCGCCAGCCGCATGATCAGCGAGACATTTAAAAACAGCCCTGTTTACAGGATTGGCGGAGATGAGTTTGTCGTAATCCTCAGCGGAAGCGATTTCAAGGGACGCGAAAAACTTCTCAAGCAGCTCAGGGAAATGTCTGAGGCAAACAGGATCTCTCGTTCGGGTCCGGTCGTTGCATGTGGAATGGCGGTATATCATCCTGAGAAGGATCCGGGATTTGATGCCGTATTCAAGCGCGCTGACCAGAAGATGTATAAGAACAAGAACAAACTTAAGTCCATGAAGATCGTGGATGATTTTAGGAAGCTGGACAAGATAAAGAAAGCTATCCCGGATGAGCGCAAGAGGCTTCTTGACGCATTCTTCGGAGCTATGTGCACCATGAGTAACGGCGGTTATGTCTATCTCAATGACATGAGATACGATTTCTCAAGGCTGTCTCTGGCAATGGTAAACGATTTCAATCTCGACTCCGAATACATGTATCATGCTGACAGCGTCTGGCAAAGTTACATTCATCCCGATGACGTTGAAACATACAGAGAAGCTGTTGATGCAGTTCTGTGCAAGAATGACGATGTCCAGCAGTTCCGTTACCGCGCGAAGAAACCTGACGGCACATACGTTCTCCTTCATACGAGAGGATTCATACTGGTCGATTCAGAAGGTAAGCCCGAGTATTTCGGCGGCATCATCGTGCCCGAAGGCAGCGATTAAGTAGTGATATAATGCTCTTATCCGGCAAGCCGCTTTTGGGTTTTGATGGAGAGCATATGGGTGATAAAAAGAGATTTCACATAGACGAACGTTATGTCACCGTCAATCTGACACTGAGCATAATCATCTATTCCGTCGTCGTTCCGTTCTGCGTTTATCTTTGCGTGGATAACTTCATTCACGGCAATATGCTTGTCGCAAGATACGCGCTTTTCTGCGCGGTCATGACGGCATTGGGAATCTTATGCTTTTCCATATGCAAGTTCGGGAAAAAGAAGCGCCGCTGGCTGATGCATGTCGCGATAAACATAGAGTGCGTCGTCTATTGGATTACCTTCGGATTCTTCCTCTACACGGGCGGTTACGGCGGAACGAGCATCTTCCTTCTTTTCGTTGCGGTACCGGTCGTTTTCTTTTTCTTTAACCTGTCTTACGGTTTTTATTTCTGTTTCGTCTTTTTCGTATTCATGTGCGTTTACCTGAATTCTCCTCTGAAGGATACGGGTTATCAGTTCCCTGAAGCTTATTACGCGCGCCTTCCGATGATGTATCTCGCCATTATGATAATGTGCGCAGTAGCCCAGTATGAGACCATTAAGGCGAAGGTAAAACAGGACAAGGCGATCGAAGAGGCAAGGCGTGCAAGCGAAGCTAAAACAGACTTCCTGGCCAATACAAGCCATGAGATAAGGACTCCTATCAATGCCGTTCTCGGAATGAACGAAATGATCTTAAGGGAATCCGTAAAAGCTGAAAAGCTTAAGGATGCATCTCCCGAGGTTTATCACGAGGCATTCAGGAAGATAAGAAATTATTCAGGCAACGTCGACAGCGCAGGCAACAATCTGCTCGCGATAATCAACGACATCCTTGATTTCACGAAGATCGAGGAAGGCAAGATGAACATCGTTGAGGTCGAGTATCAGCTAAGTTCCGTTATTAATGACGTCAGCAACATGATCTATTTCAAGGCGCGCGAGAAGAATCTCGATTTTGTGACCGACATAGACGAAAACATCCCGGACCGCCTTTTCGGTGACGTTGTAAGGATAAGACAGGTCATCACCAACATCCTTAACAATGCGGTCAAGTATACGGATAACGGAAGCGTTACCTTGAAGATTTACGGCAGAAATACCGGTAAGAACGCTGACGGAAAAGACACGATGGAACTCGTCATCGGCGTTACCGACACCGGTATCGGAATCAGCGAAGAAGACTTGAGCAAGCTTTTCAAGAAGTTTGAAAGGGTAGATCTCCAGAGGAACAGCACCAAGGAAGGCGCAGGCTTGGGCCTTGCCATCTCCAAGATGCTGCTTGATATGATGAAGGGCAGCATTACCGTTCAGAGTACATACGGCAAGGGTTCAACGTTTACGATAACGATCCCTCAGGTAGTTCTTTCGGAAGAGACGGTCGGTAACTTCAAGGAGAAGTTCGAGAAGAGCATCGATTCGAAAAAAGCTTATCACGAGAGCTTCAGAGCACCTGATGCCAGGATACTGATTGTTGACGATACAAGGATGAACCTGCTCGTTGCAACGGAGTTCCTTAAGGAGACTAAGGTGCGCATCGATACCGCTTCAGGCGGTAAGGAGGCCGTGGAACTCGCGCTGAAGAATCCTTACGATGTGATCCTTATGGACCAGAGAATGCCTGAGATGGACGGCGAGGAGGCTTTCCGCCGTATCAGGAGCCATGAGGACGGTCCGAATGCCGATACGCCTGTGATCTGCCTTACCGCGGATGCCGTGGTCGGTGCCAGGGAGCGCTACCTTTCAAAAGGCTTTAACGATTATCTGACAAAGCCCATCGACAGCACATACCTTGAAAGAATGCTGAAGAAATATATCCCTGCTGAAAAGATTGAGATCGTTACAGAAGAAGAGAAGGCGGCTGCACGCGCATTGCTGAAAGAGGATACTGCTGTTTCACCTCTTAAAGCGCTTGAAGGCAACGGCATTAATACCGCCAGGGGATTTGAGAACTGCGCCCGCGATGAGGGATTTTATCTGTCCATACTGAAAGAATACGTTAACAGTTCTGAAGGGAAGAAGGCGGATCTTGCAAAGTTCATTGAAGCTAAAGATCTGAAGAACTATGAGATAATCGTTCACTCAATAAAGAGCACATCTGCAACTATCGGTGCAGATGTGCCCTATAAACTGGCTCAAAAACTGGAATCGGCAGCCAAGGGAAATGACCTTGAGTATGTTCTGTCGAACCATGAGGAATTCCTTGCCGGATATAACAAGGTGCTCGATGCCGTCAGAACAGTCGTTGCGGATTCAGCCGATCCGGATGAAGATGACTTTGGTGACGACGGAGTAATGGAATTTGCTCCGGATCCGGATTAAAGATCACTGGATCGTGAGGATATCGGAGAATCCGGTTACGTCGAAGATTTCCTTGACCTCGGGAGAAACGCCGGAAATAACCATTGTTCCCTGTTTGTTCATGGTCTTCTGTGAAGAAAGAAGAACTCGCAATCCGGCACTTGAAATGTAGTCGAGCTTAGCAAGGTCAAACTTCAGAGCCGTAACTCCGCCGATAACGCTGCTGAGTTCGGATTCAAGCTGAGGTGCCGTGGTAGTATCGAGTCTGCCTTCAAGAATGACCTTAAGGTCACTGCCGTTAACGTTCTTGATGATGTTCAACATAGTTGATCCTCCTGATATGTTTTCACTTAATTTATTACTTTATAAGATAGACTTTTTTATGGTCAGACGGTTACTGTTGTCTTTATATTCGTATGAGACATCATCCATGCTCTTCTTGACCATAAAGATCCCGAGTCCTCCGATAGGCCTGTCTTCAGCTGAAAGCGTGATGTCGGGATCCTCATTCTTGAGCGGGTCATATGGGATGCCCTGATCGATGAAAGTAATGCTTACGGCTCTGGCTGCTTCATCGGCCTCGATCTGTATTACCGCTTCACCGTCACCGGAAGGGTATGCATAGTGAGCGATATTAACGAAGATCTCTTCTATCGCGACATCGATAGTCATCTGGGCTTTCATGCCGCAGTCCATCGATTCCAGTATCGTATCCGCGAAAGATAAGACTTTATCGAGTTCTGAAATGTCTGCTTTAACTTTTAGCTCTTTCACTTCAACACCCGCCTTTCCGGAGTTTATAGGTCCATTATACTTTAAACTCAGCATCGTTATGTCGTCGAACTGCTCCGCGCCTCCCGAGAATCTTAAGATGCTGTCGCTTACATTCTTGTTGAGCAGTGTCACGTCTCCGTTAAACGGGAGATTCAACGCGTCTGTCAAACGCTGCTCGCCATATAGTTCGTGTCTGTTATCGTTTGCCTCCGTTACTCCGTCTGTGTACACGTATATGATATCACCGGGAGTAAATGTTGTCTTACGTTCTTTGTAAACAATGCCGTCCATGCATCCCAAAGGTGGTGAGTGGTGCTCCTTGAGGAGCTCGAACCGGCTGCCGTTTCTGCTTATGGCAGGATATTCGTGTCCTGCATTGGCATATCTGAATTCTCCGGTCGATATCTTGAGGACACCGATAAATACGGTGACGAACATGTCGAGATCGTTATTCTCGCAGAACTGCTCGTTGACTGAAGAGAGGATCTTAGAGCAGTCCTCAAAATCCGAAAGACCTCTGTTCTTGATGAGTGTCTTCGTTACCATCATCATGAGCGCTGCCGGGATGCCCTTGCCCGAAACGTCGGCTATCGTGATAACGATGTGATCGTCATCCGGCATATAGAAATCGTAGAAATCGCCGCCTACCTCTTTTGCGGGATTCATTGAGGCGTGAAGATCAAATTCCTTTCTGTCGGGATATGGCGGAAAAGTGTGCGGCAGCATGCCCGTTTGGATCGTTGTTGCCATATGAAGCTCATTATCGTAGATCGAACGCTCTCTGCTCTGGATAACGTTAAGCACGCAGTACATGAGGAGCAAAACGAGCATGATGACGGGCGAAGATATGGACAGTCCGAAAGTGAAGATCGCAAGTACTCCGGCAGCGAGCGGGAAGAACGCATACATGTAGAGTATGACGATCTGATAAGTCTTGAATCTCTTTCTTGCCAGGAAGATAAGGAAGAGCGTCATGACCATAGCGGCGTATGCGTAAAGATCAGAGAGCAGATACAGAGGACCGCGGTGATAGTGTCCGTCAGCAGATATATAGAAATAGTATCCGTAACCGAGATTTAGTATCCTTATGATGATCGCGCCGATAAGCCCTATGGCCATGAACATGTTGACTATCTTGACTTCGCGCTGTCTCAAGTCGAGATAGGATATTACGTAGCGCCAGAACAGGAATGCCATTACGGGCGCGCTCATGTAATAGAAAGTATTGGCTATCGCATTGATATAAGCGAGGGAAGGATCGCCGTCTACGAGCCAGCAGATCTCGTCCAGAAATGCGGAGCTGAAGCAGGCTATCAGAAGGAAAAGATATGCGTTCAGGTTTTTGCGGTTCCTTGAGCTGTCGATTGTACTGACGAGGAAAAGCACATAACCCAGAGCCATGCTGCAGAGGTCGGCTGAAATATTGACGATGCTCATTACCGGAACATCGTGCCTTGTGCGTACTATATCAAATTTGTAGATGCCGATGATGATAACCATGGCAAAGAACATTGTTCCCAGTATGGTCCTGAGCCTGTATTGTTTCTTTCCTACTGACATACACACCTCTGATCAAAACATAATAAAATTATAACCTCTGACTGGTGCCTGATGATATCAAATCGGTTAAATTTGTTTTAAGAATAATAAGAGAGTCACATATTCAGGCTTTCGCAATAGTTTGTTAACCCATGCCGTCATAACGCTGTGCTATCATTTTCTTATAAATGAATGATTGGCAGGTGCACTATGATCTTATTTATCAACTGCTGCGTAAGAAAAGATTCCAGGACCAAAAGACTTGCGGATGCCTTTCTTAAACTGCTTGACGGTGATGTTGAGCAGATAAGGCTTGAGGATGTTTCTTTTCCCGTTGTAAACGAAGAATTCATAACAAGAAGAGATCATCTCAAAGCAGACGGCAGTTATGATGATCCTATCTTTGATCTCGGAAGACAGTTTGCTTCGGCTGATACGATCGTCATCGCTGCACCTTACTATGATCTGTCTTTCCCTGCATCTCTCAAGCAGTATATCGAACAGATCAACGTATCCGGACTTACGTTTTCCTATACTCCCCAGGGCACGCCTGTCGGCATCTGCAAGGCGAAAGACCTCTATTACATAACGACCGCTGGAGGAGTCTTCTGTCCTGAAGAATATGGTTACGGATATATCAAAGCACTTGCCAATAATTTCTACGGCATAATGAATACAAAACTGATCTGCGCTGAAGGTTTGGACATAGACGGTGCTGATCCCGACAAGATAATAAATGAGGCGATCAGCGGATTGAAGTTGTAAGGAGGTTCTTATGCAACTAAATTACAAATACGTTCGTATCCAAGGCAAAGAGCTTGCGGCAAATACCATGTATGCCAAAGGCATATTCAGCATGTGCTGGCAGCTTATTCAGAATGATGTTATGGATGAGGAGGATGTCGGCCTTTTCAAAGAGATAGATTCATGGTTTGCCGAGAACCTTCCTTGGCCGCCGCAATGCAAGAACAGGGAACTGGTCGTATGTTTTTTCAAGACCGAAAATACTGAGGAAATGATGAGAATGATACGTCCCGCGCTCTGGCTGCTCGAAAAGTACCATCATCCGTATTATCTCGTATACACCAACACTCCCGGAGAGATCGTCTATGAAGACAAGTACCAGGTAGTCGTTAAGGTTTCCGGAAAACTTGATATCGAAGCTGTCCAGCCAAGCTGGTCACCGGAAGACTGATTTAACGGTAGTACTTTTCGATTCCGCCGTAACCCTGGATTATCTTTCCCTGTTTAGTCTTAGTAATGAAGTTGTTAAGGCGCTTTTCAAATTCTTCAGGACGCTTTCTCGCAGCTTCTATGTATGCGACACGTATACGTTTATAAGGTTCTGAGAAACTGCAATAATTATTCCAGACATCCTTGTCCTTTTTGAGTGCCCTTATGATGTCCTTCGGAAACACAAAAGGCGCTTCTATAACGGGCAGGATGGAAGCTTTGACCTTGGGGTGGATCATGCCCTGTTCATTGAGCCAGATAAGCCTTTCGATGTTCGGCTGTGAATAAGGACTTCCTTTTCTTCTTGGAGTAAAACGCTGCGCACGGTGCAGCTCGTCCGTGTGTTTTACGGTGCTGTCTATCCAGCCGAAACATAGTGCTTCCTCAACTGCGGCGTTATAAGGAATGCAGTCTTCACCTGATCCTTTCATAGGGTAAACGAGCCAGAGTTCTTTCGCTGTCTCAAAGTTTTCCACGAGATATCTGCGCCACTCATTCCTGTCGGCCGTGTAGAAGATTTCTTTTGAACCAAGATCAAAACTCATGTTGTTTTCCTGTGCCTTACAACCATAAAGATATAGATCAGGAACAGCATCGAAGCGACCGTGATTCCTGCGGGATAACCGATGGCTGTTGAAAGCCTGAAGCCCTCGTTTGCGACGAGAATGTATGTGACAGAAACTGCTGACATGAATGCCGCCGGAATGGCAGTGAGGAGTGAAGTCAGTTTGTTGTCATGCGTCTTGAGAAGATATGATGTAGCGACCCAGAGCGCGATCATGGCGAGGGTCTGGTTGCTCCATGAGAAATAGCGCCAAAGCACGTTGAAATCAAGCTGAGTGAGAACTGCGCTGACACCGAGAAGAGGGAGCGTTATCAGGAGCCTGAACTTGATCTTCTTCTGGTCTAACTTCGTCCATTCGGCGAGGATGAGTCTTGCACTTCTGAACGCCGTATCACCCGAAGTGATGGGGCAGACGACAACACCGATTATTGCGAGAATACCTCCAACGTTACCCAACATATCCTTGCTTATCTGATATACGGTTCCTGACTGTCCTAGGTTTGTGAGCGCGTCCTGGAGCATCTGCGTTCCGCCGTAGAAAGCGACACCTGCCGCGGCCCAGATAAGAGCGATTACCGACTCGATTATCATGGCTCCATAGAAGACCGTTCGGCCGTTTTTTTCGCTCATGATGCACTTGGACATCATGGGTGACTGCGTTGCGTGGAAACCTGAGATCGCGCCGCATGCTACGGTTACGAACATGAACGGCCAGACGGGAAGATTATCGGGATGAAGGTTAGAAAGCGTTATTTCGGGGATGTTGTACTGTGGTAGGAAAATGATGCCTCCGGCGATCGAGACCGCCATGATTATGAGTATTACGCCGAATACCGGATAGAGCTTGCCGATGACTTTATCGACTGGCAAGAGGGTAGCGAGGATATAGTAGATAAGTATGACCACGATCCAGAAGGTCTTATTCAAGACGTTCGGCAACAGGCTTGAGATGAGCGCCGCCGGACTCGTTACGAATACCGTTCCGGTAAGAAGAAGCAGCAATATCGAAAAGATACGCATTATGTAGAGCGCCGGTTTTCCGAGGTAGATTCCTGAAAGCTCGGCGATCGAAGCGCCCTCGTGTCTTTCGGATATCATGCCGCACATATAATCGTGAACGGCACCTCCAAGGATGGAGCCGAAGACTATCCAAAGGAAAACGACAGGGCCGAAGCACGCGCCCATAAGAGCGCCGAAGATGGGGCCTGTTCCGGCGATGTTGAGCAGCTGGATCAGAAGGGCTTTCCAGGTCTTGATCGGAACACAGTCTACGCCGTCGTTGATCTCAACAGCAGGAGTCTTTCTGTCATCTGGACCGAAGACCTTTTCGGTGATGTGGCCATAAGTGAAGAAACCTATCAATAAAACTACCAATGAAACCAGAAAAGAGATCATGTGTGCTTCTCCTTATCCGCTAACGATATACTTATTTCTTGAGATAGTGTGACGATACCGGGAACTCGAAATAAGTATCCGGATATGGTTCGTCTTTTAAGGTGAAATGCCACCATTCACAGTCGATAGGATTAAACCCGTTTCTGATCATGGCATTACGGAGTGTCATACGGTTCTCGTACTGCTCTTCTGTGAGGCCTTTGTAGTCGGGATGTGACTTTTCGTCGAAAAGATCGAACGGGCTTCCCATGTCGACTTCTTTGCCGGTCTTCATATCAAACAGCGTCAGGTCAATCGTGCTTCCCCTGCTGTGGGAAGAGAGCTTTGCGATGTATCCCTTCGCAAAGAGCTCGTTCTTTTCGAGGTCGGGATAGAAATACTGCTTCATCCTGATGTCCTGATCCTCGATACCCCAGAGAACAAAATGCTTTACCGCACCTGCGGGCCTGTATGCATCGAATACCTTTAATCTGTATCCCTGCACGAAGAGCTCGTTATAGACAGCCTTTACGGCTCTGGCGGCTTCTGCCGTTAGGATCGCGCAGGGCTCCTCGTATCCGTCTATGCGGTCACCGATGAAATTATAAGTTGAGAAATAGCGGATCTCCTGGATTATTCCGGGAACAAGATCGGTTAAAAGGACGAATCCCGAAGGATCCATTGCAGGGTTATTGTGGTATTCGGTCCTCATGAAGCACCTCTTATGACTTGCTTTTTTGTCAGTATAGCAGAGGAAATGTTTAAATCCCTGAAATGCATAATGAGTTAACAAGCAATTTACCGTTTATAAACAAAAACATTTGATAATTTAGTATAATGTTAAAAAACCAAACTACAAACAGGAGAACCTAACTATGGAAGCAATCATCAATAAAGAAAATGAGAAGCTTACAGTTGAAGTCAGCGGACGTCTTGATACACTTACTGCACCTGATCTTGAGAGCAAGGTTGTACCCCAGCTCACAGGGATCAAGGAGCTCGTGATCGACCTCAAGGAGCTTGAGTATATTTCAAGTGCAGGTCTGCGTGTCCTCATGTGTTTCGTAAAGATCATGCAGGAGCAGGGCGAGATGAAGGTCATCAACCCCAACGAAGTAGTTATGGATGTTTTCAGCCTTACAGGTTTTGATTCTATTCTGAATATCGAATAATTACGCTCATATTCTGTGTTCGTGAGGATTAAGTAAATGGCATCCCAAGAACAGTCTTTATTTAGAAAAGAAACAATGGACCGCATCTCTTCACCTGAGGATCTTACCGATTACCTCAAGGTGACGAATCCCGGTGTTTGGATAGTTTTAGTTGCCGTCATCGTTCTTTTGGGCGGCATCTTTGTTTGGTCATGTGTCGGAGTCCTGGAGACTACTTCAAAAGCAACGGTCGTCGTATCCGGTCATACCGCAGTCGTCGTGATGCAGGATAACGTGAATCTGGCACAGGGCATGCAGCTTCGTGTATCAAACGAGAAGGTTAAGATCGCCGCGGTGCGTTCAGACGAGTATGGAAGAACGCTCGGAGTCGCGGAAGTCAATCTTCCTGACGGAAGCTATGATGGAACGGTCGTAACCGAACAGAAGCACGCCATAGATTTCCTCATTAAAGCGGGGGCATCTGATGTCGGCAGCTAAAAGAAAGATCAAGCCGACACTTACCAAAGGAGTTGCCAAAGTTCCTGTAGTCATGCAGCTGGAGGCTCTGGAGTGCGGAGCTGCTTCTCTAGCCATGGTAATGGCATATTACGGGAAGTGGGTTCCGTTAGAGCAGGTCCGCGTTGACTGCGGTGTTTCCCGCGACGGTTCCAAAGCGAAAAATATCTATATAGCCGCACAGCATTACGGCTTTGATGTGAAGGCCTATTCCATGAGTCCTGAAAAACTCAGGGAAGGCGGCCGTTTCCCGTGCATAATCCACTGGAACATGAACCACTTTGTCGTTCTTAACGGTTTCAAGGGAAAGAACGTTTACATTAACGATCCTGCCCGCGGAACGGTCAAGGTCACATGGGATGAATTCGACAAGTCATTTACGGGAGTCGTTCTTATCCCGGAACCGTCGGAATCTTTTGAGCCCGGCGGAAAGAGAAGATCAACGGTCGATTTTGCTAAGAAGCGTCTTGTCGGAACGGGCGCGGCGGTCGTTTTCGTAATGCTCACGACAGCGATCTCTTATCTCTTCGGCATAGCAAATTCCGTAACGACCAGGATCTTTATGGACCGCCTTCTTACGAACATCAACCCGGACTGGCTTTATCCTTTTATCGGAGTAATGGTCGTTCTTGCGGCTGTTGAACTGATCATAGCGTGGGCGCAGACTGTCTATTCTCTTAAGATCAACGGCAAGATGGCCGTCATAGGCAATACCTCATACATGTGGAAGGTCCTGCGCATGCCGATGGAATTCTTTTCGCAGAGACTTGCAGGTGATATCCAGAACAGATCTGAAATGAACGCTTCCATCGCGGGGATCCTGGTGGATACTTTTGCACCGCTCGTTCTCAACACGGTAATGATGGTCTTTTATCTTGTGCTGATGATAAAGCAGAGTCCGATCCTCACACTGATCGGTATTTCCGCTTTGGCGGTCAATGCCATAATGTCCAGGATCATTTCCGAAAAGAGACTCAACGTTACACGCGTTCAGATGCGTGACGCCGGAAAGCTTGCAGCAACGACCGTAACTGGCATTGAGATGATCGAGACGATAAAGTCGAGCGGAGCCGAGAACGGTTTCTTCCAGAAATGGGCGGGCTATCAGGCTTCCGTCAATTCGCAGGAAGTCAAGAGCGCAAAGGTCGACCAGTTCCTTGGCATGATCCCGACGTTCTTCAGCATGGTTGCAAACTATGCGGTGCTTATCCTGGGCGTATGGCTTACGATGGAAGGCAAGTTCTCGCTCGGTGCGGTACTGATGTTCCAGGGATTCCTCGCTTCGTTCATGTCGCCTGCCATGACTCTGGTCAGCGCGGGACAGACTATCCAGGAGATGCGCACTCAGATGGAGCGTGTCGAGGATGTCATGGAATATCCCGAAGACGTAAGCGTTTCGTATGAACCTGAGGATTCTGACGGCGAACTGAGGAAGATCGGAGGAAACGTTGAACTTAAGGATGTGACTTTCGGTTATTCAAAACTTGAAGCTCCGCTCATCGAGAATTTCTCTCTTAAGATGAAGCCGGGCGCCAGGATAGCTCTGGTCGGTGCATCAGGTTGCGGAAAGTCTACGATCTCAAAGCTCGTTTCGGGGCTTTACCAGCCCTGGAGCGGTGAGATCTTATTTGACGGAAAACCCCGCAGGGCTTATCAGAGAGAAATACTGACAGGTTCGATCGCGGTAGTCGATCAGGACATAATCATTTTTGAAGATACGATCGAAAATAACATAAAGATGTGGGACTCCTCCATACAGGATTTTGAGATGATCCTTGCTGCGAGGGATGCACAGATACATGACGACATAATGAGGAAAGAAGGCGGTTACCAGCACAAGCTGACTAGCGGCGGAAAGGATCTTTCCGGCGGACAGAGGCAGCGTATGGAGATCGCCCGTGTCCTTGCACAGGACCCTTCGATCATAATCCTTGATGAGGCAACAAGCGCTCTTGACGCGAGGACGGAATATGAGGTCGTCAATTCGATCAAGGACAGAGGCATTACATGCATCGTTATAGCTCACCGTCTTTCGACGGTAAGGGACTGCGATGAGATCATCGTTCTCGACAAGGGCAAGGTAGTCGAGCGCGGAACGCATGATGAGCTTATAAGCAAGGGCGGCATTTATGCTGACCTTGTTGCAAATGAGTAAGGAAGGAGGATTACCATGGGCTGGTTTGATAATCAGATCAAGGCAAGGCGTGAAGCCGATCAGCAGCTTTTGGATGATTCCTTTCTGAAGGTCGCGGGTGTCGTCATGGGCGCCAGAAGCGCCGAGAAGATCAGTGATGAGCGTATCATAACCAAGAATGCGATAGACACCATACTCAAGTACTTTCACTATAAGACGGCTGAAATACCTGATTCGCTTAAAAGCGCAGCCGAGCAGCTCGATTACTGCCTGAGACCGCACGGAGTAATGAGGCGAAGCGTCAAGCTTACGCCCGGCTGGTATAAGGATGCTTACGGTCCGATACTCGGATTCATGAAAGAAGACGGGACACCTGTCCCGCTCCTTCCCGGCACGGTATCGGGATACAGTTTCAAGGATCCTAAAACGGGGAAGGTCATTAAACTCAATAGCAAGACGGAAAAGCTTATCGATACGGAAGCGATATGTTTCTACAGACCTCTTCCGCAGAAGAAACTCACCATAACCGATCTTCTGCTCTATATGAAGAGATGTGTTTCTTTGAGCGATATCATAATGATCATCGCGGCTGCATCGGCTGTTTCGCTTGTAGGCCTTCTCATGCCGCGTCTGACAGCGACGCTTACCGGAAGCGTATTAAAGAGCGGCAGGGCAGATGCACTTATCGGCATAGCGATTTGCATCCTTTGCGTATCTTTTTCGACACAGCTTCTGACCAGCGTCAATGGTTTTATAACGAGCAGGCTCAGCATCAAGACATCACTTGGAGTTCAGGCATCCATGATGATGCGTCTGATGTCGCTGCCGTCAGATTTTTTCCGCAAATACAGCGCCGGTGAATTAAGCAGCAGATCTCAGTCAGTCAATCAGCTGTGCTCACTTCTCTTGGGCATGGTCATGAGCACGGCACTTACTTCGATAACGTCGCTGGTTTATATCACGCAGATCTTCAGTTACACTCCTATGCTCGTTGTGCCGTCGCTGATCATTACGCTTATCACGGTTGTATTCTCGACCGTATCAACGTTTGTGCAGATCGGGATCAACAAGAAGATGATGGAATATGCAGCCAAGGAATCGGGTATGTCTTATTCCATGATAACCGGCGTTCAGAAGATCAAACTGGCAGGCGCGGAAAAGCGCATTTTCGCAAAGTGGCTCGACCTTTATTCAGAGGGAGCAGAGCTTACTTACAATCCGCCGCTTTTTATTAAGCTCAATGCCGTTATCAATCTGGCGATCTCGCTTGTTTCAAACATTATCCTTTACTATCTTGCCGTAGTGAGCGGCATCGGTCAGTCGTCATACTTTGCTTTCACGTCTGCGTACGGAATGCTTTCGGGAGCTTTTATGGCACTTTCTGGAATGGCGCTTTCGGCTGCAAGGATCAAGCCTATCCTCGAAATGGCTGAACCTTTCCTTAAGACTGAACCTGAGACTTCTGACAACAAGGAAATAGTAACTTCGATTACAGGCGCGGTCGAACTTGACCATATTTCTTTCCGCTATGCAGAAGGACTGCCTCTGGTGATCGATGATCTTTCGTTGAAGATAAGACCCGGTGAATATGTAGCTGTCGTAGGCAAGACCGGATGCGGAAAGTCAACGCTCATGAGACTGCTTCTTGGATTTGAAAAGCCCGAGAAGGGCTCCGTGCGCTTTGACGGCAAGGATATCAACACTCTCGATCTTCCGTCACTTCGAAAGAAGATCGGCACGGTAATGCAGGACGCGCATCTTTTCCAGGGTGATATCTATTCCAACATAGTCATCACCTCGCCCCAGCTTACACTTGATGATGCATGGGAAGCGGCGGAAAAAGCGGGAATTGCCGAAGATATTAGGTCGATGCCGATGCAAATGAATACTATAATAGCAGAAGGACAGGGAGGTATCTCCGGAGGACAGCGCCAGCGCCTCATGATCGCCCGCGCAATAGCACCGAAGCCTAAGCTTCTGATGTTTGACGAAGCTACCAGCGCGCTCGACAACAAGACGCAGAAACAGGTTTCGGAGGCGCTTGATGCAATGGGATGCACCAGGATCGTAATAGCCCACAGGCTTTCTACGATCAAACACTGTGACCGCATCCTTGTTATTGATGAAGGTCATATTATTGAAGACGGTACATATGATGAACTGATTGAAAAAGACGGATATTTCGCAAAGCTCGTAGAGCGCCAGCGATTGGATACCGCAGATTAAAGGAGGCATACTTCGAATGGAAGCGAAGAAAACCGACAGAAGAACACTGAAGACAAGGAAAGTCATCTACAACTCTCTCATGGAGCTTCTTACACAGAAGGAACTTCATAAGGTGACAGTCCAGGAGATCTCTGACATGGCAGACATCAACAGGACTACTTTCTATAAGCATTTCCTTGATGTTTACGATCTCTATGACAAGCTTGAGCAGGAGATCCTGATCGAATGGGGCATGCTCGTTCTGAATATGCAGGACTTAAGGAGCAAGGAATTCTTTGACAGTCTCGTAGGATATGTCGATAAGAACCGTAACGTCTTTAAGATGGTATTCAGTTCAAAAGCACCCGGCCAGCTCCGCGCAAGGTTCGAAAAGCTCCTTGAAGGTCTCCTTCAGAAGATCGAGTCAGAGAAGAAGGGCGCTGACATCAAGGATATGAAGCTTTCTTATCAGACCAGCTACCGTTCGCAGGGATGCATTGCCGTTCTTTCCAGATGGATCGATCAGGGCAATGACCAGACCAAGGACTTCATTGTTCAGGTACTTTCCGAGCTTGATACCAGTGTCGAGAAGGTAATGTAACCTGCAAAACTTCATTAACATATATTTCATGGAACGTTTCGTTGAAGTGTACTCCTTCGTGAAGTAACCTATTGCTATAAGACGAAAGGAGAAACGGCCATGGATAACAAGGATATGAATGAGATCAATTTAGATGAACTTAATATGGTCAACGGCGGATTAGCAGCTGTTCAATCCGTTGAAATGCCTACAGGCAGACCTTATGATCTTGGAACCGGAATACCGGGGGCTGAACCCGAAACGGTTCCGCAGGTATTTGCATACTGCAAGCTGTGCGGGGCTCAGGTCCTTTATCTTGGACAGACCAGGGTCTATGGCTGCAATACCGGCGAATATAAGTGCACGAATCCCGTATGCGGAAACTGCAACAAGATCTTATATAATGACGGTGTTGATATTCCATAATTTAGATTTGTTTTTTGTCAGCAAAAAGCCCGGGCCGCTGCCCGGGCTTTCTGCTTTGCGTTGAGGTAAAACTTATGACTGCCGTCTTATCTGTTAGCTGATAAAACGAGGTCAGTAACTTCAGTTATCTTGCAATTGCCGTCGACTGTCTCAGCGATCTGGACCAGAGCGAACTTGCCTGTGGAATTGGGCGCAACTGCAGTTACCTTGCAGAGGATTACGTGATTTGTTCCGTTGATCACCTGTGATCCGATGTTTGCAACAGGCTCATATGCTGCACCGAGCTTGGAAGCTGAAGCCTTATCCATGACTGCTGCGATATCAGGAGTTATGGCCGGGTTTTCGGCAAATGTGAATCCGCCGAGAGGAGCCTTGCCGTCACGTGCTCCGGGTAATGTTACGTCCTCGATGTTTAAGACCTTGCAATCCTTCTTAAGGTCTTCGTAGATATAAACCAGAGTGTAAGCCGGAGTTGCGCCCGGGCGTACTACTGTTGCCTTTGCGAGGAAGCAGTGATTTGTTCCGGCGACGATCTGTGACGCGAGATAAGCTACGGGTTCGTACTTTACTCCGACGAGCTTTTCCATTGCCTTCTCGAAGACTGCCTTCTGTGCTGCTGAGATATTCTGGTCGTCTGCTGTCTGCCAGCCGCCTGTGATCACCGCATTGTCGATCTCATCATTTGAAACGTCTACGATATTGATCTTGGTCTCTTCGGGAATATCAGCGTTGCTGCTTCCGGGTATTCTGCTGCATGCGACGAGTCCTGCGTTTGCCATAACGCCGATAAGACCGATCGCTGCGATCTTTGTAAGGTTCTTTGTAACTTCAGGTTTCATAATATTGTCCTCCTGTTTGTTGGTTTCATGGCTTTTGTTTTGGTTTGTAGCCACATTATCAAAGCCGCAGGAGGGCAAAACAATCAGTAATGTCAGTGCTTTGCGTTGCTTAAGCGACACAAGCGAAAAGGTGTGTCGCTAAAATGTTCAGGCGTGTGGAAGATTTCTCTTCTTGTCCCACTTTCTTTTTACTTCTTCAGCCTTCGAGATGACCTTTTCTTTCCACTGATCATCATCTGCATCGAGCTGGTATGCGTCAAAACCGAATTCGCGGCCGTAAGAACAAATGACTGCCTCGTCATCGATATGGAGGGAAATCCTGTATCTGTTAGGTACTTTCTGAGGAAGGATCTGTGACTTGTTTGCCTGGACTTCCTTAAGATGACGTTCCGCATTTACTATACCGTCGAACTTTACGCCGTAACGCTTGAACAGCCCCTGGATATAACCGATGGAACGGAAAGAGGAAGTGTAAACCCATACTTCGAAACCCATCTTTTGCAAGGTGTTGATCAGTTCGGGCGCGCCCGCTCTGAGCTTTTCTTTATAGATCGCCTTGAAAGGGATGGGAAGCTCAGGCTCAGTCTTGTGAGTCTTCGGATTTACGAAAAGAACCTCATCCAGATCGAATGAGATCCTCATCTTTTCGGGATTATTTGCTTCCACTCTTTTCGATCTCCTCTATGATCGCGATCGCTCTCTTCGCCCAGTCTTCTTCAGGAACGTTGATCTCATATTCCTTAAACTCGCCGGTCTTTCCGTGCGTCTCAACTATAGCGCTATTGTCTATATGAAGAGTCGTATCGTATTTGTTGTTGATGAGTTCCCTGAGACGGGCTGCCATCTCGGATTTGTTCTGGGTATGCTTATCAACACCTGTCAGGATTCCGTCGACATGTACTGAATATGCCTTGAAGAATTTCTGGATATCATCGATCGAATAGAAATCACGTGCATATACCCAAATGTCATATCCGCTCTTTGAAAGATTATATAAAAGAGCCGGAATGCCAAGCCGTATCCTTTTCTTGAAACGGATGCTGAGCGGGAAAATGAATGCCTTTTTCTCTAGGTACTTATAATCAGATGATCTGAATATGACTTCATCAAGATCGATGCTGGCACGCTTGTCATGCTGGGATTTTGCGAGGATGGTCTCGATATCCGACTCGGTTGCGCAGTTGATGATCTTTATCGGTACTTTTTTGATGCCGCAGCGCATTGCAGCTGCCCATCTGTGATGTCCGTTAAGCAGCATGTAGCCGTGAGGACGAAGCTTTTCCACCATGAGAGGATCATCTATGGGCGTTCGCTCCATTCTTAAAGCATCACGGAACTTGGCTTCGTATTCTCCGATGATCCTGTAACTCGGACCGACTTTTTCTATCGAGAATTCGTCTTCGGGGTTCGGGTGAATATTCTTGCATGAAGTCTTTCTTACGATGAGCCTCTCTAATAGACTTGCGTGTACAGGCAGGGCAACGCCTTTTTGCTTATCGATGTCATTTAAGACATATTCAATTAATTGCGTCTTTGCCATAGGTATCCACCTCTGAATTGAAAAGCCGTATTACGCTGTTACTCGATGGTGAGGATGTCTGCGAAACCGGTTACGGTAAACACTTCCATGATCGAAGAATTGGCATTCCTGATCTTCATGCTGCCTTTCTTGTTCATTGTCTTCTGAGAGACCAGAAGTGTTCTTAAACCGGCAGATGAAATATATACAAGTTTCTCAAGATCAAATACGAGAGATGTTATCCCGTCAAGAGATTCATTCAGCACCCGGTCTAACTCAGGAGCAGTCGTGGTATCCAATCTTCCCTCCAAAGCCATAGTCAGCTCTGAACCATTGCGGGTCTTGATCAAATTCATATCGGCGAATCTCCCTTTTATTTGATAATTTGTATTATAACACGCTGACAAGCACTGTTTTCACTTATTATCACTTATTCGACACTACGGTATGAAACTGTCGCTTAAGCATCAGAAGGAGCTGTCATTAATGATTGTCCGGACTGCTCCGGGTGTAGATAATGTAGCCGTAAACAAAACATACGGAGGAAGGAAATGAAAAAGGAATCAAAGCCCAAGAAACATATGCTGTTCTTGGAATTCTGCTATTATGCAATCTATTTTCTGTTTGAATAGACAGCAGGATAAAGCCAAAACCAATCATTTGAAAAAAGTTTGTAAATGATGCGCGAAAACAGCTGAAAAAGGCTTAAAATGCTATGTTTTTGAAGTCTTGATTATTGACAAACAGAGTGTTTGAAAATACAATTCTTTTATATAAATGTAAAGCTGATTTGAGGCATTTATTTACATCCGAAAGACAGAAAGGGGTCACAACATGAGCATGATCGAGAAGACGTTTAACGGTGGTGATATCATCATCAAAGAGGGAGACACAGGTAATACTTTCTACTATCTTTTGGAGGGTAATGTCGGAGTTTACAAGAATTACGGTGAGGATGACGAGGTCCAGATCAGGATCCTCGAACCCGGACAGTATTTCGGCGAGATGGCCATCATCGAGACATATCCCCGCAGCACATCAGTTATCGCTGAGGGCGACGTAAAAGTTCAGGAGATCGAAGCTGAAGAGCTCAACGAGTACTTTAAGGCTAATCCGGAGAAGATCATCCTTATCATGAATCAGCTCGGAAACAGACTTAAGGAAATGACCAAAGATTATGATGAATCCAAGAAGGTTCTCAATGATCTCCGCAGCTCAGGTTCCAGCGATAAGTATTCCGGCTTCTTCAAGCAGATGGTCAAGCAGTCGATCTTTACTTATGTAAAGAACATCAATATCGAGAAGCCGAGTGCAGAGGCACTCCGCGAAGCAGCCGAGACAGTTGCACAGCAGGATAAGGACGGAAACAATGTTGAGTCCTATAAGAAGGGCACCATCATCTTCAAGCAGGGTGAGGTCGGCAAGTGCATGTATATCGTCCACGGCGGTGTCGTTGCTATCTACAATAACTACGGCCAGTATGGCGAGATCAAGCTTACAGAGCTCTATCCTGTAGCTTGCTTCGGCGAGATGGGAATGATCTCTGAGGATCCCCGCAGTGCAACAGCCGTATCCGAATCCGATGAGACATATGTTGAGATCATCAAGCCTGATGAACTCGCAGACCTCTTTAAGACATGCCCTGCAAAGGTCGATATGATCTTAAAGCACCTGTCTTACCGTTTGAGAAGCCTCACATACGATTATTTCAATGCTTGTAAGGAAATCTACGAGAAATCCGAGAAATGATCAGACCTGAACAGGCACAGTACTTTTTCCAGAATACCGAAGATGCGGTATGCATAGTATCCGCATCCGGAGACCTTCAGTATGCAAACCCGTCCGCAGAGAAACTTTTTGGTATCCCTGCGGACAGTGGTATGAAGATATGGAAAGCTGTTCCGTTCGTTGAGGGTAATGACGATCTTATCCAGTTGTTTATAGATGCGGTAACCAATAAGGTTGCTTCTCATGAGGCACTTGCCGAATATTGGAACAATGATGGTGAGGTTAAGAACCTTCATGTCAGGATGACTTGTTACAAGGGTGAGGAAACAGCATACCTCATTGTTATTACCGATCTTACACAGCTCATAAAAGTAAATTCCGCGCTTGTCAGATATACATCGAAAGACATCGCGGATTTTGTTCTCACGACTGAAGAGGGTCAGAAGAGCGGCGGAAAGAACAAAGAAGTTACTGTCATAATGAGCGATCTGCGCGGTTTTACCGCACTCAGCGCAAAGCTTACCGCTGAAGAACTCGTAACCGTTATCAATCACTATTTCGGAGTCATGGCTTCCGTCATTCAGAAGTATGGCGGAACCATCATCGAGTTCCTGGGAGACGGTTTGTTCATTATCTTCGGTGCTCCGAAGGATCTTCCCGATCATCCTGCAATGGCCGCTAAATGTGCGGTCGAGATGCAGAATGCGATGAAGGTTGTTAATGATTGGAATATAAGTAACGGCTTCCCCGCGCTCGAGATGGGTATCGGAATCAATACAGGCGTGGTAGTTGTCGGGAATATCGGTTCCGAACAGGCGATGAAGTACGGATGTATGGGTTCAGCGGTAAACATTACCGGCCGTCTCGAGAGCCTTACCATAGGCGGACAAGTTTTCATTACGGAGAATACTGCAAAACTTATTAACGAAGAGCTTTCAATTATTTCCGAGGGATGTTTCCTGCCGAAGGGTTCGCCTGAGGAACTTAAATACTATGAAATCAAAGGCGTGGGTGACCTTAAGACCAATGCTTCCGCTTTAAGCAGCATTACATGGTGCGAACAGACTGTAGATATTGAGTATCAGTACTACGTGCTTGAAGCTAAGAAAGTGGGAGTTACATCTTATTCAGGAAAGATAGTGAGATATTCCGAAGACCGCAAGTTTGCAAAACTTGTTTCTGAAACCGAACTTGAAGAGAAACAGAATATCATGCTGCGCAAAGATGATGAGTGCATTTATGCAAAAGTCATCAGGAAAGATGAAGAGGGGTTGGTAATATGTTTCACTTCAATGTCTCAGGTAGTGGCAACATAAAGCCTTCAAAAACTGCAATAACAGCAAAAACGGTCAGCGCAGCTCTTTTGAGCTGCTGCTTTGTTTTGAGTTTTGCCGGCTGCAGTAAGAATATCAGCCGCGACAAGCGTCCCGAGCACGATACTTCTGTTATGATGCCTGCAAATACATATACGTTAAAGGATTCCGTTGAAGTAAAGGGAAGACAGGGCGTTTGCGCCGAAGGGGATTACTATTGGGTCAGCGGCTCTGCAACGCTCGCGAAATATGATAAGAACTGGAATCTGATAACCATTAATGAAAACCCTTTTGAAGGTTATGAGATCAAGGTAAATCACATCGGCGACATCGATGTGTATAACAACGAGCTTTACATCGGCGCTGAGTATTTCATGGACGGCGTCGGAACCAATATCCAGATCGCGGTCTACGATGCAGATACGCTGAAGCTTAAGAGAACGTTCCCGTTTGAAGCATCAAGCGGACAGCTTGAATGTTCAGGTATCGCGATAGACCCTGACCACAAGACCGTATGGATGTGTTCCTGGGTAGGCGAGGAGAGCGGCAGATATCTTTATAAATACGACCTGACTTCAGGCAGGTATCTGGGCAAAGTCCATATGCAGATGCCGCCTCAGTGGATACAGGGCATTGCTTACCACAACGGCAGCATATATATTACTGCTGACGATGGTACAGCCGACGACAAGGAACCAGATCATCTCTACAGGACAACGGTCAAAGACGGCGAAACTTATTGCATCGTCACGCTCGAGAGGACTTTCGATGACGTAACTCTCCAGGGCGAGATAGAGGGCCTCTCGTTTGATAAAAAGAACGGCAATCTGCTTCTCCTGTATAACAGAGGCGCAAGGATCGTTTTGGGAATGCCGCAGGGTTTCTACGAGGGTTACGATAAAGAAATCTCTGAGGTTTTTATCTATAAGGTTGGAAAGTAGTTTATGGTTAAGGAAACGGACGGTAATGCAATTGGCCTGATAAAGAACAGGAGCTCAAGTTACTACAAAAGGTTTCTTGATTTCATAAAGAACGTACTTATACTTTTTAAACAAAACTTTAAAGAAGTCATGCTCTTTATCTTGTTCTGCACTGTAGTAAATGCAGTTGTTTCAAATTTACTAAAGACTCTTCTTTTGAATGCGATGATGAATGTCACTGGTCAGACTTTCATTGCTCCGGTTAACATGAAGGTAGTTTTCTTTCATCCGGTTTCGATCATCATGGCACTGGCATTTGCAATTGTAGTTACTCTTTTTTCACTGTTTGAGATTGCAGGCCTGCTGCATGCATTTTCAATGGCTCAGATAGGACGTGAGACTAACCTTTCCAGCATGTTCATGGCCGGACTTCGCGCCTGCAGAAAAGCGCTTTTCCCTCAAAACTGGTTCATCATCATCTTCGTAATGATCTTGTTCCCGCTTACGAAGGTAATGCCGCTTTCCGGTTCAACGGTTAAGCTGATCCTGCCGGGATTTGTAAACCAGACCATCGATTATACGAAGTCGCTTTTTATTCTTTACAACGTAATATACGTGGCCCTTATCATATTCCTGACGATATACATCTTTTCGATCAACAGTTTTGTTATGCAGAAGAACTCTTTCATAAAGAGCTGCACTAGATCAAGAAAACTGGTTAATGGAAATTTCTTTGAAGTATTGGTCACATTGATCTTGTTGACGATAATAATGAACTTCCTGATCAATTCTGTTTCTTCGATCATCGTCGTTAACGCAAAGGAATTTATCTCTTTTCTCCAGCGCAACAAGGGCAATGTCGTATTAAAGTCTGAAGAAGTCGGAACATATACTTATGTATTAAGGCAGATCCTCAAGAGCTTTATTTCTCCTGCAGTAAACAATGCCGCGCTTACTGTTTTGTTCTACCGGTATATCGAGGACAAGGGAGAGCTTGCAAGCCTTTCCAAAGAACTCTTCCTGGCAAAGAAATATCCAAAGAAGATATCGTTCGCTTTCTTTGCTATACCTATCGGCATGCTCATCGGCATCATGACAATGGTTGCTGCAAGAAACATGTATCTTGTTGAAAAATGCAACAGGCCTTTGGTATGTGCTCACAGAGGTGACAATGTGAATGCTCCTGAGAACACTTTGCCTGCTTTTGAGCTTGCGGCAAGCGAGAACCTGAAATGGATCGAACTGGATGTCCATCAGACGTCAGACGGAGTTGTCGTCTGCAATCACGATTCCTCGATCAAACGAACCACCGGAGTTAATCTGACGATACACGACAATACTTATGATGAATTGGTAAGCCATGAGTTAGGGTCGTGGATGCCGGGCGATTATGAGCACGTCAGGATGACGACCCTCAAAGAAGCCCTCAGGCTTGCCAAGCAGAATCATATGAATGTCCAGGTTGAGCTTAAAGGACACAAAGACGATGTGAATTTTGAAGAGAACGTCCTTAAGGTCATCAATGAAGCAGAGATGCATGACAACGTCATGATCATCTCTCAGGATGCTTCAAGGCTCAAGCGCATCTATGAACTCGATCCGGGCATTACCAAGGGCTACTGTATGTTTATTGCGATCGGAAATGTAGAAGACATCTATTATACGGACAACGTCACGGTTGAAGAAACATACGTTACTCCCGAGCTCGTAAACAGGCTCCATGCCCAGGGCAAAAAGGTGTTTTGCTGGACCGTTGATCTTGACGATACCGTGCAGTATCTGGTCAGTTGCGGAGTTGACGTTATCGGAACCGATAATCCTACGCTGATAAGCAATGCGCTTGAAAAAGCTGATTATTCGGGCGGCCTTCCGAGAGTTTTCCATTATCTCATGCATATCATTGCAACTATGGATAAATAAATCAGACGCTGATAGGGTATAATCTCGGGGTAAGGAGAATACATTTGACTGATTTTGATACCAAACCGAATATACCCATGGAACGCAAAACGTCTCTGAAGAAGGAGTCCATGATCGCGTGCGTCAGTTCATGTGTCCTGACGGCACTGATCCTGTTACTTGCTTTTGTTCTTCTGGGATTCATTCCTTTCGGCAAAGACGCGCTCTTATATAAAGACGGCCAGCAGCAGATGGTCGACCTTTACTGCTGGTTCAAGGATGTTCTTTCGGGGAAGTCTTCGATCGACTATACCTTTACCAAGTATCTGGGCGGAAGCAATTTCGCTGTTTTCTCATACTATCTGTCGTCACCGCTTAATATCCTTCTGGTCTTTTTCGATAAGACGCAGGTGCCGCTTTTCATCAATGTTCTATACATTGTGAAGACGTCACTTGCTTCAGCGTCTGCATGCTTTTATCTTTGCAGGAGATTCAGACCTGCTACTCGCATAAAGCTCTCTGCCGCAGTGATACTTTCAATATCTTATGCACTCGGCCAGTACATGATCTCGCAGAGTTCGAACATGATGTGGATCGACGGAGTCTATATGCTTCCGCTGATACTCGCAGGAGTCGAAAAGCTCGTATCCGAAAAAAAGAGCACGCTCTTCATCGTCAGCGCCGCTTTGTCCTTATGCTTTAATTGGTATACGGGAATAATCAACCTGATGTTCGGCGGGATATGGTTCCTGTTTGAATCTTTGCGTACGGCACCTGCATTGAAAAAGTTCTTCGGATCTTTCCTGAGATTCTGCATCGCGTGCGTGATCACGCTCATGATATCTGCAGTTATCCTTTTGCCGTCACTGACGCTGCTTTCCGGAAGGACATACGGACATTCAGGCATCGGAATGCTCTTGGATTTTTCCATGATCGGTTTTGTCCCGAGCGTCATCAGCAATTATGTTTTCGGTTTTGCATCCGTTAAGGGCAGTGTAAACCTGTTTGCGGGAAGCTTTGTCTTGATCGGAGTTGTGATGCTGTTCTTCTCTTCGTTAAAGCTCAAAGAGAAGCTCATCTATGGCTTGCTTCTTTTGGCTGTTATCATGTCTTTCTACTGGCAGCCGCTTGTCGCGCTGTTCTCGATGCTGCGTAACGTCGAAGGATTCTGGTACCGCTATGCTTATGTAGGAATCTTCGCATTCGTTTATCTGGCATCGGTATTCTATCTGGAGTCTGACACGACCAAACTGAAGCTCTTTATTCCTCCGGTGGTTGCGGCTGCATACTGCGTTATCGTCGTCTTGTTGTCTGACCCTCAAAGAGCCGGTGTAGTTGAATCGGTATTTACGTCTAATATGTCTTCGTTATTGATGACACCTCAAGATCAGAACATCGTTCCTCTTGCAGCGAAGATGGTATTCCCTGTGATCACCTCCGTTTTCTTCTGTCTTGCTTTGGGATTGAAGCGCGGAAAGAGTCAGATATTCAGTGTAAGTAGCATACTGCTTTCTGCAGTTGTTATCCTGGAACTGCTCTTAAACCAGATGGTCCTGGGAAAGACATATGCAACGGCAGACGGCCCTGATATCAGCAACTACAATGCTAATGAAATAGCACTTCTCGGGCAGATCAACGATCCGTCGTTCCACCGCGTTGTACAGACTTCCTATCACAGTCTTTATAACAAACTTTCGGCTTCATACAGCGAACCGATGGCATACGGATTCAATTCCGTAACCGCTTTCGTTTCCGCGCCTGATGAGAATGAAGTCTACTTTTTGGACAGGGCAGGGTATCCGCAGTATTACGACACCATTCCGGTTACCATGACCGAGAACCTTGCTTTGGACAGCATTCTTTCCGTTAAGTACGTTCTGCTTTCCGCAGGTGATGAGAACAGCAAAGGCCTTACAAAGACAGGCAGCGTTGAAGGCTTTAAGGATCTGTACGTTAATCCTTATGCCGCTCCTGCTGCATTTGTTATAGGCGGCCGCGGAAACTATGAAAGCAGAGGAAAGAATTACGCTCTCTATCTGAATGACTTGTACCGTCATCTGTCGGGGATCGAACAGGATATCTTTATCCCCGTCAACAATGTTGAAACATCTGTTGACGGAAAGGCAATTACCTACAAGATAAGCGTTGACGATGAGAATGCCGTTCTCTACGCGAACTTCGTGATCGAAGGTGAGACCGGTGCTACGCTTTATATGAACGGTGAAAGGTTCGTTCCTTACGGCGAGGAGATGTCACCCAAGCTTCTTCGCGTAAAGACAGTTGACGGCAAAGCTGAACTTAAACTCGATTTTTATACGGCTGAAGGAAAAGTATCTGATGCGCAGATCTATCTGCTCGATCTTGATGCTTTGAATGATGCAACAACAGTAATGAAGAACGATGCCGCATCCAAGATCGATATAAGAGACGGCCATTGTGTTTTCGAAGTGGAGAATGCTTTTTCAGGAACAAGCCTGTTTACGTCTGTTCCGTATCACAAGGGCTGGACGATAACCAGAAACGGCAAGAAGATCGATGCCGATCTGACAGGCAATGCACTGATGACCGTCCCGCTCGAAGACGGAAAGAACGTTATCGAAATGACCTACCATGTGCCTAATAAAACTGCCGGCATCTTAATGATGTCAGCCGGTATTGTTTTGCTTGCGGGAATTACCGTTCTCGAAAACAGGAAGAAAAAGGTCAGTAATTGATCTCCCAGTAGAATTCATCACGCTTGCAGAATGAGTAGTTATACTCCTTTGTTCCGGGAGTGTCTTCAGTTGGTTCGTTCTGCGAGACGAACTTTCCGATGGCGTCCGACTTCTTCTGCAACTGACTGTCGGTAAGGGTTATCTTCTTTACGCTGTTCCAGTCAAGATCAGTCTTCATCGTAGGGAACGGATTAGTGAAATCAGTGAAGACGGGCTTGTTGCCGGAATCGTATGTAAGCTTTTCCGGCCATGTCTTTTCCTCGCCGTGGATTACCGACTCACAGAGGACCGGATGATAGCCAGTTTCTCCTGACAGCTTTTTCAGTGTGTCTCTTGTCAGGATATACGCGAACTTGTGATCGGTGTGCCATTCATACTCTGACGTTGTGTAGACGCGGTCAGGACGGCAGGCGAGAAGATAGTTGCTGAAATCTTCCCTGAGATTAGCCGCACAGTAACTGGCGGGTTCGCCCTTATTCATCGTGTGATAGTCAAAGACGTTAAGCGGTGAGACTCCGTAAGTTGAGCTCTCTTCGCTGCTCGCTCTAAAGACCTGTTCGGGATTCTCAGCTGAAAGGAGTGCTTCCATGGTCAGGTCGCCGTATCCCAAAACGGTGACGTCAGACTTATTTACTCCGAGAACTTCAAGTGCCGCGATGCTTTCCGCGATCCTGATCGGAGCGTATTTTGTTCCGTAGTAATCGCCGTTGGTCAGGAAGAGGACCTTTACGATATTGCCTTCTTCTATGGCCTTCTGGATAGTTCCCGCAAATGCCAGGATCTCATCGTCCTGATGAGGTGCGACGATCAGTGAAACTGATTTAGATGACTTGTTTATGGATGCGTTCTTGATGTCGATGTTGCCGTCTCCGGGAAGGAACTTGAACTTTACGTTTGCTTTTCCATCATCAAGGAAGATCTGCTCGCTGACAGTGCCTGAGCCCTTGGGGAAATTGACTTTCTTATAGAAACGGTCGTTGATGAACAAGCCGTATGTGGCATCAGCTCCGTCGTTCTGGTATTCGGCCTTGAGCTCATAGCGGCCCTTTTCAGAGACGTCGAAATCGAACGTCTTGGAATGATCGCCGGGCAGAAGATCCGCATCGTAGTTATAGACTTCTACAGTTCTGAAAACAGCACCGTTATCCTCGAAAACCTTGGTCTCGCTCAATGTCTCGCCGATCATGGCTTTGCAGTAAGCACGGCGGTCGTCGTTCTCTTCGAAGAACGTGATCTTGCCAAAGATTCGGTTTCCTTTCATTATGCCATCGTGCTTGGTGTCCTTAGGGTAGAACATGTAAAGGCCCGTCATGCCGCCGTTGTGGGCATAGCCGTGCTCTGAACCGTATCCGTCGATATCTACCGAACAATTGATGAAATCGGGATAGCCTGCGCCTACGAGGCCGCCCATGAACTGCTCGTCTTTAGTAGTGCGGTCAGTGTCAATGCAGACGAGAGTGACCTCTGCATTAACGTTTTCAAATCTGCCGAACCCGTAGCCTACAACTCCTCCGACACCGAACATCCTGTCGTGCGCTCTGAGATAAACGTCGCCCTTAACAGAGCAGTTAATTACCTTCGAGTCTCCGATGTAACCTGCAAGGGTTCCTACGAAACAGGGCTTGTCTGAAGTTATGTCAGCATATACGGAAGAGAGTGTGAGATTTTTAATCGTAGCTCCCTCGATAACGTCAAAAAGGCCGACAAGCGTTGTGGGATAAGACTTCATGTTGCCGTCGTATGTGTCGCGGACGGCAGCGCCGGGTTTATCGAGGCGCAGATTCCTGATCTCGTGACTGTTGCCGTCGAAGCTGCCCGTGAATGTAAACGGAGTCCAGTCTTTGCCTGTCATGTCGATGTCGCAGGAAAGATAGTACTTACCGTCAGGCTTCGCGGACATAGCCTGAAGCTCTTCGTATGAAGAAACCTTCGTATAGCTTAAGAGTTCTATCTTGTGCGCGAAGTCGCAGTAAGCGAAAAGAATATAAATGAGAAGTACCAAAGCTGCCGCAACAACGCCTGCAAGCAGAACTTTGGTCTTTGAACTTTGTTCCTTAGTCTTGTCCATTAAATCATAATACTCCGTTAGTCAGATTCTTATTTATACTAAATAATGACTTCTCATAAATCAACAATTCCGAAAGTTGCATATATGGAAGAGCTTATAGTTCTTGATGACAGATACTTTGCTGAAGCGGCTCAGCTTCTGTAAGAGGGTAAAGGAATACAATCCAAAACTTTTTTCAACTAAAGCAACATAAGGGCCTGCGTCTGTTGTTTAAGCATCAGAGAGGGCCTTTATTAGTGATTGTTGGCGAGCCTTTTACAGCACATAATTAAGCCATCAACCAAAGAAAAAAGGAACAAAATTCCTACCTGATATATAGTGTGTGTTTTCCATAAAAAAGACCGGATCTCCACCGGTCTTTTTTAATGCTTTAAAATATTAAATAAGTCTATTATCAAATTTCTATGATATAATTTTTAAATTAGGGTGATACTCCAAATTTCATATATTCCATTCAGCCAGCAGTTCTTTTCGGGACCACGGACGGCCTTACAAAGAATGACGATGAAGGTGCTGAAAAAGGAGGCAGTTGATGACTAGTTACACGGATGTTTTTGAAAACGGAAAAAGACAGATCCTGGTAGCTGATGACGAGTTTATCAATCGTGAGATGCTCGAGAATGTCCTTAATGACGAATACGACGTTCTCAAAGCTGAAGACGGTGAGATGGCTTATGAGATGATAAAGCAGAACCGTAACACTTTATCGCTTATCCTTTTGGATCTCATGATGCCAAAGCTTTCCGGACTTGAACTTCTTGTGCGCCTGAATGAAGACCCTGAGTTGAAGGGTATTCCGGTTATCGTTCTTACATCAGATCAGGACTCGGAAGTTGACAGTCTTAAAAAGGGCGCATTTGATTTTATCCCGAAGCCTTATCCGCAGCCTGATGTAATCAAGGCCCGCGTATCACGTTCGATCGAATTGGCTGAGGACCGTCAGATCATCAGTTCCACGGAAAGAGACGAGCTGACAGGCCTTTATACCATTGAATATTTCTACCGCTACGGAAACCAGTTTGATAAGTTTTTTCCGCTTGCCGAGATGGATGCACTGTGCTTTGACATAAACCATTTCCATGTTCTCAATGAACGTTTCGGAATTGCCAAAGGCGATGAGATCCTCAAGAGCATAGCGCGCCGTCTGGAAGCGGCATTCCCGGATTCAGGCAGTTTTGTCTGCAGAAAATCTGCAGATACTTTCCTGGTTTACTGCCCTCATCAGGATGACTATTCCGCGATCGTCGAGAAGGTATCTGCCATGATCGATGAACTTGAAACGGCAGTTAAGGTGCGTCTCGGCGTATATTCCTGCTGCGACAAGAAGCTTGATATCCACGCAAGGTTCGACCGCGCGAAGATCGCTGCGGACAAGATCCGCAATAACTATTCAGTTTTCATCAGCACGTTCGATGAAGCACTTATCGATGCAGAACTTTATGCGGAACAGTTAGTTGAAGAATTCCCGAAAGCTCTTGCGGAAAAGCAGTTCCAGGTTTACTTCCAGCCTAAGTATGATATCCGTGGCGACAAGCCTGTCTTATCAAGTGCAGAGGCATTGGTCAGATGGTCGCATCCGTCACTCGGAATGATATCTCCGGGTAAGTTCATACCTCTGTTTGAAGAAGACGGTCTGATCGCACAGCTCGATGAGTTCGTCTGGAGAAAATCTGCGGAGATCATTTCCGACTGGAAAAACAGGCTCGGAATTTCAGTTCCCGTTTCAGTAAACCTTTCACGTGCGGAGATGTATGATCCCGGTCTTATCGAGACAATGGAAAAGATCACCGGTGATAACGCGATCACTACAAAAGATCTGTATCTGGAAATTACGGAATCCGCTTATGTCAGCGATTCCGACCAGATCGTTGAAAGAGTAAAGACTTTGAGGGAACACGGTTTCTTCATTGAAATGGATGACTTCGGTTCAGGTTACTCATCGCTCAACATGATCTCGGAACTTCCGATCGATGCGTTAAAGCTCGACATGATGTTTATCAGAAGTGCTTTTGACAAGCATAACGATACCCGAATGATCAGCATCGTTATCGATATCGCTGATTATCTCGGAGTTCCCGTAATCGCGGAAGGCGTTGAGACAGAAGAACAGTATCTCGCGCTCAAGAAACTCGGATGCGCGATAATCCAGGGATACTATTTCTCCAAGCCCGTCCCGGCAATTGAATTCGAAAAGTTCCTTTTAGAGAAGAAGGGAGAGTAAACAATGCTTACCATAGATGCTCTTAAACAATTCGGTGCTGATACTGATGACGCTCTGACACGCTGCATGGGTAATGAGGCTTTTTACTTTAAACTGATCGGAAAAGTCGTCGAGGATAAGAACTTCAAAGCACTGGAAGAAGCAATCGCTGAAAAGGATCTTGATGCGGCTTTTGAAGCTGCGCATTCATTAAAAGGCGTTCTCGGTAATCTCTCGCTCACACCGATATTTGAGCCGGTAAATGAGATCACGGAACTCCTCCGCAACAGAAGCGACATTGACTATACTCCTTATCTCCAGAAGATCTCTGAAAAGAGAGACGAGCTTATCGGGTTGCTGGCATGAAGAAGCAGAACCAGAGAAGAGCCGGATCATTAACGGTTATTATTTCCATCATCATGCTTATGGTGGCAGTGTTGCCGTTTACTGTTGCCGCTGCCGGAACTGCGAGCACTAAGGTGCGTGTCGGCTATTACGAAAACGAAGTTTTCCAAGAGGGCGCACAGGAAGGTTCCGTTAAGACAGGATACGCATATGAGTACTATCAGAAGCTCTCTGAATACACCGGCTGGCGTTATGAATACGTATACGGTGATTTCAGTGATCTGTACCAGATGCTTTTGGACGGCAAGATAGATTTCCTTGCGGGACTCGCATACAGAGACGACAGAAAAGATCTGATCGGATATCCGGATGCCGCAATGGGCAATGAGACCTACAGCCTTGTAAAGCATGATGCTGATACGGATATCACGCTTAATTTCACTACGCTGAACGGTAAGAAGATCGGCGTTCTCGACAGTGCCATGGTGCAGGTCTTAGAGAAGTTTTTGAATGAACATTCCATTCAGGCGGAAGTGGTAAAGTTCCGCGATTACGAACCTCTTTTCAATGCGTTCGACAAACATGAAATCGATATCCTCGCGGCAGAAGGAGACGGTGCGCACGGTAGAGATCACGCAGAGCTTCTCTGTCCTTTCGGCGCATCCGAATACTATCTGTGCGTAAGCAAATCAAGGCCGGATCTCTTGGCTGAACTTAATAACGCCCAGTCTGAGATCTCCGTTAACGAACCTAACTACATCAATTCACTCAGGAACAAATTCTATCCGGTAAGCATTTCGAGCCGCGCATTTTCCGAAGCTGAAAAGAAGTGGCTTTCGGAGCACGACAAACTCAGAGTAGGTTATCTAAAGAACTATCTTCCTTACAGTGATTCCGATAAGAACGGCGCACCAACCGGACTTGTTAAGGACCTTGTTCCAAAGATGCTCGAAGTTCTCGGATTAAAGGATATCGAGGTTTCTTATGTCGGATATGACAGTTATGATGCCATGATCAACGAACTCGAAAAAGGCAGCATCGATACTGCTTTCCCAGTAGGCGGCGGTCTTTATTACTCTGAAGAAAACGGTATCTTCCAATCTACATCTGTTATTTCGGCTTCGACTGAACTTGTTTATTCCGGTGATTATACGGATAACACGACGAAGCATTTCGCAGTTAACGAAAACAACCGCATGCAGTATTACTTCGTACTGAAGAACTATCCTGATGCGAAGATAACTTTCTATCCGTCGATCGATGCCTGCCTTATGGCGGTAAGCAAAAACGAAGTCGGATGCACCACATTGAATGGTCTCAGGGCAAATGACATCCTGAAGAACAACCGCTACAAGAAATTATCCATGCTTCAGACTTCATATGAAGATGACAGATGTTTCGGCGTCCAGATCGGAGACGCCGGACTGCTAAGGCTGCTGAACCGTGGTGTAAGTCTTGTCGGAACCGATTATCCGCAGAACCTCGCATTCAGATATACAGATCAGCTCTACACTTATTCGTTCCTCGACATACTCCGCGACAACATGGCGTTTTTCGGATCTTCTATTCTCATCGTAGCGGCGGTAGTGATCGCGCTGCTCGTACGCGACCAGAAGAGATCCAAACGTGAGATCGTGACCAAAGAGGATGCCCGTCAGAAACTCGAAAAGGCGAACAAAGAACTTGTCGAGCAGTATAACCACAGGGAACAGCAGGATAAGATGATCACGGCACTCGCTTCTGATTACAGATGCGTTTACCACATCGACCTGGATAAAGATGATGCCATCTGCTACAGAGCGGATCCGAACGATGTGGACCAGCCTGAAGAAGGTGAACATTTCAAGTATCACCAGTACTTTTCGAATTATGCTGAAAACTGCGTAACGGAGAGTTACCGCGAGGATTTCATCAAGTTTATCGACCCTGAAAACGTTCGTAAAGCTTTAGCTGAAAACCTGATAATCGTATACCGTTACCTCGCAAAGAGAGACGGAAAAGAATACTACGAAATGATCCGAATGGCAGGCGAGCGCCATCCCGAAGACCGTGACGATCACATCGTTCATACGGTCGGCCTGGGACTTACAGTCATCGATGAAGAAATGCGCGATACGATGAAAAAGAACCAGGCACTTGCGGAAGCGTTGGAAGCTACAGAACAGGCCAACAAAGCAAAGACTGCGTTCCTTTCCAGCATGAGCCATGAGATTCGTACACCGATGAACGCGATAATCGGACTTAACTCTTTGGCGCTCCGTGATGAATCGCTGTCTGAAGATACCAAAGAGTACCTGGAAAAGATCGGCGGCAGTGCAAGGCATCTGTTGGGTCTCATCAATGACATCCTTGACATGAGCAGGATCGAATCAGGAAGACTTATCGTCCGCAAGGAAGAGTTTTCGTTCAGCAATATGCTCGAGCAGATAAACAACATGGTAATGTCGCAGTGTAAGGAGAAGGGGCTTCATTACGAGTGCCGCGTTACCGGCGGTGTCAGCGATTACTATATCGGTGATGACATGAAGCTCAAGCAGGTCATCATCAACATACTTTCAAATGCGATCAAGTTTACGGATGCTCCCGGAGACGTTCTTTTTACAGTTGAAAGAACAGCTCTGTTTGAAGATCATTCGACGATCAAGCTGACCATAAAAGATACCGGCATCGGAATGGAAAAGGATTTCCTGCCGAGGATCTTCGATACGTTTGTTCAGGAAGACAGCAGCCGAAACAACAAGTATGGCAGCACCGGACTCGGACTTGCGATTACAAAGAACATAGTTGAACTGATGAACGGAACTATTTCCGTAGAATCCGAAAAAGGTGTCGGCACGGAGTTTACTGTTGTCGTTACGCTCAACAATTGCGAGCACCAGCATTCATCAACGAATTATATGAATCCAAAGGATATGCAGATCCTTGTAGTTGATGACGAGGAGGTTGCTGCCGAGCACGCCCGTATCGTTTTGGATGAGGCCGGCATAAAGGCGGACACTTGCTACAGCGGAAAAGAAGCTCTGAACATGCTCGAAGTGCGCCACGCAAAACATGAGCCGTATAACCTTGTTCTTCTCGATTGGAAGATGCCCGAAATGGACGGAATAGATGTTGCAAGAAAGATCCGTGAGCGTTATGACAAGGAAACAACGGTCATTATCCTCACATCTTTTAACTGGGATGAGATCATGGATGAGGCTCTTCACGCAGGTGTAGACAGCTTCCTTGCTAAGCCGCTTTTCGCATCAAATGTAATCGATGAATTCGAGCGCATTGCCCGCAAGAACAGCATGAGCCTGTTTAAGGAAAAGAGTCGTGCGGATCTGAAGGGCAGACACATCCTGATGGCTGAAGACGTTGAGATCAATGCGGAGATCACAGAGCAGATCTTAATGGTCCGCGGAGCTGAGATCGATCACGCAAAGAACGGTAAGATAGTTCTCGAAATGTTTGAGAAGAGTGAAGAAGGTTACTACGATGCGATCCTAATGGATGTGCGTATGCCTGAGATGGACGGACTTGAAGCATCAGAAGCGATCCGCGCGTTAGGCAGAAAAGATGCCAAGGCGATACCGATCATTGCTATGACGGCTAATGCTTTTGATGAAGATGTACAGAGGTCACTGCAGGTTGGAATGAATGCACATCTTTCAAAACCTGTTGAACCTGACAGGCTGTATCAGACGCTAGAAGAACTTATTTGGGATTACGACCAGAACAGATAATGATAGAAAAGAAAAGAGACCGGCATCGCCGGTCTCTTTTGGTTCTGTGAATATGATGAAATTAAACCATTAAACAAATTGAAGGACTTCACGGCATCAGGATGCGCTTTGCGATATCATCGTACTCTGAGCATTTCTTTGCTTTCAGTAATTTCTTTATGTCGCGTTCTTTGCCGTCAAATAAGATCTGCCAATAAGACCACAGTTCTTTCATCTTATATAAAATATTGATATCAGGAGAGAGGATCTTCTGATACTCGTGATAAATGGTGTCATGCAGTTTTTTGAATTTACAAAGATCTGTTTCCGTTGCAAGACCTTTAAGCTTTTCTGTAAGAGAAGGATCAAATAACAAACCTCTGCCCAGCATTACCGGATCAAGACTTCTGCCGAATGAATCTGATAATTCACCGCAGTCTTTATCTGTAAAGATATTTCCGTTATATACCAGAGGACACTTTGAATGTTCCAACGCATATGCGAAATATTCTTTTCTGGGTTCACCTTTATAGAAGTCGGATCTGATCCTCGGGTGCACGATCAATTCGCTGACAGGGAAAGAATTGAAGATATCCACTAGATCATAAAACTCTTCCGGATTACTGAAGCCGATCCTTGTCTTGATAGATATCTTAATTCCTTCAGATTCTGAATAGGAGTAGATATCATCCAGAAATCTTTGAAGTGCGGTAGTTTCCTGAAGGAATCCTGCGCCCGCGCCTCTTGCGCAGACGGTTCCCGAAGGGCAGCCGAGATTCAGATTTATCTCCCTGTATCCCATTTTATTAAGCTCTTTTGCAGCTTCGATAAAAAGGCCTGATCTGCACGTGAGTATCTGAGGGACGAGGTTTACCCCGATGTTATTTTCCGGATCGATATCCTTTTTCTCACGGGACATCGGTATGGGGCTGTTTTCGGCCGGAGATATAAACGGCGCAAAGAACTTGTCTATGTTACCGTATATCTCGTTATAAGCATTCCGGAATATGTAAGTTGTGATCCCTTCGAGCGGGGCAAAATAAATCTTCATGTAATCGATTATACTATTTCCGGACCGCGAAAAAAGTTTTGTAACGTTTTCAAAGCTCGCGCGTTAATAAGGTGAAAGGAGGAAAGAAATGCTTTTCGAAGAGATATATGAGAACTATTTCAAAGATGTCTTCCGCCTGTGTTTGAGTCTTACGAAAAACGAAGAGAATGCAGAAGACCTGGCACAAGAGACTTTCGTGAAAGCCTTATCGGCGCTTGATACTTTTGATGGTTCGAAAGATATAAGAGCATGGCTTTTTACTATTTCCAAAAACACCTTTTACAGCGAGTGCCGTAAGAAGAAATGGATAGCTGACGGGGAAGTTCCGGAAGATATCCCGTCATCTGAACAGGACTTTCTGGAGGTCATCTCCGATAAGGAGAGTGCGGTAAAGATACATAAGTATCTTCATGAAATGAAAGAGCCATACAAGGAAGTTTTCCACCTGAGAGTTTTCGGCGAACTGGAATTTGAGGAAATAGGCAGCATTTTCGGAAAGAGTGCAAGCTGGGCCAGAGTCACCTTCTACAGAGCCAAAAACGAGATTAAGAAATACATGTCAGAGAATGGAGAGATATAACATGAAGATTAAATGCGAAGTAATAAACGATCTGTTGCCGTTATATGTTGATGATGTTCTTTCGAAAGAATCCAGGGAACTGGTCGAAGAACACATCAGTGAATGCGAAAACTGCAGAAAGACTCTGGAAAATATGTCCGGCAAAGTCAGCATTCCCGTCAGCAAAGAACTGAGGATGGATGACACTAAGCACCTCAAGGGATTGAAAAAGATAGTTAAGCACTACAAAGTGCTGGCGGTCATCTTCGGTGTGATCGCAGTCTTGGGAATTCTGATGGCGACTACATTGATCATGTGCCAGATCCAGTACGATGTTCCTTACGACGGTAAAAACGTGACTCTTGAAAGACGCGGATCAGGATATTACCTTGTGTACCACGGCAAAGGAAGCATAGGTTACAGTGCGGATTCTGATACTGACAGCAGCGAATACTATATCAGTTTTAGTCAAACGGCTTACAGCAAATTGATCTGGCCGTTGTACCATAACAATGAAGATACAATGTGGTTTTGTGAAGCCGGCAAGATAACGAAGCTTTCAACAAAAGACGGAAAGGTAATCTGGGAAGCCGGTGAAGCTGAGATGAGAGAGCATGAGCAGTGGCTTCTTGAGCATCCTGTTAAAGGGTGATCTTCAATAAACAGAATGGTTTGATCTGACTGCCCCGGTAAATCCAGGGCAGTTTCTTTTTGACCTTGTATCGCAGACTTGTAATTGTGCATCGGTAAAAATATATCGAATTACAATAAATAATTCTTGAAATACGAGAAACAGCGTGTTATATTCTGAATAAAAAATTGCTCTGAAAGAAGGTGTGGATATGAGGAAAGCTTTTGAGATTTTTATTGATATGCTGGCATTGATCATATGCATATACTTCATTCTTATATGCTCTTTCGCGCTTTATATTGTGCTCTCGAGTGGTTTATGATCAAGCATAGTATTCTTCGCGCAGTATCCTGGTTTGCTTTAATTCTTATCTTTGTACTGTCGTCGGTTCTCAGTTATCAGTGCATGTCACTGGTTTTAGTATATGAAGAAGCAGGACCGCTTTCATCTGCTTTATGGGAGATAAACCCGGCCTTGTTCTGGGGTGGAAGGCTCGTTGGGTCGATAGGATCCCTGTCAGTTTGGTTTTTGCTTTTGAGAAGAGATCTGATTGAATCTGAAAAGAAGATAAGTCTGTATGTATTACGGGTTTTAACTATTGCATTTATATGCGTAGTTTCCTGGTATGCTTCGTCTGTGGCTGTTTTCCTCTGTTCCGGCTTTGTGGATATTCAGCCCAAATGGGCAGACAACGCATACATAGTTAATTTCCCGGTCTATATTTTCGGAGTGTCAGCGGTGTTGGATATGGTTATAACAATTATCCGAAGAACTAAGGTACACACTGAGTTTCGCAGATAATTATTCTCTTTTTCTTTGTAACGAAAACTAACCGAGTACGTCTAACTGATATGAGAACAAACAGAAAGGCGTATTATATGGGCTTTTGTAAACCGGGAAGATTAGGCTGGTATCTGATACTTGTTACGCTGATATCAGCATTTTGCTATGTCACTCTCGATGTTTGGCTTTTGCCTTACTCGATCGCATTCCAGGAAACAGGTAAGATGACGGCAGGCTATTTTTTGTTTGCCGTAATAGGATTGTTCTTCTCTACTCCGACGCCGTTCCTTGCAGTGCTGATAATGTCGGTCTTCAAAGATAAGACCGGCGTTAAGAAGTTGTTTCGCGACGTTTTCCATACGGAAGAAAAACTGAAAACGTTTCTGATTACCAGCGGATACTGTGCGCTCATATTGATATATGCTTTGCTGTTCGGTACACCAAATGGTTCGCCGTGGTATATGTTCATTGCCGGTTTCCTTATCATGATCCCGTTTGTCGGCATTGCCGAAGAAACAGGGTGGAGGGGAGTCCTTCAACCGGAACTTGATAAAAGACTGCCGTTTCCGTTTTCCGTGCTTCTGACAGCATTTATCTGGTTCGTCTGGCACCTTCCAATCTGGACTGATCCCACATCCAATCATTACGGTGACAGTATCATCGGATTCGGAATAACTATATTCATCTGGTCATTTGCAGCGGCTGCTATTTACAAAGCAACGAAGAGCATCATAGCATGCGCACTGTATCATTCATTTATCGATGCGGTCGGAGCTGTTTACGATTGGAATGAGTTGTTTGATGCATTCCCCGGAAAGGTGTCTACCAACGTCTTCCGTATCATCTGGCTTGGCAGCGCTCTTGCACTGTGGTTTGTTTCAAATAAATACAAGAATAAACAGGCAAAAAAACAGCGATCGGATAAGTGATCCGATCGCTGAAATGCAATGGCGGAGAAGGAGGGATTCGAACCCTCGCGCCAGTTGCCCGACCTAAAGCTTTAGCAAAGCCTCCCCTTCGGCCCCTTGGGTACTTCTCCGTGGAACGATTGCAAGATATATTAACACATAAGAATTTCAAATGCCACACCACAGTTTTGACCGCATAATTCTTTATATGGAATATTAAAGGAATTCATTAGTGTAATAAAGACCTGTAATTTATTTTGAAATATGCAAAAAAAGTTCTTGACAGATAGGGTCCACCGAATTAGAATAATCAAGCACTTTGTTGGAAGGGCGTGCATCGGTATGCCTTAAAGCCCAACAAAAAGGCGCGGATCTTGAAAATTGAATAGAATGTAAAACTTGAAGTAAAACGGACCTTTTCAATTCTAAGAATTGAGTTTAAAAAGAGTAAAAGAGCCAAACGGCTCTCAAGATTTTTTTTTTTGAGAGTTCGATCCTGGCTCAGGATGAACGCTGGCGGCGTGCTTAACACATGCAAGTCGAACGAAGCCAAAAGGAAGCTTGCTTTCTTTGAAGCTTAGTGGCGGACGGGTGAGTAACGCGTGAGGAACCTGCCCTTCAGTGGGGAATAACAGCCGGAAACGACTGCTAATACCGCATAACGTCACCGGATCGCATGATCTGGTGACCAAAGGATTTATTCGCTGAAGGATGGCCTCGCGTCCGATTAGGCAGTTGGTGAGGTAACGGCCCACCAAACCTACGATCGGTAGCCGAACTGAGAGGTTGATCGGCCACATTGGGACTGAGACACGGCCCAGACTCCTACGGGAGGCAGCAGTGGGGAATATTGGGCAATGGGCGAAAGCCTGACCCAGCAACGCCGCGTG
>Ga0310786_10001014_pt1 | contig 45039 bp, 59 predicted proteins | sample AusTroGonzalo_MG_FD_203881 | JGI IMG/M metagenome (GOLD analysis project Ga0310786, IMG submission 203881) | Bovine rumen microbial communities from tropical cattle in Woodstock, Queensland, Australia - Gonzalo_03 (v2) (version 2) | ecosystem: Host-associated > Mammals > Digestive system >...
CCCGCGAGAGCGCAAAGAACACCACGCTGCACCCCAAGGAGGCATCGCTGGCGGCTGAGCTGCTGCTGGAAGGCGTGTGCGCCAAGTTGAAACAGGGCTTCATCGTTGACCTGGGACCCCTCGGAACCCTCTACCCTGCCGTGAGCGGCAAGTGGGAGGAAGACCCGAAAGACCTTGCCCTCGCCGACATGACCCCGCGCGTGAACTACAAGGGCTCGGACGACATCATCGCAGCCATCAAGGGCGCAACGCTCTCATGGGCTACGGAGAAGGACGAGAAGGAAGGCGTGGAGACTCCCGACGACGACAACACGCAGACGGGCGCGGGCGGCGGCACGACTGGCGGGGAGCTGGAAGGATAGTGCCTGCGGCAAGTGAAAAGTGAAGAGTGAAGAGTGAAGAATTTGCTTCCGCTCTTCATTCTTTGCAAATTTATTAAGAATTAGCAAGAATTATAAAGAATAAGGAACTATGATTATCATCAAGACAGCAAATGGCGACCGCTTCATCAATGAGAGCGAAGCGCAATCCGTAACCCATAACAAGGAATACGGCTACGTGGTCATCACATTCAAGGACGGCCACAGCGAGAACGCTTTCCAAGTCGAAAGCATGTACTACACCAACAAGCAGGACGTGGAGATACGAGACAACGGACTGCTGATGGCTGCGGTGGCATCGGACGTGGAATACTACAAGGAGATGAACGAGTCGGCTTTCCGTTATCTCGAAAGAGTGGCCGACCGTCGCAATCAGATGGAACGGATGGTCGTCGAAATGTACGAAAGTCCCGACAGCAGCCCTGAGTATCGTAAGCGGTTCGTCGAGGAACTGCGCGAGGAACGGAGCAATCGCCCTGGCACCATCAGGGATGAACTCGACGAGCACCGAACCATGCCTTATTATCACAAACTTCGTAAAGATAGCCACGAGAAGGGCGAGGAAATCCAAAAGGAGTTTGTGCGCATGTCGGCAAAGATTAAGGAACTCGAAGAAACGAAAGAACGATTCCGCAAGGCTGGTGAACGTCTGATGCTCCGCAGTCTTTGGCAGCGCATCTTCAATAAGAAAACGTATCTATAAAGTTCATCCGCAAGGGTGCTCCTCTTCTTTTTTTTATCAAGAATTAGAGAATTAAAGAATTATGGAAAAGACAAAAGACAGCATTAAGCAGAAGCTGAAAGAACAATGGAGAAAGGCTTGCAACGGTTACCTCATGGAACTGTTGCGCATGTGGGAACTGGATGCACACTACGGCTATTGGACGGGCGACGAACACGGCACCGTGTATTGCTACGGCGAGACGCATAACCTCTCGATGGAGGACATCATGTATATCGTGGACTGTGACATCGAAGAAGACGAGGTGCTGGCGTGGGAAGACTATTGCCTGGACGCTCACGAATTTGGATTCGACATACCGAATCTTCGCTCATGGCATCGCGGTTGTCCCCGCACTCCAAAAGAAACCTTTTACCATTTGCGTGAATTGAAAGCCATGCTTGCTGAAGCGGTTGAAGAGGAAAAGGAGAGGGTGAAGAATGAGAAGCGCGAAAACGTTCATTGTGTCGTTCAGATCCCTGATAACGAAGTTGACAGCATCACGAGCATAGAGGAATATGTGCGCGAGTGTTTCAAAAATCACCCAGAAAGGATTAGGTATGAAAATAATTAAATGAACCAGGAACTATGAGCAAACAGAAATTGATTTACATATCCGGCAAGATGGGTGGAGAAAATCCTGTCGAAAGCAACGGTGAAGAAATTTGAGGTGGCGCAGGAGAAACTGCTCGCTGAAGGCTGGGCGGTTATCAATCCAGCAGGCCCTGTCTTTCAGCGCGACGCGCAGAAGCACGTCAAGATTGAAGAAAAGAAATGGCAGCAGCTTGACTACGGTGAGTTCGACTGGTATGCGTGGCTGTTGCTCTACGACATGCACATGCTGGCCCTGTGCGATGCCATCTATATGCTGAAAGATTGGCAAGAATCCCCAGGAGCCACAGCCGAGTATTACTATGCCCAAGCGTGTGGAAAAGAGATTATCTTTGAAAAATGACAACCTTCAGCTCACAATAGATTTGACGGTGGCGCGTCATACCATTGAGCATATGGAGAAGATAGTAAATCGGCTGAAAGGAAAATAATGCTTGTTTTTGCAATCTCAGAGATTACAATTTGAGATAAATATTAAAAATATATCAGATATTTAATAATTTTACGCCAAAAACGGCAAAATAAATTATTAAATATTTGGTATATTTACTTTTTCTTTTTATCTTTGCAACAGAAAAAGAAACAAACAAATAACATTTAGAACCGGCGGCAACGGATAAGCGGCAAAAGATTATGAAGACTACAGCAAACAACACCGAGACCAAGAAGATGACCCTCGAAGAAGAGATGGCACTTTGGGAAGCACGCGCAAATGATGAGTTCGGAAAGACTCTGAAGGAGATCGAGAAGGCATCAATGAACTACTTCGGATGCGACGAGGACGAGTACGGAATCCGTAGCACTCCACTGAGTTATCCCATAACAGCCTACTCGCTGGACGGTAACCGCAAGTACACTGCAAAGGTTATCATCGCCACCCTCGAAGAGTGGGACATCCTCGAAGACGAGAACATCAAGGCAATAGCCGACAAACTGAACAAGCTGGCAGCATAAGACGGGATCGGGAGGGGCGACCCTCCCACCCCAATAAAATAAATAAAAACAATTTAAAACAATAGGAACTATGAAACCTTCAAGAGAAAAGAAAAACATGGAACTTCTCACTAAGATGTGGGAACTTGTACGGGAAATTGACGGCATGCCTACTGGCGAAATGGAAAATGCTATCAATGATGGAATGGACAAAATGAAGGTTCAGTTGCAGTGGTCTCTGGTCTATCACATGACAGATGAAGGCACTTATGATGAAGTGTTATTTGAAGGCCCGGCATCTGAATGCACTGACTACGTTATTGACCACCCGGAACTTAAAGGACATTGTATTATCACAGCAAATTACTAAGAACTATGAACAGAGAAGAAGAGCGCAAGCGGATAGGTCAGCGGATTGCGGCTGTTCGCAAAAGTGTAGAGTGGACGGACGAGCAGGGCATCAAACGTAAAGGCATGACCCAGGGCGAACTGGCTGAGCGGTGCGGACTGGCTCAGAGCCACATTGCCCGCATAGAGGCCGGGCGATACTCCGTCGGCTTTGATACGCTTCAGCAGGTGGCCGAGGGACTGGGAATGAATATTGATATTGTATAACTAAAACAAAAGGAACTATGAAGAATTTGATGACTATTTTGCTGATAATGGTTGCAATAAACGCAAATGCACAAATCACGCTAACTGATGGCGGCGTTTATGAACAGAAGGAAGTTGTGAACGTGGATAGTGTCTCTGCCCAAGAACTTTATTTGCGGGCATTGGAAGCACTAAGTGATTGGACTGGCACGGATGGACGGTCAAAATACGGCATTGACCATCAGGACAAGGAGTCTGCCACTGTCATTTTCAAAGGAAAAGATTATCTTGGCTCCCGCAGGTATAACGGCATATATTCGTGGTTGATTTTTTCAGATTTTACACTAAAAATCAGATGCAAAGATGGACGTGCTCAGATTGTTGTCACAGTACCATCTATGACAGCCGATTTTTCAGCAAATAACGTAAATGGCTCAATCCCCCTTTGTGAGATTGTTCCAGAATATACATACAAAGGAAATATGAATTGCAAGAAGGCCATGCTTCAGTATGTGGTTGACGTACCGGAATCCGCGAGGCGTATCATTAACCTGATAAAAAACAGACTCAATCAAAAAGTTGATGACTTCTAAATATTAAATAATAATATACTATAAGGAGCGACATTTTCAGTCGCTCTTTTTTATTGGTAAACCCTTTGCGGCGTTTTCGTTAGTAATAAAAAAAATAATCAAGAACTATGATGGACTACAGTAACCCCAATGACTTGTGGATAAATGAACATGATCCATACAAGGATATGAATGACGATGAGCGGATGACCGCTGGCTGCGCACACTGTGTGCTGACTTTCTTGATAATGATAGCGGTAATCGCACTGTGTGCGCTGTTCGGCTCTTGTTCAACAACTGAATATGTGCCAGTGGTTGAGACACACGACCACCACCACTGGCACACCGACAGCATCCGCCAGACGGACAGCGTTTATCATGAGACGACGACAACAATCATGCAGCTGGACTCGGCAGCGATGGCAAAGTATGGCATACAGTTGAAAGCGGCAGAGCGGGCGTGGCTGGTACGCACCCAGGAGCTGGAGCGTCAGCTTCAGCAGATGGCCCGCCTCATGCAGGACCGCGACACGGTGCGTGACAGCATTCCCATCCCCTACCCCGTCGAAGTGACGAAGGAAGTGCCCGCACCGCTGACATGGTGGCAGCAGACCCGACTACACGTGATGAATATTATTCTCTATATCTGCGGCCTCGCTCTATTGCTTTGGATATTGAAAAGCAAGCTGAAGTGGCTATGATACATTCTGCCGTGAGACAGACAGCAAGCCCGTGAGGGCAAGCACTGCGTGTTTTTTCACTTATTCATAGTTTTGTGAGATTTAATGAATTTTTGTTATTTTTGTAGGCAAAGGGGTTTTTTAATGATTTCACCTCTTTGCCTTTTTTTTGTCTAAACAAAAAAACATGGTAAACCCGTGAGACTGTTTTAGCAGAATAGAAAAAGCAAAGAACAAAATGAAAAAATGCTTATTTACAGACAAGACGCGCTGGCAGCACTTTGCATACGCCATCCCAATCGGCCTGGTGTTCACCATCCTGTGCGTATTAGGCGTGGCTACTGCTTTAGAGTTCAAGGACCACCAGTGGGGCGGAGAGCCTGATTGGAAGGACTGGGTATGTACGATGCTGGGCGGCATGGTTGGTCAGATTGTTCAGATAGGAATAATACTGTTAATAATATAAGGATATGTGGGAAAAGATTATAGAATGGATGTCGCTCTTTATTGGCGGCATATTAGGATGGTTTGTTGGACGCTTTGAGCCTGCATTCCCGCTTATCGTTATTGCAACGCTCTTCGTGCTGTACGACGCCTGGTCAGCTTACGAGCTCGACAAGCGCGTGCATATTATGTTCCCTAAGAAAAAACGAGACAAGGCGAAGTTCGTTTCCTACAAGTTCCGACAGGTGATACCGACGCTCATCGAGCGTTTTGTCATCATTATCCTGGCATACTGCGTAGAGCGATGGGTTTTTGTACATATCGACGTGCCTGTCAGCTATATTGCTGCCGGCGTGGTCTGTGCCGAGCAGCTGCTATCAATTGCGGAGAATAAGGCGAGCTGCCGACTTCCTGGCGATAAACACGCCCGCATCTGGAAGCTGCTGGCAAAGGTGCTCATCGACAAGACAGCCAGACATTTTGACGTAGACAATTCCATTCTCGAAGAGGAATTACGACGTGTCAATACAATAGACAGCAACGATGGTAACAAGAATCAGTAAGAACTTTACGCTTGAAGAGCTCTGCGCCTCGTCAACAGCAAAGGCGAAGGGTATCAGCAATAATCCGGGACAACAGGATATATGCTCGCTGTGTGCCTTGGTGCATCATGTCTTACAGCCGTTGCGCGACGCTATGGGCCAGCCCATCAAGATAGGCAGCGGCTACCGCACATACGCATTGAACAAGGCCGTTGGAGGTGTCAGCAACTCTCAGCACATGCGCGGCGAGGCCGCCGACCTCTGCATCGACGGTGACATCGCCAAAGGAAAGCGGTGGTTTGAATGGATAAAGATCCACTGCGACTTTGACCAGCTCATCTGGGAGCATAACGACAAGGGCACCTATTGGGTCCACGTTTCCTACCGGGCCGACGGAATGAACAGAAAGCAGGTCATTGATAACCTGCTAAAGAAATAGAATAACCTTTGAAGTCTTCATTTTAGTAGATTAGATTGTTTCAAATGAACGCAGCGGCGTTCTTACAAGCCTCGCAGTGATTGCGGGGCTTTTGTTATTTCAAGTGCCGCATGGCACTTTTTTATGGTTTGCCTATTTAGCGGTAAACCCACACCCGCTTTTTGTTTGGTAAGAAAAGAACGAATAAAAAGCAAGAATCAGATGAAGTGGTTGACACTTAAACAGATCAAGGCGCAATTGCGCATAGAGCCTGGCTTTACTGCGGAAGACGAACTGCTGGAAAGTTACGGTGAGTCAGCAGAAGAAACGCTGCTGAACTATTTAAATCGATCCTATTACAACGTTATCGAGACATGGGGGAAAATACCCGCTCCGTTGGTGGAAGCATCCAAGATGCTGGTGGATGTCAGCTATCAGTACCGTTCGCCCGTCACTGTCGGCAACATGTCAATTGTTCCCTACACTTTTGATGTGTTGGTAAAACCCTACATGCGTCTTTGCACTTCTTCTGACGACATCGAGGTGCAAACAGTAACGCTCGGTTCTGACATCAAGATTCAGTTTACAGCCGACTTGCCAGATGACTTGAAGCTCTCCGACGTGGACTTCAGCGGCAAGGTGATAAATGTTGATCAGAAGAACAAGGAGAAGGACTTCCAAAAAAACGATTGTATCATGGTTGATGACGGCACTGACTATGTGGTGCTTGTGGATTCATCAGATATGGGTGTCGGTATGCTGATGCTAAAGCTGACGGTGCACATACCTGATAGTGACTATACGATAGGTTATCGAAAAGAGGTGGTGAATATTGACCCGCATATACAGATAGCATGATAAGAGGAAGTGCAATACTTTTAGGAAGCGTTCGAGGCCGCGCTTATGGCGTCGGCGGAGTGAATGCTAATGCTGTATATCTGAAAATGATTGGCAAAAGTAAAGCTGTTGCGTTTGGAGAAATCAGCGGCAGTGCCAGTCAAACACGAAACACAGGACTTCATCACTTCATGGCTGTTCGCCCTGAGCAACCGCAGCAACTGGTGTGGCTGGTACCGCAAGTAGGTGTGGAATATACTATCGAGACTTCGACAAATCTTAAATGGAAAATTAAATAAAACAGAAACAGATATGGCTTATGCAAGTTGGCTCATTCCGAGCAAGACATCAGGAGCAGGCAACGATACCGTCAATGTGACGGCGGGTGCCGACAACACTGGCCGCAATTCGCGCCAGACAGTTATGACATTTAAGGCTGCAAACTGCCCCGACGTGGAGCGCACCGTGATTCAGGCCGGTAAGCCTGAGTTCGTTGCTATGCAAGCAACGGCAGCTATCGACAAGACGGGTGGAACCATCACCATCACTGGCACCACGAACTCCAGCAAGCTGACCTTCTCGTTGGCAAGCGGTGGCACGCTTGACCTTACGCTACCAGGCACGTATTTGGCTAATAGTGTCAGCACCAACAACGGCGCGGCTATATCCGGCGACCCAGGAGGCAGTCAGGAGTTTCCTTTCTCAATTCAGTTTGCCAACGTGGGAGCAAACCCCACCATTACGGCAAAGAGCGTTCAGCTTATTGTAACAGATGCAGCAGGCAATACTGCCACATGTACCATTACGCAGGCTGCCGGCGATCCTACGCTGTCAGTATCTCCCGAAAGCGTACAACTCGAATGGAACGCCGCGACGGCTGAGACAAGCGCATCGTTCAGCGTCACCTCTAACACCAACTGGACAATCGAGTAATGGCAAGCATCAGCATACCTTGGAACGATGGCGACGGCAACATCATCCTGACCTACACTGGTCAGGCTGATGGCACCGTAACCGTGACAAGTGATACTGATAACTTGGGAGGCACAGCCCGTCAGCAGCGCGTGACCTTTGTCGTGCAGAACGGTGCAATCCGCAACGACGTGGTGACAGCCAGCGGTAACATGATACGCACCAGCGACGGAAATACCATTCGGACACTTGATAACGCTATGAAGGTAACGGTGATAGTGACGCAGGCAAAGAGCCTATTGAAAGTGATAGTGACGGGCAGCGACCATCGAGTTCGCACTGCCAGCGGAAACATAGTAAGATGTAACACTCCTAATTGACAGAAGACAATATGGCATACAGTACAGGAATAATGAACAAGCGTATCAAGGTGGCCAAGCGATCCGAATCGGACGGCGGCAGCTTTGGGCGCACAAGCGGCGGCCAGAAATATGAGTTGCTGGGTGAGTTCTGGGCATCAGAGAAATTTAACAAAGGAGTGAAGTCTTTGCGCGAGGGTGCAGTGGATGCTTATGATACGGTGATGTTTCGAATGCGTTACAATGCAAACATCGATCGCTGGTGTCTCATTCAGTATCAAGGACGATGGTACCAAATTCACTCGTTTAACGAAGACTATCAGACTAATGAGCTTCAGATAACAGCAACGGAACTGGCGAACCAGCATGTGACAATCGTTATACCACCATCAAGCAGCGAAATCAGTGACAGCGACATCAGCGGTGGTGTACCTGACAATACGGAAATCGGAATTTAATGTGTAACAATAAAATTAAAGATTATGGCAAACGGAATTTTTGACATTACTCAGAGTGACGCGCAGTTGCAATCCATTCTGAACAAGATTCAGCCATTGGCAGAAACGGGCGACATGGCCACGTTAGGCTTTGGCTATGGCGTATGCTCAACCGCTGGCGCAACAGCGGCCAAGACGGTCAGCATCACCAACTTCGTACTAACCCCCAGCAGCGTCTTCGCTGTCCTCTTCCAGAATGCGTTCACGGCATCTGACCCGACGCTGAGCGTCAACGGCTCGACTGCCAAGCCCATCAAGCTATACGGAAACGCCATGCCAATGGGTAAGGTAAAAAACAACACCATCCTGAACATGAACTACGACGGCACCAACTTTAATGTGACGAGCATTGAGAGTCAGGTGGCAGCAGCCCCCGACGGAGCCGTCGACTTGGCTCTGCCCAGCGGTGTATTGTGGGCCGACAAGAACATTGGTGCCACCACTCCTTATGAGGATGGATTGTATTTCTCATGGGGCAACATCACTGGCCACACTGGTGACGACGGTTACGACTTCGGTACGAGCAACGACGGACCGTATGCCAGCACCGACGGTGCTGCTCTCACCGGCAACATCCCAACCAACGGCACTTACGACGCAGCCCGTCACAATATGGGTGCACCGTGGCGCATGCCGACTGTGGGCGAGTTCCAAGAGCTCGCAGCCAACTGCGACTCCGAATGGACCGATGAGGATGGTGTCGCAGGCCGTCGTTTCACCTCGCGCATCAATGACAACTCCATCTTCTTCCCCGCCTCTGGCTTCCGCAGCGGTACGGGGCTCTACGGCAGAGGCACGCGCGGGGACTACTGGAGCGCGTCGCTCAACTCGCAGACGTACGGCTACAGTCTGAACTTCAATTCGGAAGGAGTCATTCCAGCCTACTACGACTATCGGTTCATCGGCTTCTCTGTCAGGGCGGTGCAGTAACTTGTCTTTTTTGTCATTACCGACAAAAGACAAAAGCTCTCGCGGCCTGCACCGCGCCAAAAAGCGACGTAAGTCGCGGCGCGGTGTGGCAGGGAGAGCATCATAAGGCAAAGGTGAAATAAATGGCAAAGATAGCGGACATACTCGCAACGGAGCGCAACCGACAGGAGGCCGACACATGGAACATCGTCCACATGTATAAGACGGGGCAGTTTTATACTTCCTACGATTGGAGTGCATGGATCATCAGCGTCATATCCTACACTGACGCGGTGAGGATGCAAACAAAAGACCGTCATCCGCTTCAGGTCACACGTATCAAGTTGGCCACGAGCGACGACACCTTTTGCAAGGTTGGCTTTCCATTCAAGAGTATCGAGAAATTCTGTCCTACGCGCCAGGACTTCGAGGGTGTGGAGAACGACCATATCACATTCCGCATACCAATGCCACAGCCGACGGACGGCACGGAAATCACTTACGACCGTCTGCGCAAGGCTGTTGACGAGTGGACCGAAAGCCACGTTATCAAACCGCCCAAGCCAACAGAAGAAGAGCGTAAGGCTATCAAGGCAGAACGAAGTGGCAAGAATGGAAACACTTCCACCAATGCCGAGGCACCCGTAACGAATGCGCCCGCACCGACAAACCAAGGTGGCGGGCTGATTAAACAAATACTGGACTATCCTCTGACCGAAAGCACACCGATGGATAATTACGCTTTCATCATGCGTCTGAAGCAGCAGATAGCCAGCATCCTCTAAAGGAAGGAATGAGTGGATTTCTCCGAAACGTCAGGACAAAAAAGACAAGTTCATAGGTTGTCCGTCTTGCCTTCGTCGAAAGTGAGAAAAAGCAAAGACTCGCAGTGGCTTACGCCTCAGTATTCCACCGCAAGCATCGTATTAGGTGACAACCGACATCCACAGATTTCCTCTATATCTGAACCACACCGCCCATCCGATGGGTACTGGATCAAGACCGCACTCAGCGTGTACCGCTCCGGCTGCATGACGTGACGACCTGTGCATCTTCCCCGCCTCTGGCAACCGCAACGGTACGGGGCTCAACAACAGAGGCACGAACGGGAACTACTGGAGCGCGTCGCTCAACTCGCAGACGAACGGCTACAATCTGAACTTCAATTCGGAAGGAGTCAATCCAGCCAACAACAACAATCGGTTCAACGGCTTCTCTGTCAGGGCGGTGCAGCACTCGTCGAAAATTCAGCAGTCCGTGACTCTCCGTGGCCACATCGAGCCAACCACTCATCCTTCCTACAGACATCAACGACAGCGGCTACCGCTTGACACGCGAGCAGCTGCTGTTTGATTTATATATTGCCTATTACGACGCTGCCCGCCACAAGCACAAAATGGCTTATGTGGTGAAGTTCGAGCGCGAACTGCGGGCCAACCTCGAAGAACTTTGCGACGATCTGCTGAGTCGCAGATACAAGGCATTACCATCCAAATGCTTTATCATCGACTATCCAAAGAAGCGCGAGGTATTTGCCGCTATGTTTCGTGATAGGATAGTTCACCATCTTTATTTCCGCTACACTCACCAACTTTTTGAGCGTACCTTCATTGCTGACTCTTATTCGTGCATCGAAGGTCGCGGCACTCACTATGGTATCGACCGATTGCGCCAGCATATCCGACAAGCCTCCTTGAATTGGTCGCAGCCGTGCTACGCCATGAATCTCGACATACGTGGCTACTTCATGCACATCAACCGCGAGAAGCTGCTGAAGATAGCCATTGACTCATTGCGCAATATGGCAACGCACAAAGTGGGCATGACCGACGACGTGCCCATACCTTCAGGCGTATTGCTGACACCTGCAACCCGTTGGCGCGACATCCGCGACTTTGACTTCATCCTGTGGCTGACCGAGCAGATCATCATGCTCGACCCGATGGAGAATTGTGTTATTGTTGGCGATGACTCAGATTGGAACGGCATAGACCACGCCAAGTGTATGCGCTTCGCCAAGCCAGGGCTGGCACTGCCCATCGGCAACCTCACCAGCCAGTTATTTAGCAACGTCTATCTGAATCCATTCGACCAATTCGTGAAGCGCAATGTCTGTTGTGAGCATTATGGCCGATATGTGGATGACTCATGCGAGGTTGATGCAGACAAAGATTGGCTATTGGCACAAGTGCCAGTTCAACGAGATTTCCTTGCTGATGAATTAGGCTTGCAACTCCACATGGGTAAACTCCACATTCAAGAGATACACAAGGGTGTGGAGTTCCTTGGTGCGTTCATCAAGCCATACCGCGACTACGTGAGTCGTAAGACATTGAGCCGTATCGAGCAGAACATCAAGACGCTCGACCTTCAGGATGCGAAACACGCAGAGGCAAGCGTAAATTCCTATCTGGGTGTGCTGTCGCATTCATCATCTTATAATATCCGCCACCATCTGTTTGAAGAGATAGACGGTGACTGGCTGGCAGCAGCATAAAGGGTTTGCCCGATTGTTTGGTAAACCCCAGCACACATTTCAACCGCTTGTTAGATAGTGTTTAATTTAACAAGCAGAAATCATGAACAACAAGTATTGCGGCACAGCGAGCGATTTCGCACCAGTATCAGAGGACCAGAGCCGCGTGGTCATCATGTATGGTTTGAAGGAAGACGGCGAGAAGGCCGAGTGGTATCAGCTCGATTTCTACAAGAAGCAGGGCAAGCCATCGTTCGAGCAGGTGAAAGCCGCCGTCATTGCCGACATCAACGAGCGCATCACCGCACAGATCATCGGTGGCATGACCTTCGAGGAGAAACCCGTGTGGCTCTCGATTGAGAACCAAATCAATTTCTCGCAAGCCACTGCTCCCTGTCGCCTGAAGCTCGGAGAAGAAGAGGACGGCACACCTGTCTATCACGACTTTGACACAAAGGTTGCATTGAAGGCTTTCAACGACGCTTGCCTGGCATGGAAGAACGACTGCCTGGAGGCAGGCCGTGCCGAGAAGGAAGGCATCGACTGGACTCCGTATGCAACGGCTCTACAGCCCGTCACTAACGAGTAACGAAAGGAGGCGACAATGGCTATTGTGAAAGGGCAAAACCTTCGGATATTCATCGGCAACGGCAATAGCAAACCTATTGCTGCTGCCTTGTCGTGTGAACTGTCCGTGCAGATGAATGTCAAGCAGTATTCCACGAAAGATGACGAGAACGACTTCGCCACAAATGAGGTAGTAAGTCTCGCTTGGAGTCTGAAAGCGCAGAACGCCGTAGTGAACGATGCGGAAGTGGATGCTCTTGAAGTTGCCGACATCATGGACTTGATGGGCACAGAGGTACACGTTCAGCTGGCAACTACCAGTGGAACGAAGAACCGGGAACAAGACACGCTGATTCTGGCCGGTGATGCCATTTTGAGTGACGTCAATATCACCGCACAGAACCGACAGCGTGGAACCTGCGACATCACCCTGACGGGAAAGAAAAACATGCTCTTCGACATCCGTCTGATTGTGACTGCTGACGAGCACTATATCCGCACCAGTGACGGCAACCTCGTCGCCGCTGCGCATGAGGAAGTGTAACCCAACAATAAGGAACTATGAAGAAAGAAACGAGACCAATGAGATTTAGCGATGGCGAGTTTGTGGTGGCGATCATTCACTACAACACGCCGGAGCTGACGCGAGCATGTATCGGCTCGCTGATTTTCAACGGCGGAGTCGAGGACCGGCTGCGCATTGTGGTGTTTGACAATTCGGACAGCAAGCCGTTTGATGCAGGAGTGCTTGGCGGTGTGACGGTCATCGACAACACGCAGGGACAGTTGATTGACTTCGACGCGGAACTGGCAAAGTTCCCAGAGCGTGACCGAAGCATCGGTTGTGCCAAGGGCTGCGAGTTTGGCAGCGTGAAGCACATGATGACAGTGCAGAAACTTTGGGAACTGATACCGATGGGCTTCGTGCTGATGGAGAGCGACATCCTAATTACGAAACCGATTGCAGGATTCTGGCGACCTGAATATTCATTTGTCGGCTATTACCAGAAACAGCAGCCCCACAACCCGTTCAATATCGGGCGAGTGCTGCCGATGCTCTGCTATATGAACGTGCCGCTACTGACCAAGCACGGCGCACGGTACTACGACCCCACACGCACTTACGGACTGCTGCCTGGTGGCCGACAGAACCGTAACAACTGGTATGACACAGGTGCCGTGATGCTGGAGGACATTCTGGCGAAGCGTCCGCACCTGAAGGGCTTGCATGAGGACATACGGCCATACGTGGTGCATTACGGCTCTGCATCGTGGCAGAAGAACGACGAGAAGGCACACCAGCAATGGATTGAGGCCAACCGCTACATCTTCCCAAGTGAAGAGCGCATCAAGGAAACCACTGAACGATTCCACAAGCATATCGAAGAGACGCAGGAGCCGGAAGGTGTGGCTATCTGTGCTATCGTTCGTTGTGAGAACAAGTACCTGCGTGAGTGGATAGAGTGGCACAAGGGCTTGGGCGTGGAGAAATTCTTCATCTACGACAACGGCCACGGCGACGACGAGAATCCGCGTGACGTTATTGGTGACGATCCGCAGGTGGTGATTATGGACTGGCGCGACCGCGACGGCAACACTCAGTGCGAGGCTTACGACGAGTGCTACCGCGAACACGGCAGCGAGTTTGCCTGGATGGGATTCATTGACATCGACGAGTTTGTGCAGAGCGAAATGCCGCTGCTTGACGTACTGAACAGGTTGCAGGCTGACGTGGTGGCTTTCTCATGGCGCATGATGACCGACAACGGACTGGTGCACTATGACGACCGCCCAGTGCAAGAGCGATTCACACAGCCAGCCGAAGACCTGAAGCCAGAGTCGCAGTTCGTGAAGTCGTTTGTGCGCGGTAGCATCGAAGGCCTGTCGTTTGAAAGAGACCCACACATGCCCCACTATCCAGCCTTGGAGGTGGTGAATCCTGACGGCGGCAAGGCTCCGCAGTGCAGCGTGGGCACGGGTAGCCGCGAGGTGGCTTGGATAGACCACCACTTCACGAAGACCGCCGAGGAATTTATGCAGAAGGTCAGCCGCAGTTGGCCCGCCATTCACGATGAGCGCATTATCGAGAAAGAGAAGAATGCTGTCAATCATTTCTTCAGGTTCAATGAGCGCACGCCGGAAAAGGAAATCATTCTTGGTGTTCGTGAGGCAGAGAATGAAACCCCTGCGGTGGTTGTTGTATCGGAAGAGAAACCAACGAAAACGGCTGGTAAACCCAAAACCAAGAAATCTACGAATAGAAAAGGCAAATAATTATGGATAATATTTTTGCAAATTTATTCCGATACAGACAGAAGCGCGAGGCACCCGTCGGCGTGCCGGCAACCACTGACCCTAATGCTTCCAGCAACCAGGCTCCCAAGGTACAGGGTGGCGACTACCTGGAGCGCATCGTGTATGCCAGCCATCCGTGGGTGGCCTTGTCTGTGAGTCCCGTCTATCGTGCCGTTAAGCTGATAATGGACACGATGGGCGTCATGCCTGTGCAATACAGAAAGAAGGACGTCGGCGGCGGCAACTTCGTGCAAGATATGCGGGGACTTGGCAAGCGCATCAACTATCTGCTTCAGACAGAGCCGAACCCATTGATGACAGCCGACGATATGTGGAAACTGGTGACCTATAACCAGCTGATGCGTGGTAATGGCTTTTTATATATCGAACGAGATGAGTTCGGATTCCCTTATCGGCTCTGGTTTGTTCGACTCGGTGAGTACAATATTGTGACCGGTCGATACAACTTCATTCAGTATTTGTCGGACAAAGGATATGTCGTGCTGACAAATGTGAGCCGCGACGATGTGATGCACTTCCCTAATACCTATCGTTACGATAACGGCTTCTGGGGTATGCCGACCCTGGAATTTGCAAAGGGAGACCTAAGTCTGATAAAGACTCTGAAACAGCAAGAACTCGAAACGGCTGCAAAGGGTGGCCGCGTAAAACTGCTTATTGGTGAGTCGTCAGTTCAGAATGCCGGCTATCAGGCCATCAGCAGCGGCCTATATAAAAAGTCAGAAATGGATGCCTATGCCGACGAGCTTCAGAAAAAGATGTACTCAGGGCACGATGTCCTTGCCATCAGAGGACTTGATAAGGTGCAGAACATCAGCATGACTTCCGCCGAGATGCAAGACGCGGAGAAGATAGGAATATCATACGATGACTGCGCCAGGTATTTCGGAGTCCCGCGTCCTCTGCTGATGCTTGACACAAACAGCCATTACAACGACTACCAAAATGCGACGATGGAGTTCCATACCCGTACCATTCTTCCTGAAAAGTCCGCCCGCGAAAAAGAGATTTTCCGCAAGCTCATCGGATTCAAAGAATACGGCTACAGAGACATCCATATCTGCGAAAAGCCGCTGCTGGCTATGGACCCGGAGCGTCAGGCGAAGGTTGACAGCATGCTTTTGACGAATGGTACCAAGACCATCAACGAGATACGACAAGAGCATGATATGCCCAGCGTAGTCAATGGGGACACTCCGATGGCTTCCGCGAACCTGATGACCGTTGACGCGCTGATTGCAAAGAGCGAGGCAGCGACCACGCTGAAGCCAGGCAACTACACCGTGGCAGAACCCGCCAAGGAGGGTGAGGAAACCGCATGAAGTTAGTATAGCAAACCGCAGCGGTTGAGTATAGTAAACCAAAGTGGAAAAGTATAGTAACCAAAAGAGATAAAGTTATGACACCGAACCCGACAAAAGAAGAAATCGAAGCCCTCGAAAGAGAGATTCATAAGAAACGTAAGCGCGACGTAAGACGCGCAGTAAACCCAGAACGGCAATATGCCGGATAAGTAGTAACAAGTTTTTCAAGATTGAGATATGAAACAGACACGATTTATTCCGATTGAGACTTGTGGCTTGCAGTTACGCGAGCCGCAGGAAGGACAAGAGATGAGCCGCGAAATCGAGGGCCGTCCCATTGTCTTCGGTGTGCGTTCTGTCAACCTTACCCCGTGGTCATCCACTCGTAAGGTGTATGAGATTCTGGAGCCTGGTTGCATCAGCCGCGAACTGTTGCAGAAATCGGACGTGATTCTCAACCTGAACCACTCGAACATGGTGCCCGACGTGCTGGGTCGCTACCGAAACACGGACAAGGACACACTGACGCTGGAACTTCGCGGCGACGGCATCGACTGCCGCTGTGACCTTCCGAAGACTAACAACGCCAACGATGCTCTGGAGCTTATCAAGCGCGGCGACATCAACGGCATGAGCTTCGCCTTCGAGGACGACTACGAGGACACCGAGAACGGCGTATCGTATGAGCGTACCAACGACACCGAGGACGGCAAGGAGGTATGGCTTCGCCATGTGAAGAAAATCACTGGCCTTTATGACGTGGCCATTGTCACACATCCGGCTTACGAGCAGACATCAGTCGGTATGCGCGAGGTGAGCGACCGCATCGACAAGGCGATTGACGAGCAAATCAAGCGCGAGTGCGGAGGCAAGAAGAAGGTCGAGGACGGTGAGGAAACCGACGAGGAGAAAGCAGCCCGCGAAGCAGCAGAACGCGAAGCCAACGGTGGCGAGACAAACGCCGAGAAGGAAGCACGCGAACAGCGCGAAATGGAAGAGCAGGAGCAGCGTTTCCGCGAGCAGCGTGCTATGCGGATGCGGATGCAAGCCCGCCGTCTCAACGACGAGATTATGGAATCACTTAGTTATTAACAATTTTAATATTTCAGCTTTATGAAAGAAATGACAAAAGCACAGATTCAGGAGCGTCAGCTCGAAATCATGAATCGTATGCACGAGATGGAAGAGAATTCTCGTGAGGCAAACAAAGGCGAAATTCTGTTCAACGAGCAGGAGGACGCTCAGTATCGTTCACTTTGCGCCGAGTCCGCTGGTCTCAGTGCCCGTGCCAAGGCTATGGCCAGCGGCGAGGAACTGAAGCAGATTCGTGAGCGTGAGGACAAGGGCAAGCAGCTGCGCGAGCAGATCAAGAAGTGCGGACTGGAAAAGCGTGCCGTGAGCACCACCATCCTTGCAAACCCTGACACCACGAACCCCAGCGACAAGAACACATCCGGCAACCTGGAGGCTGGTGGCTTGATCCCCATCGAGATTCTTCCCATCATCGACACCAAGGTTGCAGGCATTGAGCTGCCCGACGACCTGCTGATGGCTACTGGTGTGACCGGCACACAGGTAGTGCCTTACAGCATCAACGACGTGAAGTTCACTGTTAATGGTGAGGTGACAAAGGTTGCAGAGCAGGCTCTCGACTTTGCCAACATCCAGGCATCTCTCGTTCGTGTCGCTGCCAGCGTTCCCGTCAGCTTCCGTGCTATCGACAACGCAGCCTTCGACATCATCGCCTTCATCACCTTCAAGTTCCAGAAGGGCTGGGCCATGTTCCGCGCTCTGCATGTCTATGCACACGGCGAGTACACCGCTCTCCAGTCGCCCTTTGGCAAGGTCACTCCTATCGAGCTCACCCTGGATGAGAATATCGGTAAGAACCTGGCCAAGGAGATTGCCAAGATGTACGACAAGGGCTTCGAGGGCGACCCCGAAATCATCATGGACAAGGTGACTGAGGTTGACCTGAAGTTCACGAAGCTGATTCCCGGCAGCGTGGGCGAGCGCACCGTCGTCGAGGATGGCCGCTGCGTTGGCTACCGCTACAAGGTATCTCCTTATGTGGACTACGCTATTGGTAGCGACGGTGTTGCTGAGAAGGACGCTACCTACCGCTACATCGCCATCGGTCACTTCGGCTATCTGGCAGAGCAGCAGCATGGTGAGCTCCGCTTCAATATCGACGGCACCAGCTCGGCCAACTTCGACCGTGGCACTGTTGCTATCGGTATGAGCACCGACTACTCTCTGACCGAGTTGTCAGGCAAGGTCAATGGCGGTGACGGCACTCCGCAGGCATTCGCCCTGATTAAGCTCATCGAGCCCGTCAGCTCTAACGTGATTGGCGACTAAACTCTCTCGCGTCTTCTTTTGCATAGTTCCTTATGCAGAGCCAGCGGGTGGCTCCGATGCACAGGCAAAGGCTGTCTGCCCGCTGGCTTTTAAAAGAAGAATTACGAACGAAACATAAATACAAACCTGTTACGAAAGTATTGAATGAGCCTGATAACTGACAAGGTATTCTACAACGCTTTGCGCTCGAATGCTGAACTGATGGCAACGGTGGAAGGCCGCATTGAATCGACTTCCATTCCTGTCCCTGAAGAGCAGCTGTTGAACGAGCCGGTGCCGTATGTCATTATCACTTTCGAGGGTCTTCAGAACGAGGGATTCACAAAAGATAATGATTTTGAGGGAGACCTTGACAAGGTGCAGGTGTCTATCGTGGTGGCAGCGCAGAGCCGTGATGAGTTGGGCAGCATTATGCAAACCATCCGTCAGACGGTGATTGCCTACTTTGAGGACGGCGAAGGTCATGCGTGGGATGACTATGAATATATTCCTACCAACTACACGCTGACGGCATCGCAGGTAGCCTACGACTCGATGAAGCCTTGCTATTATCAGACTCTGACATACAATTGTGACACCAATCCTTAGAATCTATGGGTATAATCAAAGGTCAAAATCTTCGTGTGATGGTAGGTGGCAAGTGCATTGCTATGGCCACATCGTGCCAATTCCACGTCAGTGCTCAGATGGAGGACAGTTCGACAAAGGACTCTGAAGGGGACTGGCAGGAGCAAGAGGTGATGGGGCTTTCTTGGGATGCCAGCACTGAGTCGCTGGTAACTTTGGAGGACAACGGCTCTAACGGCGAACTGCCACAGGACATCCTCTCGCTGATTATCAACAAAACCAAGGTGACGCTCACCTTCGACCAGACTGCCGGAACTAATAACCGCACCGCACAGAACTCGGCTATTAAGCGCACAGGCTATGCCTACGTCAATGACGTAAACATTACTGCGCAAAACCGAGCTAACTCCACCCTCAGTGTGAAGTTTATCGGAACAGGCCCATTGCAGTAAGGTCAATCCCCTATTTATTCACTTTTGCCCCGCCCCTCCGACGAGTGCGGGCGGGGCATTAAAATTAACCACAAAAGAACAAAACAAAATGGCAACAGTTAAAGGACAGAACCTTCGCGTCATGTTCGACCGTGGCAATCCTGATGAGCCGCTGGCCTGTGTGGCAGCGTCAACCAACTGCGTGTTGCATGTCAGCGCACAGATTCAGGAGGACACTACCAAAGATACCGTTGACGAATGGGTTGAGAATGAGGTTGTCGGTCTGAACTGGGACGTCAGTGTGGATGCGCTGGTTATTGATGGCGGTGAAGGAGAGAACGGCATTGGGCTGAAAGACCTGACCATCGGTCTTCCGTACAATGTTTATTTCACACGCACAACAGGCACACAAAACCGCGAGGACATCAGCGGCGAGAAGGCATACACGGGTGTTGCCATTCTCTCCGACCTTCAGGCTAACGCCCCAAACCAGGACATCTCCACCTATACGGCTAAGTTCACAGGAAGCGGAGAACTGATGGAGGTCACACTTGAGTAATTAACAAAATAAACAAAAGGAACTATGCTAACAAAAGAAATCACACTTCACGTCCGCAAAGACGACGTAGGAAGTGAAGAGCGCAAAGTGACGCTTGCCTATTGCTTTGCAACAGAAATCAGTTATAAGACAATGGCAGGCGAAGACATTACCGACTTCATCGTAGATGTGGTCAAAACATCGCAGAAAAACAATCTGCCAGACATTCAGAAAGCCATCTATCTTATTATTGCCAGCGTGCTCTCCTATTACCAGAGTGTCGGCAAGGAGTCTCCCATCAGCAGCGAGGACCTGATGTATGCCTGTCAGTCTGACGAACTCGGAGTAGCTCTTGGCGTCATCATCGGTCTTCGGGCTCAGTTCTATCACGTACCAACTGGTGAGCCGAAGGAAACACCAAAAGGAGGAAAAAAAAGAAAAAACGCCTAACCGCCTGCGACCTCTACGAGATGTTCGTGGGCGAGATAGGCATTACCCGACACGAGTTCCTTTATGACATCCTTTTCTGGGAGGCTAACCGCATTGTTCGCGGGTATTATAAACGCGGCAGAATTTTCATGCAACTGTTGGCTGAAAATGTCTTTGCCAGTACCTTTGCCTTCCGTGGCTCCGAAGGAAAAACCGTCAAGGATATGTTTCCGCAACTATTCGAGAGCGACGAACAAGACGACGAAGACTACGAGCCGCCCATCAGCCAGCAGGATGCTGATGAACTGCGCCGAATGATGCAAGAAATGAACGAAAAGGCGGGAATTAAGTAAACCTTTCGCCGAGAAATGTCCGATTAGTAACCGCTAATCGGGCATTTTGTATATGGAAGATAATTTTCAGATAGACGGTTTTGTCAAACAGCGTGAAGAACTGGAAGCACTGATGATGTCAAACCCCGCAATGGAGAAGAAGGTGCAAGGATTGATTCGTCAAGTGTTGCTGGCTGCTCGTCGTGAGGTAAGCAATGCCGCCAATACACCTTCCGTTATGAAGAGCGACCCGCGTCAGGCTTACAAGGCGGTGAAGAGTGCCGTTTATAAGCGAATCCTCGGCGGTAGCGTGAGCATTCTGAACCGTCGGCGTGCTGGTTCAAGACTTCCCGTTCCACCAGTGGTGCATAAGCTGGAAACACAGACCAACAGTAAGGGAAATCACCGAGGCGGTAACCGCATACCGCGCAGCCGTCGCACGGAAGATCTGCTGACCTATGCAGGAGCCGACCGTGGTTTCATTCTGCGCTTTCTGAACGCCGGCACAAGCGACCGCACTACGCGCTACGGTCATCGTGGGGCCATTGGTGCCCGCAACTTCTTCGCCAACAGCAGCCAGAAGGCTATGGAGAAGGCGGCTGAACAGTTGGGCACCCTCATCGACGAATTGATTAAGAAAGAAATGAAATAAATAATATGGCAGACGTAATCACCAGACTAAAGCTCGAATCGGGCGAATACGACAGCAAAATCAAGCGAGCCACACAAGGTTTGCTTCAGATGGAAAATGAGTGCCGAAAAGTAGGAGGCACACTTGCCGTTTTGGAGAAAGACCAAATGGAATTTGTACGAAGCCTTGGGCAGATGCAAACTGTCAGCACCAACACGCGCGGCAAGATTGGCGAACTCACCAGCGCATACACCGAACTGCGCATGCAATACAACCGACTTACTGAAGAAGAACAGAAGAGTGACTTTGGAAAGGCCCTCACAGCCAGTCTCGACCAGCTGAAGACGCGTCTTCTTGATACCAAGAATCAGTTGGCCGACATCAGCAAGGAACTCGGAGACATGCCGACAGGTGGAGGCAGTGATATGTTCAGCGGCCTATCCGACAAGCTCAGCGGAGCCCTTCAGGTCTTTGGCGGTAATCTGTTGACAAAAGGTTTTGAGCTTGCCACAGGTGCCGTTGCCACGTTTGTCACTTCAATTAAGGACGCAGCACAGCAGGGCATTGAACTTGCCAAGCAGGGAGAGGGAATCCGCATTGCCTTTGAGCGTCTTGGACGTGGTGACATATTGGACGGACTGCGCGAGGCCACACACGGCACCGTGACCGACCTCGAACTGATGAAGCAGGCCGTCAAATTCAACGACTTCAAGTTGAACATCAACGAAATGGGTACCCTGCTTGCCTTTGCCCAGCAGAAAGCCAAAGACACTGGTCAGAGCGTTGACTACATGGTGGACAGCATTGTGACCGGTCTTGGCCGTCAGTCGCTCATGATTTTGGACAACCTGGGACTATCTGCGTCAGAGATTCGTGAGCGTATGAAGCAAACGGGCGATATGACAAGTGCCGTCGCTTCTATTATCCGTGACCAGATGGCGGAGGCTGGAGACTATGTTGAGACAGCCGCCGACCGCGCAGCAATGGCTGATGTCGAATTGAAGAATGCTATGGAGGATTTAGGCAGGACACTGCTGCCTATTGCTCAGGATGCCGACAATATGTGGAAGGCCATAGAAGTAGGTGCACTGAATGCTTTGAACAACGGTATCAAGCCAGTGATAGAAGTATTGGTTGACCTGAAATATCAGTTTGATCAAATATATGATACCGTTGTCAACAGCCCCGTTACTGGAGGTTTCCTTGACTGGCTGGAGACAGCGTGGGATGTTACGAAAAAGATTATCCCAGGACTTTCTACAATTGTCGCACTAAAAAATGCCATCACCGGCGGCGAAAGCAACAGCAGCGATGCAGGCGGCGGAGCATCTATTGGAGGGGCCATCACAAAAGGTATGGGGGCTATGCTTCCAGAAGTGGTTGTTACGCCAAGAAAAAACACAACCACTACCCCAAAAGGTAACAAACAAGAACTCGACGAGCTACAAAAAATCCAGAAAAAGATTGCCGACCTCACCAAAGAGGCATATACTGCCGACGAGACACGCATCAATGCCATTCAGCAGGAGATAGCCGGACTGAAGGAACAAGAACAGAAACTCATTTCCATCCGCGACCTTGTGAGTGGAAAGATGGCAGAACCTATCGACCCAGGCTCACTGAAAGACTATCAGGAACAGCTGAAAGAGACCAAAGAAAATATTCTGTCTATCCGTGAGGACATCCTGCGCATGAAGGAAGAAGGAGAGGACCCCATAACCATTGAAACAAAACAAGAGCAACTGGAGGAGACCATTAAGCACCTCGACGAAATTCAGCAAAAGATAGACTATCTGAGCGGCAAGAATATTGATTTATTTGTCAACATAGAGCCGGAAGGCAACACTGACATGGGGGAGAAGATGGTTGAAGACCTCACAACATCCCTTGTCAATGCTGCCGACACCATGGACCTGACGGCATTCACACAGAAGTTTCAGGAGGCATTGGCAAACGGTGCTGGAGATATGGACTTATCTGAATACTTCGACTATCTCAAAGATACAATGTCGGAGTATATCAGCGAAGAGGACTGGCCAGCATTGAAATTAGCCATTGAGACGGGAGACCTTAATTCCATACAGGAATACATGAAGAAGGTCAAGGACTCGGCAAAGCAAACTGAGAATGGATGGAAGACGGCAGCAGGTGCCGTCACCGGTTTAGGAAATGCCTTACAAAGCATCGAAGATCCAGGCGCAAAGGCAGCCGGTACCGTTATTGCGGCGATTGCTGATGCAGCTGCCGGATTTGCAATTGCATCAAAAGGCCCATTCACATCACCTTGGGAGTGGATTGCGTTTGTTGCCAGCGGTATGGCTACAATGATAACCATGATTTCAGCCATTCATTCCGCCACAGGATTTGCCAGGGGAGGTATTGTGCCACACGCTGCGGACGGGTATTTTGTCCCTGGTACCAGCTACAGCGGAGACATCACACCAATCATGGCAAATGCAGGTGAGCTGGTGCTGAACAAAAGCAGTCAGAACAATATCGCCGCAGACCTGAAGAATGCCGAATCATTGGTTGATGCTATTGGCAATTACCAACTGTCGCTCAGTTCCCTTCAGCAGGGAAACCTTGCCGCCAAGCTTGAAAGCGGAGGACTTGGAGACGTTCAACTGGAGACAAGAGTGGATGCAGAGGAGCTTATTATCATGCTAAACAATAACGGACTGCGCCGTGGCTACGGACGCTTCATTGATGACTAAAAGACTATGGCATATTGGACTGTGAATTTTGCCACACGAACTGGCAGGAAAATCAAGATAATGATAGCAGGCAAAAGCGGCAACACCAACGAAGCCCTTCTGCCTGACGCAGAACCGTTGGTGACGCAGGAAGAGGGAAACAATAATATGTTTATCACAATGCAACCGCAGACGGGATATGTAAACGTCATCAGCAGCGACGTGAACTTTGTGCGTACCATTATTCCCATCAGCGGCGGTACGCGTCAGGTTCTTATATATGAGACCGTAAACAGCAATGACGTACTGCGCTGGAAAGGCTATGTACAGCCTCAGATGCTTTCCTACAAGCTGTGGCAGGGAAAACTGAAGGTAGCGATACCTATTGAGTGTTGCATTTCAGCATTAAAATACAAAACATACCAACGTACCGAAGAACAGCAGACGGTGGCAAAGATGATATACAACGTCAGCCAGGACTTCAGCAACTGCGTCTTTCAGGGCACGTTCATTGGTACCCAAACAGGCGACGCATACGCACTCTATTCATGGCTGGCAAAGAAAATATACGTCTCGCTGTTTACGGATAATCAGTACACTTATTATGATGTGTTGGCGAAGATTTGCACGTTCTTTGGGTGGACTTGCCGATCGGTGGGAACTACGCTGTACTTTATCCACAACAGGAATATTGACACCAACGGAAGCCGCGTTCTGTACAGCCTTTCTCGTGCGCAAATGAATATGACGACACCAGTCGGAGCAGAGGAAGAGTGGTCGGAGGTGCAATTTCCCATCAATGCATTTGCCAACAAGAAGACGGAATTGGTACTTTTTGAGGGTGTGCGAAAAGCCACCGTACAATGTTCGTTAGAATCATGGACCAGCGATGTGGAGTTTCCTGATGCGGCCATCAAGACGGCTATCGACAACGGAACGTTGCCACAACCGACCAGAGTTGACACGACAACGCAAGGACTTGGAACTGCCACATATTATTATACACAATACGGTGACTACACAGTAGGCGGATGGACTATTCATGCATTTAATACAAATATCTTATTATTGAAGAATGGATCAATAGACGTAGCCGACTGGCAGTATGTATTTGATATTTTATGGACTCCGAGGGCTGACGCCTACGAGCAAGATCCGTCATTCGGTTCGCAGTACGTTGTAACTGATTATTTCTATGGTCTTCTGACACTGAAAGATACAAATGTGACATCTTACTCCGTTCCTGGAACGCTTGATATACAGTTCAGTAATCACGGAGGGCGTAACAGCCTGAGTTTTACTTTTAAGATTGGAGATAAATATTACAATCCGTCAACAGGCGAATGGCAGACAGCAGTTCCTGCAAACAGATGTGTTGCCTTGGATAACAAGATTACACTCAACATTCCTGAAGCAATATCTGGTCAAATAGAGATAGTAATATCCACTCAATACAGTTTGAGCGGAATTCGAATGGAGTTCAAGTCAAACGAAGACTCCATTATCAATTCTGAAATCAACGAAATTGTGCACAGCCAAATGTCTGGTGTCGGATTTTCTGAGGACAAAGAAATCACAACGGATATGTGCCTGAAAGAGACGTACATTAGCAACTCGAAGAATATATTGCTGAACAACGATGGTACACCATGTGACGGACTTGTTGACGACGCTAACCAAGCAGCCCCGAAGTTTAACCCGTTGGTAAGGCTTGCAGAGGAGGTAGCCAGGGAAGGTTCCCGCGTCGGTGAGATGGTAAAGTTTGACATCCGGCGCGAATTCCTTTCTGACGAGGTGACACCAACTACTCTCTTCATGGTTGACGAACTGGATGACATGTTCTACCCGTGCAGCATAAGCCAGAACTGGCGCGACGACGTACTGAAGATGAAACTAATAAAAAGACTGAACCAAGAACCACCCGTGACATGATTAGAATAGATGCAGGCAGCCGCGCCTTCTTCAGCGGCATTGAAGAATTCACACCGCATGACTTTGACACAGTGTGTATTATTGAGAACGAGAAGGTCAAATTTTTGTTCAAGCGTTACTATTACAACAAGAAGATGCCTGGATGCGAATTCCATATTGTAAAGATGGATAAGGACAGGCTGATACGATGGGAGTTAAAGCATTCACAGCCCATGAGCCTGGGTCACTACCTGATGCCTGAATTCTGCAAGGTCTTTGACATTACAGTCGATGACCTGCCAAAGCTGAAGCCGTTGCGCGACAGACTGGACAAAAAGCATCAGTATGAGGGCATTATCTACGACTACTATCTTGAAAACGGAGAAATGACACTGACAAACGAGCAGCGTTTGGAGGCATACGATGAATACAAAAAAGAAAGGAATATATTATGATTTTACACGGAAGAAATCTTATAATAAGTGCCAACGGCGCAGTGCTGGCAGGTGCTAAGTCGTGTGACATTCAGGTAGAGTGCGATGACATACCCGTCAGCAGCCCAGATGACGGTGCCTGGGAGCACGTCATTGCCGGCATGAAGTCATGGAAGGTATCTACCAGTCACCTGGTAGGAATTGATATGGTTCCAAGCCATAAGATATTGGCCGTAGGCACCAGCCACAAAGACGGAGAGTATCAAGAAGGCAACAGCTACTATATTATTGACGGTACAAGATATACAGGAGGCACACGAGGACTACGGATGGATGTCTATGAATGGTATGCCGGAATTCACGGGTCCAGATGGATTCAAGTGTACGGAGATACATACGACACATATATCAACATTGACAACTGTGCGGACATGGTAAATGCACTGAACAATATAGTTCCAGGCGGAGACTTAGTGGTCATCACATCGTTTGACGCTTTTGGTATCAACTCAGCACTTGCATCAGCCATGAGCACAAAGTTGGGAATACCACTGGCAATGATTCCTGTTGTCAACCCAGGAATCAGGGCGTCCTTTGCTGCCATAGCCATTGCAGGCAGCACAGGAATAGCACACAGTGTACTGAAAGAAGGCAGCCAGGCGCACGCCGAGTTGATGCTGGCATATAATCGTACCGTTATATCCCCTACACCTGTCAAGGATATACTGACAAAGCCAGGAACAATCTTCAATCTTCAGATGCAAGTAGACGGGCTTGGTTATGACCGGCTGTCAGGCAACGCACTGTGTAAGCAAGCCCGCGTGGTCGGCACGCTTGGTAACCTGATAAGCGGTTCGTTCAGCTTTAAAGGAAACGGACCATTAGGATAGACATATATCATCATAGTGCTTTTCATATTTTAGGTTTTTAGTTATTATTGTATTAGATTAAGTTAGAAAGAGGAAAAGGAGGCCGCAGTGATTGCTCCCTCCTTTTTTGTCGTGTTCACCACGTATCGACGATGCTTGTCAGCCATTCGTCATTGACAGAAACAGTAGCATTGCCGGAAGTACCGAACAGTGATCCGCTGTATTCTGTGGCGCGGTTTCGCTTGAAAGGTGCATCAGAAATGGTGCCCTGGCCTATCACAACACTATTGCCGTCCTTTGCACGCACATCTACATCCGTGGTCCATTCAGTAGAACCGCTGAATCCAAAGATGCTGACGGTAAGAATTCCTGAAGTTCCGATGTAACTTGCAGGCACCGTCACCACCCTCGCCTGGCTGCTGCTGGCTGCCGTTGCCTCACCAGTGCGATAGTTCATACCGTAGTACCATGTTGTCGGCGTCACCTCCACCGTTGCAGTACCAGTCGGAACCTCGTCCGTCGCCGTCACCTTCAGCTTTGTCACAACGCGGTCAAGAGTTACAGCACGATTTCCGTTGCTGGTGCTGACTACCGTCACCTCATAGTCAGTCCAGAATGTATCGCTGGGCTTCTCCCATGTCAGCGTATTAGCTACTTCGTTCACAGTCGGCGTAGTGCCCCTGGAAGCTACGAAATACACATGATGCGTGCCATAGGTCAGAGAAAGCTGCGGCTGTCCCCATGTCGCATCGGCTGTCGTCTGGTGAATACTCTGCACACAGTCATCACCAACGAAGTCGAACACCCACAAGTCCGTCATCTGATTGTCGTCACCGTTTAGATACTTAGCTGCACGTCGTGGAGCATGTTCCGCACTTTTACCATCACCGTCGTTGTCTGAGACAGTTCCGTTGCCAAAAGAAAACGACGCATTGGCAAAGTCGCCTTTCACTGTGAAAGTGAACTTTTTCGTCGGCGAGTTTTCAGAACTTACCCCCCCCCCCGTTGGATGTCGTCGGCATTTTCCGACACGATTGCTTTTTCACAGCCGCACATCAAGAAAGCAGCCATTGTCATTAAAATAACTTTTTTCATAGTTCGTTTGTTTTAAATTTGTTTATTTATTACGCTTGTTGCGTAGTTTAGCATCCTCCTTCAGTTCAGTCACCTCGCCAAGATACAGAGCGTCGTCCTGTGCATTTCCAATCGGCTCCATCCTTGCAGCCACCTTCTCAAAATCGTCATAAACAGCCGTCGGCATCACCTTAGCATATCGCTGCGTCTGTCGGATGTTGGTGTGGCCAATCATCTTGGAAACGTGCTCAATCGGCACACCGTTCGATAGCATCCAGGTAGCGAATGTGTGACGCGCCAGGTGAGAGTGCATTCGAGACGAAATGCCAAGAGCCTGCTGGATAGTCTTCAGACAAAGATTGTACTGGGTATTATTCATCTCTGGAACCTGCCAGCCATTTCTCTTAAGAACGTCAACAACAGGAGGCAGCAGCTGTGAAACATACGCTACACCCGTTTTGATACGTTCACCAACATGACACCAACGCTCCGTCTTTTTCCCGTCGGAGCCAGTGACAACCGTCTTCTTGTAATTGGCAATGTCAAACGCCTGAGCATCCGAGTAGGACAGCCCCGTGTACATCTGGAATACAAACAAGTCCCGCGCCATCGCCATTTGTGTCCCAGGCAGAGGACGCAGGCTGACAATAGCCGCCATTTCCTCTTCGGTCAGAAACTCAACGCTCTCACTATCACCTTTAGGAAACTCGCCGCTCAGCTTGTCATAAGGGTTGATGTCTATTTTGCCGATTCGCGCAGCACGGGCCATCAGCGAGCGAAGGTCCTTGTGATAATTGTGTACGGAGCCCTGCGTAATTCTTGCAGGCTTCTTTCCTGCCTGAATATCCGACTTGCTCAGCGGACGGCGGAGATTGTGAAGCCATGCATCCCATTCATACAACCGTTCAATGGTCAAGTCCTGCCAACGGTTCAGTCTTCCAAATTCCCTGAGCCGGCGAGCCATCACCCAGAAGTGTGAGCGCGTATGCTCATTCACATTCAATGCAGGTATCTGCTCCTCAACCCAATCAATCAGCGACGTGCTTTCTGATGACTCTTCGTCATTTATTTTATAAATCTGCTCCTTGATGGCCTTCACGTCGATGTCCTCGCCGCGCTCTATGCAGCGAGTCACTGCACGCTCAACCTTGTTCACCACAATCTCCAGCCTCTCATTAAGCACGGCAGCATCGCCACGGTTGACAATCTCACCGTGCCTGAACTCGCGCCCGCGTACCTTTATATCTGTATTTATATAATATGGCTTCCCGTTATGCGTGATGCGGACCTCCAGGGGGCCTTCCTGTCCGGCCTTGGTCCTACCTCTATGGTCAAATACTATTGCTTTTTTCATTTTATTCCTGTTTTTCTTTTTCTATGGGGTTTAGGGACATGATTCTGCGTGATTCAATCCCACAACCCCTTGATACATCGGTTTTAGTGGTGTTTTGCGAGACCTTCAAAACTTTCCCCACCCATTTTCACTGGGGAAAGTTTCTGTGGAAAAAGCCCCGTTTCTTTGCCCCAAATCCCGAAAAATCCCGAAATCTCTAAAATTCCCGCAAATGCCCTGTAATCGGCATAAACAAAGGGGTTTCAGCGACTTTCTATCGTCCTGAAACCCCTCATTTAGTGATTCCGGCGGGATTATAGCGGAATGAGGGGTTCTTCTTTATTTAGGGAGGTTTTAAGATTCGCTTCATAAAATTGGGGAAAGTTTTGGCATTTATTCTAAAATCTGCGGTGTCTTCCATAGATGTTTATCATGACACCAGACACCCAGGCGGCAATGCCGAATATTAACATTTCTGCATCCATATTCTTACATTATATTAGCCATAATTATTTGGATTTGCGTATGTTTTCACCTTCAGCAGAACCAACTGGAAATGGGTACGCCTTGTCGAGGAGATTGTTTGTGTCAATAATGCGCCTATAATCAATGAGTCTCTGCTTCTGTTCTGCTATGACTGAATCTTTGTCAGCCAATCTGGCACGCAGGTCGGCAATTTGAGATTTCAAATCAGCAATGCGTTCGTCTGCATTTCTCTTTTCGCGTTTAAGATCTGCGCGGGCGTCTTCGACCTGCTGTTTGAGAGATTCAATACACCCCATTTGTGCAGAAATAGTCATATTTATCATGCTCCCTTCGTCAACATGATAAGATGTACCATTTTCTTTTATCATGTCTAAAATTTCTTTTTCCTTTTCCTCTCTGCGATTCTTCATGGCATCATAATCAGGATTGTTTTTGCGCAACTCGGCTTCTGCAATTTCCTCGTCCGAAACATTAGCAAATAGCATAATGTCACTATTGCCATAGAGGTATTCACGATATATTTGTAAGCCTGGTTCTTTACATGAAAATGCGATAAGCCTTTCAATTGTTTCTTCAGGAACAGGTTTCTGCCCATTTTTGTACATTGATATGTATGAGTTTTTACTGCCAATAACTTCTGCAAGTTTTCCTTGACCCAACCGCAGTCTTTGAGCTATAAACTTGAAGGCTTTGACGAAATGCTCATTTTTAATCTTTCGAAGTGCATCATTTTCGATTTTACCCATATTATACTGCTTTTTTCTTAATATTTATTAAATTTATACCAGTTTTATACCGAGTTATCGGAATATTTTTATATCTTTGCACCCGAAAGCAAGCAAGTAGCACAACGGGCATAGAAATAGCTGTCAGACGTTTAACCGTCTTTTCAACAAAGGCGCTTTTAGATGTAAACGGCACTTTGCAAAACACTTTGGCGAGTGTATGGGTTGCAAATATACAATTTCTTCTGCCCCGTTGTGCGAAAGCAAGCAAAAAATTAAGATAATTTAAAGTAATTATGGTAAAAGACAAGGTAACAAAAGACGACTTGATGAAGTTCAATGTGGGCGACCAGAAGGTGTTCACTTTACCGACATTCGGGAAGGCTCGCAGCGCACAGAGTTACGCCAACCAGCAGAAGAAGGCTACAATGGGTACTAAAGACCAGCGAGAGTTCTCGGCTTTCATTGGAGACCCTGATCCTGAAACAGGAAGATGCGGGGTGACAATTACACGAATAGCATAACACGTAAGAACAAGGAACTATGAGCGAGAAAGAATTGAAGGAAATCAAGGAGACTGTGAAGCAGGCTCAATTAGAGGTCACACTTCAGAATGAAGAAGTGTGGCTGGAGGCAAATGCGTTTCTGGCTCAGTTCCAAATGTTCAGCAGAGATTGGTTGGAGCACTACGGATGGAAGCTGCCGAGGGAACGCGTGGAGGTCATGGGAGACGATGGCAAGAAGCGTGTGACACGGTGGGCTTATCCTCGCAATGAAATACAAAGGATGATAAGAGCCAGGGAGTTAGTGAACTTATAACCTTACGACGAACTCGTAAGGCACATTGGAAGGTTGGCTGAGAGGATAGGCAGCAGCAAGGCAAGGCAGCATTGACGTAAGCCCGCAGCTGTTCGACAGCAACACGGGGGTTCGAATCCCTCACCTTCCACAAAAAATCGTTATTTGACAGACTTTCATAAATACTATGGTGGCTTAACCGAAGGGAGTAGCGGTTGACGTGAGAGAACGGAGGGGATGGGTCAGCCATAGCAGGGGAGCAGACAGACAGCCTCCTGGCGAAAAGAAGAGATAGAATTGGCATAGGTCTGATACTATGCCGTGTAGATAACCGATTAAAGGTGTGTCGTGTAGCTCAGTTGGTAGAGCGGTGGGACTAACCCAAGGGTCGCCGGTTCGAGTCCGGCCACGGCAACAAAGTTCAAGCGTGGACCCAATTTCATTCTTATAATTTATATTTTTGTAAACTTTGCAACGCGTCACAGCTGCCTGGGAAGGTCGCTGTGTTTTTTTGAAATTTCTGAATAACAATATAACTAAAACAAAAAATCATGGAACAGAAGAAAAACGAAATGAGCTGGAGTGAGATATTCACTCGGCTTGGCCTTGGTGCCTTAATGGGTATAGCATTCCTGACGCTGGTATGCTGTGGTGATGCACTTGCACGTTTGATAAGCGGACAATAAGAGAGAGTTTACCAAATAGTAAGGTATGTTTGGATTTGATTTGCCTTGGTTCGAGAAGGCGTTAAACTGGACGCATAGGAACGTTTGGACGGAAAAGTTCGACGAGCGAATGGACTTGCTGAGCAAGATGCTTGCTCTTTATCCTTTTACGGATATTGACAAACTGGTTGACGAGTTCAAACTTACCGCCGGCAGAATCAATCAGTTAGCTCAGTTCTACGGTGTCCATAAAACGAAAGAGAAGCGGCGCGACATTAACATCAGGAATGGTCGTGATGTGTTTTTGCGAAAGTATTGGGCACAAAAGAACAAAGAGAAGGAATGACAGGACGGCGATTCCATCGCCGGGCAATAAACGAAACATAAATAATAATAGGAACTATGAAAATTACATTTTCGAGAAATATCAACGACATCGGCTGTGCGATAGAGGCTAACAAGGATGAGATTGGCGGCGCGAGGCAGTTGAAGGCTTTGGCTGACAAGTTCCAGAAGGAAATGACGCGGGCCTACGATGCGGCGGCCATGGTGTTTGAGAAGTTTCCTGAGTTCAAGCAGGTGACGATAGACACAATGACCGACGAGGAGAGAAACATGCTGGAAATGGCCGAGAAGAAAGGAGGCGCGGCATGATCACCGTGACATCGACGACCGACCAAGTGCTGCGCGAACTGCGGACTGATGAACCGAAGGCGATGTACTGGCTGAAGAAGATGTTCCACGGCGACAAAGGGTACGACAAGATGCAAACGGAGCTGATAGAGCGGGCAAAGAACGAGCGCAGGGACACAAGGAGCGAGGTGTTTGACTACATCAGTCCGACGGGCAACCGCTGGATGGTGTTCGAGCACTGCCGCTACCACAAGGACATTCACTATGCGAGGACTATGCCGGTGGCTTTCTGCTATTACGAGACATACGGCAGCGTGGGTGCTTTCCTGAATGGTCATTCGCAGTATGGCGACAACAACAGGGCGCACGGCATCCTGTTCACCGACCACTTCTTTCTGCGATTCTGTCAGCGGTTGGGCATCGAAATGCGGTCACGCTGGATGGTGCAACGGTTCTTGGAAATCATACCAGGCATTATGTTCCAGACGACGGGCGAGACCGACCAGTACGGACGGCTGAAGGTTGACTGCCGATTCCCTGCAAGCATCGGTCGCGGTATTATCCGTAAGGACGGGCCGCTGATTGAGGTGCGCACGTATCTGACAGACAAGGAACTGACGCGCAAGCAGCTGAGAGATACGAAGACATTGCGCGAGATTGGCGACCGCCACAACTTCGACCCGCAGGACGTGAAGATGGCAAGGATGCTGAAAGCGGGCGACTTTGCCGAGGCATTCGAGTACGAAATGAACCAGATAGTAGAGATGGGTGCCGACAAAGACGAGGTGTATGCCACGGCGACCATCAGCGTCTATGTTACCCGTGCGCTGTGTGATCTGAACTATGCGGAGCCTACCGACTTTGACTTCTGGAAAAACAGCGGCGAGGCGAACAAGCACGTGCTCATTGAGATTGCTCAGTATTGGCTGAAGCGCAAGCACGTTGACCGCGAGTTTGTCAGCCTGTTTGAACAGATATTCAAGAACGTGGGCATCAAGCAGTACAACGTCATGGAGTTCATCAACTACATCTTTGAGATGATAAAAGAAGACACGAAGAAGTTTGAACAAGAAAAATAAAGATTATGGAATTACAAGGAAGAATTAGAGCTATCATGCCAGCACGGAGCGGCGTGAGTCAGGCCACAGGAAATTCATGGATGTCGCAGGAATACGTGCTGGACTATTTCTGGTGGCCTAACCAGCAGAACGCATCTCAGATGGTGTTCAGGGTATTCGGTGAGGAAAGAATCAGAAACTTTGACCTGCATGTAAATGACGAAGTGAAGATTACTTTCCACGTAGAAGCGCATGAGTACGACGGTCGTTGGTTTAATGAGATACAGTGTACCAACTGCCAGAAAGTAGGTGCGAGTGCTCAACAGACGGCATCCAATATTCAGCAGGATGGAGGAACGGGTGTTGCACCTGCGGCAGCAGAACCAGGCACAGCAGCGACACACACACCTATTATGAATATAGAAGGTAAGGACGATGACTTACCATTCTAACCAATTTTTCAACGAGTGGCATCCTATCGGGTGCCACTTATCCTTAACTCAAAGGAACTATGAGCGACGAGAACAACAACCAAACTCTGGACCTACGAACAGCTGAGCAAATCAGATGGGACACGCTACGACCGTATCTGCTTGATCCACGAGAGGATTATCCTGAGCCATATCATATTCTCGAATATAACGGCGTCCCGTTTTCGAAGATTGGAGGCTTAGGAGCCATCACGGGACAGAAGAAAAATGGAAAGTCATTTGTGCTGACTCAACTGATGACTGCAATCCTCGGAAACGGAACGGAGCGTGCCAGACAATATCTGCCAGGACTGACGGTACCAGAAAGAACCATCGAGTATCTGCGAAGCATTCGTGGCAAAGACGACTATCTACCAAAAGTGCTCTACATAGACACCGAGATGGAAAAGCTGTCAAGCGCAAAGGTACTGCGTCGCGTCCACTGGCTATGCGACTGGCCGATGAAGTACCCCAACGAGCGATTCTCCGTGCTGTGGCTGAAGAATATGCCACCAGACGATACGGTGAGAGCCTATCAGAAACGATACGACCTCATTCGAATGGCTATTGATGCCATCAACCCTGACGTAGTGTTTATTGACGGAATCCGCGACCTTTTGAGCAGTATCAATGACGAGGACCAGGGTACGAAGATACTTGGAGAGCTTGGAAGCATGGCAGAAGACAGGCAGATGTCTATCTGGAATGCGCTGCACCAAAACCCAAGCCGCAAGAACGATGACGACGACGCAAAGATGCGTGGTTGGATTGGTACTGAGTTGGGAAACAAGGTGAGCGATACGCTGGTGAGCATTAAGTCAAAAACTGCCAACGGCGTAACATTCACGGTCAAACAGCAAGATGCTCGAGACAAAGACCTTGACGACTGGAAGTTTGAAGTAACAGACGACGCCGGAAACCTTGGTGTTCCACGTATCATCAACAGCGGTGCCAATCTCCCAAGCAAGTCGAAGGAACAAGTAACGTGCGACGACACCTCGCTGATTCGTGAATGGATAGAACAGGCGAAGGGCATGTACGAATGGCCAATGGACCGTCAGACCATCAAGAAGACGGTATTATGCGAGATTGGTGGAGTGAAGAACAAGGACAAGCAACAGGCCGACCTGATGGCAGCAATCAACTTGCACTATCTGGAAGAATCGACGCTGAAGAAAAATGGCTATCCAATGCTCCAACCACCTGAAGACTTACCCTTCTAAAAACGGTGACCCCATCCCATTGTATCCCTAAAGGGATACAGAACCGTGACCCAATGGCGGTGCGTAGGGTGCGAGACCCATGCCCGCCTATGGCGTGGCGGGCGGGTCACGAACCCCACACACGCGCCGCACGCGCATGCGTTTGGCTTTTCAATAACTGCTTTCAAGGACTATGGCTAAAATCGAGAAATACATCATCGAGCGCATTCTGGACACGGCGAAGATTGAGGAGGTCGTAGGTGACTTCTTGACGCTGAAAAAGAAGGGCGTGCGCTACCTTGGGCTATGCCCGTTCCACGATGACCGTCACCTCGGTTCGTTCGTGGTATATCCCAAGGGCAACTGCTTCAAGTGCTTCAAGTGTGACGCAAAGGGCGGAGTCGTTGACTTCTTGATGAAGCATGAGAACCTATCCTACCCCGACGCAATCAGATGGCTCGGTAAGAAATACTCAATCGAAACGGACATGACAGAATTCAACTACACACCACCACCACCACGACCGGCACCGCCTCCATTGCCAATGTTGGTACTACCTGATGCTATGGTCAAGGCACGCACGAAAGGTATCGACGACAATATCCTGGTGCGTTGGCTTCGTATGGGCATCAACTGGGACACCATTCAGCGCAAGCGCATAGACGAGATGCTGACAGCCTACCGCATTGGCCATTCACCTAAGAATGGCATGACCATCTTCTGGCAGATAGACACCGATGGCAATGTGAGGACGGGAAAGATGATGCTTTACAAAATGGACGGCCACCGCGACAAGCGCGAGGGTGCATACACCTTTGACTGGATTCACTCGGCACTATTCCGCGACAAGCGACATCCTGAGTATGACGAAGACAAGCAGGAGATGAGACAGTGCTACTTCGGCATGCACCTACTGGATGCCTACAAGGTGAAGAACGTGGAGCAGTCGGTTTGCATTGTGGAGTCAGAGAAAACGGCAGTCATCATGGCAGCGGCCTACGGCAACAACGCCAAGCAGGTGTGGATGGCGTGCGGAGGGATGGAGAACCTGAACCGCGACAAGTTGGCTCCCATCATCGAGCAAGGCCGTCGCATCATACTCTATCCCGATCGTGATGGCGTGGAGAAGTGGCGACAGAAGGCACAGCAACTCGACTACCCTCGCGTGGTGGTCGATGCAACGCCCGTTCAAGCATGGTGGAAACCCTGTGACGGCGAAAAGGCGGACATCGCCGACGTGGTGGTGCGAATACTGAATGAGCGCAAGCCCATGACTACTATCGAACAAGTGAAAGCGGAGATGCCCACAGCAACCCCGCTGATTGACAAACTGAATCTAACTATTGAAAAATCATAATGGAAGACTACATCCAGTACAAAAACATGACATACGACCAGCGACGCGCATACCATAATCAGAAGAATAGAGAGTATCGTGCAAAGCTGAAGGCTCTCGGATACAAGAGTGTGAACGGGAAGTATATACCTAAAAAATAATACAATGGCAGGAGATAACAATCAAGGCTTTGAGCCCAAAGGCACAAAGATTAGTCCGGCAATGGCTGTGGTATGGGATGCGGTATGCGAGGCCCTCGGTACCAACACCTACGACCTCATTCAGCAGTTCATCTACGCTATGATTCGCGCGTCTTCTCAGCAACACGAGAAGTCGCCGGAGATACAGAGGCTACTCGACATGCTCGACTTAGACCCAGGGTGGCAGAATACCATCAACATGTGCGCACCGAACGGGAAGTTGAAGATTGCCCAGATGGTGCTTATCGTTGAGCAGGAAGACAAGCGAGGCTTCGGCATGGTGATGTTGAATAAGCCGTACATGGGTGACGTCACTCAGACGGAAAATGTGAACGTCATCATTGAGCGCGTCATTGAGGTTGGCATGAGAAAACTCTATCAAAAGCTGCGGTTCATCAAGCGAGATATGCGAGTGAACTGGCTGAGCGACGTGCTGGCATCAATGATTGATGCGCAAGACCTGTTGAACACCGAGCAATCAGACCGCGAAGAACTGCCAGGCATGGGCGACTACCACGACCACGGCAAGCAGGTGGTGTATGGGAATAAGCACAAGCGAGTTCCTCACCGCACCCCCGACTCACTGGCCAACAGTCAGCAAACAATCAATTGGACTAACGATGACAAAGAGATTGAAAACTACCAACCGGAAGGATGGGAAGGCGAAATCAGACAACGAGAAGAGAAGCCCGATGACTGCTGACGACATGGAACGGCTGCTTGGCTTCCGACCTTTTGGAAACGAATGGTAATATGAGCGAAAAGAAGAAGCGACTGCCGTGGCGGTGCAAAAACCAGCAGCAGGCGAAGGATAAGGCGACGATCTATAATAGCCGCGAGTGGCGAGAGTTGCGCATCCAGAAGTTGCGAGCCAATCCATTGTGCGAGATATGTCAGCAAAATGGCATTGTGAGGTCAGCCCATTCAGTCCATCACATAACGCCGATTGAAACGGCAAGCACAATGGAGGAGATGCGGCGACTCGCCTTCTGCGGCTTGAATGGCTTAATGTCGTTGTGTGACGAGTGCCACGCGAAGGTGCATGCCGAGGCCAAGAGTCACACAAAGGAGTCCGTGCAACAGCGAGCCCGACAGCGCAACGACCGTTGGCTCGACAGCATCAAAGGCAAGGAACCACCCAACCCTGACCCCTTCACCTGAACCCGGGCGGGTCGTTTTTGTTTGAAAGCCTTTTTTTCGGAAATCCACTTGCCCTTCAACGCGTTAGCGTAGTAATTTTTGAAATTCTCATTTTTCCCGAATCTTAATTCAAGATTGCATTTTACCCATTTCGCGTTATATACCCCCATCGCAACATAATAAAAATAAAATGCCGAAACAAGTATTCATACCACGACAGCTGCCACCGAAGAAGCCCGACCGCTGCGAACTGTGTCCGCTCATCGGACTGATACCGAAGGAAGACCGCGAGCGGGGTAAACGCGAGAAGTACTACTGCTTGGGGATCTACGAACCACTGACCGACGACGACGGCAACCCCATTCTCGATGAGCGCGGGTGTCAGCGGTTCGGATTCCCCCGACTATCCACACGCGAGGCCAACAACGTGAGTGCCAGCCAGCGCAAGGAGAAGGGGCACTTGTTGCACCGGCCATGTGATAATATGTGGGCGGCGTGGATGAGACTACAAGGGCGCAAGTTCCCTATGCTCACCGAGACTTACAACACTTACCGCCTGCCTTTCGAGGCTGAGCAGCAACAGAAACAACAACCGAAATTTGCATTTGAATAAATTATGGCAAAAGAAAGAACGGCGCACGCCTACGAACTGGAGCTGCGCAAGATGATAAAGAGTCGCACGGGTGCCGACATGGAACCGTGGCTGCTGCCACAGGTGAGGGCAACGGCGGCAAATATGGCGATGCTCGACAAGGTGCAACAGGAACTGCTCGACACTGACGACCTCGTTAAGCCTATGCCCGGCTCAATGTCGCAGATAAAGAACGAGGTCAATCCCCTGCTGCCCTACTACGACAAGATGCAGCGCACGCTGATGCTTCAGTTCGAGGCCATCGGGCTGAACTACAAGACCACCCCATCGAAAGTGAAGGAAGACACCAAGAAGGGTGTGGACACCGAGAAGGACGGACTGAGCCGACTGCTCACCGACGCTAACACGAATATGAACAGTGATATACCAGAATTATGAACGACATCGAATCCGCAATCAAGCTGAAACAAGAGGCAATAGACATTTTGCGCCAGCGGATCATGGGCAAGGAGCAGACGCTTGCTCGCATAGACCCCCGGCTGCTGGAATATTTCGAGGACGTGGCGCAGAACGTTTCCGTTGACACAGACGACGAGAACGACTGGCACAACATCTATGAGGTGCTGGGCGCGGCCAAGTTCCTGCGGATGCTCGACACCTACAACTTCAACACGAAGAAGGTACAGACGGTCATCAGACTGCGCGAGGGCGAATGGCTGGGCGAGGGCAAGACATGGGTACACATCGGCGGCGGGCTGAAATGTCCGGGAACCAGCGGCGCACGTTACTATCGTTGGCAACCGTTTCAGGTGTTCGTGCTGGCAAGCGTGTTCGGCTTCATGTCGTGGGTGAACACGGAGAATGAGGCAGGCACCAAGGCCGACCTGCTGCCCACGGAGCGCGAGAAGGACGGCTACATCTGGGACTATCGCCGCGTGTGTACCGAGTTCGTGTACTTCGGCCCTCGTAAAACTGACAAGACGGGACTGGCCGCTTACATCCAGTTCATCTTCTTCTTCTTTGAGGACGACAACGCCGAGACGTACTGCTGCGCCAACTCTTCAGACCAGGCCAAGCTGCTCTTCAACCGCACCCGCCAACTGATAGCACAGATGGACGGTGGCGAACGCATCCGCTCCACGCAGACAGTCATCGACTGGAAGCAGCAGTACAAGTCGATACGCGACACGTCGGTGCGTCCTTTGTCTGCCGGTGGTAAGACGAAAGATGGTATGTTTGCCCAGCTGTGCTGTGCCGACGAGTTCGGAAGCGCACCCTACACCAACGGCAAGTCGGACATGCTTTCGCTTGTCAACGTCATTCAGTCTTCGATGGGTCCGAGGCGCGAGCCGATGACCTTCATCACCACCACGGCGGGCACCATCAGCAGCGGGCCGTTCATCGAAAAGCTGACGGCAATTCATAACTCGCTGCTGAATGAGCTGAAGATTGAGAGCTGCGAGATGGAGCCCGACTTCGAGAGTGACCGCCGTTTATGTCTGTGCCTGGAGCCTGACGAGTGGGAGTGCGAAGAAAGCACTATCCTCGGCAAGAGGTCGCTGCGCAAGAAAGTCAACCCCATGCTCGGCCTGATAGTGCAACACGCCAGTTACGACGGTTGGATCAGCGAGGTGCGAAACGACCAGACGAAAATGCCTGAGCTGATAGCCAAATACTTTAACCACTACGTCAGCGGTAAGGTCACCGAATGGATTAAGCCCGACGAGGTAAGACCCTTGCAACGACCCATGAGAATTCAGGATTGCAAGGCGGCAGACGGCTGGGTTGTCATTGCTGGCATGGACTTCTCCAAGGGCGACGACCTTCACACAATCACCTACCTGGCAATCAGGAGAAACGAGGAGACAGGAGGCACCGAGTTCTTTAGCGACATTGACGCCTGGATTACAGAGAAGGCATTGCATGAGTCAAGCATCCGCACACTTTATGAGAAGTGGATTGCCGAAGGGTGGCTTCACGTATGCCCAGGTGCTGTGCTTCAGCCATCACTACCTGTGGACCGCATGATTCAGCTGATAGAACACGAGGGCGTGAACTTCATTCGCTGGGGATATGATGCGTATCAGAGCAAAGACCCCATCAATACCCTGAAGGCATATCTGTGGGATGCGAAGGGGGTGAACCCTGACATCTATGTGGTGCCGGTCAGCCAGACCTTTGCAAGTTACAACCCAGCCGTGCTGAAGATTGAGGCGGTAATCTGGAACAACCCACCCCTCATCATCTTGTCGATGAATCCACTGTGGCCATTCTGCTTTGGAAACTGCGTCATTGCCGAGGACGTTCGCATGAACAACAGAAAGATGATAAAGCGAAACCCAGGCAGCGACGCTTGCAAGGTGGACCCAATTCAGTGCCTTGCTACGTGCTTCATTCTGTTAGACCAGATAGACGGGCACCTACAGAAAACTGAAGTGTGAAAAACCTTCTAATTTTTCAAATGTTAGACACAAAATCAAGATTTTAAAGGAACTATGACAGAAGAAAGACAATGGAAACGTCCCGACCAGGTTGAGACATTCCGAACGAGTGACCCGAAAGAAATGCTTCACAAGTATCTGCCGAAGCATGTGTTGAAAACATGGAAAGAGGACTTTATCGACGAAGACACTCACGAGGTTGTAAGCATCGACCGCAACGAGGTGATAGTTGACTCGGGCGAGATTACTCAGGACAAGTTACAACAGATCATGTTCGCCATACAAGCGGGCGACATCGAGGACGTGGAGGTGAGCAATGAGGATGTGCGCCCCATGAGCGTGCAAACGGCAAACTATCTGATACCCTACAGCCTCGAACTTGAACGCTGGGGCATGGAGATTATCAAAGACCACTACGTCTGCTATGCCCACGACATTCCCGAAGCTATGCGGATAGCCTGCGAGTTTGGGCAGATGTACCGAGGATTCAGCGGTGACGTGAAGGTGAACCGAGTCGTAAGAATGGATGCAAGGCTGGTGCCCGACAATCACCAGTGCATACCCGAAGCCGACCGCAAGCCTGCCGATGAGCGCAAGGACTACTTCAAGGTGCAAGTTCGCACGGAGTACATCGACGGCAATCTGAAGCTGAAGCACTACGACACCTACTACATCATCGCAGCCAAGGACGTAGGTGAGGCAAAAGACCGCATCGCCCGGCTGCTCGATATTATGAAGGCAGAGGCGGAGCGTGAGCGTGGCGGCCAACCCGACAAGGAAGAGCATCGCACCACCATCCGCAAGGCTGCGCCATTCGACGTGGATTGCATCGTGCCGCGTGAGTTTACGGAGTTATATCAAAAAGGTGAGGAGTAATATGGCAAAGCAAGAGGAAACACAACAGACAATGGAGGAGTATCTGCTGAGTCAGCTCGATACCCCCGTGGTGCTGAAAGACGGCACACAGATGAAAGCCCCCGACGGTCACATCATGACCAAGCAGGAGGCGATTGCCACGAACATCCTGAACCTGGCGATGAAGGGCGACGTGAAAGCGGCCCAATACATCCAGAACATTCAGATGCGGGCGAAGATCATGAAGAAAAAATAAACCCCGAAAATAGTATGAAACAGGAACAAGTGAACATCGAGGTGGTCAACATCGACGACCTAATTCAGGACGACCTTCGAGCCCCCTTTACGCAAGGGGGCGGCTTACGCAGGGGTTGCGGCATCGCTGCATGATACTTTTCTTGAACACGAATTACACGAATTGAACGAATTAAATAAGAAAGGGGAAGCACAAGTCAGACCGTTGTCTGTAGAGATTGCATACCAACCATGTGCAAGACTCCAAGGCAAGAACGGAGAAGGTTGGTTCTCCAAGTATGTATGCGGGTGGGAATCCCGTCGGTGCTGCCGCGACCTCTTTCTTTTTAGACAAAAACAAGCAATTTTTGTCCGAATCCAAACAAAACAGACAAAAACCGAAAGAATATGGAAGCAAAGGAACTAATGATTGGCGACTGGGTGCGTGGCACGTCTGGAGTCATCGGCAGAGTAAAAGGCATCAGCGAAAATGATGTCTTGGTTAAAACCGTCAATGGCGATACATGGGCAGACGGCGAGATATTGCCGATACCTCTCACGCCTGAGATTTTGGAGCGTAACGGATTCCGATTCGATGATTCAGACACGGGCGATTTGGAATATTATTGCCTTGGTGAGCCTGGCGAAGAGTCCACGGTAGTTGTTAAGAGACGTGGGCTGCTTGCTTTGGAAGATGTCGACAATAAGAGTGGCGAAGTTGTGTGGTGTATGTATGTCGAAGACCTTGACGTTTATGACAAAATACTATATGTTCACACGTTGCAACACGCTTTGAGATTATCCGAAATTGATAAAGAAATTGTATTATGACAGAACAACAGACAATGGAGGAGTATCTGCTCTCGCAGCTGGATACGCCCGTGGTGCTGAAGGACGGCACGATGATGACGAAGCCGGACGGCTCGCCGATGACCAAGCAGGAGGCGATTGCCACGAACATCCTGAACCTGGCGATGAACCGACGGAGCAGCGAGAGCAGAGCCAAACGGCTTGCCGCTTGAGCTATGCCGAGTCGCGACAGAGGAAGGCGAAAGCCAACGTGAGCAGGCTCGACGCTGAAAGCGTCAATGGGGACTTCTGCGGCCACAGCCGCAAATTGATAATTGATAATTGATAATTGAGAATTGAGAATTATATGGAGATAGACAACATCTACAACATGGACTGCCTGGAGGGGATGAAGCAGATTCCCGACGGAACGATTGACGCGGTGATTTGCGATTTGCCGTATGGCGTGCTGAATGGCGAAAGCGAGGGCGCCTCATGGGACACGATAATTCCATTTGAACCGCTATGGGCTGAATATCGCAGAGTGTGCAAGCCTACTGCAGCAATCGTGTTGTTCGCTCAGGGAATGTTCACGGCTGACCTCATGCACAGCAATCCGAAGATGTGGCGATATAATCTGATATGGAAGAAAGGCGATAGGGCAAGCGGTTTCCTCAATGCGAACCGAATGCCGTTGCGCAACCATGAGGACATCGTAATCTTCTACGACAAGTTGCCGACATACAATCCGCAAATGCGAACGGGATTCCCGAACCACACACGCGGTCATGGTGGCGGTAAGTTGAAGAACGGATGCTATGGCAAGTTTGACCCTTGGGCACGTTCCGAAGTCATTACGACTGAGAAGTTCCCATTGTCAATTATCGACATCGCAAAAGAGCACGATGTAAACAAGCAGTTTCATCCCACCCAGAAGCCCGTTGACCTGTTGCGCTATCTCGTTCTGACCTACACCAACGAGGGCGACACGGTGCTCGACAACTGTATGGGCAGCGGCACGACCGCCATCGCTTGCATCAAGGAGCGTCGGCACTTCATCGGCTTCGAGTTGAACAAAGAGTATTATGACAAGGCTTGCAAGCGCATCAAGGCTGAGCAAGCGCAACTGACGCTCTTCTGACGAGTAACCCCCCCACCGCATTATTACCCGACATATAGAGGTAGAAAACATATACCTTTTGCCAAAGAAACCTATACCTTTTGCCAAAGAAAGGTATAGGTTTCCTGAAAAAAGAAATATAGGTTGAACAATTAAAACGATACGACAATGAGTAAAGTTAAGTACAGGGTTCGGGAGTACAACCCGACGAGTGCCCAGCAGGGCAGCCACAGCTTCTTTGCCGAAGCAGTGATTAACAACGAGATCACCAACGCCGAGTTGGCTGAAAAGATTGCCGCTCGTACTGGCGTAAAGGCTTACGAGGTGACAACGGTCATCGCAGCCATCGCCGACATTATCAGCGAGGAAGTGCTGGAGAGCAACCGCATCAGCCTGGCCGACCATACGGGCACAAAGATGGTCAGCATCTACCCGAAGGTGAACGGCAGCGTGAGTGATGCCGACATCGAGCGCGAGACGACAGCTGCCCATACGGCAGACCCAAGCGTTCCCGTCCGCACCCGTGCCGAGGAAAGCGACCTGACTACCGACCGCCTTAATTGGGTGCTTGGTGCCACGATCGGCGTGAAGTTCAGCAAGCAGTTTGCACTGAGCAAGC
>Ga0310786_10001015_pt1 | contig 45039 bp, 39 predicted proteins | sample AusTroGonzalo_MG_FD_203881 | JGI IMG/M metagenome (GOLD analysis project Ga0310786, IMG submission 203881) | Bovine rumen microbial communities from tropical cattle in Woodstock, Queensland, Australia - Gonzalo_03 (v2) (version 2) | ecosystem: Host-associated > Mammals > Digestive system >...
AATATTACTGAGAAAAAGCCGGAAAAGGAGGAGTCACCCTGTGAAACTTCTTCCGCATCTTCTTTGGATGAATTGCCCGGGCTGACAGAAAAAACAGTACCGAATGAACAAAGCGCTGAAAAGAAACTGAAAAACAGGCAGAAAAACAAGGCACCGAGAAATAATTCACAATTGGGCAAACCGGTAAAAAGAGAAAACCCCAACCGTATCAGCGTTTCTGACAAGCCGGTTCCTGAAACAGAAAACAGTAAAAAACTGCCGGTACATAATGATGACAAAGGCAAAGAACCGTCACAGGGTGAAGCTTCCTGGGCGGATGCACTGCAGAAAGCGATTCGCGCGATTCATCCGGATGATTGATCTATTGCTTTTATTACAAAAGAATGCTATAATTTTATAAAGAATCACGAGTATCGTGATCAGTGAAAAAGGAGGTTTTTATCATGGCTTACAAGATTTCCGAAGAATGCATCAGCTGTGGTGCCTGTGCTGGCGAATGCCCCGTTTCCGCTATCAGCGAGGGTGAAGGAAAGTATGAGATCAATCCCGAAGTCTGCATTGAATGCGGTGCCTGTGCCGAAACCTGCCCTGTAGGCGCGCCTGCTCAGGAATAAAAAAGGACCATTCAAACCGGCACGATGATGCCGGTTTTTTTCATGCTGTTTCAGGAAACAAGGGAGCAGAATGAGGTAACAAAAAAGCCTGCGGTCTTCGACCTCAGGCTTTCTGTACACCATTAGGGACTCGAACCCTAGACACCCTGATTAAGAGTCAGGTGCTCTACCAACTGAGCTAATGGTGCTCAAACAACATTAGCTATTATACACGATTATGTCATACTGTCAAGCATTAATTTCGGGCTTTATATCTGTTTCTTCCCGCGGGAATCTATGATATAATAATACAAGTTTTTATCAGCGGAGGTTATTCTGATTGAGTCTTAGATTTAATATACTAATGGATGCAAAAGATGCCATTCAGATGAATCCGCTTCAACTGGCCTATCTTGGGGATGCTGTATGGGAACTCATTGTGCGGTATGATCTCATGATAAAAAAATACAATGTCCATCATATGCATAAAAAATGCGTAAAACTTGTCAATGCTCATTCACAGGCAGAAATCCTGCATAGAATAGAACAGTACCTCCTGCCTGAAGAAATTGAAATCGCACGGCGGGGAAGAAACGCTCATACGAAGCATACTGTTCCACACAATCAGAGTCCTGAGGATTATGCGGCAGCAACAGGATTTGAGGCATTGTTCGGATACTGGTATCTGACAGGAAATAATGATAGAATTGAGCAAACAGTCAATATGATAAAAGAGGTGTTCGATGATGGCTGAAGCGAAAGAGATGAAAGTTATTCTGATCCGTCATACACTTTCTCCGGAAGAAACGATCGCACTTGGGGCAAAGCTTTGCTATTCCAAAGCAACAATTACAGATCTGAAGGAAAAAATCACAAGCAAAGATCAGTCCGCCTTTATCGAAAAGCTGATGGATATGGGTCATGAGTCAGTCCTTGAACATGCGTCTTTTACCTTTGGGATTGAGGGTGTAAGCCGGGTGCTGCTTGCCCAGCTGACCAGGCATCGCATTGCCAGCTTTTCGGTACAGAGCCAGCGTTATGTTTCCTATGACAGCGGTTTTGGTTATATTATCCCGGACAGCATTGCCGAATTGGGAAAAGATGCCGTATCACTATATCATACGCAAATGAATACCATTGAAAAATGGTATACAGAATGGCAGTCAAAGCTTGGAAACAACGGTGAGAAAACGAATGAAGACGCTCGCTTTGTTTTACCGAATGCCTGTGAAACAAGGATCCTTGTAACGATGAATGTCAGGGAACTGAGGCATTTCTTTTCATTGCGCATGTGCAGCCGCGCGCAATGGGAGATACGCAAAATGGCGGAGAAAATGTTCATGCTTTGTTATGATGTTGCTCCGGCATTGTTCAGGAATGCGGGCCCTGCCTGCCTGAGAGGGAAATGCCCTGAAGGGGAGAAAAGCTGCGGCAGCGCGGCCCGGATCAGGAATGAACGTGAAAAACTGATTAATAAAATGATGAAGGAGTAAACCGGATATGCCTTTTGACAGCAAAAAAAGCGGTTCCTTTACTGCCCGGAAAACAAACACACAAACTGTCCGGAAAAAAGAGAATCATGTTAACCGCAGAAGCAGTATTCCGGATTCTTATGACAGGAAGCAGTATCAGCAGCTTGAATATTCACCTGAAATGAAACGGTCTGATGTGCCTGCCGAAGAAAAGGATGATCAGTATATTCTGACCGGAAGAAATCCGATCAGGGAAGCCCTCAGGAACCATCATGATCTGGAAAAACTCCTGGTTCAGAAAGGTGAGCTTTCCGGATCGGCCAGGGAGATCGTTCAGAAGGCGAAAGAACAGAAAGTCCAGATACAGGTTGTTGAAAAAAGCCGGCTTGATGCGATAGCCCCGAATCATCAGGGACTGATTGCATTTGCCTCCGCTTATCAGTATTCAACGGTTGAGGATATATTGAAATCTGCGGAATCAAAAAATGAAAAACCATTCATCATCATCCTCGACGGTATAACCGATCCCCATAATCTTGGAGCAATCATGCGTACAGCTGAATGCGCGGGCGTGCATGGGATCATTATTCCCCAGCACAGGAGTGTCGGCCTGACCCCGGCCGCTGTTAAATCCTCTGCCGGAGCAGTCGAATATGTTAAAGTGGCAAGAGTGCCGAATTTAAACAGGACAATTGATGAACTCAAAAAGAAAAACATATGGTTTTACGCTGTTACAATGAACGGTAAGGATTATCGGACTGTATCTTTTGATCAGGGTACTGCACTTGTAATCGGCGCTGAAGAAGATGGTATCAGCCGTTTGGTATCCGAAAAATGTGATTACGCAGTTTCACTTCCCATGACAGGTAAAATAGACAGTCTGAATGCTTCTGTAGCTGCCGGTATCATGATGTACCGCGTGCTTGAAGACAGAAGAAAATAAAAATACGGTATATTTCCGAATCAGGAAGGATTGCATCAATGGCTGAAGACGGCAATGAATATATAAAACAAGCGGGTATCCGGGAAAACAGAAGTACAGCGGGCTCAGCAGCTGCAGAAGCGCATAATGAAGATGTGATTCCTCATGATGATCTGTACGGAAAAATGAATGATGAGGATATTGTTCAGTTGTGCCATAACGGGAATACATCTGCTGAAGAGTATTTGTTATATAAATATAAAAATTTTGTTCGCTCAAAAGCCAGAAGCTATTTTTTAATCGGCGCAGATCATGAAGATATTGTTCAGGAAGGAATGATTGGGCTTTATAAGGCAATCAGAGACTATAAACCTGAAAAGCTCAGTTCTTTCCGGGCTTTTGCTGAGTTATGCATTACCAGACAAATCATTACCGCCATCAAAACTGCCACCAGGCAGAAACATATCCCGCTGAACAGTTATGTTTCTTTAAACAAACCATTATATGATGAGGAAAGTGACAGGACCCTTCTTGATATCATTATAGAAGGCGGAACAAGCAATCCGGAGGATATGATTATCAATCAGGAGAATCTTGGCAATATTCATCAGAAAATGAATGAAGTATTGTCAGGACTTGAGCAGGAAGTACTGTCCGCGTATCTGGACGGGAAGAGTTACCAGGAAATTGCGGAGTCACTTGGAAGGCATGTAAAGTCAATTGACAATGCGCTTCAGCGTGTAAAAAGAAAACTGGAGAAATATCTTGAGGAAAACGGGAAATTTTCGAACTGAGGCAATTAATTTCCTGCCGGCAAATCATTGATAGCATCAAAAAATGCCTGACATGTCCATACTTTTTTTCCATCAGTCAGCAGGGGCGGGTATGATTCAAGCTGAATGGACGAACCATCTGAAAAAGCAATGGTCATGACAGCTGATTCAGGCAAATCCTGATTGTCAACAGGCAGCGCTTTATCCTTCAGTATGCTGAACAAAACGGCGCATGTTTCCGGTTCGCTGATAACAGTACCGTTGACAAATTCAATCCGGGAGATCGTTTTACTGTCAATTTCTTTGATGATCTCTTCAAAACTGTATACTGTCTCAGGCGAAGCTGTCTGATTGCTTCCCGCGGCAAATACCGTCATTTCTCCCTGATCAGAACCAGAAACCGGTTTTAGTTCATTCAGCAATACAACCGCAAAAAGCAGCACGGCTATCATGGAACATAAAATGGGAACGGCATGAAACAGAAGGATATTCTTTTTTTTCGGCTGCTCTGCCGCTTCTTTCAGTATTCTGTGCTTCAGAGCCTGGTCTGCTGTCAGGCCATGCAGAATGGAATCTGTATATTCGGGCAACCTTTCAAGTTTGTTCATGGCTTTTCATCTCCTTTAAAGTCTTTCTGAAGCTTTTCACGGGCTCTGCTGAGTCTGGATGATACAGTTCCTTCCGCTATATCAAGAATGGCCGAGATTTCTGACACACTGAATCCCTGGTAGTAAAACAGCAGGACAACTTCCTTAAACTCAGGCCTCAGTCTGTTAATCGAATTGGCAAGATCTATATCTTCTGTCATGCGGTTTAATTCATCAGGAGCGGGGAAGCTCTCAAATCCGGGATGCCCGAGTATGGTTTTTTTGATCCAGGCACTTCTCCAAAGATCCCGGCAGCGATTCAAAGCAACTTTAAAAAGCCAGGCTTTTTCTTTTCCGTATTCAAGATCCGGTTTGTTGATCAAAAGCCGCACAAAAACATCCTGTGTCACATCTTCGGCCTGTTCCCGGTTGCCAAGATAATAATATGATACACGCAAAACATCGGTTGCGAAGAGTTCATACAGCTCGTCAAAAGATCTTTTTTCCGTTTCCTGTTCATGATTCAATGCAATCTGGGACAATCATTTTTCACCTCTTCGACAATAATACGGTAATGCAGGACATGTTATTCCCGGAAAATGAGAATAACAGGGATTTTTACGGATGAATTATATCATGTGCTTCAGAATGATCAATGGTTATCCGCAGATACAATTTGGCTCTTGACGAACATGTTCAATAAAAGGTAGAATATTACAAAAGAAAAACATATTATTTTGTTTTTTCATGGGTTTTTCAATTCGTGTTGATCAAAATAAATGAAGGAGCGTGTAAATCTGTGTTAAGGAAAAAGACATGTATTGCGATGCTGCTGGCCGGCGGACAGGGAAGCCGGCTTGGTATTCTGACAAAAAATGTTGCCAAACCTGCTATACCCTATGGCGGCAAATATCGTATTATTGATTTTCCGCTCAGCAACTGTACAAACAGCGGAATCGATACCGTCGGCGTGCTGACGCAATACCAGCCCCTTGAGCTTAACGCTTATATCGGAAGCGGCGCACCCTGGGACCTTGATATTTCCAACGGCGGCGTTTTCGTTCTTCCGCCCTATCAAAAAGGGAAGAGCGGAGAATGGTACCGCGGTACAGCCAATGCCATTTATCAGAACATGGCTTTTATTGAGCAGTATCATCCGGATTACGTTCTGATTCTGAGCGGTGACCATATTTATAAAATGGATTATAATGCCATGCTGGATTATCATATCCGTCACGGCGCCGATGCAACCATAGCCGTCCGTGAAGTACCCTGGGACGAAGCTTCCCGTTTCGGTATTATGAACACCGATTCAGAAGGCAGAATCGTTGAATTCGAGGAAAAACCGAAAAATCCAAAGAGTAACAAAGCTTCAATGGGTGTATACATCTTTACCTGGGAGAAGCTTCGCAAGTATCTCACTGAAGATGAAGATGATAAAAAGAGTTCCAATGACTTTGGGAAAAACATCATCCCCAATATGCTTGATGATAAACAGGTTCTTGTTGCATACGATTTCAATGGCTACTGGAAAGATGTCGGTACCATTGAAAGCCTGTGGGAAGCAAATATGGATCTGATTGACAATCCTATGCCAATGGATATGCATGATAAAAAATGGCGTATCTACTCAAAGAATCCCGGTATGCCGCCTCATTATATCGCTGAGGGCGGCGTAGTGACCGACACCCTGATTACAGAAGGCTGTGAAGTATACGGCAAGGTCAATCATTCCATTCTTTTTGCAGGCGTTATCGTTGAAGAAGGCGCTGATGTTGAATACAGCGTTGTCATGCCGGGCAGTGTTATAAAACGCGGAGCAATTGTCCGCAGGTCCATTGTTGCTGAAAATGCAACTGTTGGTCCGGGTTCCATTGTGGGTGAAAACGAAGGGAATATTGCTGTAATCGGGCAGGGAATTGTCCTGCCTGCAGGTGTTTCCATTCCGGCCGGACAACAGGTTGATGAATCCTATACTTTCTGAGAAACATCTATTTTGAATGAAAGGACGATAGAAAGCAATGAAGGATGTAATGGGCATTATTTATACAGGTGAAAACGACGCCAGGCTGCGCGAGCTGACTGTTATAAGAGCAATTGCCGCGCTTCCGGTTGCGGGACGCTTCCGTGTTATTGATTTTCTGGTTTCCAGCATGGTAAACGGGGGAATGAAAAACATCGGCGTCATCATGCAAAAAAACTATCACAGCCTGATGGATCATCTCGGATCAGGAAAAGAATGGGATCTGCATGGGAAAAACAACGGTCTGCATATTCTTCCGCCTTTTCTGACACGGGAGAATGTCGGACTGTATCCGGGTGTTCTGGATGCACTCCGTTCCAATACGGATTATCTTATGCGCAGCAAACAGGAGCTTGTTGTTCTCAGTAACAGCAACATCATATACAACGCACATTTTAAGGAAATGATATCGTATTACGAATCAACAGGTGCGGACATCACATTGATGTATACCAAAGATCCCTCAATGAAACGCGATGAATACGGTTCCTACATTGCTGTCGGGAAAAACGGTGATGTTACCGATATTGAAGTGGAACCTACACATCCCAACTACGACAACACATTTATGCAGGTGTGTATTCTGAAGAGGGAATTCCTGAAAGAGCTGGTTGATAAAGCTGTCGCTCATGGTCTTCACAGCCTTGAAAGAGATATCCTGCTCCGCCTTGTTCAGGAAAAACAGGCGAAAATCAATGCTTTCGAATACAAAGGTGTTTGCTGGAATATCGATTCAGTCCAAAGCTATTTCAAATTTAATATGGATATTCTCAAACCCGACATTCGTAAAGCGCTGTTTATTGACGAACTGCCTGTGTTTACCAAGGTCAGGGATGAAATGCCTGCCAATTACGGAAGCCAGTCGCATACCGTCAATTCTCTTGTGGCTGACGGCTGCCAGATTGAGGGCACCGTTGAAAACAGTATACTGTTCCGCGGAGTTAAAATTGCGCCGAATTGCCATATCAAAAACAGTATTATCATGCAGGACGGACAGGTTCAGGAAGGCGCATATATTGAGAACTGTATACTGGACAAGCAGGCTGTTATCAAACGCAATTCCAAACTTATTGGGCCGGAGGCTTATCCTATCGTGATTGCAAAAAATGTTGTGATCTGATATTCAAGGAGGACTGTTCCAGATGAAGATTCTTTTTGCCGCAAGTGAGTCTGTTCCATTTATCAAAACGGGTGGACTGGCAGATGTTGTCGGTGCATTGGCTCCGGTTCTGGCAAAAGAAGGTCATGATGTCAGAGACATCATACCGTATTTCAATGCGATTCCCCAGGAATATTCGCAGCAGATGAAACATGTGTGCGATTTTGAAGTACAGCTTGGATGGAGAAGGCAATACTGCGGTATTGAAATGCTGGAAAAAGATGGCGTTATCTGGTATTTCATGGATAATAAATACTATTTTGGCCGCCCGTATATCTATGGAATGGGCGGAGATGAATACGAACGGTTCGGATTCTATTGCAGAAGTGTTCTGAATATGCTTCCCCTGCTGGATTTTCAGCCGGATATTATTCATGCTCATGACTGGCAGAGCGGTATGATTCCCGCTCTGCTGAAGATTCAGTATGCGCATCTTCCTTTCTATTCAAACATCAAAACAATCTTTACGATTCATAATCTTCAGTATCAGGGTATCTTTGGAATACGTGAAGTACAGGATATCCTGGGGCTTGGAGACAGCCTGTGGACCGATGACAAACTCGAATGCTTCGGTTGTGCCAATTTCATGAAGGCGGCGCTTGTTTACAGTGATCTGATTACGACTGTCAGTCCCTCCTATGCGGAAGAAATACAGACCGCTTACTACGGAGAGCGTCTTGACGGGCTTCTGCGCGCAAGACACAATGATTTATATGGCGTTTTAAACGGCATTGACATTAATGAATATGATCCTTCAACAGATACAAACATAGCCCGGAATTATTCCTGTGACAACCTTGAGGGAAAAGCAATATGCAAAAAGGAATTGCAGGAAAACCTCGGGCTTGAGGTAAACGCTGAAATCCCGCTGATCGGAATGATAGGACGGCTGAGTAATCAGAAAGGACTTGATCTGGTCGATTATGTTATTGCAGACATCATGCGCCAGGATGTTCAGCTGGTAATTCTGGGTATGGGAGAGGGAAGATATTTCAACCTGTTCAGCTGGGCTGAAAATGAATACAAGGGCAGGATCGCAGCGAGATTTACCATGGATCACCAGCTTGCCCACAAAATCTATGCAGGTGCTGATATGTTCCTGATGCCCAGTCAGTTTGAACCCTGCGGGCTGAGCCAGATGATTGCTATGAGATACGGCTCTGTTCCGATTGTTCGTGAAACAGGCGGACTTCGTGATACGGTTCTGAGTTTCAATGAATTCAGCGGAGAAGGAAACGGATTTACATTTTTCAATTATAATGCGCATGATATGCTGCATACAATTGAAAGGGCTGTGGATTATTATCAGCATAAACAGGATATCTGGCTGAAACTTCAGGAGCGCGGTATGCAGGGTGATTACAGCTGGAATCATTCGGCCAGGGATTATATCAAACTGTATGAGTCCATGTTTAAGGAAAAGAAAGACGAACAGAAGGAGCATTCACAGGAACCAAATCCTGTCGTCGTTGATATCCCCTGATTCCGGATTCGAACCGAAAAATGCAGACGGATGTGCATAACGGCACATCCGTCTTTTGGAGGGTAAAGTTGGAAAGTATTTTACAGGATGATGAAACCATTGAAGATCTGCAGCTGAACGGTTTCAAGCTGATACAGAAACAAAACGGATTCAGATTTGGTATGGATTCCGTTTTGCTGGCGGATTTTGCCTCAATCAAAGAAAAAGATACAGTGGCTGACTTTGGAACCGGAAGCGGTATCCTTCCGATTTTGCTGCGCGGCAGAAATAAAGGATCAAAATATTATGCAATTGAACTGCAAAAGGATTTTGCCGAACTGGCACAAAGGAATATGAAACTGAATCATCTGTGTGAGACGGTGAATGTGATCCATGCAGATGTCAAAGATGTATCCCTGTATATTGCTCCATGTTCAATTGATGCCGTAATCTGCAATCCGCCGTACGGCCATCCTTCTGCAACCCTAATGAGTCCTGTCAGCGAAAAAGCCATCGCCAGAAGCCAGAATGTACATACAATCGATCATATCTTAAAAAGTGCCTTTCAGATACTGAAAGGAAAGGGAAAGATATTTATGATCTATCCGGTTGAGCAAATGCTTTATATGATGAAAAAAATGCAGGATCACCATCTTGAACCCAAGCATTTCAGGCTGGTTTATCCCAATGAGCAGAAAAAAGCGAATCTGGTTTTACTGGAAGCCGTTAAAGACGCAAAACCGACGCTCCAGCCCCTTCCTCCGTTGATCATATATCAAAAAGACGGAAGCTTGACAAACGAACTGAAGTCTGTTTATCATATTTTATAACAGACCGGAGTAAAAGAATAAAAGAGGTGCGTTTTGAACCGGATTTATGATGTGATCATTATTGGAGGCGGCGCTTCCGGTATGATAGCTGCTGTCAAAGCTGCTGAAAGAAATCTGAAAGTACTCCTTCTTGATAAAAATCAGATGCTTGGCAGAAAACTGCTGGCCAGCGGTAACGGACGCTGCAACATACTGAATCATGGAAAACTGCGCTATTACGGAGATCCCGGTTTTGCTGCCGGTATTCTGAAACGTTGCACGCCTGAAATGCTTATTGATTTTTTCAATCATTACGGTCTCATGCTTACCGAAGAAGCGGATGGACGTATGTATCCGCTTACCTACCAATCCGCTTCGGTTGTTGCGGCGCTTAAAAAAGCAATTTTAATAAATCATATTGATTACGCTGTCTGTACGGCAGTTCAGTCAGTCAATACAGATCATAAGTCATTTACTGTTTTAACAACTGACAATGAGTGTATAACCGCACAAAGCCTGGTCGTTGCGTGCGGAGGCTGCGTCCAGCCTAAACTTGGCGGTTCACAGGATGGTTATGCGTTTTTGAGACAATTGGGTCATTCCATCGTACCGGTATTTCCTTCGCTGGTTCCTTTGGTTACTGATCCCAAAAGCATATCCGGGCTGGCGGGAATCAGAGTACGCTGCGCTGTTTCGGTTACGGAACAGGAGAACATTCTGTACAAAACCTCAGGAGAACTGCTTTTTACACAGTACGGTATAAGCGGTATATGTGTTATGCAATGCTCAAGATATATCACCCGCGATCATATGACGATAGAGATAGACTTTTTTCAGGATCTCTTTCCTGATGAAGAGGAGGCCGTTCAGGAACTGAAAAGACGCCGCATCTTATTCAGGAACGAAACTCCCGTTTCACTTCTTGAAGGAATGGTTGTTGACCATATTGCCTACGCTGTTTTAAAACAGGCAGGTATTCCGCTCAGAGGGGAAAAAGCGGCAGACATTTCAGATGATGAGCTGAAAAGAATTGTCCATAAGGCTCGCCACTATCAGATAACGGTAAAAGATAACAAAGGAATTGATTTTGCCCAGGTTACTGCCGGAGGTGCCGATTGCCGGGAGTTTAATCCGTTAACAATGGAATCCCTTATTCTGCCGGGCCTGTATGCTGTCGGTGAAGTGCTGAATGTAGATGGTGATTGCGGCGGTTACAACCTTATGTTTGCTTTTGCAACAGGATACATTGCCGGGGAATCATGCTGAGTTCCATCTGATGGGGGGATTTGAATGAAAAAAGGAGATATACGCAAGCAGGAAATACTCACTGCGGCTGAAACGTTCTTTTGCAAAAAAGGTTATGAGCAAACCAGCATACAGGATATTCTGGATAGGCTCAAATTGAGTAAAGGCAGTTTTTACCATCATTTTCCAAGTAAAGAATCTTTGCTTGAAGGCATATGCCTGAACAGGGCGGAACAGGTATATCATATGACTGAAGAACAGATGAAGCGGGAAAATGACGTCCTTTCCTGTCTGAATATCCTTCTTTCCGGTATGATGCCTCTGTGCCATGAAAAAATCAGCTTTTTGCTGATGCTGCTTCCGATTTTCCATCTTCCTGAAGGCCGTTCTGTCAGAAACAGTTATTGCGATGCCCTTGCGGAACAGTTTAAAAGTACAGTTGCGGATATGCTGCACAATGGGCATCAGACCGGTGTCCTCTTCTGTACAAATCCTGAAACAACGGCTGATATGATCCTGCTGATGATGAATTATCTCTGGACACAAATCTGTGAGAAAATTGTTTCTGCTGAAGAAAACGGTCTTGAACCTGATCTGTCCGATATGATGAGTATGGTCGACATATACAGATGTGCAACAGAAAAAATTCTTATATTACCTTACGGATGCCTGACTCTTCTGGATATTAACATACTCCGTTCGGTAACGGAGCAGATTCATAACCATTGGAAAAATAATATATTTTAAGGAGGTCTTTCCATGAGTAATCAGATTCCGACTCCCCATATCAATGCTCCGGCCGGTGCTTTTGCAGATACTGTTCTGATGCCGGGCGATCCGTTGCGCGCAAAGTTTATTGCAGACCAGTATCTCGAGGGTGCCGAACTGGTAAATAACGTAAGAGGCGTACAGGGTTATACAGGGTATTATCAGGGAAAAAAAGTATCTGTGATGGCCAGCGGTATGGGATGCCCGTCGATCGGCATATATTCCTATGAACTGTTCAATTTTTATGATGTTAAAAACATTGTCAGGATTGGTTCGGCCGGGGCAATATCACCCAAACTGAAACTGAAGGATATTGTTATCGCCATGAGCGCATATACAGACTGCGGGTTTGCTTCCAGCTTTGGATTCAACGGAAACCTGGCACCGTGCTGCAGCTATGAATTACTGTCCAAAGCCATGGATTATGGAAAAAAGCTGCCTTGCAATGTTGTCTGCGGCCCATTGTTTTCATCAGACGCTTTCTATTCAGATGTAAACAACACCGATGTTCTGTCAGGACTCGGCGTTCTTGCAGTTGAAATGGAAACAGCGGCGCTTTATCTGAATGCAGCAAAAGCGGGTAAAAATGCTCTTGCAATCTGTTCAATATCAGACAGTCTTGTAACGGGCGAAGCCCTTTCGGCCGAAGACAGACAGATTGGCTTCAGAAATATGATGGAGCTCGGCCTTTCAATCGCATAATTTCAAATTAACAGGAGCAATGTTCACCGGATGGAACATTGCTCCTGTTTGTTTATTGCTCGGGCCATGGCATATAGGATTCAGAATGCGATATGATTTCAAGCTTTCTGTCCGAAGCTTCCAGCAATTTGGGCAATACCGTATCTGTATCCTTGCTGCAGCACAGCAAATGAAAAGAGATATTGCTGCTGTATTCGATCCGCTCTATCATGACCGGCAGGCGCTCCGATGAATAGCGGAATCTGTCCCAGGCTCCGTAGGGCAGAGCGCAATAAAAATCAGTAGTCAGTTTCATCACCGATATTCCGGCTGCATTCAGCGCTTCCTGACAGGAACCTGTATATGCCCGGACAAGGCCTCCCGTTCCGAGGAGAACGCCGCCGAAGTAACGGGTTACCACGACACAGCAATTGACAATACGCCTTGATCTGATAACATCAAGAATAGGTAGTCCTGCCGTGCCTCCGGGTTCACCGTCATCACTGTAACGGATAATACCGCTGTTCTGACCAATAATATAGGCATAACAGTTATGCGTAGCCGTTTTATGCTCTTCCCGAATTTTTTTGATATACAGCAAAGCATCGGATTCTGTCGGGCAGGGGGAGGCATAACCGATAAAACGGCTTTTGTTAATGATAATCTCTTTGCTTGCTGCCTTTGAGATTGTTATATATTCATCCGTCATTTGATTATAATACGATAAAATCCCTTTTTGCCTTTTTTCAGGATCGCGCCGTCAGCTGATACCTGATCCGGTGATAATACGGCAGAAGTATCCGTTATTTTCTGTTCGTCCAGAGAAACCGCATTCTGTTCGATCTGTTTCCTGGCGTCTGACTGGCTTTTGCAAAGCCCCGTACGTACCAGCAATGTGGAAATTCGCGCATCCTGACTGATTTCATCCATTGTGATTTCAAGCGTAGGTACATTGTCAGTGGAAACGCCGCTGCCAAACAAAGCCTGCGAGGCTTCTGCTGCTTTCAATGCTTCTTCTTCGCCATGAACCAGTTTTGTCACCTCAAAAGCGAGTACTTTCTTTGCCACGTTGATTTCTGCATCTTTCAATGAACCGAGCCTGCGAACTTCATCCATCGGAAGGAAGGTCAACAGGGCCAGGCATTTTTCAACATCTTTGTCATCCACGTTCCGCCAGTACTGGTAGAACTGGTAGGGTGTTGTTTTGACAGGATCCAGCCATAATGCGCCGGCTTCGGTTTTTCCCATTTTCCTTCCGTCATGGGTCAGCAGCAGCTGGAAAGTACAGGCAAAAGCTTTTTCGTTCTCCTTTTTACGAACAAGATCTGCTCCCCCCAGCATATTGCTCCATTGATCATTTCCGCCCATTTCCAGCCGGCAGCCGTAACGGTGAAATAATTCAAGGAAATCATAGCTTTGCATCAGCATGTAGGTAAACTCAAGAAAGCTGAGGCCGTTTTCCGTAGCCATCCTTGCTTTATAACAATCAGCGGTAAGCATCCTGTTGACAGAGAACTGGGAACCGATATCACGCATAAAATCAATAAAATTCAAATGCCGGAGCCAGTCACCGTTATTGACGATCAGGGCTTTATCATCCTCAAAATCAAGGAAACGGGACATTTGTTTTTTAATGCATTCAACATTGTGATCAATCGCTTCAACAGTCAGCATTTTCCTCATGTCGGTTTTTCCCGAAGGATCACCGATCATGGCGGTACCTCCGCCCATTAAAGCGATAGGCTTATGACCTGCGCGCTGCATATGGGCCATCGCCATAATCGGTATATAATGGCCTATATGCAGGCTGTCAGCGGTAGGATCAAAACCCACATAGAAAGTTGTAGGCTGCTTCAGCTGTTCGTAGAGTTCATCTTCAAAAGTCATCTGGGCAATAAATCCGCGCTCTTTTAAAATGTCAAGAATATGCTCCATTGTTTTTTTCTCCTTTTACATTTCTTCTTTAATAATATCGCTGAGTACAGCCATGCCCGTTTCGATCTGTTCAAGGGTGCTGTTTGAAAAATTCAGCCTGATCGTATTCATGTGTCCGCTGTCCACGCAGAAATACGTGCCGGGTACATAAGCGACTTTATTTTCAACTGCCCTGGAAAGCATTTTGACCGCGTCAATATGTTCCGGCAGTTCAGCCCAGATAAACAGTCCTCCCTGGGGCCTTGTGAATCTGACACCATCGGGAAAAGACTCCAGGCAGTGCAGCATGGCATTCATCTTGCTTCCGTATTCATTGCATATATTCCGTATGTGTTCAGGAAGCAGGTTCCGCCGAATATACTGATCAACAACGGCCTGGTTCAGATTGGCTGTGTGTACGTCTGTGGACTGTTTGCCTACGGTGCACTTTCTGATGATATCAGCATTTCCGGCAATAAAACCAACCCGAAGTCCGGGAGAAATGATTTTGCTGAAACTGCCCAGGAACATAACCCATCCGTCCCGGTCAAAGGATTTAATGGAGGGAACCCGTGAACCTGTATAACGCAGATCCCTGTAAGGATCGTCTTCAGCAACAACAAATCCATACTGGCCTGCCAGTCCGGCAACTGCCTTGCGCCTTTCTTCAGGCAGTGTTTTACCTGTGGGGTTCTGGAAAGTCGGAATTGTATAAAGCATTTTCGGGTGATAAAGCCTGATTTTATTTTCCAGGTCTTCCGGAAGCAATCCGTTTTCATCACTGCTGACAGGAACGATATTCGCCTGATACAGTTTCATACACTGCAGATTACCGAGGAATGACGGATTTTCAACAAGTATGGTATCACCGGGATCAATGAGTGCTTTGCAAAGCAGATCCATTGCCTGTGTTGAACCGGTAACCGGAAGAACGGCAGGAATTTCAGCGCCGATCTGGGTTTCGGCGTAAGTTTTCAGGCTTTCAAGGAAAGGAGCATAACCTTCGGTGGCTCCGTACTGAAGAATGGCTTTTCCATCCTTTTCCAGAACATCCTTCGCCAGTTCGCTTACCTTTTTGTCCGGGAGAGCATTGGGGGAGGGATTTCCTCCGGCAAAAGAAATCATACCGGGCTGAGCTATTACTTTGAATATCTCCCTGATGGCACTTCCGGTAACCTGATCAAACCTGTGCGCGAATTGTATTTGCTGAATATTCATGCTTAGACTCCTTTCAGAAATAAAAAAGCTTTCGCCGGAAGGCGAAAGCCGCGGTACCACTTCCATTTTACAGGTTGAATCCTGATCTTTCAGCGCTGTATACGGCGCACCGTGTCAGCCCTAATAGGATGAGAAACCGTTCAGGCGACTGCTCCGGGATGTATTTCGTCTCACCGTGCCTGCTGCCTTGCACCATACGGCAGCTCTCTGAAAAACAACAGCAAAATTACTCTTCCCATCATGGCGTTGTTTGTATTATGTTCGAAAACGAAACGGTTGTCAAGAGGAAATGGCTTGATAAAAAAGCGAATATCATATATAATTTTATATCCATATGTATGCATATGGAAAACCTGTAAAAGGCAAAATGCAGGAGGAAAGTGCATGGAGTGCAAGGTTAAGAATGAATACGGCACAATCTATATTGCCGAAGATGTCATGCTGAAAGTTGTCGGATATGCCGCGCTTGAATGTTATGGCATTGTTGCAATGTCCGGGAAAAGAGCTACAGACGGTATCGTTGAATGGCTTGGCCGTGAAAACCTGACAAAAGGTGTTCAGATCCGCAATGTCGGCGATATGCTCGATGTTGATCTCTACATTATTGTCGAATACGGCATCTCCATCTCCGAAGTCTGTAAAACCATTGTGGAAACTGTTCGTTACAAGCTTGAGAGTACTACGGGCGTAAAAGTCCGGAAAGTCAGTATATCCGTTGAAGGAATCCGGATCTGATACCTTGATGCCATTTTGATGTCTGGAGGAATATTCCTTTGATACAATTCAAAACAATAGATGGTTTGCTTTTACGTGATATGGTCATGGCCGGTACGGCTCTTCTGGAAAAGAACAGGGAAGCTGTCGACGCATTGAATGTTTTTCCTGTTCCGGACGGAGATACCGGTACGAACATGACACTGACAATGCAGTCAGCTGTCCGTGAGTTAAACAGCAAAGAATATTTAAGAGCGGATGAAGCCGCCAACGCGCTGTCAAAAGGTGCGCTGAAAGGCGCCAGGGGCAATTCCGGTGTCATTACCAGTCAGTTGCTTCGCGGCTTTTCAAAAGCGCTTAACGGTGTGGAAAAAATTACGCCCCTGCAATTTGCGGAAGCTCTCATGAAAGGTTCCGAGATGGCTTATAAAGCCGTTATGAAGCCGAAAGAGGGCACCATACTTACCGTGGCCAGGGTTGTTGCGGAAGACGCGCTGAAACAGGCACAGAAATCCCCTGATGATTATGACGCGCTTGTAAACGTCATGCTCAAAAGCGGAGAAGCAATCCTGAAGAAAACTCCGGACATGCTGCCGGCGTTAAAACAGGCTGGTGTTGTCGATTCCGGCGGACGCGGACTGATGCTGATTTACCAGGGATATGCGGCCGTTCTCAGGGGAGAGGATATTTCATCTGCCGATTCCGTGATGGAGGAAGATGAACAGTCTGTTTCAGACGACTGCCATGATCTTACAAAGGATCTGACATATTCTTATTGTGTATCCTTTACACTGTCCATGTTCCGCGATGATTGTGATGAACATGATCTTGATTCTTTCCGCCGCCGTCTGAACCGTATAGGTGATAATGTTTCCGTAAATGGTGACCTCGTACGTGCCGAAGTTCATGTACATACGGACAACCCCGGCTTTGCGCTGGATTATGGCGTTGAGCTTGCTGAGATCAGTGAGATAAAGATTGACAATCTGGCCGCGATGAAACGCGAACTGGAATCCGCCGCGGAACAATCCGAGCCTGTCCCGGAAGAAGAGGGCGGGAAAGAACCTGAAAAACAATACGGTTTTGTGGCTGTTTCGCTTGGATCGGGCTTTTCACAGTTCTTTAAGGATCTCAATGTTGATCAGATCGTTGAAGGCGGTCAGACAATGAATCCTTCTGTGGATGATCTTCTTAATGCGATCAGACAGGTAAATGCGGAATGTGTGTTTATCCTTCCGAACAATGGGAATGTCATTTTCGCGGCCAACCAGGCAGCCGAACTGTCTTCCAAAGATGTCCGTGTTATTCCCACAAAGAATGTGGCTATGGGAATTGCCGCTGCGATTGCATTCCAGAATGATCTTACACCTGATGACAATATGCAGCGCATGAATGAAGCAGCCCAGCATGTGAAAACAGGCATGGTTACCTACGCCATCCGTGACAGTGAGTATAATGGCATTAAAATCAAACAGGGGGATATTATAGGGCTTCACAACGGACAGATTGAATTCTCCGGGCAATCCGTACAGGATGTCGTGATGGAAATGATGAAAAACATCATTACAGATGAAGATGAACTGGTCACTGTATACTACGGAGCGGATGTCAGGGAAGAGGATGCAAAAACCATTACGGAAGAAATTGAAAAACAGTATGATTTTTGTGATGTTGAGTACCATAACGGCGGTCAGCCCCTTTATTATTACCTGATATCTGTGGAGTAAGAAATGGAACTGACTCAGCTGGAAGGTATCGGTCCTGTTCGGGCAGAGACATTACGCGCAATGGGAGTTTTCTCATTGCGCGATTTGTTGTATATATTACCTGTCCGATATGAGGATCATACGACAGTTTTTCCCTGCGATACCAAAGCCGAGGGATTTATTCTTGTTTGCGGTACCATTACAAATGAACCAAAGCTGACCGTTTTCCACAGCCTCAGAAAACTAAGCGCAACCGTACAGGACAAATCCGGCAAACTGCCTGTATGCTGGTATAATGCGCCCTGGATGAAAGACAAGATTCATGCGGGGGATACGGTTTGTCTTTACGGACGCCTTGTTTCGTCAAACGGAAGAAGAATACTGCAAAACCCGAAACTGACAGAACCGAATGAAGGCCTTATTCCTGTATATAAATCCATTAAAGGGTTTCCTGCAAAATCTTTCAGGAAATTGATTTACACTGCTTTATCTGTCGTGGATGACTGCTGTCCGGAAACGCTTCCTGATGAGTTCAGAATCAAAAATCATTTGTGTGAACTGAATTTTGCGATCAGACAGGTTCATTATCCTGACAACGAACAATCATTATTGATCGCCAGAAGGCGGCTCTCTTTCGAAAAAGCGCTCATGTATCTGATGTATGTCAGTGTTGCGGGAACAAAAAAAGCACCCGGATTTCCGTTTCTCTTTACTGATCATGATATCTGCCGTTATTGGCAGTCCCTTCCTTTTCAACCGACTTCAGCGCAGAAAAAAGTACTGGATGATATCGCAGCCGATCTGATGAAGAATGTTTCCATGAGCCGAATGGTACAGGGAGACGTGGGATGCGGAAAAACAGCGGTTGCCTTTGGCGCGCTCTTTCTTGCTGCCGTTTCCGGATATCAGGCCTCGATGATGGCGCCGACAGAAATACTGGCGGCCCAGCATTTTGAAAATGCTGTCAAAACGCTTACTCCGCTTGGTATCCGATGCAGGCTGCTTACCGGAAGCACAAAAGCGGCGGAAAGAAGGAAAATCCTTGCCGAACTGAAAGATCATCAGTGTGACGTTGTGTTCGGGACCCACGCCCTGATCAGCAAGGATGTATATTATTCAAAACTGGGGCTGGTTATCACGGATGAACAGCACCGGTTTGGTGTCAGGCAGAGAAGCTTCCTTCAGTCCAAAGGAAAGAACAATGACCGGGTTCCCCACGTCCTGGTAATGTCAGCTACGCCTATACCCCGCAGCCTGGCTCTGATCCTGTACGGCGACCTGGATATTTCCGTTATCAATGAACTGCCCGCCGGCCGTATTCCCGTGAAAACAAGGCTGGTACCTGAAAACAAAAGAAATGATATGTATGCATTCCTCCGCAATGAAATAAATACAGGAAAACAGGCTTATATCGTTTGCCCGCTTGTGGAGGAAGATGAGGAAAAGAATGAACTTCACAGCGCAAAAGCGCATTATGAGCACCTGGATGCAAACGAGCTGAAAGGGTTAAAGCTCGGATTGATCTGGGGATCGCAGAAAGCAGAAGATAAAAACCGCATTCTGCATGAATTTGCCTGCGGAAAATATGACGTACTGGTTTCAACGACTGTAATAGAAGTGGGTGTGAATAATCCCAACGCAACCATTATGATCATTGAAAATGCTGAAAGATATGGGTTAAGCCAGCTCCATCAGCTTCGCGGCCGTGTCGGAAGAGGGCAGGAAGAAAGCTGGTGCTTTCTGTTTGCCGAACCATCGGAAAAACTACGCAGTTTCTGTTCCACAAATGATGGGTTTATGATTGCGCAGAAAGATCTTGAAATACGGGGGCCGGGAGATCTGCTGGGCACACGGCAGTCCGGTATGGCGGGAAATGATTTGCTCTGTACGGATCTTCGCCTGCTTGATGAGGTTACACAATGTGTCCGTGAACTTCACAGCGATCCCAAAATGAATACCTCCCTGAAACAGATTGAAAGCACCGCAGTCAGGTATTTTACGGATCAGGGACATACCATAGAGCTGAGCTGAAAACATACAGACTGGCTGACACAATCAGTCTTCCATCAGTTCAACCAGAATAGCATTCTGAATATCAAAGCCTCTTCTTGTCAGTTTCCAGCAGCCGTTTTCATACATCACAAGGCCTTCGTCCATCATCCTGCCCAGTTTGCTGCCATAGCATTCCGAGACGGATTTTCCGTGCAGGCCGAAAAATCTTTTCTCACTGACGCCTTTATTCATTCTCAGGCCAAGCATCATGGTCTCAAAGCGTGAATCTGACGGATTGATTTTTTCTGAAACCGGGGAAAGAGCGTTATCAAGAATCATTGTTTTGTATGACAGATACGAATCGGGATTGGTTTTTCTCTCATATGTCATGCCTGCGGCGGAGATTTTGACATGAACCATGGATGCGGCAGATATTCCCAGACCGATATAGGGCACCTGAGACCAGTATCCTGTATTATGTACACATTCTTTACCCGGCAGTGCAAAATTGGATATCTCATACTGCAGCATCCCGTATTGACTGAGGCGCTTAATCGCGTCATCATACATGTCACGTTCCGTATCCGGATCGGGAAGGGTCAGTTTACCTCTCTTTATATCTTCATTCAAAGGAGTGCCTTCTTCGGGGATCAGCCCATATGCGCTGATATGAGAGGGACGGAGAGAAACTGCTTTATCGATGGTTTCCGCCCACTCGGCTCTGCTCTGGCCGGGTATCCCGAAAATCAGATCCAGATTGATATTGCTGATGCCGGCCCGGCGGGCCAGGCGAACAGAATCGCTGACCGCATCATAGTCATGTATTCTTCCCAGTATTTTCAGGAATTTATGCTGAAATGCCTGCATTCCTATCGACAGACGATTGACTCCGTTTTCGGCTGCGCAGTCAAGCCAGTCCCTCGTCAGTGTGCCCGGATTTGCTTCACAGGTAAACTCGGTCACTTTGTCCATGGAATATATGCCGGATAAACCTTTCAGCAATTTTCTGAAGACGTGTACCGGCAGAAGGGAAGGTGTACCGCCGCCGATATATACGGTTCTGATCGGTTCTTCTATTTCGGACAGCCTTTTTTTTGCTTCTTTGATGACGAGTTCAGTATACTCTTCAAAAAACGATTCCTGTCCGGCAAAGGAAACGAAGGAGCAGTACCTGCACTTACGAGCGCAAAAGGGAATATGTATGTATAATTCCATTGTCCTTCTCTCATATAAGCTGTCTGATCTGATGCTCTGATGCCGGAATGATGAAATGAGAAATACAAAAACCTGTTTTTGATCTGACTGTAAGGAAAGATCGGAACTGAAAAGGAAATCAATCCATTTTCAGTACTGCAAGAAACGCTTCACTGGGTACCTGAACAGTTCCGAACTGTCTCATTCGTTTCTTGCCCTCTTTCTGCTTCTCCAGCAGTTTTTTCTTTCTTGTAATATCACCGCCGTAACACTTGGCCAGCACATCTTTCCTCATGGCTTTGACTGTTTCACGGGCAATCACTTTTCCGCCGATGGCTGCCTGAATGGGAATCTCAAACATTTGCCTGGGAATCACATCTTTCAGTTTTTCAGCGATCCCTCTTCCCCGGGCATATGCTTTATCCCGATGGACAATAATGGAAAAGGCGTCACAAATATCACCATTCAGAAGAATATCAAGTTTAACCAGATCGCTTTCACGATAGTCTTTCAGTTCATAATCAAATGATGCATAGCCGCGGCTCCTGCTCTTAACCTGGTCAAAAAAATCAAATATAATTTCATTCAACGGCATGTCGTAATTCAGTTTGACGCGATTTCCCTCATACTGCATATCAATAAACACGCCGCGTTTGTCCTGACAGAGCTCCATCAGGGTACCGACATATTCCTGCGGTGTATAAAGCACTGCATGTACGAAGGGTTCTTCCATGGAAGCAATCTCAGCGACAGGAGGCAGATTGGTGGGATTATCGATCATCAGGTCACTGCCGTTCGTCCTGATCACATGATAAATAACGCTTGGCGCAGTTGTAACAAGATTCAGGTCAAATTCACGTTCAAGGCGCGTAGTCATGATATCCATGTGCAGCAGGCCCAGAAATCCGCAGCGAAAGCCATATCCGAGTGCAACAGAAGTTTCAGGCTCAAAAGAGAGGGAAGCATCATTCATGCGCAGTTTATCAAGCGCGTCTTTCAGCGCGGGATAATCAGCGCCGTCGGCCGGATAAATGCCGCAATAAACCATAGGCGTAACATTCCTGTAGCCCGGCAGCGGCTGCCCGGCGGGACGGGCAGCGTCTGTAATGGTGTCTCCGACCCGGGTATCCCGTACATCTTTGATAGACGCTGATATATATCCGACATCACCGGCACGCAGTTCATCACATGGACAATACCCGGGACTGAAAATACCGGTTTCCACAACATCAAATTCACTGCCGGTTGACATCAGACGCATTTTTACACCGGGACGAATTGTTCCGTCCATAATCCTGACAAAACAAATGACACCTTTATAATTATCATAATAAGCGTCAAATATAAGCGCCTTGAGAGGAGCGTCCGGATTTCCTTTGGGAGAAGGGATATATTTGACAATCGCTTCCAGTACATCCTCCACATTCAGGCCTGTCTTTGCAGAAATGCAGGGAGCATAGGATGCGTCCAGACCAATGACATCTTCAATTTCTTTTTTGACTTCTTCCGGTCTCGCGGAAGGCAGGTCTATTTTGTTGATAACAGGAATGGTTTCCAGGTCATGTTCAAGCGCCATATAGACATTTGCAAGAGTCTGAGCCTCAATTCCCTGTGTGGCGTCCACCACAAGGAGTGCGCCTTCACAGGCTGCAAGCGCCCTGCTGACTTCATAAGTAAAATCCACATGGCCGGGGGTGTCGATCAGATTGAGGATATATTCATGACCGTCAGCAGCTGTGTAATTCATATGAACCGCTTTGCTCTTGATTGTGATACCGCGTTCTCTTTCCAGCTCCATGCTGTCAAGGATCTGGTCCACCATCTCGCGTTTTTCAAAAACTCCGGTTTTTTCAAGGATTCTGTCCGCAAGCGTGCTTTTTCCATGATCGATATGGGCAACAATGCAGAAATTGCGGATATAATTCATATCACTGGACATTCTTTCCTCCGGATTGTTCAACTTTATGGCCGAGTTTATTTTCTGTACCATGAATCAGACGGCTGATATTGGCATGATGTCTTGCAATGCACATGATCATCAGGGAAAAGGCCCAGATTACAACACAGGCATTCAGCTGTCCGTCAATCCTGCCAAACCAGAAGGAAAGCGCAGCAAAGGAAATAACAAGCAGCATGCTTCCGACGGAAATATAGCGGAACAGGGCAATGACAATAACCGTGACGGCAATGCAGATCAGGGCGGGAACCGGAAAACAGAAAAGCATCACCCCGCCTGTGGTAGCTACGCCTTTTCCTCCTTTGAACCCGAAGAAAACCGGCCAGTTGTGCCCGATAACACAGCAAAGTCCGGCCAGAAGCGCGGCAAAATGACTGCCGTATATCAGTTCAGCAATATAACAGGCAAGGATTCCTTTGGCAGCATCAAAGAAAAAAGTAATCAGCCCGTACTTCCAGCCCATCGTACGCTGTACATTGCTGGCTCCGGTGCTTTTACTGCCAACTGTTCGCAGATCGGGTCCCTTGCCGAATCTGGATGTAAGAATACCTCCTGAAACAGATCCGAGGAGATATGCAATGAGGCAAACCAAAACCAGGCTGAATGATTTTGACATCATCTTTCCTCCTTTTTCTTTTCTCTGAGGATAAAGCGAATCGGTGTTCCTTCCAGATCAAAAGATTTCCTGAAAAAATTTTCGAGGTATCGTTCATAGGCAAAAAACATCAGTTTTTCTTCATTGACAAACAGGACAAAAGAAGGCGGCTGGATATCGCTTTGGGTGGCGTAATAAATCTTCAGGCGTTTTCCGCCCTGCAGCGGAGGTTGAAGGGCGTTCACAGCATCGTTGAGCACGTCATTCAGGATGCCTGTGGTAATGCGGGTGCAGGATGTGGCATATACCTTTTTGACACATTGCAGGACTGTATGAACTCTTTGCCCTGTTTTCGCTGATATAAAAAGTACGGGAGCATAGCTCATGAACTTCAGATCATTCAGCACCTGTTTTTTATACTGTTCAAAAGTGCCTGTTTCTTTGGTCAGCTGATCCCATTTGTTGACGATGATTATAACCGCTTTTCCTTCATCGTGAATGATTCCGGCAATTTTGGTGTCCTGTTCCGTAACACCGTCATTGGCATCAATCAGCAGGAGTGCGACATCACAGCGCCGAATTGCGGCAATGGAGCGAAGAACGCTGTATCTTTCAAGCGTCTCTTCTTCTACGGAACGTTTTCTTCTGATTCCGGCAGTATCAATAATGTTGTAAACAGTTCCGTCTTCATCCGTATATAAAGTATCTATTGCATCACGCGTTGTGCCCGCAATATCGGATACCATTGTGCGGTTTTCATGAAGAAGGCAGTTGGTCAATGAACTTTTACCGACATTGGGCCGGCCGACAATAGCAAGCTGGATCGGTTTGTTTTCTTCTTCCGCGCCTGTTTCATTATCCGGAAAATATGAAATGATCCTGTCAAGCAAATCTCCGAATCCCAGCATATTAACACTGCTGATACCGATGGGATCCCCCAGGCCCAGTTCATAAAATTCATAAAGCTGGTCGTTGAGTCCCAGATAATCCAGTTTGTTGACGACAAGAACAACCGGTTTGGATGTCTTCCGAAGCATGTTGCAGACATCTTTGTCATCTTCCGTCAATCCATCGCGCGCATCGGTAAAAAAGCAGATCACATCAGCCAGTTCCATCGCGATTTCAGCCTGCTCGCGCATCTGGCTTAAAAGAGCGTCATCGCTGTGCGGATCTATACCGCCTGTATCGATAAGCGTAAAATGCCTTCCGAGCCATTCGGCATCAGCAGTGATCCTGTCTCGTGTTACACCCGGCATATCATCCACAATACTGATTCGTTTACCGGCCATTTTATTAAAAAAGGTTGATTTGCCGACATTGGGCCGGCCAACAATTGCTACAAGCGGCTTAGCCATCGGTATCCTCCATTCCCCATAATGCACGGACTAATGATTCACCGTTATTCCGGACAATTCTGATCGGTTTGCCGAGGGATTTCTGTACTTCAGCGATCGTAATATCATCAAGAAAACGATCGGTACCATCCCTCAGCATTGTATCACACAAAAGTATACGATCACAATCTGTCTCCTTGAGCTGGTCAATCAGGTCCCGGCCGACAATAAGCCCCGTGACCGTGATGGATTCGCCGAAGAATGTATTATGGATGGCCACCACATTGATGTCTGTGCCTTGCGGCGCAAAACGTTTGGCTAATTCTTCAATAAAGGGTTGGGCTGATATACCGGTAGGAATCAGGATGGATTGCGGCATCGGAACAGAAATATCTTCCGACATGAGGTCATTATATGCATCAATGCACTGATCCTCAAGAAGGCGCAGCATGCCGACACCGTTTTCAATCTGAGGATAATCCTCATATTCATCATTTGGGGGGATTGTTTCACCGCAAAGACAATAAAACTCATCTGACGGAAACACAAAACGGGTCCCGATTTTTTCAAGGAAATATTTCTGGTAATGATCCACCATTTTAATCAGATCCCTGGCTGAAGAAGCATCAAAGCGTTTCAGTTCCGAAAGACCTTCCCGATGTTTGGTCAGTCCCACAGGAACAATTGCCAGAGATTGTGAGGCCGGATACAGGGAAGCCAGATCCTCAATGGTTTTTTCAAGTATCGCGCCGTCGTTTATGCCCGGGCAGAGAACAACCTGGGCTTGAAATTGCAGTCCGCATTCACTAAGCCGTTTTAATCTGTCCATCAAAGAACCCGCATTGCGGTTGTGAAGCATACTGCAACGGATCTGCGGATCTGTTGCGTGAACGGAGATAAAAAGAGGGGAGGCTTTTCTGGCAAGAATTCTCTCAAACTCAGCATCACTGACATTTGTCAGTGTAACGTAATTTCCCATCATCATACTCAGCCGCCAATCATCGTCTTTGACATAAAGGGAACCGCGCATTCCGGACGGCAGCTGATCCACAAAGCAAAAAACGCATTTGTTCCTGCAGTGACGGGGCTTCATGGATTCTGTTTCATCAAGTCTGAGGCCAAGAGGCTCCCATTCCTCTTTTTTGATTTTTATTTCACGTACACCCGAAGCGTTTTTGATCTGCATATGTAAGACTGATTCGGCTGAAAGAGCCTGATAATCAATCTCATCTATAATTTCTTCTCCGTTAATGGAAAGGATGTATTCATCCGGCCGGATACCGGCTTTTTCGGCCGGGGAACCTGCTGAAACAGCATAAATCCTGACGGACAAAAATAACACCTCTCATTCATAATTATCAATATTATCCTTTTTTCAATTCTGCTTGTCAAGAAAACAGAACCGGCGTAAACGGGCACTGTTGTTTTTTTGATTTGAAAATGATATTATTTTACGGTATTACGGATAAGGGTGAAAGGAATTTCCCATGGCGCAGGCAAATGATATTGCAATTGATCTCGGCACTTCCAATGTTGTTATATTTATGAAGGGCAGGGGAATTGTTTTCCGGGAGCCTTCGGTAGTTGCTGTGGATCGGGAAACTCAACAGATCATTGCGTTCGGTCTGGAAGCGTACAGAATGATCGGCAGGACACCCGCCAATATCAATGTTATACGTCCTCTTGCACAGGGAGAAATGCTTGACTATGAACTGACATGCGCAATGCTGCGTTTTTTTGTTTCATCCGTAATCGGAAGGCATATGATTGCGCGCCCGCGTGCTGTCATGGCTGTACCCACGGGTGTAAAAGATCTTGAAAAAAAGGCTCTGATCAGCGCGATGTTTGATGCAGGAGTGCGCCGGACACAGCTCCTTGACAAAAACATTGCCGCCGCTCTTGGCGCTCAGGCAAATTTCCTCGGCCCGTACGGCGCCCTTGTTATTGATATTTCTGCCGGCTGTACGGATCTTTCTGTCCTCTACAACAGTTCCGTTTCTGTGATAAGCACTGTACATACCGGCGGCGACCATTTTGACGAGGCAATCACCCGATATCTGAGAAAAAAATACAATATGCTTATTGGCGAAAGGACAGCGGAACAGATCAAAATCACTCTGGGCGGCGCGATCCGAAGGGATCCGCCCGTTGTAATGGATATTACCGGCAGGAACCTGATTTCAGGCCTTCCCAAAACCATGGGCATTGAATCAGATGAAATCTACGAATCGCTGCTGGACCAGGTGAATGATCTGATTGAAGCGATTCAGGTGATTATTGAAAAAACGCCTCCTCAGCTTGCATCTGATATATTTGAGAGCGGGATCATTCTGACAGGCGGCGGAGCACTGCTGTACGGTCTGTCAGAAGCGATCAGTTCAGCTTTGAATATTCCCTGCCAGGTATCGTCCGAAGCAAGGGACTGCGTTGTCCTTGGATGTGCTAAAGTTCTGACAGATCCCGCCGGTATGAAGCACTTGCTGGCAAACAGCTGAAAAAGCTGATGGGCTTTTCCGCTCATCAGCTTTTTCCTTTTATCTGTTCAGGCTTTTGGCCGTATCGATACCGGCGGCACCCACAAGACCAAGCCTTTCGGCTGCTTCCTCGCGCATTTTGTATTTCAACACTTTCCCGGCTGCGTTCATCGGGAAGGAGTCGACAAATTCAATATATTGCGGTACTTTATGCCGTGCCATATGGGACTGAATATAGGATGTCATTTCTTCGGCAGTGACAGACTGACCTTTTTTCAGGACAATACAGGCCATAACCGCTTCACCGTATTTGGCATCCGGAACACCGATCACCTGGACATCCGCAACCGCGGGATGCGTATAAATAAACTCCTCGATCTCCTTGGGGTAAATGTTTTCACCGCCGCGTATAATCATATCTTTCAGTCTTCCTGTAATCAGATATGTACCGTCCGGATTCCGCCTGGCCAGGTCACCGGAATGAAGCCATCCGTCAGCATCGATTGCCTGATTTGTTGCATCAGGCATTTTGTAATATCCTTTCATAATATTATATCCGCGTGAACAGAATTCGCCATCCATTCCGTCCGGCAGTTCTTTTCCTGTTTCGGGATCAATGACTTTTGTCTGTACATACGGGAATGAATAACCTACCGTTTCCGTCCGCAGGGAAAGCGGATCCGTCCACGCTGACATTGTGCTTCCGGGAGAAGACTCCGTCTGCCCGTATACGCTCACAATCCCCGTCATATTCATTTCATCCGGCTGCGCTGCCCTTTTCATCAGTTCGGGAGGACAGCCCGATCCTGCCATAATTCCGGTTCTCATATAGGAAAAATCTGTTTTACGATAATCTTCATGGTTGAACATGGCAATAAACATTGTCGGAACGCCGTGAAAACAGGTGATCCGTTCCTGGTTAATGCACGCAAGTGAGTTTTTCGCTGAAAAATAGGGAAGCGGACAAAGCGTCGTTCCATGTGTCATGGAAGCTGTCATGGCCAGTACCATACCGAAACAATGAAACATGGGAACCTGAATCATCATACGGTCTGCGGTGGACAAACCCATTCTGTCACCGATACATTTACCGTCGTTCACCACATTGTAATGTGTGAGCATGACGCCCTTGGGGAAGCCGGTTGTTCCGGATGTATACTGCATATTGCAGACATCATCCGGCAGCACTTTTTGTGCCATCACTGTCAGTTGTTCAACAGGAACAGCATCCGCACGCTTCATCGCTTCTTCAAAGGTCAGGCATCCCTGCTGGACATAGCCTACTGTAATCACGTTCCGAAGAAAAGGCAGTTTTTTGCAGTGCAGCGGTTCTCCTGCCTTGGACTCACGTATTTCCGGACACAGTTCATTAATGATTTCCCTGTAATTGCTGTCTAGGGCACTTTCAATCATGACAAGCGTATGAGTATCGCTTTGACGCAGCAGATATTCAGCTTCATGAATTTTGTAGGCTGTATTCACCGTAACCAGTACGGCACCGATTTTTGTTGCGGCCCAGAAAGTAATATACCAGGCAGGGACATTCGTTGCCCATATCGCGACTTTTGATCCTGCCTTTACGCCCATTGAAATAAGCGCACGCGCAAAGCGATCCACATCTTCACGGAATTCCGTATATGTGCGGGTATAATCCAGCGTTGTGTATTTGAATGCATACTGATCAGGAAACTCTTCAACAAGCCTGTCCAGGACGCGACCGAAAGTGATGTCAATCAATTCATCCTTTTTCCAGATGTATTTGCCGGTACCATCGTGATTAAAATACAATGATTTCTTTTTTCCCCTGGGATTTTCAAAACGCCTCATATAATTCAGGAAATGCGGAAAAATAATCTCCCTGTCAGGCAGATCGGTCATCCATTCTGTTTTCCATTCCATTGAAATAAAGCCATTGTAGTCAATGGAGGAAAGAGCATTCATCATGCCTCTGATCGGCAGCGTTCCTTCTCCGATCAGGTTGTAGGAATGATCATCATTCGAGTCCCGCAGATGAACATGTTTGACATATCCGCCAAGATTCCGGATGGTGGTATCCGGTTCTTCGCCGAAGTCACGGTAAGGATGGTGCATATCCCATAAAGCGGCAAGCTGATCACAGGCATAACTGTCCATCTGTTCTCTGAGCCGCTTTGTGTTGGCGTAGATTCCGACGGTTTTGATCAGAATACAGATATGGGAGGCTTCCGCTTTTTTCAGCAGGAGATTCAGGTTTTCAGTAATCTGTTCCTCGTGATCATGAAGAAAACTGAAAGCGACATAAGGCACTTTCATGGATGAAGCGGTATTGAAAAGATAATCTATTTTTGCCATACAATCCGGTGAAACGGAAAGGGAAAGATCAATGGAGGTATCAAAGCAGGGAATCACTAGATCCTGTTTCTTCATTTCACGATTCGTTTCGTTCAGCTTATATGCGTGAAAAGCCCCGCCTTTTCCTGAAAGGGAAGGGAATTCCTGTATATTGTATGGTTCAATACCCTGAAAACCCATTTCGGCAGCATCATATACCTGCTGTTCCCAGCCCAGTGAATTCCAGCCGCGCGTCGTAAAGGAAAGGTTCATGCATCTTCCTCCTCATATACGATCTTGTTAACCGCATTGATATAGGCCATAATTCCTGCGCCGACAATGTCGGTGGATATGCCCCTGCCGGAATAAAGCTTGCCTTCCCAGCGAAGTTTTACGATTGTTTCACCCATGGCTTCCCGGCCTTCTGTTACAGACTGAATCTGGAAATCCTCCAGTTCAAAATGACGTCCTGTGGCCTGTTCAACTGAGTTAAATGCGGCGTCGATTGCACCATCGCCGGAAGCGATGCCTGAGATTTCCTGATTATGGAATTTGAGCTTCATCTGCGCCATGGCGCCGATCTGATTGCCTGTATTGATGACATATCTCACATCATGATAAGCAGGCGGAACCTGCATCGCTTCAGCCGCAATGATCGCTTCAAGTTCTCTGAGGGTGATGGTTTCTTTCTTTTCGGCTGTCTGGCAGAAGGCATTCCACACTTTCTGCTGGTCTTCATTGCCAAGATCATAGCCCAAAGATTCTGCGGCATGCATCACAGTTTCAACAGAATCGTGAACACTCAGGAGAATATCGGTTTCATGGTGATTGTACTGGGAATCGATAACCGAAGATTTGTCACCCGTGGGATGGCAGATCATTTTAACCTGAGCGGATATCCGGCGCAGTTGCTCAGTACCGATATTTGTCTGTACACCAATGGATGCACCTTTTATATCGAGAATTCTGACGATGTTGGGAAGGGAAATCGTGTTTTTTCCATATACGGCAGCTTTTATTTCCCGGACGCCTGATCGAATCGCTGAAACAGCGCACGCATCCGACATGTTCAGGTCGCCCGACGAAAAGAAACCTGTAATAACCTTGTCCAGTCCGGAATATTGACTGTAGAGATTTTTAAACCAGTCGGATATTTCCTCAGGCATCATCATCCCGGCGTTATCACAGAACGTAACGGTCCGGACACCGGCACGAACAGCTGTATCAATGATCTCACCCAGAAATACCGGATCGCACCTTGTTGCGTCCTGAGCAATAAATTCGACATTTTTTGTTTTCTCAAGGCAAAGTGCAAGTGTTTTTTCCACCAGTTGAAGAACAGCCTTCGATTTCATATGAAGCAGGTATTCCATCTGGACGGAACTGACAGGGCAGGAAACCTGCAGCACCGGTTTTTCCGCTTCTTTCAGCGCGTCCCATGTAATTTCAACAGATTCCGGATCGGTTAATACGACCGGCACGGCTATTTCAGCCTGCTTTACCGCAGAAGAAATAGATTTGATAAGAAGTCTGTCTATCTTTTTCTGCCTGATCGGGCAAAGGCTGATGGAAGAGACCCCCATTTTATCGATAATCCTGCACAGCTCTATTTTTTCCCTGAAACTCAGTTCAAAACGGCCGTCTGCTGCCGGCAGCGTACAGTCACTGATTCTGATAGGTTCCTGTCTCATGATGCTTATACCTCCTTCAAAAAATCCCTGAAGCCTTTGGCTTCAGGGACGAAAACACGATTCCGCGGTACCACCCGAATTATTCTCTGTAAAAGAAAATCACTTTTGAACTCATGTAAGTTCTCAGCCTGTTACGGGGCACCCGGATTTCCTTAATAGCCGTCAGCGTTCGGGAAACCAACTCCGGAAGCAGTAACCTTTCACTCAGCACCGTTTCACAGCAACCAACGGCTCTCTGCAGCGTCTGTAAAAAGGCTTATCATCCCTCATCGTCGTTATGGAATATGAAATTATGTGGATACTATCATATTTCATTTTGTGTGTCAATATAAACCGGCTTCCGTCATATCGTACTTTTATTGTTTCCATCAGCTTTCAAATGTTTGACAAACACAATAAATGCAGTATCATATGAATGAATACAGACATGTTTGAGAAAGGAAGTACAGCCGTTTGACAGCAGATCGTGAATTTGAGCTATCAGCAGATTCCATGGATGCTTATGTTTCACTTTTTGGACTGAACGACCAGAACATAGCCCTTATTGAACAGGAGTTCAACGTTACTGTTGCCCTACGGAATAATCACCTGAATATTTCAGGCAGTGAGGAAAATCTCAGGCTTGCTGAAAAAGTCATTTCTGTCCTGCTGGAAATGATCAAACGAAATGAAAATGTGGATCGTATACGTATACGCTATACGATTGCGATGATTCGTGAAGGGAAAGCGGATCAGATTGATGAACAGCTGAAGCGTGTGATTGCTGTTACACACCGGGGCAGGGAGATTACCTGCAAAACAATCGGTCAGCGGAATTATGTTGATTCAATCCGCAGCAATATCCTGACATTCGCGACCGGCCCTGCCGGAACAGGTAAAACATATCTCGCAATGGCTCTGGCAGTTATGGCACTAAAAAGCAAAGAAGTTGAACGCATTATACTGACGAGACCCGCAGTGGAAGCAGGTGAAAAACTCGGTTTTCTTCCAGGGGACCTGACTCAGAAAGTGGATCCCTATCTCAGGCCTTTGTATGATGCAATGTATGATTTTATGGGGGCGGATTCATATACAAAACTGATTGAGAGAGGGATCGTGGAAGTGGCTCCTCTGGCGTATATGCGCGGAAGAACCCTCTCAAACGCCTTTATCATTCTGGATGAAGCACAAAACACCACGTCCGAACAAATGAAAATGTTCCTGACCAGAATGGGTTTTTGTTCTCGTGTTGTTGTGACCGGCGATATTACACAGACGGATCTTCCTGCAGGCCGGAAATCAGGACTTGCTGAAGCTGTTCAGCTTTTGCGCAATATCGCAGGAATAGGGATTGTGGAATTAACGGCAAAGGATATCGTACGCCACGAATTGGTCCAGAGGATTGTTGAAGCGTACGAAACCCAGCATGAAAGCAGGACAGCTTCAGGAAAGGAATAAAAGATGTCAAAAAAACATTCGGATCCTGCGGATAAAAGTAGAAAGAAATATTCTTTCCGGACATATATTCATTCCTCATCATTTAAATGCTTACTGCTTATTGCAGGTGCTTTTGTCATTATCCTCGGATTGTTCTTTTGTGTATGCACACCGAGGAAATACGACCTGAAGGTCGGGTCAATCTCTCATGTTACAATCAATGCCACAAAAGATGTTGTTGATGAAGTAACCACTGAAGAAAAACGAAATGCCGCTGCTGAAATGGTAGAGCCGAGCTACAAATTCCAGCAGGGTGTTAAGGAAGAAGTTCTTTCTTCCCTGGATGAAACATTTAATGAGCTCAGAACCATCCAGCAGTACGGTCTAACATTGAGAACAGATCAGTCTTCTCCGATAACAGGCAGGCCGTTTTCAGAAGAAGAAATCGATTATGCGCTCAGTCTTGTCAATACGCTTTCTCTGACAAGAAACCAGCTGACAACGCTGATGAGAACTGATACCAATGTTTTTGAGGATATGGTATCAACTGTGAAAATTGCAGTTGAAAACACATTGAATACCACTATCCCGGAAGGGCAGGTTCCTCAGTCGATCAACACAATCCAGCAGATTGTCGGTTATAAGGTTGATATCTCATTGATGCAGAATATCGTACCTGCTGTCCTCCGTAATTGTATCAAGCCGAATATGCTTATTGATCATGAAGCAACCGAAGAGGCAAAACAAAAAGCGAGGGAAGCCGTTGAACCTGTTGTTTATCAGCAGGGACAGAACATAATCCGCGAAGGTGACAGAATAACGCAGGGCCAGATTGAGATGCTTCGGAGTCTGGGACTGCTCAGCGATAACAATTATGATTATTCTGTTTATGGTGGCGCGGTTATTACCATCATTCTTTCCTTCATTACTTTGCTGATGATGCTTCGCCTGCTGATGAAGGATGTTCTGACCGACATCAGGAAACTGACCGTTATTCTGCTGATTCTTATCCTGTGTGTAGGATTTGCCGCACTTGCCAGTCTCATGCCAAGCCTTTATATTATTCCGATTGCTCTCGGCGCCATTCTCGGATCCGTGCTGATCGGTTATCGGGCGGGTCTGTGTCTTATTCTTCCGCTTTCCCTGATTTTTGCTGGCCTTACCAGCTGCTGCAGTTCCACTACGTTCTATGATGTGGTTCTCATTATGGCCAATACGATTTCAGGCGGTGTTGCATCCATATGGTTCCTGAAAGGAAGACCGCAGCGTATACGGGTATTGCTGTGTGGAATCATTTCCGCATTTTTCAGTATCATCCTGATGATCGGGGTAAAATTACTGACTTCTGCCGAAACACTTGATCTTGTGGGCACAGGTGTATGGGCATTGGCCGGTTCACTTCTGAGCGGAGCGCTGGCAATTGCCTTACAGCCCGCTTTTGAAGGTGTCTTCCATCTTGCGACTCCCAGCAGGCTCCTTGAGATCACAAATCCAAATCAGCCGCTGATGAAGCGACTTATGATAGAAGCTCCCGGCACTTATCATCATTCCATTATTGTCGCCAACCTGGCAGAGGCTGCTGCTGATAAAATCGGTGCCAATTCTTATCTTGCCAGGGCAGGAGCCTATTATCATGATATCGGCAAGCTGAAAAGGCCGGCGTATTTCAGCGAAAATCAGCGCGGAACAAATCCTCATGAAAAAACAGACCCATACGTATCAGCAGCCATACTGACTTCCCATACCAGGGATGGTGCTCTTATTGCCCAGAAGGAACATTTGCCCCCGGAAGTTCAGGATATCATCCTTCAGCATCATGGCGTCACGCCGGTCATGTATTTCTATCACAAAGCCCTGCAGATGTCTGACGGCAATCATGTGGACATCAACGATTTCCGATATACCGGCCCCAAGCCTCAGACCAAGGAAGCTTCGATTGTTATGCTGGCCGATACAATAGAAGCCGCCGTTCGCTCCATGAAAGATCCTACTCCCAAAGGAATTGACCAGTTTATCGAAAGGCTGATACGCGGAAAACTTGAAGACGGACAATTAAGTGACTGCCCGCTTTCTCTTCGTGATATTGATCAGATCTGCGATTCTTTTTCCAGTATTCTTAAGGGAGTATATCACGAAAGAATTGAATACCCCAAAGTTCAGCATTATACGGTTCAGCCCGCCTCCAGGCAAGAACCGGAACAAACGCCGGACAGCAGCATAACGGAAGAGGACAAAACGCAGCCTGAATCATGCGGCAATCCTGACAAATTGCAGGAGAAACAATCCGTAACCGAACCGGATAAGATCAATGCTGAAACAAAAGAGGATTCCCCCAATGCTGATTGACTGGAAATTACAGGTTTCTTTTGACAAAAAATTGCTTGAAATGATGCAGCATGCAGCGGATCAGTGCCTGATACAGGAAAAAGTATCAGTACCCTGCTCCATTTCAGTATGCCTTTGTGATGATTCCGCCATTCAATCGATCAATCTTGAATTCAGGCAGAACAACCACGCGACGGATGTACTTTCTTTTCCGACTGTGATTTACCCTGAAGGGAAAACAGCAGGGCAGTCAGAAAATCTGCTCAGAAGGGAATATGATGATGAAACAGGCACATGTTTCCTGGGAGATTTATTTATTTCAGTACCGCACATCATAAAACAGGCAGCTGAATACGGACATTCCGAAGCCAGGGAATCAGTGTATCTGCTTGTACATGGCATCTGTCATCTGATGGGGTATGATCATATGAAACCGGAAGAAAAGGAGATTATGAGAAAAATGGAAGAAAAAGTCATTTCATCTATGTCTGCAGGCATAAGCGCTTCCTCTCCCGTAAGCGATGAACAGCTTCTGAATTACGCAAAAGAAGCCATGCGGAAAAGTTATTCTCCCTATTCCGGTTTTCCGGTCGGTGCTGCTTTACTCACTTCAACAGGGAAAATATACACGGGGTGCAATATAGAAAATGCGTCTTTCGGATTGTCAAACTGTGCGGAAAGGACTGCGGTATTCAAAGCCGTGAGTGAAGGGGAGAAACAATTTGAAGCAATCGCTATCACTGCGAACGCAAAAGCATGGCCATGCGGCGCATGCCGGCAGGTTATGAATGAGTTTTCTCCGCATATGAGGGTACTTGTTTCCTGGGACAAATATGTTGAGGAAAAAAACCTTGATGAACTGCTTCCCGAAAATTTCGGTCCGGACAGCATGAAAAAATGATGGATTGCGGGAGTATGAATATGGATAAGACTGATAACGTTTTTCACTCCGGTTTTGTCACAATAATCGGACGCCCGAATGTCGGCAAATCTTCACTGATGAACAAAATAATCGGTGAAAAGATTGCGATTGTATCCAGCAAACCGCAAACGACGAGGAGCAGGATCATGGGCGTTTTGACCGAAGATGATTCACAGATCGTTTTTCTGGATACGCCGGGCATACATGATCCGCGGACCCGTCTCGGTGAATATATGATGCAGTCGGTCCATGATGCACTTGACGGAATGGATGCCGTTCTTGTCCTGATGGATGTGACACATATTACAGATCAGGATCTGAAAGTTGCATCGGATAAGAATGCTTATAAAGTTCCTGTCGTTCTCGCGCTGAACAAAATAGACCTGGTCTCTTCACAGGAAATCCTTTCCGCTACCGCTGCCGCTGCCCAAATGGGATATGAGGAGATCGTTCCTGTCAGCGCAAAAAGCGGTGACGGTATCAGGGAACTGATCAGCTGCCTGAAAAAGCATCTTCCGGAAGGCCCCCGGTATTTCCCCGATGATATGATAACCGATCAGCCCGAAAGGATTATCTGCGCCGAAATCATCAGGGAAAAAGCCCTACGCCATCTGCGCGATGAAGTGCCTCACGGAATCGGTGTCGAGATTATGAAAATTGAAAAAATCAGCGATCAGATGACAGAAATCCATGCAACCATTTATTGCGAGCGTGACGCGCACAAAAGAATCATCATCGGCCGGCAGGGATCCATGCTTCGTACAATAGGATCAGAAGCACGCGCAGACATTGAAAAGCTGCTTGCCACGCATGTAAACCTTCAATTATGGGTCAAAATACGGCCGGACTGGCGAAACAATCCCTCAGATCTGAAGACGCTTGGATATCAGTCCTGAGGATTTTACTTTGGAAACACCTGATATATACCGCACTTCAGGTACTCGGTTTCAGGCGCATAGGGAAGGACAGGATGGTCTTTTCCCTGGGTCCTGAATTCAACCTGCCGCAGCAGTACTTTCGCGTCTTTTGCGGCATCGTTGATCATATCATGGAACATATCCTTATGTACATGCTGACTGCAGGAACAGGTGACAAGATAGCCGCCTGCTTCAATCATTTTCATGGCACGAAGGTTTATTTCTTTATATCCGCGAAGCGCACTGTCAACAGCACTTCGTGTTTTTGTAAAAGCCGGAGGATCCAGGATAATCACATCATATCTGATATTGTTCCGGCTTTGTTCTCCAAGGAGGTCAAAAGCATTGGCTGCAATAAAATGAACCCGATCTTCCAGGCCGTTCAGTTTTGCATTTTCAGACGCGCATCCACAGGCGTATTCACTTATGTCAACACCTGTTACTTCTCTCGCTCCGAAATATCCTGCATGAAGCGCAAATGAACCGGTATGCGTAAAGCAATCAAGTACCCGTTTGTTTTTCACAAACGGAGCGATAGCAGCTCTGTTTTCTTTCTGGTCAAGAAAAAAACCTGTTTTCTGACCCTGTTTAACATCCACCAGGAATTTGATGCCGTTTTCACTCATTAAAACGCGGTCGGGTACATCTCCGTAAAGAAGGCCTGTGCACATTTCAAGTCCTTCCAGCCTGCGCACAGGGACATCATTCCGTTCCCATATTCCGCGCGGATGCATTTCTTCAACAAGCGCGTCAACAATGTCCTTCTTAAACTGTTCCATACCGCGTGCCAGACACTGCATAACAAGAATATCATTGAAAGAATCAACGATCAAGGCCGGCAGTCTGTCACTTTCGGCAAAAACAAGCCTGCAGCTTTTCAGATCGGCGAAGGAACGTCTGTATTCAATGGCGTCATGTATCCTGTCAAAAATCAGATTCCTGTCCACAGGTTCATCCTGATAACTCATAATCCGCAAAGCAATCTGACTTTCCGGATTATAATATGCTTTGGCAAGGAATTTTCCTTTGGAGCTGATTACGCGAACAACGCTTCCCGGCTCACAATGATTTTTTTCATGATCAATATCACTTTTAAATATCCACGGATGCAGGGAATAGACTCTTTTTTCTTTTCCGTTTTTTAAAACAATTTCAGCTTCCACTCTTATTCCTCCGATGTTTTTTTGCTATATACAAGCCTGTCTTCCTTTGTTCCGTCAGGCAGTTCAAACGCATCCGGGACAATTTCCGTCCTGATAAAACCTAGCTTTTCAAAAACATGAATCATCCTTTTGTTTCTTGACATCGTATCACCGATTACGGTTTCAATATGGTATTCATCATGAGCGATCCGGATCCCGGCACGTATGGCTTCCGTACCGATGCCGCGGTTTTTGACAGCGTCATTCTGCATGATAATACCGAATTCACACGTTTTTCGGTCCGGATCGATTCTTTTCAGCTGAAAAGATCCGACCGGCCTGCCATCCACGAAAATGCCGTAATGCTCATAGTGATCCCTGTAGCCGCAATGATTATAGATATAGGATCTCTGTACCTGCTCGTGATTGTAATGAAACGGAGACGGGTCCATCATCGGATCAGATGTGTATCCGCGGAAAAACAGATGATATTCTTCTTCGGTAAATCTGCGCAATTCAACCTTGTTCAAATCTTGACCAGCCTTTCCGGTAAGTTGTATAATACAAAAAAAGGGAGGAGTTTCTGCGTCATGGCAGTTCACCGTCAGTGCGTCCTGTATGACCGGGAATGTATCGGATGCGGAGAATGTGACCGCTGTGATCTGGACCCGGAAAAAATCTGCGATAATTGTATGAAATGCGTAAAAGGGGATGCAGATTACCGGGGCATCAGCATTGACGGAATCCTGTTGAAACAAAACCGGAATCAGGACGGGAACTGACCGTTTTCCTGATCCTGAATTCATTATATAGACCTTCTTTCCCGTTTGCAATCCATATTGTGAAAGGCGGTTTTATGATCTATGAAAATTACATTTATCGGCGCTGCTCATCAGGTTACAGGAAGCTGTACGCTTGTTGAATGGACAGACGGTCGTTACTTCCTGGTTGATTACGGTATGGAACAGGGGGAGATCGATTACCAGAAGGCGGATTTGCCTGTTCCTGTTTCGAAAATCGAATATATTTTCGTGACCCACGCACATATTGACCATTCGGGTTTGCTCCCGCTGATCTATAAGCAGGGATTCCGTGGAATTGTTTACGCCACGCCTGAAACAGAAAACCTTTGTTTAATCATGCTTGCGGACAGTGCTCATATTCATGAGACAGACGCTGCATATGAAACAAAGAAGAACCTGCGTACCGGCGGTCCGGTTGTCGAGCCGCTTTACACTGCGGATGATGTTACCGGTGTTATGGATCTTTTTCATACGTGTGAATATGATCAGCTTTGTTTAATTGATGACGGATTGTCTGTCAGATTTAATGATATCGGGCATTTGCTTGGTTCCTCATCGATCGAATTTTTCCTTGAAGATAAAGGGAAATCCTGTAAGCTTGTATGCAGCGGCGATGTAGGGAATACAAACCAGCCGATTATCAGAAATCCAAAAGCAATCAGTGAAGCGGATTATCTCTTGATTGAATCGACTTACGGAACCAGACTGCATGAAGCAAGCACCCCGCCGCTTCCCGTACTGACTGAGATTTTAAGAAAAACATTCAGCAGGGGAGGTTCTGTTATTATTCCGTCCTTTGCGGTCGGCCGGACGCAGGAATTGCTGTATTTTTTCAGGGAAATCAAACAGAATCATATGCTTCCCGAATACGATTCCTTCCCGGTATATGTTGACAGCCCGCTTGCCAATGAAGCCACAGCCGTTTTTCTCCAGTGCAATCCGGACTGCCTGAACGAAAAAACGCACAGTATTATGCTTTCCGGACAGAATCCGATCTGGTTTGAAGGACTGCATACGGTGGTCTCTTCAGAAGAATCGAAGGCGCTGAATGAAGACAAGTCTGTTTCCAAAGTCATTATAGCTTCCGGCGGAATGTGTGAAGGCGGTCGTATTCGGCACCATCTGAAGCATAATATCTGGGATAAGAAAAACACCATTATGTTTGCCGGTTATCAGGCTGTCGGCACATTGGGACGCCTGATTTTTGAAGGAGCCAAAAAGGTCAAAATTCTGGGCGAGGAAATTGATGTGGAAGCTGAAATTACCCTGCTGGCGGGTATGTCCGGTCATGCCGACAGGGATGGACTTCTGCACTGGCTGGCGGGTTTCGAGAAAAAACCGTCATATATCTTTGTGAATCATGGCGATGATGAATCATGTACCGGTTTTGTCTCAGAGATTAAAAAGAATTTCGGCATCGAAGCATCGGCGCCTTATTCAGGCTCATCTTTTGACCTGAATAAAGGTGAATGGATTTATCAGGCAGCACCTGTATATAAGAATAAAAAACCGGCAGATATTTCTGCTGTGGAAAGCAAGCGTATCAAGGATACTGTATTTACAGACATGAGAAGAGCCGTTGCTGAACTTGATCAGTATACGCTGACGCTTGAAGGGCATTCAAATCATGAGCTGAAAGAACTGACGGCAAAAATACGCAGTTTAATTACTGATCAGGATTAAAATCCGGATCACCCGGCAGATGTACATGTTCAGCAGCCATACGGCGCCTTGCATCTGTCATATCAGCATAATGTTTCCTCGTCGTATCTACCGAGCTGTGGCCAAGCACATCCGCAACCAGATATATATCTCCGGTTTCATTATACAGATTCGTAGCATATGTACTGCGAAGCTTATGAGGGCTGATTTTTGTTTTCAGCGGCGCTGCAACGGCAGCATATTTTTTGACAAGATTCTGAATGGCCCGTTGTGTGATTCTTCTGCGCTGAAGGCTTAAAAACAAGGCATTTTCATTGCCTTCCACAGCGTCAATTGTCTCCCGTTCCTCCATATAATCAGCAAGCGCGGCCGCTACCTCTGGAGGGAAATAGAGAACAACCTGATTGCCGCCTTTTCTCGTAACAATAAAAGCATTGTTTTCAAGATCTATATCGCCGATATTCAGCCCCACACATTCACTGACACGAATGCCTGTACCAAGAAAAAGGGAGAGGATCGCATAATCACGTCTGGCGGTCAGTTTTTGGTATTTTTGCTGTTGTTTTGTCATGTTTTCACCGCTTTGGGACAACTCCAGCATCCTGACCATTTCGTTTTTATTCAGGCGGATAATTGGTTTCTCATGAATTTTCGGCAGGGGAACAAGCTCCGTAACGTTTGATTTGATCCGTTGGTTTTTGAACATATAATCATAAAAAGACCGGATGGTACACAGTTTTCTTTTGATCGCAAGTTCATGATTGACAAACGCTTTGTTAGGTACCGAATCATTATCTGCGTTTTTGTAATAGAACGTCAGGTATTCGGTGTAGGCAACAATATCACTCCTGGACAGTTTTTCAAGATCTTCATCATCCAGGAAAATAAGATCTTTCTGGGAAAAACTGATGCGCTCATCATGCAGAAAACGAAAAAAAGTGGTCAGATCGATCGCATAGGCAAGCCTTGTTAAAGTACTGGTTGATATAGCAATCGATCTAAGAAAGTCAGAGCAGGCCTGAGGAAGTCCTCTTGTGATTTCGCGAATCTGGATAATTCGTTTTGCATCCATCTCTTCACGATACTGATTAATGTGATCGGCCATAGGTTTCAGCCAGCCTCCCGGATCCTTTGTTTACACGCAGTTTTTAATTTGACTATAACTATTCGTAAAACTGTGGTTTAGCGAATAGTTGTAATTGTATATATCCTATCAGAAGATATGTGTTATGTCAATCCTCGCCTTTGAGACTGACGGTCTGATACGGGTGTTTTGTCGCGGGAAGAAAGATATTGATAATGTCTTTCGTCAGAATTTTCAGACTGGACGTACAGACACATGGGTGACAGCCGATATACTCCCCTTTCAGCACATCCTCATCGATCAGCAGATGAACAGCATGATCATGATCGTTCATCAGACCCATAATGCTGACTGCTCCGGGTTCAATGTCCAGGTATTTCAGCATATCATCCTGTTCCGCAAAGGATAAACGGGCTGAATGAATCTGGGAAGATAATTCTTTGGTCTTGAATTTTTTGTCTCCCGGCATCATGAGCAGATAATACACGGTTTTTTGCCTGTTGCAGAGAAACAGATTCTTACAGATCATTACGCCGAGAACGGAATCAATCTGGTTACAGGCAATCATATTGTCAGCACGTTCATGATCAGTCCGAAAATATTTTATACCCAGATGATCAAGAAAGTCATATGTCCTGATTTCACGCGGAAGACGGCCGCTCAGATCTTCCGGTTTTCCGATAAATACTTCCATTAACGATCCTCACAAAATAATACGGATAAGAAAAAAATCAGCCTGCTGAAGGATTGTTCTTTTCCGCTTCATTTTCTTCTTCATTTACAGCGTTGATCCTTCTGTACTCATCGATCGCAGCACGCGCCAGTTCATCACAGCGGTTGTTTTCCGGGTGGTCCGCATGTCCTTTTACTTTAATAAAATGAACAATATGTTTCTGTGTCTGTGCAGACAGGATAAACCAGAGATCCTGATTTTCAACCTTTCCGCCGCCGCTGGTTTTCCAGCCGTTCTTTTTCCAGTTTTCAATCCAGTGATCATTAAAAGCCTGCACAAGATAATTACTGTCAGAATACAGGTTGACAATACAGGGCTCTTTCAGGGCGCCCAATCCGCTGATCGCCGCGAAAAGCTCCATTCGGTTGTTTGTTGTGCCGGCCATATATCCGCTTAATTCTTTCCGGTGTCCGCCGAACTCCAGAATGGCAGCCCATCCGCCCGGCCCGGGATTGCCGCTGCACGCACCGTCTGTATAAATATTCACAGTTTTCCTGTTTGCTTCCATGGATTTTCCCCCGACAGGCTCTTTTATTCTTTAGACATTTCTCTGCTTTTATCCGCGCATGCTTTCATCGCTTCCATAATGGAAGCCCGGAATCCATGCTTTTCCAGTTCTTCAACGGCTTCAATGGTTGTTCCTCCGGGAGAGCACACGGCGTCTTTGAGGGCCGCAGGATGTGTTCCGGACGAAAGAACCATCAAAGCGCTTCCCAGCACGCTTTGGGCCGCCATTTCATAGGCATATACCCGCGGGATTCCTTCTCTGACAGCCGCGTCTGCCATGGCTTCAATCATCATATACACATACGCGGGACTGCTGCCGCTCACCGCGACAACACCGTCAAATAATCTTTCCGGCAGCACTTTTGTTTTTCCGATCGAATCAAAAATCCCTTTGGCGTAATTAAAATCTTCCTTGGAGAATGTTGTGTTGTCACAAATAGCAGTCATACCTTCACCGACAAGCGCAGGAGTATTGGGCATAACACGCAGATAAGTTGCCGACGTACCGTAAAGCGCCTTTTCCAGCATACTGACAGTCCATCCGGCAGCAATACTCAATACAGCCTTTCCGTTCAGCGCACGATGAATCTCATCAATGACATCCTGTACATAGATCGGTTTTACAGCCAGTATAATCAGGTCTGCTTTCTCAGCAACTTCAAGGCAGTCTTCCGCTGTCTGTACACCCGGGATATCTTCTTCCAGTTCCTTTAGCCTGCGGCTGCTTGTATCATAGGCGATAATCTGTCCCGGTTTAATATATTCTGCGTCAACAATTCCACGCAGAATAGCGGAACCCATGTTGCCTGTCCCGATCATTCCTATATAACTGATCATAATGTTTTACCCTCCGGATTCACATATATTGCATAAATTATATCATGTATGAAACCGCCTGCAAAGAAGCAGGCGGTGGTATATTGTTTATAAAATATATTTATGGATATCGACAGGTTTGTTCTCACCTTTCAGATGGTCGGTCACATACTTTTCGTCGATTTTCAGTTCAAAAGGAGGCATATTTTCATCCCCTGCATTGAACAGGACATCTTCGAGAAGTTGTTCAAAGATTGCATGCAGTCTTCTTGCGCCAATATCTTCGGCGTTTTCATTGGCATTGCAAGCCGCATCAGCAATGGCAGAAAGCGCACTGTCTTCAAATGAAATCATGACCTTGTCAACTGAAAGAAGTGCCTGATACTGTTTTGTCAATGCATTTTCCGGCACAGTCATAATCTGTCTGAAATCTTCTTTTGTAAGGCTTTTAAGCTTTACATGCACAGGAAAACGTCCCTGGAGTTCCGGAATCAGGTCTGTTACCCTGCTGACATGAAAAGCACCCGCAGCAATAAACAGCATATAATCGGTCTTGACTGCTCCGTATTTTGTGTTGACAGTGCAGCCTTCCACGATGGGAAGAATATCCCGCTGTACGCCTTCCCTGCTGACATCCGGACCGTGCGAGCCGGCGTTTCCGGCAATTTTATCAATCTCGTCAATGAAAACAATGCCGGCCTGTTCTGTGCGAAGGACAGCCTCTTCCTGAACCGCATCATTGTCTATCAGTTTGGCTGCTTCCTGGTCTGTCAGGATTTTTCGTGCTTCATGTACTTTAACATGCCGCATCCTGGTGCGCTTGGGCATCATATTACCCATCATATCGCCCAGGCTGATACTGTTGCCGCCAAGTTCCAGCGTCGGTGCTTCTTCTTCAACTTCCAGTTCAAGTTCCTGGTCTTCGATTTCACCGCGAAGAAGCTGCTGACGTATATCTTCTTTTTTTCTGGCAACAGCTGTTTCTTCTTCCTGATTCTGCTGCTGTTCTTTTTGCTTGCCGATCAGGAAATCAAGAGGATTGGTCATATTGTTCCTTTTCGGCCCACGTGAAAGCAAGTCGCTGAGCTTTTCTTCCGCAAGAACCCTTGCCCTTGGCAG